>Ga0209181_10000324_pt1 | contig 89937 bp, 78 predicted proteins | sample MAT05_FD_187208 | JGI IMG/M metagenome (GOLD analysis project Ga0209181, IMG submission 187208) | Freshwater microbial communities from Lake Fryxell liftoff mats and glacier meltwater in Antarctica - MAT-05 (SPAdes) (version 2) | ecosystem: Environmental > Aquatic > Freshwater > Ice > Liftoff...
TGCGCACCATTGCCAACATTTGCGCGCGATCAACATGACCCATAAAGTCCTTGCGATCTTAGCCACAAAGTTGATTTTTCCCTAAGTCCCGGACCCTTAAGTCCCGGACCCTAAGTCCCGGACCCTAAGTCCCGGACCCTTAAGTCCCGGACCCTAAGCCCCGGACCCTAAGTCCCGAGCCCCGAGTCCCGAGCCCTAAGTCCCGAGCCCCGACCCTAAGCCCCGAGCCCCGACCCTAAGCCCCGAGCCCTAAGCCCCGGACCCTAAGTCCCGGACCCTAAGCCCCGGACCCTAAGTCCCGGACCCTAAGCCCCGAGCCCCGAGTCCCGAGTCCCGACCCTAAGTGTGCGGGTGCTTGATATTTCTCTGGGTGAAAGCTTGAAATTTGGCCGAAATCAGCCGAAACGAAACGAACTGTGTTGAACTCGCCCGAAAGATTGTTGCACGTGGTGCAACCCGTTCAAAGGTCGAGATACCCGAGCGCCAAGCCCTCGATCGCGGACCGGTCCTGATCGCTGATCCCCAAGAAAACGCGAGGCACGATCAACTGCACGCCGTTCTCATCCTTTGTTCCTTCCTGGTGAAAGAGACCATACGGTCGCGCCGAAAAGACTTCAACGAAGTCGGACCCAACGATGTGGTTGATCTCGTCTCGCAGCGTGCCGGTCAAGACAAGCGGGAGACCACCGCGCTTGACCTCTTCCCACTTTGAGCCATCCGGCGCAGTGCTCGCGCCGAACCGCGCCTGCGTGCTTTCGACCAGGGTCTCACCGATGTCAGCCATCAAGGGTTGCAGGTCGGAACCGCGCGTCAGCAGCTGGGCAAAGTAGGCCTCGGCCTGCGTTTTGTCCCATTCAAACTTGATGAAATCGGTCATGTTACGATCCAAGAACGGGCCGAGGAGGTTGCCGCCCTCGCCGTATCTGCCGATCGCAGAGAGCGTTCCACAGGCTGAGCCCACACTCGATAGCCTGCAGGAAATGCCGCAGTACTCGTGGGAGTGATTGTAGGCAAAGGCATGTCAGGGGCCGCTCGGTAACGGGCGGCCCCACACCTAAGTCCCGAGTCCCGAGCCCCGAGCCCCGGACCCTAAGTCCCGGACCCTGAGCCCCTAAGTCCCGGACCCTGAGTGTTACAAGGCGTCGCCGTCGACTTCGCCGGTGCGGATACGCACCACTTGGTCTAGGTTATAGACAAAGATCTTGCCATCGCCGATACGGCCGGTGTTGGCCGCTTTGCGGATGGCATCGACCACGGCGTCCGCCCGATCGTCGACAACCGCCATCTCGATCTTTACCTTGGGCAGGAAATCGACCACATATTCCGCACCCCGATACAACTCGGTGTGCCCTTTCTGTCGGCCAAAACCCTTTACTTCTGTCACAGTTATTCCGGTCATGCCCACTTCCGAGAGTGCCTCACGGACGTCGTCGAGCTTGAACGGCTTGATGATGGCAACCACCATTTTCATCTTCCGATCTCCTAACGCGCCGTGGCGCTCACAGGTTGTAACCACGCTCGTCATGTAGGACGAGATCCAAGCCTTCATTCTCTTCGTCTGGGGTCACGCGCAATGGCAATACCAGCCCGACCAGCTTGAGAATGATGAAAGTCAAAATACCGCTGTAGGCGACGGTGAACAGCACGCCCTCGATCTGGATCCACACTTGTCCAGCGATACTGCGCCCTTCCGCCAAACCGATGCCGCCAAGACTCGCGTCCGCGAAGACGCCGGTCAAGATCGCGCCGACTATGCCACCGACAGCGTGGACGCCAAACACATCCAAAGAGTCATCGTACCTGAGCGCACGCTTGAGCTTGGTTGCGGCGAAGTAGCAGATAACGCCGGCGGCGAATCCGATGACCAGCGCGCCGCCCGGTCCGCAGCTTCCCGACGCCGGGGTGATCGCGACGAGGCCTGCGACGGCGCCTGAGGCTAGGCCCAGCACCGAGGGCTTCTTGTGGATGATCCACTCGATCGCCATCCAGCCGACTGCGGCAGCGGCAGTCGCCACTTGCGTCACCAACATCGCCATGCCGGCGCTGCCATTCGCAGCCACCGCCGAACCCGCGTTGAAGCCGAACCAGCCAACCCACAGCAGCGAAGCGCCAATGACCGTATAGGTGAGGTTGTGTGGCGGCATTGCAGTGTTTGGATAACCCTTGCGCTTGCCCAGAACCAGCGCTGCGACCAGTGCCGCGATGCCCGCGTTGATGTGCACCACGGTGCCGCCAGCGAAATCGATCACGCCCAAATCCCAAAGCAGCCCACCATTGCCGGACCACACCATGTGCGCCATTGGGAAGTAAACGATGGTGACCCAGAGAATGGCGAACACCAAAAGGGCCGCAAAACGCATGCGTTCGGCAATCGCGCCGACGATCAAAGCCACCGTAATGATGGCAAAGGTCATCTGGAAGGTGACGAAAACCGATTCGGGAATTGACAGCACCAAGCCATCCCGTGTCAGTCCCGAGAGCATTGCCCTGTCGAAATTACCGACGAAGGATGCAAGATTGATCACCCCCTGCTCCATCCCCGTGGTGCTGAATGTCAGCGAATAGCCGTAGAGCACCCAAATCACGCTGACCACAGCCGTGATTGCGAAACACTGCATCAAAACCGAGAGCACATTCTTGGTGCGGACCAAGCCCGCATAAAATAGTGACAACCCTGGAATGGTCATCAACAAGACCAAGACCGTGGCTACCAGCATCCACGCGGTATCTCCCGCACTTAAAGTCGGCGTCTCGCTCTGCGCCCTTGCCGCGTTTGCGGCTAGCAGTGCGATCGATCCGTAGAGCCATTTCTTCATTGTCGATCCCCATTGGCTGACGGTGTGGTGGCGTATCGCCCCGACCCGTCGCAAGACGCTTGCCAGCGTGTAGAGCGAAGGCTCGGATTTGAATCTGCGTGTCGAATACGCAACAGCCATCGCGTCCTGCCGCCATCGTGCCGCTGCCACACTGACACGCGTCCGCAAAGCATTCGAGAATGCTGTGCGCTGCAATGCACCAATGCCAGCAAACTCGCGCAACCTATCCCCAATTTGGTGCGGCGAGTTCAACTACGCAACGAGTTGCGACTGCGGTCTGCCGCCTAAGGCCGTGCCCAAACATCCGCTCACGCGTTAGTCTCTATCGCAAATCAGCCCGACTCCGACAACGCATGGCCGATATCGAAGACCCGCCCGTCCCGCCAGCCGATCTTGTCGATTTGGTGCGATCGACCGATCTAAAAACTGCCTTGCAGATGCTGGAGCCGTACACAGATTCACAGATCGCCGAGGTGCTCGCGGCGATGAGTCCGGGGCAAGCTGTTGAGGTCTTGGAAGAGTTTCCACTAGAGCGTCGCGCGACGATTGCGGCGAACACGGCGGCAGGTCCGGACTGGCTGGAAGGTCATCGGTATCCGGAAGGCAGCGTGGGGCGCCTGATGGAGCGCGCGCCTGCGGTGTTTCCAGAGGGCGCGTTAATTGGAGTGGTGATTGAAACGCTGCGCAATGTCGTGCGCGCCAAACAGATCGTCTACGTGTTCTGTATAGATTCTGCGCGGCTTTTTACCGGCGTCGTCGCCTTCCGCGAGTTGCTATTCGCCCCGCGCGATGCGCGGCTGGATTCCGTGATGGTGCGCTCCCCCTTTGCTTTGTTGCCCGGCATGCCCCTGCCAGACGCAATGCGTGAGGTGGTCACACGGCATTTCCCGGTGTATCCGGTGTGCGATTCGGCGGGATATTTACTCGGTCAAGTTCGCGGTCATGTGCTGTTTGAGCAACAGGCCTTCGAGATCTCGGCGCAAGCCGGTTCCATGGTCGGTGTCGAGAAGGAAGAGCGCTTGGCGACCCCGTGGCCGCGCGCTTTGCGCTTTCGGCATCCGTGGCTGCAATTAAACCTGCTCACAGCATTTATCGCGGGCGCCGTGGTCAGCGTATTTCAAGGCGTGATCGACAGCATCGTATTGCTGGCCGTTTTTCTGCCAGTGCTGGCGGGCCAGTGCGGCAACACCGGCGCGCAAGCGCTTGCAGTCACCGTACGCGGCATGACGCTGAACGAAGTGAAGCCAGGAATGGCCTTCAAACTGATGGCGAAAGAAGCCTGGCTGGGATTGTTAAATGGGGCCTTGGTTGGCGTAGTTGCAGCCACCGCGATGTTCGCGCTAGCGGTGGCCCAAGGCGAAGGACAGCCTTGGCTTCTGACAACCATTACCTTCATCTCGATGACCTTGTCCTGCATGGTCAGCGGCATTGCGGGATCGGGCATCCCGTTGGTGTTGAAGCGTATTGGCGCCGACCCGGCGACGGCATCGAGCATATTCTTGTCCACCGCCACCGACGTTTTCAGCATGGGCGTATTCCTGGGATTGGCGGCATTGTGGATATTGTGAGTGCGCTTAGCGCGACTCGCTAACGGCGAGTAGACGGCGCCCGCGTTTCACTGCTGACTCGCGGCTTGGCGAGACGCACGAAACCGCAGCCGCCGCTGGAGGCAAATTTCTGACATGGAACTGATCGACACGCATAGCCACATCGATGTGGCCGAGTTCGATGCTGATCGTGCGGATGCGGTGCAGCGTGCGCGAGTGGCTGGGGTCATCGCGCAAATCGTACCGGCCATCGAGCAACGCACATTCGCTGCATTAGCCGACACCTGCGCCCAGGAACCCGGATTGCATCCTGCCTATGGGCTACATCCGCTGCTGATCGCGGATCACCGGCCAAGTCATCTTGACGATGTGCGTGAGTACTTGCGCGCCGAGGCATGCGTGGCCGTCGGCGAGTGCGGGCTTGACTACTATATTGAGGGCCTGGACGCCGATACCCAGCGCTTTTACTTCATGGAACAACTGAAACTTGCGCGCGAGTTCGACTTGCCAGTCATCGTGCATGCGCGGCGTTCGGTGGAGGAAGTGATCAGGCACTTGCGCAAATTCGCTGGATTGACCGGCGTCGTGCACAGCTTTCCGGGCAGTGAGGAGCAGGCCCGCCAGTTGTGGAAACTAGGCTTTTGCCTCGGCATTGGCGGGCCAGTGACCTACGATCGCGCCAACCGTTTACGTCAATTGGTGGCAAGCATGCCGATCGAGTTTCTGTTACTGGAGACAGACTCCCCGGATCAGCCGGATCAATGGCAACGTGGTCAGCGCAATGAGCCGGCGCTAATGGTGCGTGTCGCGCAGGTGGTTGCTGAGCTGCGCGGCGTGTCCATTGAGGAAATCGCATGCGCGACGAGCGCCAATGCGCGGCGTCTCTTTGGCTTCGGATCGCCGCCTAATCGTCCTCATGGGGCGATTTAGCTCAGCGCCGGATCGGCCTTTTCGGGCCGGGCCAACAAGCGCCGAATCAACTCGCCCACGCCGACCAAGGCAAAGGCAGCGGTGACGTGCATAGCCGCACCCAATCCGCCCCCGCAATCGAGCCGGCCTTCTTCCAGCGTCTCGGGCTTCGCAAGACAGATGCCGCCATCAGCGCTGGGATATCGAACATTTTCTAGCGAATAGACAGCCGGCACACTGAAGTAGCGCTTGGCGCCACGCGGGAATCCAAACTCTTCCCGGAGCTTCTTGCGCACCAAACTTAGAAGCGCGTCTTGCTCAGTCTTGGCCAGATCGCGCACCCGAATCTGGGTTGGATCGACGCGCCCGCCCGCCGAGCCCATCACCACAATCGGAATCTTGCGGCGCCGGCAAAACACGATCATCTCGACCTTGACGCGGAAGGCATCGCAGCAATCGAATACGCAGTCAAAACCACCGTCACCCAGCGATTGCATGCTCGACGGCGTGAGAAAACGCATCTGCGCATCAACCTCCACGTCCGGATTGATGGCCTTGAGACGAGCCGCCAGGACATCGACCTTGGATTTGCCATATTCCCCGGTCAAGGCCTGCGATTGACGGTTAGTGTTGCTCACGCAAATTTCGTCGCCGTCGATCAAAGTAATTTTGCCGATGCCGCTTCGCACTAAAGCTTCTGCCGCCCAAGAACCGACGCCACCAACGCCGATCACGGCCACATGCGATGTTTGCAGACGCGCCAGAGCGGGCAAACCATAGAGTCGGGCGATCCCGGCGAATCGCGGGTTCATCGGCGGCCCGCTGCCATTCTCGCGAGGACCGTCTTTAGATCCTCGCTGAGCGGGGCATCGAAATGCCGCAGTACCCCGTGCTCACCCCATGGAAAGGCCAGGCTATGCGCGTGCAGAAATAAGCGCTTCAGACCGTAATCGCGCATCGACTTATTGAAATCCGCATCGCCATATTTCTCATCCCCGGCCAGTGGATGTCCACTGTGCAATGCGTGCACGCGAATCTGGTGCGTGCGCCCAGTGATAATTTCGACCTCGACCAGCGCCGCCTGTGCAAATTGTTCGACCACCCGAAAGCGCGAAAGCGAGGGCTTGCCATCGGCTTCAACTGCGACCATGCGCTCGCCACCGCGCAACTGGTTTTTGCGCAAGGGTGCATCAACCTCGAAATGATCACGCTCCGGCGAGCCTTTAATGAGCGCGAAATAGCGCTTCTGCATGCTTCCTTCGCGTATCAACGCCTGCAGGCGTCGCAAGGCGCTGTGTTTGCGCGCGAACAGCAACAGGCCGCTGGTATCTCGATCCAAACGGTGCACCAATTCCAGGCTGTCCTCGGGACGGATCGCGCGTAGGGCTTCGATCGCGCCGAGCGAAATACCACTGCCACCGTGCGACGCTAGACCGCTCGGCTTGTTCAACACCAGTAATTCGCGGTCCTCATACAAGATCGCCTGATCCAGCGCGCCACGTAGTGAGGGTCCGGGCGCGACCACTGCGCCTGGCGCATCCAAGCGAACCGGCGGGATACGCACGGCATCGCCCGCTTCAATTTTGACCTCAGGCTTTACGCGTTTGCCGTTGATGCGCACTTGCCCTGTTCGAAGCAGCCGATAGATCGCGCTCTTGGGCAAGCCTTTGAGTTGGCTGGCGAGGAAATTGTCGATGCGTTGTCCCGCACGCTCAGGGTCAACTGCCAGAATTCGTACCTCACTCGGCGCAACAATCACCGGCGCCGACGCTGGCATTGGCGGCGCTGCACGAGGTTTTGCCCGCGTTTCGCCAGATAAGCGCTTGGCATGCGAATCGGCCGGCGCAGGGCTGCGTCCGGCACCGGCTAGCGGCCGTTTGCTCGCCGCCATTGGGCGCTCCCGCTGAGCGCTCGTGGCGTTGCGCATTGACTGCGCAGCGCGACCAGAAGGTGCGGCGCCTGCATTTTTGCGCGCCGCTGACGGCTGCTTGTTAACCGGCTTGAGATTGCGGGCTGCAGGCTTCGTGCCGCGCGACGAAGCTGAGGGCTTGGCGCGCGGCTGAGGTGATGGCGCTGCCGGGCGCTTTCTGGGAGGGCTCATGGCATCCAATTGATTCGATTGCACACTAAGATTCAGCCGGCCCTCATGGACTGGCATAAGGGATGCTTCCGGGGCGGGAGCTTGTTATCATCGAGTACGCTAGCGCGCTACGCTCCGTGAAGGGTCGTGACGCGTTGGGACCGTCCAGGGAGCCGGCAGTATAGTGCCGACGGACGGGGGATCCGGCGCCTACAAGGGCACCGCGCAAACCGACTGAATTCTAACAAGCGCGCTCCCGCCACTCATCTATCCCATTTTTCAGTGCGTCGCGCCCTTCCTGGCTGCGCACGCCTCTGAAAGATTACGGCTTAAGCCCAAAGGGAGCGATTGAGACGGTCGAGCGGCAGAGGCTGATAAAAGATGAAGAGAATGTTGATCAATGCCACGCAGACGGAAGAGCTGCGTGTAGCGGTTGTAGATGGACAAACGCTGTACGACCTGGATATCGAGATCCCATCGCGGGAACAGAAAAAATCGAATATCTACAAGGCGCGAATCACGCGCGTTGAGCCAAGCCTGGAAGCTTGCTTCGTGGAATACGGTGGCGATCGCCACGGATTTCTGCCGCTCAAAGAAATCTCGCGCGAATATTTCGCGCCGGGCACCAGCCTCAAGAACAACACGCGCGAAATTCTGCGTGAGGGCCAGGAATTACTGGTTCAGGTGGACAAAGAAGAGCGCGGCAACAAAGGCGCGGCTCTGACCACCTTTATCTCGCTCGCGGGCCGCTATCTGGTGTTGATGCCGAACAGCCCGAACGCCGGCGGGGTATCGCGCCGCATTGAGGGCGAGGACCGCCAAGCGCTCAAAGAAGCAATGGACCAACTCACGGTCCCAGACAATATGAGCCTGATCGTGCGCACAGCAGGGCTCGGCCGTGATGCGGAAGAACTGCAATGGGATCTGAACTACTTATTGCAGTTGTGGCAGGCGATTGACCAAGCCACCAAGGGGCGGCAGGCGCCGTTTCTCGTGTACCAGGAAAGCAAGCTGATTATCCGTGCGCTGCGCGATTATTTGCGCAGCGACATCGGCGAAATCTTGGTCGATTCCGAAGAGGTCTACAACGAAGCACGCGATTTCATGCAGCAGGTGATGCCGCCGAGCTTGCGCAAGCTCAAGTTGTATAAAGATGCGACGCCCTTGTTCACGCGTTTCCAGATCGAGAGCGCGATTGAAAGCGCCTTCTCGCGCGGCGTGCGTCTGCCCAGTGGCGGCGCACTGGTGGTGGATCCAGGCGAAGCCTTAACCGCCATCGACGTCAATTCCGCCAAAGCCACCAAGGGCGGCGACATCGAGGAAACCGCCTACAACACCAATCTAGAAGCAGCCGACGAGATTGCGCGCCAGTTGCGCATTCGCGATGTGGGCGGCTTGGTGGTGATCGATTTCATCGATATGGACAGCCCGCGCCACCAGCGCGATGTCGAAGATCGCTTGCGCGATGCGATGAAACTTGACCGCGCCCGCGTTCAACTTGGGCGCATTTCGCGCTTCGGTTTGCTCGAGTTGTCGCGCCAGCGCTTGCGCCCGTCCTTGGGTGAATCGAGTGCGATGGTGTGCCCGCGCTGCAATGGCAATGGACGCATTCGCAGCGTCGAATCGCTGTCCTTGTCGATTCTGCGGCTCATCGAAGAACAATCGATGAAGGAGAACACCGGGCAAGTGGTTGTCCAGGTGCCTACTGAAGTCGCGAATTTCCTACTCAACGAGAAGCGCGCAGCGCTCATCGCGATCGAACTGCGTCACGAAACGCCGATCGTGGTGATTGCCAACGAACACATTGAAACGCCGACCTTCGAAATTCAACGCGTACGCAGCAACGAGCTCGGCGAAGAAATCCGCCCGAGCTACACGCGCGTGCAAAAACCGGTGTCGCAAGACGCGGTGAAAGCGCTCGCGGGTGGTGGAACTGAAGCGCCTGCCGAACAGCCCTTGGTCAGTGGCATTCGTCCGCAATCGCCTGCACCCGTGAAATTGGACGAGCCGGCAACGGCGGCTTCCGGAGCCCCGCCAACGCAACACTTAGGCTTGGTTGCGCGCTTTATGGCCTGGATGCGCGGGCGTTCTGTGACGAGCGCCTTGCCACCGGTGGCCAAGCCGTCCACCAACCAGCGCCGTGACGGCGCAAGTCATGCGTCGAGTGGCCGCTCGCAATCCAATGGCGGGCGTGACCGTCGTCCCGAGGGACGTCATGAATTGCGCTCCGAGCGCGGCGAGCGACGACCAGATCAGCAACGTCCGCCGCGCCCAGCCCAGGCCGAACAAGCCAAGCGCGTGGAGCCAGCAAAGCCCAAGATCAATACACCCGCCTCGCTTCAGAACGTCGTGCGCGATGCACAGGCCGGACAACCACAGCCACAGCACAAGCGCGGTGAACGGCCAGAGCGCGCCGATCGTTCTGACCGCAACGAGCGTCAGCAACAACGCCAGCCACGCAATGAATCTGCACCGAAGACTGCCGCCCATGTGGAGACGCCGGCTGTACAGGCGGTACCTCTCGCAGCGTTGGGAGTCGATACGCAGGCGACAGTTGCGCATTCGGATGCTGTGATGTCGCTAATCGTGGGTGAGCAGGAACTGGCTGCTAGCGAAGGCACCGCGGCTGAGCTCACTGCCGGATCTGCGCCTGCAGCCGATGTGGCCGCCGACGGCGCACCGCGTAAGCGTCGCCGCCGTGGTGGTCGCCGTCGTCGAGGGGGTCGTCGTGAAGACGGCACCTCAGGCGCTGAAACTGCTGTTGACGATGCGCCCGAAGACGATGGTGACGACGAGGATGATGCCGATGACAGCATCCCTGCGCCGGAAAGCCTGGTTGGTGATTCCGCTCCTGCGCCGATGCCGACTGCGCAGCCGCGCCGCGAACCGCGCCCGCCGCGTCCGCCACGTCCCCCACGTCCGTCTCAACTGCCGCGGGAAGATCGCGCCAACACGAACCCGACCGAGGTAGTAAGCGCCACCGAATCGCCCAAGGCGCCTGTGGAGTCCGCCCTTGAAGCGCAGAAGTCTCCAGAAGTGATCCAGATGCCGCTTTTGGACATGGCACCGACCCAAGCCCCGGCGCACGTTCCAGCCGAGCCGGCGCCTGTGGCAGCCGAAGCGCAGTCCACGATCGTACCGGCCATCCCTACGCCGGTTCCTAGGACTGATCGCGCCGGCGCGACGACGGCGGAGATTCCCATGATTCAAATGCCGAGCACGCCGGTCATGCCGGCGTCTGCGGAACCGCTCAGCGAGCGTCCCGCGCGCGAGTCGACCGGCACGCCCACGGTGCGATTGCAGCGATTCCCAAGCCTGCCGATTGTCAATCCTGATGCAGCGCCGCTAACCGACGCACCCGCGGCCAGGCCCGAGATGGCAGCGCCAATTGCCGCACCGGTGCTGTCGCCAGTGCCCAAGGCGGCGAGCACCACTGTGGCGACGACTGACGTGGCGAGCACCCCCGTTTCGAGGGCGCCGGAAGCACAGGCTGCCAAGCCTGCTGATGTGCGACCGGAGCCGCCGGCTGGCGTCAGCGAGCCGCGATCCGAGCCCGCTCCTTCACAAGTATCAGCAGCCGCTCCGCCGCCGATGCCTGCGACAGAATCGGTCTCAACGCCAAGCGAGAATGCGGAAACCCCGCCTGCCGTTTAGGCAAGCTCTGAACAGGCCAGTACGTTCCGGTGGCGCATGGATGCGCCACCTTCTTTGACGACACAAGTCATTGAAAATCAATAGATAAAAACAAACTGGGTCCGTGTGGGTGGATTGCAGCACGAAACCGGCAGCCTGACCGTAAGCTTTGTGAGCAGCTTGGACGCCGATAAACGCGCTCTTGGGTCAAGCCATGCGCCGATCCTTACGGCTAACCCGGCAATAAACCGTAACGAACCAGCATCAGCGCGACTTCGGCCTCACTGCGAACTTCCAACTTATCGAAAATTCGCATCTTGTAGGTGTGTACGGTCTTTTCGCTCAAATGCAGGCGCTCGGCAATTTTATTCGCGCGTTCGCCCCGGCCAAACATCATCGCCACTTCCAATTCGCGAGCAGTCAAACGATCCAATGGCGAACGATCGCCAGTGGCATTCGCCAACGCCAATTGCTGCGCGACCGCCGCACCCACATATCGCTCCCCACGTGCGAGAGCACGTACCGCTTTGAGCAGCTCGTCCGAGTCGCCCGATTTGGTCAGGAAAGCGCTTGCCCCCGTCTCCAACAACAGCCGTGGCAATGGTCCCTGCCCGTGCATGGTTACGATGATGACTTTAGTCGAGCTCTTCTGTTTCGCTAGTCGCTGCGTGACTTCCACTCCGCTCAAACCCGGCATGCTCACATCGAGCACCAATACATCCGGTTTCATTTCGCGAACGATGCGCAACGCGTCCTCGCCCGATTCACCCTCAGCAATGATTTCCACATCGGGATCTTTATCGAGAATGAATCGATATCCTGCTCGTAATATGGCGTGGTCATCCACCAATGCGACTCTAATTTTCATCCTTCCGCCCCCGGCTCAGAATGGTAGGTCTGCACTGCTTATACCGTTAAAAAACGCCGCGAGAAAAATTTATTGCCGAATGTCCGGCTATGGTTAGTTAGCGCCGTAGACGGACAGCAAATCACGGCCAAGGCACCACCGATATCACCAAAGCGATTTGAACATCAGCCGTAGCACGTGGGTCCAGGAAAAGGCCAACAACGCGCATCAAAGTAGACTTATCCGGATCGAAGCCCCGTTACGGGCATTGGCCCGACCGCCAGCAACCGGCACGGTCGCGACCTCAATCTACCTGAGGGTCGTTGCGCATGGATTGCTCCGATTGATCCATAGAAACAAGCGTGTTGCTGCCAGCGTGGTCACTACTCAGTGACTTTTCGCCGACATGAATGCACACGGTGAATGCTGAGGCAAGCAAAGGCTACTGCCATATCGCATGGTCGGGCGGAACGCGGACTTTCACTGACCGAACCACTGTGCCATCGTACGCGGCGCTTCGCGGCACCGGCCAGGCTCAGCCTATCGGCACGTGCGCAAACGCTCATTCGCAGAACCCGCCGTCAATTGGAAGCGCTTGATGAGACCTCGAATTTCCTCGCGTACGCTGCTGCTCGGGCTGGTGATGACGCCCTTGTCACATGCTCTGGCGGTGGAACTGTGTCCAGTTGACCCCTGGCGCTGCGAACGCATGGACAACGCCTGGGTGTGTAGCGGGCAGCCACGCGCACTAGAAAGCAAAGTCGCCGATCCAAAGGCGAGAGCGGCAGCAAGCACCGATCTCAACGCCGAGCAGTTGAAAGGTACCGACGGCAAAACGGTAATCCTCACCGGCGACGCCCATGCGGTGCGTGCCGATCAGGATATCCGCGCGGATCAGATTGAATACGATATTGAAAAGGATTCGGCTATCGCGACGGGAAGCGTGCGCTATGAGGATGCTGCAAATATCTTCTATGCAGATCGCGCGCAGGCACGCCTGGCCGAAAACGAGACCGAACTTCAGGATGTTCGCTACGCGCTCAAAGCCCGACGCGGTCAGGGTCGCGCTGATGTAGTCGTCGCACACGCGGACGGCGTCACCGATTTATCCGAAGTCACTTACACCGCGTGCTCAGAAGCAGACCCCGCGTGGCAGATCGAGGCCCGCGAACTCAGCATTGATCAAGAAAGCGGCACGGCTACAGCGCGCGACTTCAAACTGCGCGTGGGCGGCATCCCGGTGTTGTATGCACCCTATGCCAGTTTCCCCATTGATGATCGACGCAAGTCAGGTTTTTTGTCGCCGCGCGTCGGCGTCGGCAGTGACGGCTTTGATTTCGCGGCGCCCTACTACTGGAATCTGGCACCCAATTACGATGCCACCATGACACCGCGCTGGATCTCAGACCGCGGCATCCAGCTCGGCGGCGAGTTCCGCTATCTCTATCCGGGTGGCTTGGGGCAATTCGACCTGGAATACCTGCCAAGCGACGATATCCTTGATCGCGACCGCGAGCGTTTTCGCTGGCGACATAACGGCAGTCTAATCCCAGGTTTACGCTTGGATGCCGACATCAACCACGTCTCCGACGATCGCTACTTCGTTGACTTGGGCAACTCACTGAATACCTCCGCGACCTCCGTTCTGGGCAGCGTTTTCGCGTTGTCTGGCGGTGGCCGCAAATGGCGCTGGAGTGTGCTGGCTGATCGATATGAGTTGATCCTGCCGGATGTACCCGAAGATCAACAAGCGGATCCATACGAACGTATGCCGCGAGCCTTTGTCGAATACTTTGATCGAAGCGGCGGGCTCACGTGGGGTGGGGGCGCGGAATTCGTCAACTTCCGGCGCGACGACGCCTGCGTCCTCAGCGGCGCAGACTGCACCCGGGTCGACTTCGACGAAGGCCGGCGTCTGGATGTGGCGCCGTATCTTGGTTACGCCTGGGAACCAAGCTTCGGTTTTTTGCGCGCGCGGGGCTCATTGCGGCATACGCGCTATGAATTAGATCGCTCGAACGTGGATCCCCTCGGTAACTGCGCCGTGGGCTGCGACGACATGCCCAGCCGTACCACGCCGATTTTTAGTCTGGATGGCGGGCTCGTCTATGAACGTGAGAACGCCTTCGGCCAGAGCCAATGGCGGCAGACCCTGGAGCCGCGTTTATTCTATTTGCGCGTGCCCTACCGCGATCAATCGCAGATTCCGGTGTTCGATAGTGCGCCACTCGATTTCAGCTTCGCGCAATTGTTTCGCGAAAACCGCTACACCGGTGCCGACCGCCAGATCGATGCCAATCAACTCACCCTAGCGCTGACCTCACGCCTGCTGGATGACGACAGCGGTGTCGAGCGCGCGGCGATCAGCATCGGACAGATTCAGTATTTCGACGAACCGCGCGTGTATTTGCCGAGTGAGCTGGCTCTGCTGACAGCGGCTCAATTGGACGATCAGTTGTCGCGTCAGCGATCCGCCTGGGTCAGCGAGGTTCGCGCTCGCGTCACCGACACTTGGTCTCTGATAGGTGGCTTTCGTTACGATCCGGAGCTCGACCGCACGGATTTTGGCGCGGTACGCCTGCAAAAACGCTTCGCACAAGAGGGTTTGCTGAACCTTGGCTATCGCTATCGGCCAGACCGCCTGGAACAGACCGATATTTCTGCTCTGATTCCAATCAATGATCAGTGGCGCGCGGTGTTCCGCTGGAATTACTCCTTGCGGGAGCACACTACGCTGGAAGCCGTCGCTGGTTTCGAGTTCCGTAGTTGTTGCTATGCGGTACGTTTACTGTCACGAAATTATCTGCGCGGTGTAGGTGATGAGCGTCGCAACGCCATTTTCCTGGAGCTGGAACTTACCGGCCTGGGCAGTGTCGGTCGCGATACTGGCGACTTTTTACGCCGTGCTATTCTCGGTTATCAGCCGTTTGAGGGCCCCTTTTGATGAAGTTTAAATATTTGATTTTCTTAGCATTTCTGGCGCTTTTTGGTGGTGTTGCACAGGCGCAGGCAGTGGGTGAAAACGTCGACAGCATTGTCGCGGTTGTGGATGAAGACATCATCCTCCGTAGTGAACTCGATCAAGCCTTGAACGGCATTCGTCGCCAATATCAGGGCAAGGAAAGTCAGCTTCCGCCGGCTGAAGTTCTAGAACGCCAAGTTCTTGAACGGCTGACGCTGGTGCGCTTGCAACTGCAGCGCGCGGAAGCAACGGGTGTGAAAGTGACCGACACCGAACTCGATGAGGCCATTGGCCGGATCGCGACCCAGAACAAAATCACCTTTGCGCAGCTACAGTTGCAGCTCGAACGCGATGGATTTTCACTGGCCGAGTTCCGCCGCACCATGCGCGAGGAACTGATGGTGCAGAAATTGCGTCAGCGAGTGATTGATTCACGCGCAGATGTGAGCCCCTCTGAAATCGAAATTGCCATGACCAGCGGCGTGCACCAGAAAGGCGAAGTGCGCCTCTCGGTGTTGCTGGTGGCTGTGCCCGAGGGCGCAACCCCGGAACAAGTCGAAACAGCGCGCACCAAGGTTGAAGGTGTGAAGAAGCTGATCGAAGATGGCACCATGGATTTTGCAGCCGCAGCCATTCGCTATTCCGATGCGCCACAGGCGCTTGACGGGGGTGATCTCGGTTGGCGCCGTTTCGATCAAGTTCCGCCAGCCTTTGGCGATCTCGTTTCCGGGATGGCTGTTGGCGACACCTCGCAGCCCATGCGCACTGCCAGCGGCTTCTATCTGATCCGCGTGACCGACAAGAAAGAAACTACCCAGATCGTGGTCAGCGAATTCAACGCGCGTAAGATCCTGATCGAAGTCACTGAGTTGAAAGACGAAGCTGCCGCTCGGCGCGAAATCGACGGCATCTACGCACGTTTGCAGAAAGGCGAGAAGTTCGACGATCTTGCACGCAAGTCCTCGGAAGAGGAGGCCACAGCGCCGCTGGGTGGCGATATGGGTTGGTTCGCTTTGGAATCCCTTCCGCCCACCTTTGCTGAGCTAATTTCCACGCTCTCCGATGGTGGCTACAGCGAACCTCAGCGGGATGGCCAAGGCTGGGTGATGATCCAGCGTGTGGGTTCACGTCAGTCTGATCGGACCGAGGACTATGTTCGCAACCAAGTCACCGAAAGCCTGCGAACGCGCAAGGGTGAAGAGGCCTATGAAGCCTTCGTGCGTCAACTCAAGGGCGAAGCCTTCATCGAATATCGGCTGGCAAAGACCTAAATTCGCAACGCCAGGCGCACGGTACGCGTGGATTCGTATCCAGCGTGCCGCGCTTAGCATACTCGACGCTTGACCTATGGCTCTACGCATTGCAATTACTGCGGGGGAGCCCGCTGGCATCGGCCCGGAGTTACTGGTGCGCATCGCGCAGTGCGCATTCGATGTGCGCCTGATTGCCGTGGCAGACGGGCATTGCCTGCTTGCCGCGGCAGCGACCCTCGGCCTGCCGTTGGCATTGGTGGACGACGATCCGACGCAGCTTCATCCGTTGCCACCCGGTACCTTGGCACTGTCGCCGGTGCACCTCGCACACAGCGCGGTTCCGGGATTGCTTGATCCGCGAAATCGGCCGGCTACACTGCAAATGCTGGCATGGGCCGCGGATGCGTCGATGCGCGGCGAGGTCGATGCGATTGTCACGGCGCCTGTCAATAAGTCCAATCTGGACGATCCGATTGAGCCTTTCCTTGGGCACACCGAGTTTTTTGCCGCGCGCGCCGGCGTGGGCCAGGTGCTGATGATGTTAATTGCGGCGCCTTCCGGACAGCCACCGTTGCGCGTCGCGCTGGCGACCACGCATTTGCCGCTGCGCGCCGTGAGTGCGGCCATTCGCGCTGATACGCTGACGACCACGTTAACTTTGTTGAATGCCGGCTTGCGCCAGGATTACGCTATCGCTGCGCCGCGCATTCTAGTGTTGGGGCTGAATCCGCACGCGGGCGAAGCGGGCCATCTCGGCGATGAGGAGATTCGCGTCATCGGCCCGGTGATCGAAGATTTGCGTGCACAAGGGATGCATTTGATTGGACCCCTGCCGGCCGACACCGCATTTACCCAGAAGTATTTACGCGCTGCGGACGCGGTACTCGCGATGTTTCACGATCAAGGTCTGCCGGTGCTCAAATACGCGGGATTCGGGCGCTCGGTCAATGTCACCCTGGGTTTGCCGTTCGTTCGCACCTCAGTCGATCACGGTACCGCACTGGATATCGCCGGCAAGAATCTGGCTGATCCCGGCTCAATGATCGCAGCAATCGCGGAAGCCGTACGCATCGTGCACGCACGCCGCAACGCGTAGGATGCGGTTCGCCTCGACGCGCTCACGCGTCGACCTCTTCCGATTTCTGGGTCTCGCATGCACGCGCGCAAACGCTTCGGTCAGAACTTCCTGCGCGATGAACGCGTGATCGAGCGCATCGTGCGCTGCATTGATCCGCAGCCCGGCCAAAACTTGATCGAGATCGGCCCTGGTCGCGGTGCGATGACTTGGCCGCTGTTACGCGCAGCGCAAAAACTCACGGCCATCGAGATAGATCGTGACTTGGTGCCCTTGTTGCGCGCGGGTGCACGCGATCTTGGCGCGGACCTGACCGTGGTCGAGGCCGATGTGTTGAGCGTGGACTTCACGGCGCTGGCTGCAGGACAACAGATTCGTGTGGTCGGAAATCTGCCATACAACATCTCCACGCCTGTGCTTTTCCACCTGCTTGAGCACTCTGCCGTTATCAGCGATATGCATTTCATGCTGCAACGGGAGGTCGTTGATCGCATGGTAGCGCCACATGGTGACAAGGTTTACGGTCGCTTGAGCGTTGCCTTGCAATCCCGCTGTGTACTTGAGCGCCTATTGAAGGTCGCGCCCGGAAGCTTTTGGCCAGTGCCTAAGGTCGATTCGGCAATCGTGCGTCTGGTTCCACTGCACGACCCGGAACGAGAACGCCTGACGCTTCCATTGGATCGAATCCTGCGCGCCGCCTTTGGCATGCGCCGCAAGACTATCTCCAATGGCTTGGCGGGTCTGCTGAATGCCGAGCAGATCAAGGCTGCCGGTATCGATCCGGGCTTTCGGCCCGAGCAAATTAGTATTGAGGGCTTTCTCGCACTGGCGAGGCATCTGGCAGCACTGAGCGAGATTTAGCCAGATAGCAGTGTCTTTGCCGAAGCTTCCCAGCGTTGCCCGTCGAAGGGCTGCACCGATGCGCGTTGTTGTGCGCCGCCTCCTACACAGCGCAAATTCACGCTGAAGCAATCGGGGTGCGAGCGCGGTTGGTAAAAGCTTTTGCTGCCGCAATAGCGGCAAAACAGGTGGCGAGCTGCGCCACGGTTGAAGCGGTACTCGGTCAGAGCCTGCGCGCCGGTCAGCAACTCGAACGCTGCGTGCGGCGCAGTCAGATGCAGATAGCCGCTCATCGCGCAAATCGAACAGTTGCAACTCAACACCTCTAGCCGCTGCGGCGCAAAAAACTCAAAACTGACCGCGCCACAATGACAGCCGCCGCGCTAGCGCTCGCTGCCGATATTGATCGCTTGAGACATCACGTTATTGTCGCCGCTCATTAAAGGGAACCTTAAAGAAACCTAAGCCAAGCGGTTCGAGTGCAAGGCGCACGGAGCTGGGTCGCTTCCGGCATCCTGCCTTACGCGGCACTCGCACATCCATGGTGCATCGGAACCGCATCGTACAAAGGGGTACATAAGGGGGTGAAGCGGGCTTTCGAGCAGCATGCTGCGAGCCGCTGAACGCCCGCCAGCTTGGGGCTAGCGGGCCGGGGGAGCGAGCATTTTGCAGCATGCTGCGAGCCGCTGAACGCCCGCCAGCTTGGGGCTAGCGAGCCGGGGAGCGAGCAACGCAGCATGACGGCGAAAGACGCGGAAATAGTTCACGTTAGTTGTGGAACACCACCCTAGCAGCCTGTCGGACTTGAAGAATCGAAGCGAAAATCTGACTGGGCGAAGCCAGATTTCGTCGATTTTGAAGGGTAATAGCTCTTCTATTGCCCGAGAAAGCGGCGGAATATGGATCGTCCAGGCGGATTTGCAGCCGATTTCCTTTAAGTCCGACAGGCTGCTAGAACAGCGTGTAGATCAAAGGCGCGATCACGCTACCGTTCACGGCAACCAGAATTCCGCCGATCGCAACGAGCACCAGCACGATAGGCATAAGCCAATACTTCTTGCGCTCGCGCAGGAAGACCCAGAGTTCCTTCAGGATGTCGAACATGCCGATGCGTCGATCCAATACGATGCGAGAAGCATAGAGCAGTTTGAAAAGCCTACTGTGGCTTCCGTGGCTGCGTCGGGGCGGTGCTCGCTTGGTAACCGAACACCCTGAAAGCTTTGCTTCGCAAGGCCGAAGCCTTGCCCACAATCTGTGCGTTTGATTTTCAATTTGCTGCAAAACGACCGGCAATTGTTCGCGCCGGTTGCGGCGCGCCACAGCTTCGTTCGCGACAAGCTTCGCGAATGCGAATCGTTTTTATTTAACTCGAAGATATTAATCCGCCTCGTGGGCGCGTGCTGCCCATACACGCGCTGCGAGGCATGCATGTCAAAATTCTTCAACCAGGGCTATCGACGCCTGCATTTATCCTTTGTCGAGCGCCCAGCACGATGGATTCATGCGCCATAATTGCGCGTTACCCTTCGCTGCGGCGACAGCGACGGGATTGATCGCAGCCTTCGGAGGTCTTCATGAGCAATAGTTTCGGCACCCGCGCGCAGTTTGAGTCCCGCGGAAAGACCTATCACTACTACAGTCTTGCTGCGCTGGAACCGCGCTTCAACTTGAAGCGCCTGCCGTACTCGATGAAGATCCTGCTCGAAAACCTGCTGCGCTTCGAGGATGGGGTCAACATCACGGCAGAGGATGTTGAAGCAGTCCTCAACTGGGATGCCGCGGCCAAGCCGAGCAAGGAAATTGCATTCACGCCCGCGCGCGTGGTGTTGCAGGACTTCACCGGCGTACCGTGCGTGGTTGATCTAGCCGCTATGCGTGATGCGATGGCGCTTCTGGGTGGAGACCCTAAGAAGATCAATCCATTATGCCCAGCCGAACTGGTGATCGACCATTCAGTACAGGTGGACACCTATGGCCGCGCAGACGCCGTGGATCTGAATGCCGCGATCGAATTCGAGCGCAACCAGGAACGCTATTCCTTTCTGCGCTGGGGCCAGCAGAGTCTGGATAATTTCAAAGTGGTGCCGCCGCGTACTGGCATCGTGCATCAGGTGAATCTCGAATACCTCGCGCGCGTCGTGTTTTCGCGCGAGATTGACGGCGAAACTTTCGCCTATCCCGACACCGTGGTCGGTACCGATTCGCACACCACGATGATCAATGGCATCGGCGTGCTCGGTTGGGGCGTGGGCGGCATTGAAGCTGAGGCCGCAATGCTCGGCCAACCCAGCACGATGCTGATCCCAGAAGTGATCGGCATGCGGCTGATCGGCAAATTGCCAGAGGGCGCCACCGCGACCGATCTGGTGCTTACGGTCACCCAGTTGTTGCGCAAGCACGGTGTGGTCGAGAAGTTCGTTGAGTTCTTTGGCGACGGCTTGGAGCATCTGCCACTGGCAGACCGCGCCACGATTGCGAATATGGCGCCTGAGTACGGCGCAACTTGCGGCATCTTCCCGATCGACCAGGAAAGCTTGAACTACCTGCGGCTGTCCGGCCGCAGCGATGAGCAGATCGAATTGGTCGAATGTTATGCCCGCTTGCAGGGCATGTTCCGAGAGAACGGGCAGCCTGACGCCGACTACACAACGGTGCTCGAACTCGATATGTGCACGATCAAACCGAGCCTGGCGGGCCCGAAGCGTCCGCAGGATCGCGTATTGCTCAGCGATATGAAGCAGAATTACCAATCCAATCTCGAAGGCTGGTTAACCACGCGTAAGCCGAAAGAAGAGGTTTCGCGACTATTCGCCGAAGGCGGCGCGCAACCGCAAGCTGAACACCTGCTCGTGCCCTCGCCGGTCGAGCACAAGATCGAGGCAGCGGCGAGAGCCGATAGCCTCGACGATGGCTCGGTGGTCATCGCGGCCATTACCAGTTGCACCAACACCTCTAACCCGGCAGTGATGCTCGGAGCCGGCCTAGTGGCACGCAATGCGGTCGCGCGCGGTTTGAAGTCAAAGCCGTGGGTAAAAACCTCGCTGGCGCCAGGCTCGCTGGTGGTTACCGACTATCTGACCAAAGCCGGAGTGCTTGGCGATTTGGCAGAGCTCGGCTTTCACGTTGTCGGCTATGGCTGCACCACATGTATTGGCAACTCTGGCCCCTTGCCCGATGCGACCAGCAAAGCCATCGCGGAAAACGATTTGGTCGCCGCCGCCGTGCTTTCAGGCAACCGTAATTTCGAGGGCCGGGTACACGCCGAAGTGAAAATGAACTACCTCGCGTCGCCGCCGCTGGTGGTGGCCTACGCCATCGCGGGCACGGTAAACATCGATCTGACAACCGAGCCGCTTGGCTACGACGCGCAAGGGAACGCGGTGTTTTTGCGCGATATCTGGCCGAGCAACCGGGACATAGCCGAGGCGATTTTCAGCAGCGTCACGCCACAGATGTTCAAGCAGAGCTACGCGAATGTGTTCACCGGTGATGCGCGCTGGCAAACGGTGAAGGCACCGGCGGGTGATATGTATATGTGGAGCCAATCGTCAACTTACATTCAAAACCCGCCGTACTTCCGCGGCATGACGCTGTCGCCGAAAGCGATCAACGATGTCAAAGGCGCGCGCGCGTTGGCGGTGCTCGGCGACTCGATCACCACCGATCATATTTCGCCGGCAGGCTCCTTCACCGCCGGAACGCCAGCCGGTAAGTATCTGATTGCCAACGGTGTCGAGCCGGTAGATTTCAATTCCTATGGCTCGCGTCGCGGCAATCATGAAGTCATGATGCGCGGCACCTTTGCCAACATTCGACTCAAGAATCGGCTCGCACCGGGCACCGAAGGTGGCTTCACCACGCACATGCCGAGCAACGAGGTGATGGCAATCTTCGACGCGGCCATGCGCTATGAAGCCACCGGCACGCCGCTGGTGATTCTGGCTGGCAAAGAATACGGCACCGGCTCATCGCGTGACTGGGCGGCCAAGGGCACCATTCTGCTCGGTGTTCGTATCGTCATTGCCGAGAGCTTCGAACGCATTCATCGCTCCAATCTGTGCGGCATGGGCGTGCTGCCCTGTCGTTATATGGAAGGCGAAAACGCCGCCACGCTAGGTCTGACGGGTCGGGAGATCTTTGATTTCGACGGCGTGGATGGCGGCAATGGCAAGCGCCTCAAAGTCACGGCCACACGCGAGGACGGCAGTGTCACCCAATTCGAAGTGCGCGTGCTTCTAGAAACGCCGAAAGAAGTGGAGTATTTCCAGCACGGTGGCATCTTGCACTATGTGCTGCGCCAATTGGCTCGCGAGGGCGTGGCAGCTTGAACAACTGCCGATGCGGTGAGCAAGCTCTCACCGCATCGGCAGTGGCCTGCTTCACTGGCGCAATCAGCGCATCAACCGCTGGCTTGCAGCCGATCCAAGCTCAGATGGGCGAGACAGGCCGCAATGAAACTGCGCCGCAGGCGGCTTGATGGCCGTGATTGATGACAGCCTGTGATGGCTGTTAAACGCCCACATCCTTCAACAGAGCCGCAACTTCATCCGCAGTCGCAGCCTCAATAAGCGTACGTTTGAGTGCCATCAGGGGCTTACGCTGCAGCTTGGCCAGCGTCTCTTTGAGTTCCAAAATGCCGCGCGGATGCAGGCTGAAGTCGGTCAGCCCAAGCGCCAACAACAACGGCGTATAGCGCGTTTCACCAGCCATCTCACCGCATAAAGACACCTGCTTGCCCATGGCGCGACCGGTATCGATCACCGCACTGATCAGGCGCAGAACCGCCGGGTGCATGGGCTGATACCAACGCGACACACCCTGATTGCCGCGGTCGCTCGCCAGCGTGTACTGCACTAGATCGTTGGTGCCGATCGAAAGAAAATCCAACATCTGCGCCATATGCGTGACCGATAGCGCCGCGGAGGGCACCTCGATCATGCCGCCCACCGGCACATTCTCATGGAAAGGGATGCCTGCTACGCGTAGCTCGTTTTCCGCCTCAACAATCAACGCGCGAGCACGCTGCACGTCCTCGGGGCCATTCAGCATCGGCAGCAGCAACAGTACCGGCCCAAGCAGCGCCGCACGCAAAATCGCGCGCACCTGGGTGCGGAATAGTTCGGGGTGGCGCAGGCTCAAGCGAATCCCGCGCAAACCTAAAGCCGGATTGCTTTCATTCGGATCCTGACCCAGTGGAAGCTGCTTGTCAGCACCGATATCCAGCGTACGAAACGTGAGCGGAAGACCCTGCATCACGCGCACCGCTGCTGCATAGGCCTGGTGCTGCTCCTCTTCGTCGGGTGGCGCGTGCCTGTCGAGATAAAGAAACTCGGTGCGAAATAGTCCGATGCCCATCGCGCCGTGCTTGCGCGCTAGTTCCAAGTCGCGATGTTGTTCGCCATTTGCCCATAGCCTGATTGGCTCGCCATCTGCCGTCTGCGCCACGGTGCCCGCGAGGCGCAACAGGTGCGTGGCGCGGCGCTTCTGCTCATACTGACGCTCACGGTAGCGCGTGAGCCGTTCGCCATCCGGGTCAATCAGGGCGAATCCGCGATCCCCATCGACGATCAGCAATTGGCCCTCATGCACCATTTGGCGCGCACCACGGACGCCAACCACACAGGGCACACCCATTGATCGCGCGAGGATGGAACTGTGCGATAGCGAGCCGCCTGATTCGATCATGAAGGCTGCCAAGCCACGCTCGGCGAGACCATTGAGCTCGGCAGGTTCAATGTCGTCGGCAACAATCACCGTGTCTTCGAGCGAGTCTTCCTCTACAAAGAGTGCGCGCGCCGGACGGTTCGCGAGAGCGCTGGCAATGCGCTTGACCACTTGATCGACATCATCACGGCGCGAACGAAAATAATCATCCTGCATTTGCTCAAATGCGGTGACCAACTGATCACGCGCTTGTTTGAGTGCCCATTCGGCGTTGCAGGAACGCGCGCGCATGAACTCAATGGGTGCCTCTACCAACGCATCATCCTGCAACATGAGCAAATGCGTTTCGATGAATTCGCGGACCTCGCTCGGAACCTGCGGCCCTAAGCGTCCTGCCATGCTCATCAGTTCGACGCGCGCAGCGGCCACCGCAGTGCGATAGCGCTCAATTTCCACGCTGATTTGGTCTGGGTCCAACGTGTACTCGGGCGTTTCGACGCCACCGCTTTCGAGCACTCGCGCGCGACCGATACCGATGCCTCTGGAAGCCGCCTGTCCGCTCAAGATCAGCGCCATAGCCGGGCTCCCCAGGTCGCTTAGTCAGGTTCGTCGAAACGACGATCGAAAAGCGCGACGATGGCGGGCAATGCTTCCGCCTCGTCGCTGCCCTCAGCCCTGACAATGACTGCAGTGCCCTTCCCCGCCGCGAGCATCATCACTCCCAAAATACTTTGCGCATTGACCTCACGACCACGACAGAGCAGCAGCACGCGCGAGTTATAGCGTCCACACAATTGCACGAGCTTCGCGGCCGCGCGCGCATGCAGCCCCAAGCGATTACAAATGACGATTTCTTGCTCAAGCATCCAACACCACTCCCGCTCGTCCACCATCCCGTGCAGCTTCTGCCAGTTCGCGCAGATTCTTCTCAGGATAATTGAGGACGCGTAACAACATTGGCAGATTCAGGCCTGCGACACGAATCTCGACACAACCTGGATTGTTCTCGCACGCCATATTGAACGGCGTAGCGCCGAAGATATCAGCCAGAACCAGCACTCCCTCGCCCTGATCGAGCTGACGCACGGCCAATCGTAGGGCAGTTGCATGATGTTCGCGATCACCGATTTGCCACGGCACCTCGAACACGCCCACGGTCAATGACAAATTGCACATCACGCCTTTGGCTGCAGCGGCCAGTGCGCCACCGACTCCTTCGTGCGTGACCAGCAGCACTCCTACACTCATGCCCACCCCCAATCGGATTCGCCAGCGACCCCACACGCCATCCGCACGGGCGTGGTCATGCGAATTCACGATGAAAACAAAGAATTTCTCCGCCCAACTCGCGGAAGCGTTCCTGCAATTGCTCAACGATGTAAACCGAACGATGACGCCCGCCAGTGCAGCCAATGGCGACGGTCAGATAGCTGCGCTCCGAGGGATCGAAACGCGGTAGCCAGCGCTTCAAGAAGCGCTCCACGTCGTCAACAAATTCCCCGACTTCGGGCCGCGCCTCGAAGTACTCGCGTACCTGCGCATCGCGCCCTGACAAGGGACGCAGGCGCGTATCCCAATGTGGATTTGGCAGCGCGCGCGCATCAAATAGAAAATCCGCATCACTGGGGACGCCGCGCTTGAAGGCGAAGGACTCAAACATCAGCGATACGCCACTGGCGCTGATACCGATAGCGTCCAGGATGCGGCGACGCAACTGATAGACGTTGAGGTCGCTGGTGTCGATTTGCGCATCGGCAATTTGCCGCAGCGGCTTGAGAATGGTGCGTTCACGCGCAATCGAGTCGGACAGTGACGAGCCCTCACAGCTCAAGGGATGACGTCGACGCGTCTCGCTGTAGCGTTTCAGCAGCACCTCGTCGCGCGCCTCGAGGAATAGTAGAAATGGCGGCAAATCGAGCGCCGCCAACTCGGAAAAAACGCGCGGCAACTCTTGGGGGTCGCTGCCGGCCGTACGCGCGTCAATGCCTACCGCAAGCCGCGGATAGCGCGTTTCGCCGCTAGCGAGTGCGTGTTCGGCCAAGGGCATGAGCAATCCGCCGGGCAAGTTGTCGACGCAGTAAAACCCCAAATCTTCGAGTGTGCGCAGCGCGACGGTTTTGCCAGACCCAGACAGTCCGCTAACGACGGCCAGTCGCACGCGCTCACGCGGTCTGACGACTTCGAGTTCGCGGTCACTCACGACTTTTGCCGTTTGATCGAATGCGCCTGACGATCGACGAAGGTCTGAGCCGCATCGATGCCCTTGCTCTTGAGCACGTGATTGCGCACTGCAGCCTCGACCAGCACCGCGAGATTTCGCCCCGGGGCAACCGGAATCACCAACCGCGGGATCTCCACGTCGAACACTTTCAAGGTACTGACATCACCGTAAAGACGTTTCATGCCGTCGTGCTGACCATCCAGCATGGTCGGGCCGAGGTGCACGACCAAGCGCAGGTATTTATTGCGCTTAACCGCCGTGTCACCGAACATTTCGCGCACATTGAGAACACCAAGGCCGCGGACTTCCAGACAGTCCTGCAACATATCGGGGCAGGTTCCGTCGATTACATCGGGCGCGATCTGTGTGAACTCGGGCGCGTCGTCTGCGATCAAGCGATGCCCCCGCGTCAGCAACTCCAACGCCAACTCACTCTTGCCCGCGCCGGCGTCGCCAGTGATCAACACGCCAATGGAATAGACCTCCAGAAACACGCCATGCAGCGTGGTGCGCGGCGCCAACGCACGCGCCAGATGGTATTGCAGATACGTCAGTACATCATGCCCGCGCTTGCTGGTTCGCCATACCGGCAAATGCGATTTTCGGCAGGCCTGGAGCAAATCCTCGGGCGCTTCCATGCTCTTGACGATCACCAGCGCCGCAGGTTGCAGCTTGATCATGCGTTGGATGGTCGTGCGTCGATTGCCGGGCGTCAGGCTGTCAAGAAAAGTCAGCTCTTCGCTACCGATCACCTGAATTTTGTTCGGATGGATCAGATTGAGATAGCCCACCAAGGCCGGACGCCGTTGTCGCCCTTCAGCGATCTCGATGCGCTTATCGCCACCTTCCTGGGAGGCCACCCACGTCATATCCAGACGCGTACGAACCTCGTCGAAGAGTTCATGGGCACTGAGCCAACGGGCCATTGATTGCCTGTTACCTTAACGAAAACCGGGGAGCGTATTCTCACCGCAAATGCAGCGTGGAGCACGCCCGAAGTGCTTACACCGTCGATACCGACAAGCGATAGTGCTCCACGCGCTCAAATAGCTCGGCCGAATCCTTGGCGCTGCGCAATTGCTGCACAACTTCTGGATTGCTAAACAGATCTGCCGCCTGCGCCAGCAACTGCAGATGCTGATCAGTGAAGTGCTCAGGAACGATCAGCGCAAGGACCAGATCGACGCCGTGGCCATCGGGCGCGCCAAAGTCCACAGGGCTTTGCAAATTAAGGAAACACGCGCTAGGGGCGTCGGCGCCGGCCACGCGTCCATGCGGCAGGGCCACCCCGTCGCCCAAACTGGTAGACGCCAATTGCTCGCGCGCAACCAGCGTCTCAAAAATCCGCGCTTCTATCTCCTCGCCATGGCCCAAAGCCAGCAAACTTGCACAGGTCGCGAGCAGGGCCTGACGATTGGCGACCCGCACATTTGACAGCACCCGGCTACGAGATAGAAGCGCGTTCATGGGTCAGTCTTAGCTGCTGAAGCTATCCATTGCCGCTGCAGACGCGCGATGCGCTGTCTTGCGCTCCTTATGCTTCACCATCTGACGATCAAGCTTGTCGACGAGCAGATCCATTGCGGCATAACAGTCTTTGGCATCGGCCTTCGCGAACACGGTCTTACCACTGAGATTGACCGTCGCTTCAGCCGCCTGCGTGAGTTTATCGGTGCTAAAGATCACATGCACATCGATCACACGCTCAAATGGCTCGACCAGTCGGTGAACTTTGACTTCGGCGTATTTCTTGAGCGCCTCGGTGAGATCCAACTGATGTCCAGAGATGGTGAGGTTCATGGATGAACTCCTTTGCGGATGGTCGGCCTTAGGCCGCGGATGCGTGTGCCGCCGATAGAAAGGATTGGGTTAGGTCCCTGGACTTTCAATCCGGTCGCGCACGCTCGTTGGATGAGGGAATACGCATGCCTTCGCGGTACTTAGCAACGGTGCGGCGTGCCACCAGAATGCCGCGACGTTTAAGCACCTCGGATATCGCGCTGTCAGACAAGGGCTTGCGTGATGATTCCTCCTCGATAAGTTTTTTGATCATCGCCTGAATAGCGGTGCTCGATGCTTCACCGCCGTCCTTGGTCGACACGTGGCTGGAGAAAAAATACTTAAATTCCAGCGTACCGCGAGGCGTGTGCATATATTTGCGCGTGGTCACACGGCTCACGGTCGATTCGTGCATGCCAATTTCGTCCGCAACCTCGCGTAATACCAGCGGCCGCATCGATTCCGGACCGTGGTCGAGAAAACCACCCTGACGATCGGCAATGACACGCGCAACTTTGAGCACGGTCTGATCGCGCTGCTCAAGGCTCTTCAACAGCCAGCGCGCCTCTTGCAACTGCCCTTTTAGCGCCGTGCCTTCGTCTCGTCCGCACCGACGCAACAGATTCACATAGTGATCGTTTACCCGCAGCTTAGGAGCGGCCCCGGCATTGAGACTTACCTCCCAGCGACCGTGGCGCTTGAAGACGTAGACATCGGGAATCACGTGCTCGGCCGTGGACGGCGCGAAGCGCGCGCCGGGCCGCGGCACCATTTTGCGGATGAGCGTGATCGCACGGTCAACTTCGACGTCCATGGCGTCGAGTTCCCGAGCCATCCGCGCGCGGTCATGTTTCGCGAGGTTTTCCAGTTGAGTCGCGACGATTTTCAACGCCAGCCACTGTGAGGGATCGTCTGGGAACTGTTGCAGTTGTACTGTCAGACATTCGCGAAGATCGCGGCTGGCAACGCCGACTGGCTCAAGTTGTTGCACGTAATGGCGAATGGCGCGCACTGCATCGACGCTCACCACGTGCTCAGGCGCGACTGCCAACACGATCGCGTCATCGGCCTCAGTCAGATAGCCATCTTCGTCCAACGCCTCGACGATGGCCACTGCCACGGCGCGATCGCGTGGACTCAATGGCGAAAGATGTAACTGCCACAGCAGATGGTCGATCAAATCCGGGATTTCAGCGTGACGTGCGTCGCCGCGGTCGTCGTCGCCATCTTCATAGGGCTTGCCGGAGCCGGTGGACATCGAATCCTGCATGGATTCGCCCGGATCGCCCCAATCCTCGGCACTCTCCGTTTCACCATCTCCTGTACTCGCCGCAGGCGCTTCGGACTCGGTACTTTGGGTACTCGTCGGCGTCGTCGCCTGTGCACCCACTTCTTCGGAGGAAGCGGTGTCATCCCATTCAAGCATGGGATTGGTTTCGATCGCCTGCGCCAGCTCGCTTTGCAGCTCGAGCGTGGACAAAGTGAGGAGCCGGATGGCTTGCTTGAGCTGAGGTGTCAGCGTGAGGTGCTGACCGATTCGCAACTGGAGGCTGGGCTTCATGGCCCGTAGTTTGCTTGAGCCTTGGCTGCGAAAGCCAGAGGCTAGCGCGAAGTTTTTTTGTGCAAATTTGTGCCGCTTAACGGCGCTTTCTCGTCGGTTTCACGATGCGTAGATAGCTTGCGCCGTGGCGCCGCCGATAACCGGCGGGGCGCGCTGCAGAAGCGCGCCCCGACAGCTTGAATTTACGGCAGCAACGCCAGTTGCGGATCTTCCTTCTTGACCTGCGCCAAGTCGGCCTTGGACACGCCCATCCACAGCAGGATCGGATTACAGAAGAAGATTGAGGACAGCGTGCCGATGACAATGCCGAAAATCACAGTAATCGCGAAACCTTCGACCACCGGGCCGCCAAAGAAATACAAGGACAGCAAGGCGAAGAATGTCGTAATACCGGTGATCAAGGTGCGTGAAAGCGTGTTGTTGATCGCCTTGTTGATCGTCTCTTCTGCGCCCAATTTACGCGCGCTACGGAAGATTTCACGAACGCGGTCGAAGACCACGACTTTATCGTTAATCGAGTAACCGGCGACGGTCAGCAAACCTGCCAGAACAGTCAGATCGAAGCTCAGCCCGATCGCTGACAGAAAGCCCAAGGTAATGATGATGTCGTGCACTTCACCGGCGATACCGGCAAGACCAAAACGCCATTCGAATCGCAAGGCCACATACAACATGATCGTGAGCAGCACGAAGATCACCGCGACTGCGCCGTCTTCGGCGAGTTCTTTGCCGACCTGCGGGCCGACGAATTCGCTGCGCTTGATGATGACCACCATGCCTTCCGCGGCGAGCGCTCGACGCACTTCTTCGGCGGTTTGTGTCTGTTGCTCACGCATTGACAAACCACTGATGGTGGGTGGCAGACGCATAGCGACTTCTCGCGCGCCACCGATGCTCTGCACCGCGATGCCCTCGAAACCGACCTTTTCCATGGCCGCGCGCACTTTGGCTGTATCCAATACCTCTGCCGACTCAACTTCGACCAAAGTACCACCAGTGAAATCCAGCGCCAGATCCAGACCACGCGTGAACAACAGCACCAACGACACCAGCAATAGCACGATCGAGACGGACATCGATATGCGGCGCCAGCGCATGAACGGGATATTCGCGTTCGGGTTAAATAACTCCATGACCTAACTCCTTATCGACCGTTAAACCGAGATCGACTGAACTTTGCGCTGCCGCCCGTAAATCAGCGCCATGATCAATTGCGTGACCGTGACCGCGCTGAACATCGAGGTGAGGATGCCGACAAACATGGTGATGGCGAATCCGCGAATCGGGCCGGAGCCAAAGGCGAACATCGCGAGCGAGGCGAAAACGTGGGTCAAATTGGCATCCAGAATGGTTGCCCAGGCCTTCTCGTAGCCTGCCCGTAAAGCGGCCATCGGGGAATTGCCCGCGCGAACTTCCTCGCGAATACGCTCGGCGATCAGCACGTTGGCGTCGACCGCCATACCGAGCGTTAGCACGATACCGGCAATGCCGGGCATGGTTAGTGTTGCGCCAAGAGCGCTTAAGATCGCAATCAGCAACAACATGTTGACGGCAAGACCAATCACTGTCACCACGCCGACCAGCTTGTAGTACAGCATCACGAAGATCACGATCGCGATCGCGCCAATCATCAACGCACGAATGCCGGCATCGATGGTTTCCTGGCCAAGGCTGGGTCCAATGACGCGCTCTTCAATGATGTCGACCGGTGCCGCCAGCGAGCCGGCGCGCAGTAAAAGCGCCAAGTTATTGGCTTGCTCGCTGGACTCAAGACCTGTGGTCTGGAACTGATTGCTGAAGACGCCGCGGATGACCGCGTCATTGATCACCTCCTGCGTTTCTTTGAAGGTGCGCACTTCTTTGCCATCGACCATGCGGATTTCCGGCACCCGTTCGATGTAGACCACGCCCATACGCCGACCGACATTCTCACTGGTGAAATCCAGCATGCTTCGACCGCCCGCCGAATCCAGTCGCACTGAAACCATCGGCGTGCCACTTTGCGAATCCATACCACTGGTGGCATCCACCAATTGATCGCCGGTGGCGATGACTTCCTTCTTCAGCAAAACCGGCTGGCCGTCTTTGTTGTAGTAGAGCTTCGAATCCGGCGGAATCTTGCCACTGGTTGCCGCTTCAACCGGATTCGCGTTCTCGTTGACGGCGCGATACTCAAGCGTTGCCGTGGAACCCAAGATCTTCATCGCCACGGTCGGATCTTGCACACCGGGCAGTTGCACGATGATGCGCGTCTGACCCTGCTGCTGGATGATCGGCTCGGAGATGGCCAGCGCGCTGACGCGGTTGTACAAGGTGGTGATGTTTTGATCGATGGTGCTTTTCTGCGCCGCCGCGACTTTCTCCGGGCGGATGCGCGCCATGGCCGAAGCGCCTTCGCCGCCGGGCACTTCAGTCACCATCAGATCAGGTGCTTTTTCAGTGAGCAGAGGCACCGCTTTGGAGCGATCGGCCGGCGACACCAGATTGATCAGCAAGCCGTCTGCGGTGCGCGTCACCGATTTGTAAGCGATCTTATCGGCGCGTAAAAGCTGATAGATCTCACTGACGTAGCGTTCTTCGAGCTTGTGCCGCGCGGATTGCTGGTCAACTTCCATCAGGAAGTGGATACCGCCCTGCAGATCAAGGCCAAGCGTGAGCGGCTTGCCGCCAATCGCCGCGAGCCAGCCGGGGACGGTGGAAGCGAGATTCAGCGCAACGGTGTAATCGTCCTTCAGATCGTCGCGCAGCGCCTCGGCGGCACGCAGTTGCACATCCGCATCATGAAACCGCACCGACAATCGATTGTCGCCACGCTCCACATTGAAGTAGGCAATCTCTTTGCCCTTGAGTGTGCCTTCCACGCGACCCTGAAAGGCCTCATCGATGACTTTATCTCGGTTGGGCGCAATCAGGAGCGACGGCTGCGGCAGATAAATATTGGGCAGCGTATACAACGCCGCGAGCAAAACGAGCACGACCACCAGGCCGAGCTTCCACTTGGGAAAGTCGAACATCAATCACCCCGAGAGAGGCACAACAACGAAAGTTACGGGTGGGGAAAGCTGACTCAAGCGGCCTTGTAAGTACCTTTGGGCAACACAGCTCCGAGCGCGTGCTTTTGCACTTTGATGCGTACGGTGGGAGCAATCTCCAAGGTCACAAAACTTTCGCTGACTTCTTCGATGCGACCGAGGATGCCGCCCGAGGTGACGATTTCATCGCCACGCGACAAGGCATCAACCATCTTACGATGCTCGGCAACACGCTTTTGCTGCGGACGAATCAGCAGGAAGTAAAAGATACCGAAGAACACAACCAGCATGATGAGCTGCGGCCACATGCTGCCGGATTGGCCAGCGGCCTGGGCGTAGGCGGGTGAAATCAGAAAGTCCATTGATCCACTACTCTGCGGCAAGTGAAAGGGTAAGAATCGCGAAGGCTAATCGCGCTTAGCCCGCAAGTATGCCACAGCATGCGAGTGCGGTCCGCGACGCCCCCGAGAGTTCGGCGAGCAATGAACATTGAGGCCGCGTTGGCGAGAATCAATGGGCCCCACTCTCAATCAGCGAACATAATTGCGGCAGCGCACAATAGCGGCGGTTGATCGCTCGAATATGCTCGCCGACGCGCTGGCGTTGAAATCTGATGCGCACCACACCGTATTGAGGAGTGTCGCTTGCGTCTCCGGGCATTGAGTGGTTTGGATGCAAGTTTTCTGTACCTGGAATCACCGCAGATGCCGATGCATGTCGGCAGCCTGATGCTGCTAACGACTCCCAGAAAGCGCGGCTACGATTTCCATGCGGCAGTCCTGAACTTGGTCAGTGAGCGCTTGCCAAAAGCGCGCGCGCTCAAACGCAAGCTGATTGATGCGCCGCTTGAACTGGCACACCCGATGTGGGGCGAGGTTGCCGAACTTGATCTCGCCGAACACATTCGGCGTGAGCGGCTACCAAGCCCCGGCAGCGAGGCGCAATTGCTGCGCCGCGTTGGCGAGCTTCACGCCGAGTTGCTACCGCGCGATCGTCCGCTATGGCGATTGGTCGTGATCGAAGGCTTGGCTAGCGGAGAAATCGCGCTGTATTCAAAAATTCACCATGCCTTACTCGATGGCCAAGGCGGCATCGCGCTGGCCACAGCGCTGCTCGACTTAGAATCCAAGATTCCGAAGCCGGCCAGCGCCCGCGCGCAGGCGCAAAAAGCCGAGGCGATGATCAGCAAAATCAAGGCGCCAGCGGCAGCCGGCCGCACTGGGACGGCGGTGCGAGCTACTGCCTCGCAATTTGCCAAACTCATTCGTGCGCTGCCTGCAACATTCAAAATGGCACGAAAAGGATTGAGCGAAGCGGGATCACTGCTTGGGAAGCTGCGCGACAGCGTGCTGCTGGCACCGCGCACGCCGTTTAATGTGAATATTGAAGGCGGCCGCGCATTCGCCATCGCCAGCGTCGAGATAGGACGCGTCAAGGCGGTAGCCAAAGCCTTCGGCGTCAGCCTCAATGATGTGGTGCTGGCCATGGTCGCGCATGCGGTGCGCGAACATTTGCGCAAAGCCAAGGCATTGCCTGAAGAAGCCACCGTCATCGCCATGCCGATCTCGCTGCGCAGTAGCGGTGATACCGAGTCCAACAATCAGGTGTCGATGGCGCAATGCGCGCTGCCAACGCACTTGTCGAATCCCGTGGAACGCCTGCGCGCCATCCACGTGGCCACCAGTGCGATCAAGAGTCGCGTGGCTGCATTCAAGGACCTGATCCCGACCGATTATCCGGGCTTGGCCGCGCCCATTTGGGCCGCGGGCTTGAGCCGTTTGTGGGCGCGTGGACGGATTTCCGAGCGCCTGCCGCCGTTAGCTAACTTGGTGGTCTCAAATGTGCCGGGACCGCCGATGCAGTTATTCCTGGCGGGCGCGCAACTGAAGCACTACTACCCCGTGTCAATCGTGACCCACGGATTGGCTCTGAATATCACCCTGCAGAGCTACTGCGGTTTTCTTGATTTCGGCCTGATTTCTGCCAAGGACGTCGTGCCGCGCCCAGATACGCTGGCGCGCGCGCTGGTCAAAGCATTGGAAGCATTGGAAGCGAGTACGCCGACGAATGACTAAAGCAATCAAGTCGACCACAGCCTTGAGCCGGCGCGGAAGCTCGCGCGTGGCCGTCAAGGCCGTTGAAGCCGCCCTGCCCGCGACACCACCAGCGCCGCCGTCCCGATTGCTGCTGGCCCTCGAAGCACGCGCAATTTTCGAGTGGGGCGCCTATATGCTCGCGTGGCCATGGATGCGTTTCGCCCCCAAAGGCGATGGCCACCCAGTGATGGTGCTGCCGGGATTGATCGCGGGCGACGCATCGACTTGGCCGTTACGACACTTTCTGGGACAGCTCGGCTACGAAGCCTATCCGTGGGATCTTGGCGCGAATCTCGGTCCGCGCGGAGATACGGTGAAGAAGTTGCTGGCGCGCATCACCGAGATCGAACGCCGCCACCAGCAAAAAGTCAGTCTGATCGGCTGGTCTTTAGGTGGAGCGATGGCGCGCGCGCTGGCCGGCAACCTGCCGGAGCTCGTACGTAATGTGATCACGCTGGGATCGCCCCTGCAACCGCACCCACGTGCGACACACGCCTGGCGCCTATTTGAAGCCGTCAGCGGCTGGCGCTCTGACGATCCGGAGTTAGAAGAACTCACGCGGCAACCCTTAAACATGCCGAGCACGTCGATCTTCAGCAAAGCCGATGGCATCGTCTCGTGGCGTGTAAGCCTTGCACCGGAGCATCCGCTCAGCGAGAACATTGAGATCGCGGCCAGCCATTTGGGATTGGGCGTCAATCCGCTTGCTTTGTTTGCAATCGCGGACCGCTTGTCGCAGTCCGAGGCAGGTTGGCGTCCCTTTGACCGCGAAGGCCTGCTGCGATCAACCCTCTATCGCCATCCAGACCAATTTCGATTCGCGCAGTGGCTCTGAGTCATTGACGCGCCCTTGATGCGCTTGCGGTCGGCCGCAAGTTATGTCACTGCCGTCAACAGGATGCGCACGCATGAGCACTGAGCAGATTCGCATTGTCGAAGTCGGCCCACGCGATGGACTGCAGAATGAGTCCACCATGGTGTCGACCGCAGCAAAGATCGAATTGATTGCACGCTTGGTCGCAAGTGGTCATCGGACCATCGAGGCCACCAGCTTTGTCAGCCCGAAATGGGTGCCACAAATGGCGGATGCTGCGGAGGTATACCGTGGGATTGCCAAAACTGATGGTGTGAATTTCCCGGTTCTGGTGCCCAATCTTCAGGGATTCGAGCGCGCACTCAGTGTGGGCGTACGCGAAATCGCGGTTTTCACAGCCGCCTCTGAGGCCTTTAACCAGCGCAATATCAACGCCAGCATTGCCGAGTCGCTGGCGCGCTTCGAGCCGGTGCTAGAACGCGCCATGCACGCCAATATTCGTGTTCGCGGTTATGTGTCGACGGTGCTTGGCTGTCCGTATCAAGGAGACGTGCCGGTTGCGGACGTGGTGCGCGTGGCGCAGGCGCTGCATCGCATGGGCTGCTATGAGATTTCGCTTGGCGATACCATCGGCGTCGGCACCCCGGCCAAGGCGCGTGCGATGCTGCTGGCGGCGGCGGACGTGGTGCCCATGTCTGCATTGGCAGTGCATTTCCACGACACTTACGGTCAGGCACTCGCCAATGTAATGAGCTGTATCGAAGCCGGAGTGCGTGTGGTGGATTCCTCCGTGGCGGGCCTCGGCGGCTGCCCCTATGCAGAGGGTGCGAGTGGCAATGTCGCCAGTGAGGACGTGGTTTACATGCTCAACGGCATGGGCATGTACAGCGGGATCAATTTACCGACGCTGGTAGAAACTGGCCGCTGGATCAGTGCCGAACTCGGACGACGCAACGGCAGCAAAGTCGGCCAAGCATTCAAGATCGATTAGGAACGCGCTTGGTGTGATGTCCCACAACCAACATGAACTACTTCCGCGTCTTTCGCGGTCATGCTGCGGTACTCGTCGGCGCCATAGAAGAGCTTAAGTCTTCCTTCGGACCCGGCCCGCAACAAGTTACGAGGGTTGGATCAATCACGCGGCATCCGCCTTAAGCCTATCGAATTCACTCTCGCGCCTTGCCTGACGACGAAATCCATCGGAAATATTGTTCAGGTGAATTACGCGACGCCACACTAGCGCGCAAACCTACTGTTAGGCTTCGGCACTCGACATTGCGAGGCGGCTCGCTTTGACAAAGATTCTCGCAGGAGCCACATCGCGCTCGATTGGTTCTCGTAGGCAGGCTTGGTTCACGCCTCGATGGTACGCGTGAGCACGCATATGCCCCCTCTCGAGGTATCCGGGATCAGCAGCCTGGATCTGCCGGCGCGCGATTTGCTGAACTGGCTCGCACGTTTGCGCGATTCGAACCTAGCCTCCAGTTTGACCAGTGAAGATCTGGCCGAAGTCGGCAGACGCACCAATCAACTCTTAAGTATCAGCCGTGCGGCACTTTCGCGTTATGGCGGGCTATTCGACGCGGCACCGGATGCGATCACGCTGATCGACCGCGATGGGCGCATCCTGGACGCGAATCATGCCGCCGAGGGGCTGTTTGGGTGGTCCTTGGCCGAGCTGAAACAACGTACAGTTTTCGACCTCAATCCTTCGCTGCCAGTCAATTACCTGCACGAAATCTGGGATCAGCTCGCGCTTGATCATACGATTTCGATTCAGACCACAAACCGACGCGCCGATGGCGAGTCACTATCGGTCGAGGTGCATTCGCGCGCCTATTTGGAGAATGGCGAGAAGCGCGTGGTGGCGATCGTGCGCGACATCGGCGAACGTCTGCGCACCGAGGTTGATCTCAGCACCAGCGAGGCACGCTACAGCGCCTTGTTCGCGGCGGTCGACAAGGGCGTGCTACTGCACGATAAGCGCGGGCACGTGCGCTCGGTCAATGCCGCCGCAAAGCGCATCCTGGGCATTGATTCCGATGAACTCAGCGCGCGTTTCAGTCAGGCCTCCTGGGACCTTTACGACGCGGAAGGGCAGCCGGTCGCGTGGCGCGAGAACCCGGTTGCGCGTGCGGTTCGGCTCACCAAACGCATCGATTCGACTGAACTCGGACTTGTCCATCGCACGACCGGCGTCGGTCGCTGGATTGCGATCAGCGTGGTTCCACAATTTCGTGTCAATGAAACCATACCCTTTCAATACATCTCGCTTTTCAGCGACATAACCGAGCTCAAGCGCGCTAGCGAACTGTTTGATGAAGTGCAGCTATTGGCGCGCATTGGTGGCTGGACTATCGATCTGAAGGAGCGTTCACTGTACTGGACCGATGCGCTGCAGCGAATGCTCGGACGCCAACCAGGCCAGGCTCTAAGCGCCGACGCTTTGGTGCAAATGCTGCACCCTGCCGAGCGCGTTCGCATGCAAGCGGCGCTTGAACGCGCAGCACACGACGGCACGCCGATCGAGATCGAGGCCAGGGTCTTTCCGACCGGGCGGCGGCTGATGTGGGTTCGTGTGCTCGGTCATGCGCAGTCGCGCCATGGCGTTCCTTATCAGCTCACCGGCACCATCCAGGAAATCACAGCGCGCAAGCTCGAAGAGGACCGCTTGCGGCGTCAGGCACAAATCGATCCGCTCACGGGCTTGTGGAACCGCGATGCCGCCATGGCAATGCTGTCGACGGCAATCAGCAATGCCGACCAGCACCCCGGGCCGGCACTGCTCTATGTGGACCTGGATCGCTTCAAGGTCATCAACGATTTGCTCGGCCCCACCGCCGGCGACCGTTTGCTCGTCGCGGCCGCGAACCGGCTCTCAGAGGGATTACCGGCCGGAGCGCAGGCCGCACGTTTTGGCGGAGATGAATTCCTCGTGCTGATTGCCGATGCACCAAGTGACGAGTTTGTCTGGCAGTTGGCTGAGCGAATTTGCAGTCATTTTTCGGCGCCCTTCCGCCACGCGGGCGAGGAATTCGTCATCACGCCCTCCATTGGCATTGCACGCTATCCCAATGATGGCCTGACCGTACAGGCGCTGTTGAATCACGCCGATGTGGCGATGGCCGAGGCCAAACGACGCGGCCGCAACACATGGCAGATGTTCTCTCCCGCACTGGCGCTGCAGCTCAAAGAGCAACTGCTGATTGAAACTCAACTGCGACGAGCGATCGAGAATGGCGAGTTTCACTTGGTCTATCAGCCCAAGATCGACATGTTGGATGGCCGCGTCATCGGCGCTGAGGCCTTACTACGCTGGCATTCGCGCGTGCTTGGCGATTTAGCACCAGACACTTTTATTCCGATTGCCGAGACCTCCGGCGAGATCGTACGTATTGGCGCCTATGTGCTCAATCAAGCCTGCAAACAATTACGCGACTGGCGTGCATCGGGCTTAAATTTGGGTCATGTCGCGGTCAACGTGTCCTTTCGTCAGTTTCTTGGCGATCACTTCGAGCGCACCGTGCGCGCTGTCCTTCAATCAACCGGATTGCCACCGCAGGCACTTGAGCTTGAAATGACTGAACGGGCGTTGATCGAAGACGCGCCGGCCACCGAACAAACGCTCGCAAGCCTGCGCCGCTTAGGCATTGCCATCAGCATTGACGACTTCGGTGAAGGCTATAGCGCTCTCGGCTATTTGCGACGTTTGCCGATTGCCGGCATCAAGATCAGCCACCAATTCATGCTTGGTGTGCCGAGCAATCCCACCGACGCAAAACTATGCGAGGCGATCCTGCAAATGGCCCGCGCACTCAATTTGTCGGTGGTCGCCGAGGGCGTGGAGAGTGCCGAACAGCGCGACTTTCTGTTAACGCTGGGCGCCCGGTATGCGCAAGGATATTTCTTCTCGGAGCCGCTAGGCGCTGATGATTTTGAACGCTTTGCACGCGGACGCACGTGAAAGCAGATACATGTAACGATGGCTTTCACGCTTGGCAGCTATACTGATCGATTGATCGACCGAATAGGTTCGAGGAGAGATTGTGCCGGCCCATAGCCTGCCCGACCGCACACGCGGTTTTTTGATACCCATCGGCGGCGCCGAGGATAAGGTCGGGGATGCCAGAATTCTCAAGCGCTTTGTGGGCTTGTGTGGTCGGCGCCCGACCATCGCGATCATCCCAACAGCATCTCGACGCGACGATGCTGGACAAGCTTATCAAGAGATTTTCAGCGATCTCAATGCGCGCAAGGCAACCATCTTGCAGTTCGCACGACGCGAAGATTGCGATAGCGATGCCGCGCTTGAAATCTTGAGTCAATGTGACGGCGTATTCATCACCGGCGGCAACCAGTTGCGCTTGTCAACCACGATCGGCGGCACGCCAGTCGCCAAGATTCTGCGCAAACGCCATGCCAATGGCATGCCCATAGCCGGCACTTCGGCCGGGGCGGCGATTATGCCCGCGCATATGATTGCTGGCGGAGAAGAAGGTCCGACCCCGCGCGCCGGCATGGTGAGTCTGGCACCGGGCCTAGGTCTGTCGAATAAGATCATGATCGATCAGCATTTCCGCCAGCGTGATCGTATCGGGCGCTTGCTGACGGCGCTTGCACTCAATCCATTTGCGCTGGCGCTGGGTATAGACGAGGACACGGCCGCCTTCATCGGTCCGGATAACGTGCTGGAAGTGGTCGGCAGTAACACGGTTCTGGTGCTCGATCCCTCGGAGGTTCGGCATTCCTCCCTGGCCGAAACCGATCCAGGCAATCCGGTCAGCATCACCGATGTGCGACTGCATCTGCTAACTTCGGGCATGCGTTTCGACATCGAAGCGCGACGACCGCTGACCGATTCTTAAGCAAATTTGGGATTGCACCGTTAGGTGCTCATCGCTTTATGCTATTGCGATGAGCATTGACTTCCACATCCGCCCGATTGAGTTGCGTGACAACGCGCAAATGGCACAGATCATTCGCTTGGTCATGCCGGAGTTTGGCGCCGATGGTCCGGGTTTCGCGATTCACGATCCCGAGGTCGATCGCATGGCCTCAGCGTACGCTGAAGCGCAGCACGCCTACTTCGTGATCGAACGCGATGGAAAGGTCGAAGGTGGCGGCGGCATCGCGCCGTTGATCAATGCCGATGACGATATTTGCGAGTTGCGCAAGATGTATTTCCTACCGTCACTGCGCGGTTTAGGCGCGGGCCGCGTGCTGATGCAACAATGCTTGCAGTCGGCCCGGGCGGCGGGATTCCGTGGTTGCTACTTGGAAACGCTAAGCGGCATGGATCGCGCGCAATCGCTGTATGAACAGTCAGGCTTCCAGCGCATCGACAACCGCATGGGTGGCACCGGGCACTTCGGCTGCAACCGCTTCTATTTGCTAGACCTCTAGCCGCTTGGCTCATGGGGCTTCGATGTTTGCGTGTCAGCGCAGATCGTCGGACTCGCCTTAACGATAAATAACGCTTTCCCTAGCGATCACGCGCCCCTTCGGGCAGAATGCGCGGCCTTGCGCACATCGCGCTGTTTGCCGGTCCGAGATGTCTAAAGAAGATCATATTGAAATGGAAGGTACGGTCCTTGAGACCTTGCCTAACACCATGTTTCGTGTGCAACTGGAAAATGGGCATGTCATTACTGCCCACATTTCCGGCCGCATGCGCAAAAACTATATCCGTATCTTGACCGGTGACAAGGTTAAGATTGAGATGACGCCGTACGACCTGAGTAAAGGTCGCATCACATTCCGTCAGAAGTAGTCCTTCTTTCAATGCCTTGCGGGCGGCATGTCCGCATTGGACGGCAATCCACGCCGGCAATCCCAGATTCTCATCCAAGCTCTCGACGGCAGGCGTCAGGCCACGGCCGATGGTCTGCAGTCAATCCCTGCCCTAGCCCTTGCACGGATGGCGCGTGCACGCATGACCTGGGGCGTCGCTGATAATGCGTGACCTGCCGCCCCGTGACCGCAAGTATGTCTGCCGCTGATGCACTTGGCCCGGAAGGGCCGTTCGCCGTCGAACCCGGATTTGTCACCCGGGCGCAGCAACAAGCCATGGCGGATGCGATCGAATCGACCATCGTGTCAGGTGGTACGCTGATTGTTGAGGCTGGCACCGGCACCGGCAAGACCTTCGCCTATTTGGTTCCTGTGTTGCTGGCGAACCAGCGCACGATCATTTCCACCGGCACCAAGGCGCTGCAAGACCAGTTGTTTCACCGCGATCTGCCGCGCGTTTGCGCGACCATGAATATTCATCCGAAGAAGGCGCTGCTTAAAGGCCGTTCCAACTATTTGTGCCTGCATCGGCTAGAACTTTCAGAAGAGCAAGCGCGACTGGCCAGCCGGGAAGCCGTGCGCGATTTGATCGCGGTACGTACGTGGGCACGCGTCACGCGTACCGGTGATCGCATGGATTTGCAGGGTGTACCTGAAGATTCTGGCGTGTGGCCCTGGGTCACCTCAACCGCGGATAACTGCCTCGGCAGCGATTGCCCGCAGTTCCAGGATTGCTTTGTGGTCAAGGCCCGGCGGCGCGCTCAAGAAGCCGACGTGGTGGTCGTGAATCATCATCTGCTGTTCGCGGACTTGGCGATCAAACGCGAGGGTTTTGGCGAGATTCTGCCGGGCGCGCAGGTGATGGTGCTCGACGAGGCGCACCAGATCGCGGAAACCGCGAGTCAGTTTCTCACCACCTCGTTGAGCTTTCGGCAGTTGACCGAGCTTACGCGTGACACGCTGAGCGAATCAGGCCAGCAACCGGGTGCGCTGGCGCTATTGGCCGGCCCGGTTGCCGATCTGGACCAAGCCACACGCCAGTTTCGCCTCGCGCTTGACGATTTGCCGATCAAAGGGGCATGGAGTCAAGCTGTGACGCGGCATGAGGTGGCCGAGGCCAGAGACGAACTCGCGGCAAAGCTCGATGCCTTGTCTGGCGCACTGGAAGCACAGGCCGAGCGCAGTGCAGGGCTCAAAGCTTGTGCTGAACGGGCATCCGAGGCCGCCATACGCTTGCAACGCGCGACCATTCCAAATGCTGCTGAGGAAGTGCGCTGGTATGAGTTGTTCCAGCGCGGTTTCGTCTTACACGCAACGCCGCTGGATCCGGCCGAATCCCTGACCGAATTCCGAGCCTCCTCCTCGGCTGCGTGGATCGCGACTTCGGCCACGCTCGCAGTGGGGCAATCCTTCGCACTATTCCAAGCACAAACAGGCCTTACCGACGCGCGCACCTTGCATCTGGGTAGCCCCTTCGACTACGCCAGCCAGTCGCTGCTGTATCAGCCCACCGGCATGCGTGAGCCGAATACCGAGGGCTATACCGATAGCGTGGTGGAAGCCGCCATGCCGGTATTGCGTGCCTCACGCGGTCGCGCCTTCATGCTGTTCACCTCGCACCGTGCCTTACGTGATGCGGCAGAGTATTTGCGCCATCTGAACGAGTTCCCGCTGTTTGTCCAAGGCGAACGGCCGCGCCCGGCCCTGCTTGCCGATTTCATTGCCTCAGGCAACGGCGTGCTATTGGGTGCAGCGAGTTTCTGGGAGGGCGTGGACGTGGCCGGTGAGGCGCTATCGGTTGTGGTGATTGATAAATTGCCATTTGGGCAGATTGGCGATCCTGTGATCGAGGCGCGTTTAGACGGCATACGCCGCCGGGGCGGCAATCCCTTTCGCGACTTCCAACTCCCGAGCGCGGTGCTGGCGCTCAAGCAGGGCGTCGGTCGTTTGATCCGAACCACGCGCGACCGCGGCGTCTTAGTGCTGTGCGACCCACGCGTCATCAGCAAAAGCTACGGACGCGATTTCGTCAACTCGCTGCCGCCGATGCGGCGCACGCGAGCACTCGCAGATGTCGAGGACTTTTTCGCCCACGACGACGCTTAGCATCGAGCGCGGCAAAGGAATCAAGCTGCGCTAGACGACATTTCGGCAAAGACCTCGGCGACGACGCGCAATGTCTCGTCGATGACGGCGTCATCGTGCGCGCTGGAGAGAAATCCTGCCTCATAAGCGCTGGGCGCGAAGTAGACCCCGCGTTTGAGACAGCCATGAAAAAAGCGTTTGAACGCCTCGATGTCACTTGCCTGCGCTTGTTCGAAGCTCGTCGCCGCGCATTCGGCGAAGTAGAAGCCGAACATCGGCCCCTTCCATACCGTCGCCAAAGCAATACCCGCGTGCCTCGCGGCAGCTTCCATGCCCTGGCATAGCCGCTCGGTGCGTGTGGTTAGCTGCTCATAGAACTGCGGCGCTTGAATCAGCGCCAAATTGGCCAATCCAGCCGCCATCGCGACTGGGTTTCCAGACAAAGTTCCGGCTTGGTAGACAGGTCCGAGTGGCGCGATTTTTTGCATGATTTCGCGCTTGCCGCCGAAGGCGCCCACCGGCATACCGGCGCCGATCACTTTGCCGAAAGTCGACAGATCTGGCGTGATGCCATAGGCCACTTGCGCGCCGCCAAGCGCAACGCGAAAACCGGTCATCACCTCGTCGAAGATCAACAGCGCGCCATGAGTGTCGCAGACGTCACGCAGGCCTTCGAGGAAGCCTGGCACGGGCAGAATCATGTTCATATTGCCGGCGATCGGCTCAACGATCACAGCCGCGATCTCATGGCCGACCGCTGCAAAGATCTGGCGAACCTGATCGAGATCGTTGAAATCCGCGGTCATGGTTAGATCAGCCAACGCCTTCGGCACGCCGGGCGAGTTTGGCAAACCCAAGGTGAGTACACCGCTGCCGGCTTTGACCAGGAAAGAATCCCCGTGACCGTGGTAACAACCGGCAAATTTTAAGATGCGATCGCGACCGGTGTAGCCACGCGCAAGCCGAATAGCAGACAGACACGCCTCGGTTCCCGAGGACACGAAGCGCACCAGATCGACCGCCGGCACGAGCTTGACGATCTCGCGTGCCAACTCAGTTTCCAGCGGGTTGGGACAGCCATAACTCATGCCAGAAGCGGCTGCATCCTGGACCGCGCGCACGATCGCCGGATGCGCATGGCCAGCAATCATCGGGCCCCACGAGCCGATGTAGTCGATATAGCGCTTGCCCTCCACATCCCACAAATACGGCCCTGAGGCACGTTCAACGAAGAACGGCTCGCCGCCGACTTGGCGAAAGGCGCGCACAGGCGAATTGACGCCACCTGGGATCACTTCCTGCGCGTCGACAAATGCTTGGTGATTGCTGGTCATCGAAAACCTCTTGCGCGAGTCGAACTCACAAGAACAAATCAGGTAGCAGATCCTGGCTCGGATCCACGGCATAAGACGAAAAATCGCTCACGCCGACCGTGCGCAGTACCTCGTCATCGATCAGGAACTGACCCGTGCGCTCACGACTTGGGGTGGTTAGCACCGCATGCGCGGCGTCGGCCATGATTTGCGGCGTGCGGCAGCGCGCAGGATCAACGCCCGGAATCATCGCCAGCGCCGCTGTATGAATGACGGTGCGCGGCCATAGCGCATTGATGGCAATGCCCTCGGCTGCAAACTCATGCGCCATACCAAGCACACACATGCTCATGCCATATTTGGCGATGGTGTACGCCGTATGCGGCGCAAACCAGCGTGGATCGAGATTCAGTGGCGGTGACAAGGTCAGGATATGCGGATTCTCAGACTTGCGCAGATGCGGGATACACGCCTGGCTGCACACGAAGGTGCCGCGAACGTTCACGCCAAACATCAGATCGAGGCGTTTGATCGAGGTTTCCAAGGTGCCCGTGAGACTGATAGCACTCGCGTTATTGACCAGGATATCGATACCGCCAAAGGCTTTTACCGCGGCCTCTACAGCGGCCGCCACTTGCGCCTCATCGCGGATGTCGACTTTCAATGGCAGCGCCTGACCCCCCGCCTGCTCGATAGCCTTGGCAACCGAATAAATGGTGCCGGGCAGTTTGGGATGGGCATGTTCAGTTTTCGCCGCGAGCACGATATTGGCACCGTCCTTGGCCGCACGCAGCGCGATGGCCTCGCCGATTCCGCGCGAACCGCCGCTGATGAAAATGGTCTTATTGCGCAGAGATTGCATACCACTACTCCTGTTCGCGACCGGTTGGGCGCGTGCATCGATCAGTCAATGAACAAAGATGCTTGATTCACCTTGTTGATTTTTATAGATAACATCAGCCAGATTTTCAATTTGCAGCGTGCTCTGATGGCTGCTGATCGTCTCGATTCGTGAGCCCAGCCGGCGAATCATCCAACATTCTCAGAGCGATGGCGGATCATCATCCGGATCGTCAGTCGTGCGTTCGCTGCGAAAGCGCGGCAGCGCATCCACAATCGCTTGCAGACGCACCGACGGGTCGGTCATCTCCAGCAACTGCTGACACTGGCCGAGCGTAAACGGCAGAATCTCGGCAAGCCGGAAACTGATCCAACTGGTGTCATCGAGTTGCGCCTTGGTGGGCAAGTTTTGCCCCTCGAAAATCTTCTCCAGAAGATTTTCCGCCAAGGTAGACAACAACGCATATTCAGGCGGCACGGGGCGCTGCGGCTCATCTGGCCACAACTCAAGTTTGCCGATCAGCAAGCCGTCATCGCGTGCACTCGCGCTATCAATATGAAAGCGCGCGCCACCTTCGGCTCTGATCCCAAGCAGGCCATCTGGCAGTGTGTAGAAATCAACAATACGCGCCAAAGTGCCGATCGCGAGTGTGGAATCGCTGTCGGCGTCGTCCTCTCTGCGCATCAGCAGCGTTACGCCGAATTCTCGATTATCGCGCGCGCAGTCGCGCACGAGGGCGAGATAACGCGGCTCGAAGATGCGCAAACTTAAGCTGCCACCAGGGAATAGAACCAGCGACAAGGGAAACAGCGGATACTCGTCGGGCGCAAAGCTCATGGCGAAGCCTCACCCTCGCCGGCCGGTAAGGCGGCCAAGAATCGGCGCGCAGCACCATCGAAACCGCCATTGCTCATGAAAATTACGCGGTCGCCCGCGCGCGCATCCTGCACCAATGCGCGCAGCAACGAGTCTGTCGAATCGGCGATATGCAGACGCGCGCCAAGCGCGTGCAGCGTCGCGGCCGCATCCCACTGAAGTTCTGGCCGCGCCAAAACATGGATCTCACTGGCATCAGCCAAAGCTGCGGGCAGCGCTTGCGCGTGCGCGCCTTGGCGCATGGAGTTGCTACGCGGTTCCATCACCGCGATCAAGCGCGCCGCACCGATCTTTGCGCGCAGCCCAGCGAGCGTGGTGGCAATGGCAGTAGGATGGTGCGCGAAATCATCGTAAACACAGATGTTGGCGCGCTCACCCAGTAATTCCATGCGCCGGCGCACGCTGCCGAAGTGCGCAACAGAGGCAAGACTAGCTTTCGGATCGAGACCCGCCGCCGCAGCGGCGGCGATTGCCGCGACCGCGTTGGCAACATTGTGCCGTCCGAGCAGGCTCCACCGGCTTTCCCCCACCACTACGCCGCGATTCCACAAACGGAAATGCGAACCATCGGCGCACAGTAGCTCACCGCGCCATTCGAGGCTGGCGTCATCCAGCCCAAAGCGTTCCACCGGTGTCCAGCAACCCATCGCCAGCACTTCCGACAATGCGGCGTCCTCACCGTTCACGATCAGCCGACCATTGCCGGGCACCGTGCGCACTAGATGATGGAATTGGCGCTGGATTGCGGCCAGATCGGGGAAAATATCGGCGTGATCGTATTCAAGATTATTCAGAATGGCGATTTGCGGGCGGTAGTGCACAAACTTCGACCGCTTGTCGAAGAAGGCGCTGTCGTACTCGTCAGCCTCGATAACAAAGTCATAACCTGTGCCTAAGCGCGCGGAGAACTCAAAGTCATGCGGCACGCCACCGATCAAAAATCCGGGCGCCCTGCCCTGACGATCAAGCAGGAATGCAAGCATGGCACTGGTAGTTGTCTTGCCATGCGTCCCCGCAACGGCGAGCACGCGCCGGCCCTGCAAAACCCTACGGGATAGCCACTCTGGCCCGCTGGTGTAGGCGCGACCTGCATCCAGCAGCGCCTCGACTGCGCTATTGCCGCGCGAAAGCGCATTGCCGACCAACACCATTTGCGTTGCGGGGCCTAAGTGCTCTGGCTTGTAACCTTGTTGCAGTTCAATGCCCAAGGCCTCAAGTTGCGTGCTCATCGGCGGGTAGACGGCGGCATCGCTGCCGCTGACGTTAAGCCCTAACTCGCGTGCGATCGCCGCTACGCCGCCCATGAAGGTGCCGCAAATACCGAGAATATGCAGATCTTGGGTCATGTGCTGGCGAACAGTTGCGAAGCGATTTGCAGAAAGATCACAAATAGTCCAAGGGCCAGGCCAATCGCCCACCAGAGTTTGATTTCAAGCGCGTGCCGCAAAATATGAGCGTCAATCAGCACCGACCAGCAAAGCAGCGAGATATGCCCCAACAACAGCAACTCGGTGGTCAGATCACGCGCTTCCGGCGGCGTTCTCGACAGGCCAGCGGCAATCGGCATGGCAATAAAGGTGATCGCCGCTGAGGTTGCGTACAAGGCGATCGCCGTCTGCGTGAAGCGGCGCTGTTGTCCAAATAGCCACATCAAACCGTACACCAAGGCCAGACGCAGAGACAACCGACCAAGTAACTCATAGGCGGTGAAAGGCAGATTGGTCGCCTGCAAATAGAACACGCTGGACACCAGATCCAGCAGTAACAGTTGTAGCAGCAACCACACTGAGGCGGGCGCTTCTGCCGGCGTGGCACGCAGCCGCATCAGCGCAACAGTCCAACGAATGAGGGCAAAAAGACTCATGACTGACCGCTCCGGTGATTCCGCGGCATCATCATGGCCATGAAAAAGCACTCCTCAGAGCCCACTGCCGGGCCCACGATCATTGTCGATGCGCGCCAACTCGAGTGTCCCGAACCCGTGGTACGCACCAAATTGGCGCTACATGCTGCCACGGCTGGGTCGCTCCTGGAGATTCGCGTCACCGATCCATTGGCTCCATTGGATCTGGAAGCCTTGTGTGCGCGGACGGGTGACGAATTTTGCGGCGTGCAAATGCAGGATGGCGGCGAACTCGCGGTTTACGTGAAAAAAGCACCGAGCGGCTAGCTGCCTCATCGCGCCGTGATCGCTCGGATCGGCGGGACCCGCAGCGCTAGATCGCGCCGAGGATACGCTCCATGATCTGCTCAACACTGCCCTCGCCGGTGATGCGCTGGAGCCGATTCGTGTGCTCGTAATAGTCAATCACCGGGGCCGTTTGCTGCTGATAAACATGCAATCGGTGTTTCACTGATTCTGGACTGTCATCGGCTCGGCCTTGTTCGTTCGCACGTCCAGCCAAACGCGTCAGGATCACAGCTTCGTCCACGTCCAGTTGCACGGCGCGATCCACCGGCTGGCCGATGCGTCCCAGTAATTCATCCAGCGCCTCAGCTTGGCAGACGTTGCGTGGATAGCCATCGAGAATAAAACCCTGGCCTATGTCGTCCTGCCCCAGACGCTCTTCGAGCATACCGAGCACGATTTCATCTGAAACAAGGCTACCCGATTCCATAACCGCTTTGGCTTGAACGCCGAGCGGGGTGCCTGCCGTGACGGCCGCACGCAGCAGTTCTCCGGTCGAGATATGTGGCACGCTTAAGCGGCCCTTCAATAAGGCGGCTTGCGTACCCTTGCCCGAACCGGGGGCGCCCAGAAGCACAATGCGCATGCGTTTATCTCCATAAGCAACGGGCTTGCGAGGCTACCGGCGCTGGCGTCGAATAGGTGGACCCAATACGCTAGTCAACCTAGCGTGCACTTAGGTGCAAGTCAAACCGCCCAATCGGAGTTGTAAATGTCTTTGGCCAATTTGTTGTATGCCCAGTCGGGCGGTGTCACCGCAACCATCAATGCCAGCGCCGCTGGCGTCATCGAGGCGGCACGCCTTGTCCCAGACCGGATCGGGCGCGTGTTTGCGGCTCGAAACGGCATTCTCGGCGTATTACGCGAGGAATTGATCGACACCGGCCTTGAGCGCGCCGAGGACATCGCAGCGCTGAAGCACACGCCCGGCGGCGCCTTTGGCTCTTGCCGCTTCAAACTCAAATCGCTGGACCAGGATCGCGCCCACTACGAGCGCCTGGTTGATGTCTTCCGTGCGCACAATATTCGCTACTTTTTGTACAACGGCGGCAATGACTCCGCCGATACCACCAATAAGCTGTCGGATATTGCCAACGGCCTCGGCTATGAACTGGCGTGCATCGGCGTGCCAAAAACCATCGACAATGATTTGGCGCTGACCGATGTGTGCCCGGGTTTTGGCTCAGTGGCCAAATACGTCGCCGTCTCTACGCGTGAGGCCAGCCTGGATGTGCTGAGCATGGCCGAGTCCTCGACTAAGGTGTTCATCCTCGAAGTTATGGGCCGTCATGCGGGCTGGATTGCCGCTTCTGCAGGCTTGGCGGGCAGCCAGCCGGGCGATCCGCCGCACATCATCCTGTTCCCGGAAGTGCCTTTCGATGAAGCCAAATTTTTAAACGCGGTCAAGCATGCAGTTGAGAACTATGGTTATTGCACCGTGGTCGTTTCCGAAGGCGTGCGCGATGCGGAGGGGCGTTTCTTGGCCGACGTTGGCACCAAAGATGCGTTCGGGCACACCCAACTGGGCGGCATCGGCCCGGCCATCGCGGCCAAAGTGCGCGCAGGGCTTGGCTATAAATTCCACTGGGCGGTGTCGGACTATTTGCAGCGTTCGGCGCGGCATATCGCGAGCCAGACCGATGTGGATATCAGTGTGGCAGTCGGTGCAGCCGCGGTGGAATACGCGCTGGCCGGCCAGCATGCAGTGATGCCCATCGTGCATCGACTGGCGGATCGTCCCTATCGCTATGAGATCGTACCCGCACCGCTTGCTAAGATCGCCAACCACGAACGCAAGCTTCCCGCGGATTTTCTGACCGCGGACGGCTTCGGCATTACCCAGGCCGCTCGCGACTATCTCGAACCCCTGATCCAGGGCGAAGCCTATCCGCCCTATGTGGATGGCCTGCCCGACTATGTGCGCCTGAATAACACCCTCGTGGACAAACGCTTGCCGGAGTACAAGGTGTGAACGCGATGGCTTGGCTGTTTTTGGCAATTGGCGTGCAATTTGTGCTGGTCGCCATGTTGGCGCGCAGCACATTCTGGCGCGCGGCCGGCATTAGCGGTTTTGCCAGCGTGATCGTGCTCTTCGCGCTGTGGACGGTCACCGATGGCGCGCAGAAACGCACCGAAGCTTGGCTGATCCTGACCTCATTGCCATTGATTGCCATGGGCGCCTTCGCGTGGAGGCGACGCCTCGGCAAACTGGCCATGATTCTGGGCGTGATCTTGACCGTTGCGCTGATGGGAACTTGGCAATGGGCCACTCTCACGCAGGATGCTGATGGCGCCGTGGCAACGATCGCTTACGCCTTTCTGGTCCTGGTCGCCATGGTCGCGCTGTTCATGATCGGCGGTGTGCTGGGCTTGAACATCTTGGTCGAGCGCACCCGCAATCCCGTTCCCTAAAATCCTGCGTTAACGCCGTGCGCCGATCAATCGACGGCGCATGGCATTTCCACGCTGGTCGCGATACTCGGCATCAACAAGGATCGGCCGCGCTGGCCCGAACTGAGTTGCATCAGCATCTTCCGGCCAAGATTCAGGCTCGTAAAGCCATAGATACCCAAATCGCCGTCTACCCATTCGCCCTCGAGTGCATGCAGATCGCGCGCGCGCGCGCTCACCAGGGCAACCGCACCACCGGCCTCAAACAGCGCCGGGCTCGGCGCGCTGCCAAGTATCATCGCCAGGGCGGGCAGAGCTTTCGTATCGATGGCCGGATTCGTCGCCACCGCGATAGCAGTGAAATCGCCGGTGCCTTCGCGTAACTGCATCACTGATTGATACTCAGACGACTGCCAGAAAGTCAGCAAGTTCTCCATCGACTCCCAGCGCGAGATCACCACCGCCTGCGCCAACTGACTTTGCCCAAATTGCTCGACATTCGCCGCGGTGGAAACCACCAGATAGCGGCCGCCGAAGCGCAAATACAGCGGCGGCATCGCCGCGACATAGTCGGCGAAGCGCACGCGGTCGCGCATCCGGGCGAGCGCAACTAAAAAAGCCGGACCGGCAGACATTTCAAGCTCCCGATGAAGGTTGACTCACCACTGCGTCGCAAACTGCGCGAATGACGGTGCCAGACCGAGACCAAGGCGCTCGATCGGTGGCGACAATGCCAGTTCCACTGAGCCGCTGTCGTTGCAGTCGTCACACTTTGTCGCACACTGTGAAATTCTAATTCACGCATTGCAAACGCGGTGAAATTTCGCGTCGCCCACTGCCGATCCCGCAACGACTGACCCGGCAGCGGTAGACCAGCTAGACCGTGCAGCCGCCAAGTTGACAACGCGAGGTCACCGCAAGTCCCGAAACAATGGTGCCCGGAGGCGATTCGGCCTGCGCGCGCAGTAGTTCGACCGTGATCGCGCCCGTATACTCCGCCCGATTTTTAACAGGGGGCCGTCGTTGGCGGCCCTGGCTTTTATTGGTCCAGAAACCGGGGAAGATTCATGTTTGAGCAGTACGGAATCATGATTGCGCTGGGTTGCGCGATCGTTGCGGTGCTTTACGGCATCGTCTCGACGCAGTGGATCCTGAAGCAGCCCGCAGGTAATGCGCGCATGCAGGAAATCGCGACGGCCATCCAGGTCGGCGCGCAGGCCTATTTGAATCGCCAATACGGCACCATCGGCATCGTCGGTGCCGTGCTGTTCGTGGTGATCGGATTGCTGTTGAGCTGGCTCACGGCAGTCGGCTTTCTAGTTGGCGCGGTGCTGTCTGGCGCGGCTGGTTACATCGGCATGTTCGTCTCGGTGCGCGCCAACGTGCGCACCGCTGAAGCCGCTCGCAAGGGCATGGCCCCGGCCTTGGCCGTGGCTTTCCGCGGCGGCGCCGTCACCGGCATGCTGGTCGTGGGTCTGGGCATGCTCGGCGTGGCCGGTTTCTACACGATATTGCTCAAGCAGGGCCTGGACATCCGCGTGATCTTGGATGCGCTGGTCGGCTTAGCCTTCGGTTCGTCACTGATCTCAATCTTCGCGCGTTTGGGCGGCGGCATTTTCACCAAGGGCGCCGATGTGGGTGCTGATTTGGTCGGCAAGGTTGAAGCCGGGATTCCAGAGGATGACCCGCGCAACCCGGCCGTGATCGCCGACAACGTCGGTGACAACGTGGGTGACTGCGCCGGCATGGCTGCCGACCTGTTCGAAACCTATGCCGTGACGATCATCGCCACGATGCTTGTGGGCTCGATTTTCGCCACTTTGGCAGGTCCGAATGCCCTGCTCTACCCGCTGGTTATCAGCGGCGTCTCAATCATCGCCTCGATCATCGGCACCTTCTTCGTGAAAGCCGCTGATGGCAAGATCATGCGAGCCTTGTACAAGGGTGTCATCGTGTCGGCCGTGCTCGCCGCTGCCGCGTTCTATCCGATCACCACCGAATTGTTCCCGGCCACCAGCATCGACGGCGCCTACAGCGCCATGCAGATCTACGGCTGTGCGCTGATCGGCCTGATCCTCACCGGCCTGATGATGATGATCACCGAGTACTACACCGGCACACAGTTCAAGCCGGTGCAGAGCATCGCGCAGGCGTCGACCACCGGTCATGGCACCAACATCATCTCGGGTCTAGCCGTTTCCATGCGTTCCTGTTGGATGCCGGTGATGGTGATTTCGGCCGCGATCTACGGCGCGCATCACTTAGCTGGCCTGTACGGCATCGCTGTTGCCGCCACGGCTATGCTCTCGATGGCCGGCATGATCGTCGCGCTCGACGCCTATGGCCCGATCACTGACAACGCCGGTGGCATTGCCGAGATGGCTGAACTGCCGAAGGAAGTGCGCGCCGTGACCGATCCGCTGGACGCGGTTGGCAACACCACCAAGGCCGTCACCAAGGGCTATGCGATCGGCTCGGCCGCGCTCGCCGCGCTGGTGCTGTTCGCCGACTACACGCACAAGCTGGAAGCCTATGGCTTGGTCGATGTGCGCTTCGATCTGTCGGATCCGAAGGTACTGATCGGCTTGTTGATCGGTGGATTGATTCCCTATCTGTTCGGTGCCATGGCGATGGAAGCTGTGGGTCGTGCTGCGGGCTCGGTGGTGGTTGAAGTGCGCCGCCAGTTCAAGGAGATCAAGGGCATCATGGAAGGCACGGCCAAGCCGCAGTACGACAAGGCCGTGGACATGCTGACGCGTGCGGCGATCAAAGAAATGATCGTGCCCTCGTTGTTGCCGGTGGTTGCACCGATTGTTGTCGGCTTGGTACTCGGCCCAGCGGCGCTGGGCGGTTTGCTGGTCGGTACCATTGTGACTGGTTTGTTTGTGGCCATCTCGATGACCACCGGTGGTGGCGCATGGGACAACGCCAAGAAGTACATTGAGGACGGCCACCACGGCGGCAAAGGTTCGGAAGCACACAAGGCCGCCGTCACTGGCGACACCGTGGGCGATCCGTACAAAGACACCGCGGGTCCGGCGATCAATCCGCTGATCAAGATCATCAACATCGTGGCGCTGCTGATCGTGCCCTTGATCGCGAAGGTCCATCTCGGCGGTTAAGACGCCATAGTCGACGACCGCGTCTGGCGGTCGTCGGTTAACATCGGTTTTCATCGGGCCTCGGGATCACAATCCCGGGGCCCGATCAGTTAAAGGCCTTAACGCCGCTGGCCGCCCGAATTTCAGACTCGGCGCGCGCCGCTTGAGAGACCAAGATGACCACGCTTGCGCAATCCGATCTGCCTGGCCTTCAGCGCATCCACCAGGGCAAAGTTCGCGATGTCTATGCCCTGCCCGATCGCCGCTTGCTATTGGTTGCCACAGATCGTTTGTCGGCTTTCGATGTGATCCTGCCGGACCCGATTCCGGGCAAGGGCGAGATCCTCACGCGGCTATCAAACTTCTGGTTCGCGCGCACGGAATCGGTTTGCCCGAATCACCTCACAGGTGTTGACCCCGCTTCGGTATTGCCGAGTGGCGTGGACGCAGAGCGGTATCGAAGCCGCAGCGTGGTCGCCCATCATCTGCGCGCCTTGCCGGTGGAGGCCATTGCGCGTGGCTATTTGATCGGTTCGGGATGGAAGGAATATCAGGCGCGCGGCAGTGTTTCTGGTATCGCGCTGCCGCCGGGCTTGGCGCTCGCCGATGAATTGCCCGAGCCGCTGTTCACGCCCTCCACCAAGGCCGCCGCGGGCGCGCATGATGAGAATATCGATTTCGACACAGTGGTCGAACTCATTGGTGCTGATCTCGCCGAACAGGTGCGCGCCGCAACGCTGGCGATCTACCGCTTCGCCCGCGATTTCGCGCGGCCGCGTGGAATCTTGATCGCGGACACCAAGTTTGAGTTTGGCGTGGACGAACACGGCCGTTTGCTGGTGATGGACGAGATGTTGACGCCCGATTCCTCGCGATTTTGGGAGGCGGGTGATTGGCAACCTGGGCGCAATCCGAGATCTTATGACAAGCAATTCGTGCGCGACTACTTGGAAACGCTGGACTGGGACAAGTGCGCGCCGGGCCCAAGCCTGTCCGCGGAGGTGATCGAGGGTACGCGCGCTCGCTATGCCCAAGCGCTCGATTTGCTGACGCGCGAAGCATGAGTGTCGCCCGCGCAAAGCTGCGCGCCGAGTTTGCCAATGCACATCTGACTGCGCTCGATGGGCCGCCGGTCTCGGCATCCGCAGATGCCAGTTTTCGCAGCTATTGGCGCGTTACGCGCGGCGAGTCCTCGTGGATCATCATGGACGCGCCGCCCGACCAAGAAGATGTTGGTCCATTCGTCGACATCGCAGATCGCTTAACCACGGCGAATTTAAGTGCGCCCGAAGTCTTCGCCCAGGATCGATTGAACGGCTTTCTCTTACTCAGCGATCTTGGCACGCGAACCTATCTGGCCGAACTCAATGACACAAGCGTTGATGCGCTGTATGCAGACGCGCTTAACGCTTTGCTGCGCATGCAGGAGCGCACCGATACGCGCGACCTGCCGATCTACGACCACATGCGATTGACTGCCGAAATGCAGTTGTTTAGCGATTGGTTTCTGACGCGACACTTAGGCGTCGTGGCAGATGCGCAAGCCACCGCGCTGATCGACAACTGCATGCTCGTGCTCGCATCCAGCGCACTCGAGCAGCCGCAAGCCTTCGTGCATCGCGACTATCATTCGCGCAATCTGATGGTGCTGCCCCAAGCAAATCCCGGTGTGCTGGATTTTCAGGACGCGGTGTTAGGGCCGATCACCTACGATCTCGCCTCGCTGCTCAAAGATTGCTACATCCAGTGGCCCGCGAATCGCGTCGCGGTGTGGGCCGAGGCGCATAGGCGGCGATTGCATGCAGTGGGATTGACCCAGGCCGACGCGTCGACCTGGAGCCGCTGGTTCGACTGGATGGGCTTGCAGCGTCACCTCAAGGTGCTCGGCATTTTTGCGCGGCTTTACCATCGCGATGGCAAGCGCGGCTATCTCAATGATTTGCCATTGGTGCTGCACTACACGCTTGAATGCTGCGCGCGCTACGAGGACTTGCGCGAGTTTGGTGAGTGGCTGCAATCGGTCACGCGCAGTATCGACATCACGCAGCCACGTTGCATGTGAAGGCGCGCTTGCTCAAGAGCACACCTGCGCGAGAACTCAAATCGCTACATGCATACTGCTTTGTCTCAAGTAGGTGCAATCAGGAGTGGTCCCATGGGTCTGGAGCGCGTACCGGCCGGTCGTGATGTCCCCGATGAAGTGAACGTCATCATCGAAATCCCGATGAATGCCGAACCGGTCAAATACGAAGTCGATAAGGAATCCGGCGCAATTTTCGTCGATCGCGTGCTGACCACACCGATGCGCTACCCGTGCAACTACGGCTACATCCCGCGTACGCTTTCGGGAGACGGTGATCCGGCCGATGTATTGGTGGTCATGCCACTCGCATTGATTCCGGGCTCGGTCATTCGTGTGCGGCCGATCGGCATGTTGTCTATGGAAGACGAAGCTGGCGAGGACACCAAGCTGATTGCCGTTCCTATCGACAAAACCTATTCCGCCTACGCGCATATTCGTGTGCTCGAAGACATCGCCGAGCCCACGCGAGACCGCATTCGCCACTTTTTCCAGCACTACAAAGACCTCGAAAAAGGCAAATGGGTGAAAGTTCGCGGTTGGGAAGGAATCGAAGCCGCCAAAAAAGAGATCCTCGATTCCGTCCAGCGCTATGAGGCGCTTGAAGTGAAACCGGGGTTTTGATTGGCTCGGGGCTCGGGGCTTAGGTGCCGGGGCTCGGGGAAAATGCGCTTTGGTGCTAAGACCGCAAGCAATTTTCTAGCCTATTTTGACCGTGCAGCGTGCGAGTGATTCCGAGATCTCGTCGCCCCCGTGCTCGTCATTCCCGTGTAGGCGGGAATCTAGTTTCTTTCTTGGTGCTTAGTGCGTTCGAAGCGAAGTCCACGAAAAGCGCTGGATCCCCGCCTGCGCGGGAGATGACGCGCAGCAGCTCCGCTCCGACCACGCCTCGAAGCACGCGAACTTGGCTAGGAACATCCGCCGAAGCACAGCGCCTCAAGTCCTCAAGTCCTCAAGTCCGAGGCACAGGGATGTACTCGTGCCGCGCGAGGCCCAGATGCCGAAAGCGGCCCGAGTTCCGAGTCCCGCGGTTATGCTGCGCGCAGGCTCATCAAAGAAACCTTCCGTGACCCCAATCGACCTGAATGCCCTGCGCGCGGCGGGCTATACGCGTGTGCCGGTCGTGCGACATGTGCGCGCGGATCTGGATACGCCGCTGTCGGCCTATTTGAAGCTCGTCGACGGGCCGGATGCCTATTTGCTGGAGTCGGTTGAGGGCAGCGAGACCTGGGGGCGCTATTCGATCATTGGATTGCCAGCCAGCGAGCGCATCGAAGTTCGCGGATATCAATGGACTCGGCTAGTCGATGGCGTGTGCGTAGAGGCGCGCGAGGTGGCCGATCCCTTGGCCGAAGTGCAGACACTGATCCATAGCGAGCGCGTGCCCGCTGAACCGGGTTTGCCGGCATTCGCGGGCGGGTGGGTCGGCTATTTTGGCTTCGAGACGGTCGGTTACATCGAACCAAAATTAGTGCGAAGCGACCGCATCGATCAACTGAATACGCCGGATATCGTGTTGCTGCGTACGGAGGAACTGGCCGTATTCGACAATCGGCGTGGGCGTCTATCCCTGATCGTGCACGCATCGACGTCGGAACTTGGTGCGATTGAACGTGCGGAGCGACGACTGGATCGCTTGACGCACCGTTTGCGCGCGCCGGCACCCGGTTACCCGGAAGTGCTGGATCCGATTGCGCTCGACGAGTCTCAATTTAAGTCTGGTTTCACGCGCGAGCAGTTCGAAGACGCGGTCCGTCAGTGCCAGGAATATATTTTTGCCGGCGATGCTTTCCAGATCGTGCTGTCGCAGCGTTTGTCGGTGCCATTCAAGGCACGTCCGATCGATGTCTATCGCGCGCTGCGCTCGCTGAATCCCTCACCGTATATGTTTTTTATGGATTTGGGCGATCTGCATGTGGTCGGTTCCTCGCCGGAGATTCTGGTGCGCCTCAAAGGCGGCGAAGTGGTCGTGCGCCCGATTGCCGGCACCTTGCCGCGCGGCGCGACCGCGGATGAGGATGAGGCTAACGCCCAGCGCTTGCTGACCGATCCCAAAGAATGTGCCGAGCATCTGATGCTGATTGATCTTGGGCGTAACGATGTCGGTCGCGTCGCGCGCGCAGGCAGCGTGCGATTGACTGATCAGATGATCGTCGAGCGCTATTCGCATGTGATGCATATCGTGTCGCAAGTGGTCGGCCAGTTGGCGCCCGACCTCGACATCATCGACGTCTTGCGCGCGACCTTTCCGGCTGGGACCCTCTCCGGGGCGCCCAAAGTTCGCGCGATCGAAATCATCCAGTCATTGGAACCGATCAAGCGCAATCTCTACGGCGGCGCTGTCGGCTACATCAATTGGCAGGGCGAGGCGGATCTGGCCATCGCCATCCGCACCGCATTGATCAAAGATCACACGCTGCATGTGCAAGCCGGTGCCGGCATCGTCGCCGACTCTGACCCTTCCAAAGAGTGGGAAGAAACGATGAACAAGGGTCGCGCAGTCTTCCGCGCCGTCGCCGAGGCCGTGCGCGGCTTGTAATTGATGGATTCAAATCGCCACGCTTTCGATCCGTGCAATAGCGCTGTCCTAGCATGGCTACTGCAACGTTAAGCGAAGCTTTTGCCCGCCATAACCCAATACGCTAAGCCATTGATTTATAGATGGCTTAGCGTATTGGCAATGATCCACTCCTCGCTCACACGCTGTTGTGTGGGCGGCAAGCGCGCCCTACAGTGGACCGTAAACGCTGATCGCCCACACGGCACTGAAGGCGACGAGTACCAATATCACGGCCACCCACCACCGTCCCGGACGCCCATCTGCACCGGCTTCCACGGCCTTCCGGCCGGTGAGCATTGGATTAAGCAAATTTTCGCGTTTGCCGAGGTAGTAGCCGGCAATGGCCACAATGTGCAGGCCAATCATGATCAGCAGCAGTTGTTGCCCGAGGTGATGCCAATCGGTCAGCCAATCACTCGTCTTCTGCGATACACGCTCGGCGAGCGGCCCAAAGACTTCGATTTGATCGCTGCTGAATAAGCCAGTCAGCACTTGGGCCAGCGTGAGCAGCAATAGGGCGATGACAGCCATTGCACCGAGTGGATTGTGTCCGAGGCTGGCTCGATAAGCGGGCGAGGCCCAGCCACGCACGTATTCGATGACGGCGCGCGGACCGCGTACAAAGGTCGAAAAGCGTGCGTGTTCGCTGCCAAAAAAACCCCACAGGATGCGGAAAATTAGCAGCCCGAGTGCCATAAAGCCAAAGCGAAAGTGCCAATCCATGGTCAGCCAGCCGTATTCACCGGTGGCATAGAGCGCGGCAATACACAGGGTCAACGCCCAATGCGAGAAGCGCACCGGCCAATCCCAGATGCGTACTGAGCGTTGCTGCGCCATGACCTCACTCCGCTTAATCATGTTGTCCATTCGATCACTAAGACCGGCCGCAGCGCATTGAACGCTGCAAGCTGCTCGTGCTGAGCACGCTCAGATCCCCATACCTTCGATGCTGTCGTCGCCGATTTCGAATCCGCCGAGCGCCGCAAAATGGCGTCCGCGCTCGGCATAGTCTTTAAACTGGTCGAAACTCGGCGCGCCGGGAGATAACAAAATCACGCCGCCAGCCGGCACCAGGGACTTGGCCGTTGCCACCGCCTCATCCAAATCGGCACACGCATAAAGCTGCGTGGGAGCACTCGATGCCCCGAGCGTCGATTGCAGAAGATCGAAGATCTGCGCACCGTTCTGGCCCTGGGTGACGATCGCCGCGGGCGGGTTATTGACCATCTCATCGGCAAATCGCTGCCAATCGATGCCGCGGTCAAAACCACCCACAATGACCACGGTCGGCCGCGGCGCCACGCTGCGCAGAGCGGCCAAAGTGGCTTCAGGCGTGGTCGAAATACTGTCGTCGACATAGGCCACACCATCGCGCTCGCCCAAACGCGTCAATCGGTGTGGCAAGGGTCTGAAATCGCGGATCGCACCTAGCAATCCACGCGGATCGTGGCCAAAGGCTTCGACCATGGTGAAGGCCGCTGCCACATTGCTGGCGTTATGCGCACCGCTAAGCGCCAAATCGCGGAGATCGATCACGCGCTCGTCGTGATGCCAGACTTCCACGCCGCGTGCATGCCAGTACTCCGGGTGGTTGAACAGCGCGCGGCGTTCGAGATGTTGTGTCATCTCCATCAAACGCGCGTCGGCTGCATTGATCACGGCCAGATCGGCCGTGCCGTTGGCGCAAACTTTAAGTTTGTCGCGATAGTAAATTTCTTCATCACCGTGCCAATCCAGATGCTCGGGCGATAAATTCAATACTGTGGCGATGGCCGGATGAGCTTCAAAATCGGCCGCCTGGTAACTGGATAGCTCCATCACCCAATAGTCGGGCTCGGGCGTCGGATCCATCACGCTGAGCAAGGGCAGTCCTATGTTTCCGGCCAGCACCGTGCGCGCGCCGGATTGCCGTAGCAGGGCCGCCGTGACGGCACTGGTGGTGCTCTTGCCTTTGGTGCCGGTGATGACGATGGTTTTGTCCTGGCGGTGGTAAGCAAACCACAGCGCAGTGCCGGAGACGAAACGGGTGCCCCGAAAATGCGCCCATTCCATCGCTTTCTGATGCTTGTACGGGCTGATTCCGGGCGATTTAATCACGATCTGGTAGGGGCCAAAGGTGCCCGGCGAAGGCTCCGCGGTGACCACTTCCAGCAGGGGATCCACGCCAAAATCCCAGGCTTGCGCCTCTTCCGGCGTGATGATTAAACCGATTTTCTTCTGTGGGAACATGCCGCGCAGAAACTTCAGTGCCGCCTGTCCCTCACGACCGAAACCCCAAATGGCCACTTTGCGCAGGATGAAAGATTCGACGCTGACGTACATGGAAGTCCGGACTAAAGATGCAGCGCATCATGATGGGGGCGATGGTGTGATCGGACAATGTCGCGCAGGTTAACAATAGACCGGGTTGAGGGCGCAGCCGCGCAATCACCGCGCACACTGCAAATACAAGCGCCGCGGGCGAGTCAAACAGGCACGCCGAAAACCTGAACGAGCCGCGCTGGCAACCGATGCTCGTCGATCGGCACCAACAACGGCGCGAGTTCCAATGTGCTGCGGTCGATGTGGGCCAGAACCTCATCGGTGAACCGGCGCACGATCGCGTCTTCGCGCCAGTCTGCACGCTGGCAGAGGGCGAATAAGGCCGCGCGTGACTCGCGCGCCTCGCCCACGCACTCAAAGGGCTTGTGTGCACCAAACTCGATCAGCGCATCGAAGCCTGGGATCGCATCGGCCTCATCGAGCAAATTGCGCCCGAAGATGCCCAACAGCGAAGGCTTGCTCATGAATGGCGCTAATGCCAGGAATACGAAATGGCACTTGGGACACTGTCCGCACCAACGCTGCGACGGCCGTTCGCCGCGAATACGGAAGTTGCGATTGCAGCTAGAGAAGATTGGATGGTACGCGTTGAGCCGCGAGAAACGCTCGGTCACGCCAAGCTCTGACAAGGGTCGTAGTAGCGAGTAATAACGAAGATCGGCAGCCACGTAGTCGCGCAGATAGTCGTCGAACAAGCGCTCAAAACGCAGGCCTTTGCTCCATTGATGATTGACCTCAAAACCATCGCTGTGGAAGTTGCCGACGCTGGCTGAGGCCTCATTCGAGAAAACGATCTCGTCGTAGCCATAAATCATTGCGGCCAGCGTCAGGATGGCCGAGTTGATCGCCGTGACGGGAATGTGCCCGTTAAATGCGCCGAGCCGATTCAACTCGAATAATTCGGACGCTATTTCGCGCTCGATGTTGAGCGTCGGCTGTCCCGTGGCGAGTGCGCATGCACGGATCAATTCCGAGCGCCCCACCCACGTCACCGTGATCGGCTCATTCAAGGCCTTGAGTGTTTCGATGGATACCAAGGAATCCTTGCCGCCACCAATGGGCACCAGGGCACGCCGAGGCAACCCAAGTGCGGGCGCTTTGGGCTCCGATGGCTTGATCGACGGAAACTGGATGCGACCGCGCAGATCAAGCTGGTTTTGATGCGCGAATTCGCCAAGGCCGTGCAGATAAATTTCATCGAGCAAACTGGCAAGCCCTTGATCAAAGCCGGCGCCGTCGACGCTGATGGCTGCGGGCACCGCCGCTTTGTAGTAGCTGACGCCGGCGATGCCATGCAGCAACGCCAGTGCTGCATCGCAAGCCGCAGCGCGCTCGGCCGGGAACTGCGCCGGCGCATCAGGGAAGCGCAGTGTCTCGACCATGATCGGACCATCGTCGAACGCATATTCCAGGCGCACCACACCATCGCGGTAGCTGCGGCCGAGCAATTTGAAGGATTGCACGCGCTCACGTTGCCATTCCGCGCCAACCGTTGGCAACGAGGGATCACAAATCGTCACGCATCACCTCCAAAGGCAAGGGCCGCGTGTTGTAACGCGAAGCCATGGACGCACCATAGGCGCCCGCATCGGCAATCAGGAAGACATCGCCCTCGAAAGAGGCCGGCAGCGCGCGATCGCGGCCGAGCACATCGCTCGATTCACAGATCGGGCCGACCACTTGCCAATGCCCATCCGCAGCGTCTTCGAAACGGGTTAAATTGCGGATCTCGTGCCACGCGTCATACAGCGCCGGCCGCAGTAAGGAATGCATGCCCGCGTCGAGGCCAATGAAGCGCACGCCATTCTTATGCTTAATCTGGGAAACGCGCGCCAGCAAAACTCCCGCTTCCGCGACCAGGAATCGCCCGGGCTCGATCCACACCTCGAAACGCGGATAGAGCCTGCGCACCTCGGCCAGCGCTTGCCCGAGTGCAGCTATATCCAATGCGCCTTGCTCAGTCTCTTGCGGCACACCAAATCCGCCGCCGATATCGAGCACGCGAACGGTGGGGAATTGCTCCGCAAGACTCGCGAGATCCGCGTAGACGCGCTTCCAATGCTCAGCTTCCAATATGCCGCTGCCCAAATGCGCGTGTAGGCCGATCACTGTTGCACCCGCCGACTGGGCACTCATGCGGACCAACGCCGCATCGGCCAGCGCGATACCGAATTTAGCGCGGTCGCCGCCGGTCTTGACCTTATCGTGATGGCCAAGCCCACGACCGAGATCAAAGCGCAGCAGAATCTCTCGCCCAACGAAGAGCCCCGGCCACTGCCCAAACAAAGCCACGTTGTCCACGGTCACGCGAACGCCCATCGCAAACGCCAGCGCATATTCACCGCGCGCCGCGAAATTGGGCGTAAACAGGATTCTGTCGGATGTAATCTCAGGCAACACCGCGCGCACGTGTTCTAGCTCGCCGGCCGACACGCATTCCATGCCGTAGCCCTGGTTAAACAGCAAACGCAAAATTTCAGGGTGTGGATTGGCTTTGATCGCATAGAAATGCTGATCGACGCCAATGATCGATTTTAATTGTTGCGCACGCTGCGCGATGACGCTTGCGGCATAGACATAAACAGGGGTGTGATCCTCAGCCTGGGCAATCAAACTTGCGCGCGCCGCCGCCCACCACGGGGCAGGAACATCGGCGCTCGGCTGGGTCAAGCGATTCCACGCCGGGCCAAATACCGGATCGCCATCGACACCCGTAAGCCGCGCGCGCACCAGCAAGGCGTGCAGATTCTGGACTACACCGTCGGCATCGCTCTCATCGATGACAAAGGTGAGATTAAGATTGTTCGACGACTGCGATACCAGATGAACACGCCGCGCGCCGATCTCGGCCAGGATCTCGCTCAAGCGATACATCATCGCGCGCATGCCGCGCCCGACCAGCGTCACCGCGGCGCACGGCGCGATGACTTTCACGCGACAAACCTTGGCCAGATCAGCACACAGCAACTCAAGGGCTTGCGAGTCCAGCAAGTTATCGCTCGGATCCAGCGACACGGTGACATTGGTTTCCGCCGAGCCGATCAGGTCCACGGACAAGCCGTGATTCTTGAAGATCGCGAACACATCGGCAAGAAAGCCCACTTGCTGCCACATACCGATGGATTCCATCGACACCAGCGTGACACCGGAGCGTAAGGAGATCGCCTTAACGCTGGGAATCGAAGCCGGCACTTCAGGCCCAATGATCGTGCCTTCCATCGGTGGGCGCTCGGTGTCCTTGATCCACAAGGGAACGCGCGCTTCGCGTACCGGACCAATGGCACGCGGGTGCAGCACTTTCGCGCCCGTGGTTGCAATTTCCTGCGCCTCGTCATAGTCGAGCCGACGCAAAAGGCGCGCATCCGGCACGAGCTTCGGATTGGCACTGAACATGCCTGGCACATCGGTCCAAATTTCGACCCGCTCAGCACCCAACAGTGCGCCGAAGTAGCTGGCCGAGGTATCCGATCCGCCACGGCCCAACAAAGCGGTGGCACCGCTCGGCAAGCGCGCGATGAAACCTTGGGTTAAAAAAACTCGCCCCGTCTCTGCGAGTTCAGACGCGAGCGCAGCATTGGGATGCGTGTGACACAAAGCGCTGCAGTAGCGCGCCCACTCTGTCTGATGCGCTTGCTCCACCGCCCTAAGGCAGTCACGCGCGTCCAGCCACACGACTTCAAGTCCGAGTGAGCGCAAAAAATGCGCGCCGAGCGTGCTCGACAACAACTCGCCTTGCGCCTGCAATTCCGCCGCCCAGGCGAAGTTACTCGCCCCCGCGACGGGATCGTCGACAATCACGGTCAATGCCGTTTCGCGCTCCCGCAATATTTGCGGGTCCAGCCCCAACTCGATCGCGAAATCGCGGTGCCTCGCGATGATGGCGCCCGTCACAACATGTGCCTGCGCCGATGACATTGCGCCTGTTGCAATGGATTTCAGCAAGTCGGTTACACCGGACATTGCCGACACTACGGTCACTACGCGCGCACCATCCGCGTGGCGCTCGCGAATCAATTTGGCGATATTTTCCCACCGGCGCCGTTGAGAAACACTGGTGCCGCCAAACTTGAGTACAATCCAGCTCATGGATTCGCTTATTGCGGCGCCGCTTGCGCCAGCCTTGAAGCTATCCGAATGTATGCCGAGTTTGCGAACCAGTTGCGTAGATTGGCTAGCTCGTTACGTTGACATGAATTCGGCAGTTCCATATCCTGTAGAGGCGCTCCCGCCACGTCACACTGTTGTCGAGGAAAAATAATGAATAACCGTGTTGTTGCTTTGTCTGCGGCGCTTTGCGCCCTGCTCGTTTCCGGCGTCGCCGTCGCTCAGAAGCTTCCGGGCACCGGCCCGATGGTCTCCTCCAGTGGCGCTGCCACCAATTCGCCAGAAGGCACCGCCACGGTCACCGTGACGATTCCGATCTCGGCCTCCACATTTGAAGCCTGCGCCTTCCCGACCATCAACCCGCTGAATACCACGCAGGTTGTGAACCTCGGCGCGAACGCCGTGATCACGGGCTTAGGTGGCACCGGCACCATCCGTACCTTTGGTGCGAGCTTCCTCAGCGAGGCCGCGATCATGTTCCGCGGCGCGGTTGTGGCCGAAGTCATCCGTCTTCGCCCGTTGGTGGCTAGTAATTTCACCGGCAGTGCCGGTGCGCCGTACAACGTCACCGCGATCGACCTGTCGTCGAATACGTTGCCGAATATCACCCTCGGCGCCTCTGGCAATCTGACGCTGGAATTCTGCGAATCCTTCGACGACGTGCCGGGCTCGGCCACGGTCGCCGATGCGCAGTTCGTTGCCCCGAGCAACGTGGTCGTGCAGTGCTTTAACTGCTTCGACCCGTTTGCCGCGCCGCCGCTGCCGGCGCCGGCCACCAGCACCTGGAGCCTGATCACGCTGTTGCTCGGCCTCGGCTTGGTCGGCGGTCTGGCAGTTCGTCGCTTCTCTTAAATCAGCGCGTTCGCAGGCTCTGGCCTGCAACCAGCTTGAGTGACAATGAGACGCCCGCGAAAGCGGGCGTCTTGCTTTTGCGGCCCACAGAATTCAGTCTCAAGGCTTGTTGTCCTCGAATCTCTGAATACGATGCTCAGACCCTTTGTCCAGATCGATGTGTTCACGGCGCAAGCGCTATCCGGCAATCCCGTTGCCGTGGTTCTCGATGCCAACGATTTACCCGAGCACACGATGCAGCGCTTCGCGCGCTGGACTAATCTGTCGGAAACTACCTTCGTACTGAAACCGACGCAGGCGGACGCCAGCTATCGCGTGCGCATATTCACGCCGATGGCCGAACTACCCTTCGCCGGGCATCCCAGTGTAGGTACGGCCTGGGCCTTGATCGATGCGGGGCTGGTCAAGCCCAATGCCGGCCGGTTAATCCAGGAATGCGCAGCGGGATTGCTGAATGTGCAAGTGCAGGGCAATGGCGACCACCGAGTGGTGTCAGTGCAGGCGCCGATGGCACAGCGCAGTGCACTGTCCCCACAAATCGTCGAGGCGTTACCGCGGGCGCTGGGTAGCACCGGATCACTGGTCGGTGCACGTCCCATTCTCTCAGACGTTGGCGCTCGTTGGATTCTGGTCGAAGTCGCCAACCGCGCCGCCGTGCGTGCGCTGGCGCCCGACTTTGAGGCGATTGCGCAGCTCAGCACATCGGCGCGTAGCGAAGGCATCGCCGTGTTTTCGTTCGAACCGCCGCTTAGCGTGCCGCTGGAGTTGCGTGCCTTCGCGCCCGCTACTGGTGTGGCCGAAGATCCCGTCACGGGCAGCGCGCATGCGTCTGTGGCCGATTGGTTGAACTCACAACGTCGCCTGGATTCCGTTGACGGACGCTACCGCGCCACCCAGGGTATCGCCGTCGGCCGCGCAGGCGAAGTCGAAGTTTCTGTGGACAAGAATCAGCGCGCGCACATCGGCGGTCGTTGCTGCGCGCTGATCCGTGGCGCTGTCGATTTATAAAGTGCACAGCCTGACTGAATGTAGACACGCGTTCCGGGAACATCCGCGCGTTTGACCTGTCTTTCAGGTCGTCGTCGAGCAGACTTGATCTGCGACTGAACGCTTCTCTCTAAATTCAAGGAATTTTGCATGCGTAGATCCATCTTGCGATCCGCACTGACCGCCTCATTGCTACTTGCGCTCGCCGCGTGTGGCAGCGATGAGCCCGAAGCCATTGAAGTTACGACGGCTGACGCACAGGAAGGGACCGAGGCGGTGAAACAAGCGCCACCCGTGGTCGCACCCCCACCACAGGTCGACAGCGCCTACGAGCGCGCGCAGCGATCGCTGACAACGGCGACCAGCGTTCGGCTCGATACGGAATTTGCGTGGGCCAATGGCAAAACCCAATACTTGCAAGGTGCGCGTAGCCAACGCGATTTTCAGTTCGTGCTGCGCACGCTGCCTAATCCAGATGCCAAGTTCGATGGGAGCTGGTTGTTCCAAAATAGTCGGTATATGCGCCAGGACGGGCAGGAATATACGGACCAATTGGTCGCACCTGACGCACATACCGCCACCTTGGCTGCTATCGCGGCATTGCCAAATAGTGAGGACGAGCTCATGCCCGAGCGCGGGCCAGCCGATTCCGTTGATGGGATTGCCTGTCAGCCGCGCAGCGTAGATCTGACCAAGGCGGTGCACGCTGCGCAAAATTACACCGAACTCAGCGCGTGCGTTGATGAGAACAGTTCCGAGATCATTAAAATTACGGCGCAGACGCGTGCCGGCGATAAAATCAAAGTTGCCTTCAGCGGGTTTGGCGATGCAGTAAGCTTTCCGCAAGCGAACGTCGCCGTTGACTGGACCCAGCAATACCCGCGAAGGTAAGCCCCAAGATTTACCGCCCGCCTCTCAAGTCGCGCATGTGCGCCGGGTTATTCGCATGGTGACAGACCCGACACCAGCGCCTCGTGCATCGACGAGGCGCTGCTTGTCCGCGTCTACTGCGTCGCTTCTACCGCTACGCGCACGCGAATCTGTTCGCCCGGATCGTGCTCAGTGAAGGTGTGACCAATAGCACCCTGGTAGTCATAGCTCACCTCATAGCCCATCAGCCGTTCTTCCTGCTGATAGTTTTCGCGCACCTCACAGCGCCGCTCCATCCGCGTTTGCACATAGGACTGATCTTCGCGGTAGTAGCCGCGGTTGCGACGATCATCGCGCGCCACGGCGGAGCCAAGTGCCACGCCCGCGAACGTCGCAGCGGCGCGTCCATCGCCATGGCCGAACTGGTTACCAATGAGGCCGCCAATGATTCCGCCGACAATTTCTTGCGTCTCATTTCGGCGGTAATAGCGCGGCGGCGGCTCGCTGGCATAACTTACCGGCTCTTCCCAGCAAACTTCAGCGGGCTGGGACGCGGGCACCTTGTCGTACACCGGTTGCACATCGATCACGCGCGCGTAGCCGTAAGTGACAGCGCTCGAATCTTCGCGCGGATAACTCTGCGCAGACGCGTCGAGCGCGGTCATCAGACCCAAACCGAGCATGAGCGAACTGACGAAAATCTTCACGTGGGGCGTCCTTGAGTTGGCCGGGATCGGGTGCGAGTAGGCTCATCCAAATGTGATGAATTACTTCTGAACTCTTGGCAGCTTCCTCACCTGCATTCAGCCACCGGTAGGCGCTTTCGACCGCGCACTATCGAGGCGCGAAAGAGCTCGCCTGCTGCAATGCAGCAACAGCGGTTCTTGGCCTAGTGACGGTGCAGGCGTAGTGTCGGACCCATAAGTCTTTGCCTGGCAATCTTGTCCATTGGCGGAATCTTCAGGCTCGGACCGCGTTCGTGACCACGGTAGCGAGCCCGCGCTCATCGGCGCTTGGGCGTGAATGACCCCAAGGAGATCTGTCCATGCCCGCCTATTCCACATCGCAGATTCGCAATATCGCTTTAGTCGGCCATAGCAGTGTCGGCAAGACCAGCCTGTTCGAATCCTTACTGGTTGCGGGCGGCAGCATTGCCCAAGCGGGCACTGTAGAGCGCGGCAATACGGTGTCGGACTTTGACCCGATGGAGCGTGAGCGCCGCCACTCGCTGGCATCCGCAATCGCCTCGATCGACCACAGCGGCATCCATGTCAACCTGATCGACACACCGGGATATCCAGATTTCCGCGGGCCCACCTTATCGGCGTTGACCGCCGTCGAAACCTGCGCGGTGGTCATCAGTGCCACAGCCGGCGTCGATCACTCCAGCGTGCGCCTGATGGAGTATGCGAAGGCGCGCAGGTTGTGCCGGCTTTTGATCGTTAACAAGATCGACCACAGCGAGAGCGACTTAGAATTGCTGGTGGAACAATTGCGCGCAGCCTTCGGCAACGAATGCCTACCGATCAATCTGCCGACGCCGGGGCGGACGAAGGTCGTCGACTGCTTCTTTTCACCGGCAGGCCATTCTGACTTCTCGACGGTAGCGCAGGCACATCAACGCATTATAGACCAAGTTGTTGAAATTAATGAAGAAATTATGGGTCATTACCTGGAAGAAGGTGAGGCCGCACTATCCGGGCAGGAGTTGCACGACGCCTTTGAACAATGCCTACGCGAAGGGCATTTGGTCCCAATCTGCTTTGTTTCCGCAAGGACTGGCGCTGGCATCGCCGAGTTGCTCGATCTTTTTGAAAAGCTGATGCCAAATCCATCCGAGGCCAACCCGCCGCTGTTTGCTAAGGGCGTCGGCAACGACGCCGAAGCCTTCCGCACCGAGCCGGACCCGTCGCGCCATGTCGTCGCCGACGTCTTCAAGATCCTCAACGATCCCTTTGTCGGCAAGCTCAGCGTGTTTCGTGTGTACCAGGGCACCGTACGCCGCGACACGCAGCTATTTATCGATGACGGCAAGAAACCGTTCAAAGTTGGGCATCTATTCAAGCTCAAAGGCAAAGAATTGGTTGAAATCCCAGAGGCGATTGCGGGTGATATTGCGGCTGTGGCCAAGGTCGACGAGATTCATTTCGACGCCGTACTGCATGACAGCCACGACGAGGACGAGATCAGGCTGCGGGCGATTAATTTTCCGCAGCCGATGTTCGGATTGGCGATTACAGCCGCAACCCGCGGGCAGGAACAAAAGCTGGCCAATGCACTGCATCGCTTGTCCGAGGAAGATCCCTGCTTTCGCGTTGAGCATCACCATGAGCTGAACGAGACCGTGATTCGCGGCTTAGGTGAGTTACATCTTCGTGTGGTGCTGCAACGCATGCGCGAGCGCTACGGCGTGGACGTCAGCGCACGCCCACCACGTATTGCCTATCGCGAAACGATTTCAGCGCGCGCGGATGGGCATGCGCGCCACAAGAAGCAGACCGGCGGCGCCGGGCAGTTTGGTGAGGTCTATCTGCGCGTAGAACCCTTAGCCCGCGGTGCGGGCTTCGAATTCGTCGACGAGGTCAAGGGCGGCACCATTCCGGGCCAGTTTCTTCCGGCCATTGAGAAAGGCGTGCGTCAAGTGCTGGACCAGGGCGCCGTGGCCGGTTACCAGCTTCACGATGTGCGCGTGATCGTTTATGACGGGAAATATCATCCTGTCGACTCCAAAGAAGTCGCCTTCGTGAGCGCCGGCAAGAAGGCCTTTCTGGATGCTGTCGCCAAGGCGCGGCCCTTAGTCCTCGAACCCATCGTCAATCTCGATGTCACCGTCCCAGATCAATTCATGGGTGATATCACCGGAGCGCTCTCGACCAAGCGCGCGCGCATTAACGGCACCGATTCTTTGCGCGGTGACGAGTTGATCGTCAAAGCGCAAGTTCCGCTCGCGGAGATCAGCGATTACAGCAACGAACTTAAAGCACTCACCGCCGGCCGCGGGCGCTACAGTATCGAGTTGAGCCATTACGAGGCGGTGCCGGCGACGGTACAACGCCAACTCATAGACGCCTACAAACCACGGCATGAGGAGGATTGAGCCTGGGGGCGATTCATTCGACCGTCCGTGGATCAGCCATCGACTTCCACCTCGACACGCAACGCAGCCATCTTAAGGATTCCGTCCGGATACGCGTGCCTGCGCTCCGTTTCCTAAGCGGACTTCTGCCGATTTCGATGTCATCGAGGTCTGATCGCCTTCGCGCGTCTTTTTCATGTTCGGCCCTTCAGCCGGTGCCGGCGCCTACTACGGCCTCCGCTGACTTCCTCATCGGCATCCCGACACCTCACGATGTCAGCGGCACTTCCGGCACCAATGCGCATCTCCCCGGGTATGACGCACCCGCCTTCACGTTGATGCCTGCCGGATACACGTCACAGTGTGCCGTGCAAGTGTTGGGCTTTGACGATATCGGCCGCCTTACCCCGCTGTGCCGCCTCGGATCCGCTTCCTGTGGGTCAGGCCAGCGCTTTGCCTTCGGCGCTTCCTAAAGATTCGCAGTTACCCTCGACACCCTTGCCGTTCGGCTAACGCTTCCCCTTGCCGGGCGAGTAGAGGAGTTTCATCTGCAAGCAGGTGCGCCCTGCCGGTCGCACAAAAAAAAGCTCGCGCCGGGTGGCGCGAGCTGCCGTTGTCATCGAAATCGCTAGTGCGACTTACCAGCGACGATAGCGATTGTGATACTCGACCCGATAACGCGGCGTCGGACGATAGTGGCGCGGCACATAAGCGCGGCGGTTGTCGTAATAATCGTAGCGGCGATCGTAGCGGCCGCTGTCGATCTGCAAGCGAACGCCACGATCCTGGTAGCCACCTTGGTAATCGTAGTACGGCCGATCAACCTCAATGTAACTGCGATCGTTATTGGGATTGTTATGGTCGTAAACATGCACGTCGTCACGACCGTCCGGCACGTAGGTGATCTCGGCATCGCCGTCGTACAGGTCTACTTCCCAGCTCTTGTCCTGCTCCTTGGCTGAAGCTCCGGAAGCGAATCCGAACAAGAGGGCCATAACGGCAATCGAACTCCACAAACTCTTTAACATCTTCGTCGTCTCCCGTGTGTTTGACGAGATTGAGCCCCGACGAATTAATGGCAGCTATATGAAACCGCCTTTGCGGTCAAAGCACTTTTTGCAGTCAATTGTGGTTCAGCTCACGCCGGAGTTTGGCGCCTTCGACTACAGGTCGGCAGGCGGATTTGCTGGCTCACTCCAAGCTTATAGCCAGGGCCTTTGAGCCCGTTTACACAGCCGATTTGGCGCTGATCGAACACCGCGTACGGCGCGCGATGGCGTGCAGGGTGTCACCGCGGCGCACCGTATAGGCGACCATGGTCGGACCCCCCTATGACGCGCCTCCTGCCCGAAACAGGTGGCGAGATCCCCAAGTGACATCGACCACTGCAGGGGCAACTGCGCCAGATGCGCCTTCGTCGTCGGAAAACGCAATCCCTATTCCTCCGGGCGCAGGAGCAGATATGCGGCGGCGAGCACTTTCGGCACGTAATCGCGGAGTTTTCCGCAGGCAGCTAAAAAAAGACCTGAGCCGGCCAAAAACCCTTGTCCGGATGCTGTCGCGCGAGCCGGCGCATACCGCCCTCGCCACCACGGTCGGTGCCGGGTCGGGCCGTTGGTGACCGCCTGGCTCTGCGTGTCGGTGATGGTGTCGCCGGCCAGCACAATGGTGCCCGATGCAGGGTGTCTGCGTACGCCGCTTAAAGTCGCGCGTCGCGGGTTGACGCTGACTTAAGGGTGACAGCGAAGCTATTGCGAAGCGTGTTAGACGCCCACGACGTTCACGCTCTCGCGGATCGACGCATGCTGACCAACAGTACACCAGCCAGGACTAGGGCGCCGCCCACCAGCAATCGTGGCCCGGGCCGATCTCCCCATACGAGAATGCCGAGTGCCACTGCAAATACCGGCGTAAGCAGCAAATAGGGCATGACGCGCGCAACCGGATGACGCTGCAACAACACATACAGCAAGCCGTGACCAATTAAAGAAGCAGCGATGGCTGAGTACAGCACCCCGCCCCAGTCCAGCCAAGTGGCGGTGGTCAGTAGATCTAAATTCACGGGCTCCAGCAGGAGCGCGAGGCCGAGCAGCGGCGGCACACCGATCAATGCGGTCCACGCTTGTACTTGCATTGGATGGAGGCCACTCAGTTGGCGCAACAAGACTGTGCCGAAGGCCAGGGTGATCGCCGCCAGCAAGGACACGGCCAAAGCCAACGGCGCATCCAGCACTAAGGGATCGAAACCCAGCAGCCCCACACCCGCGAATGCGGTGCCGATGCCAATCGCTGTGCTTCGGTCTATGCGCTCGCCAAGCCATGCCCACGCCAGCATCGCGCTCATCGGGATGTAGCTTTGCAGCGCGATCGCCACGGAAGAAATATCGCCCGCGAGCGCAATCGCCCAGAAATTGAAACCAAAGTGAAGCGCGCCATTGCACAGTGCGGCAACAGCGAAACGGCCACGAATCGCGACGGGAATAGGCCGCAAAAACGGAATCAACAGCAGCAGCACGGCACCCAAACGCAAGGCCGTGAAGAAAAACGCCGGAAAGTGCTTGAGCGCGGCTGCCGCCGCTAAAAAATTACCGGCCCAGACCAGGGAAATCACGATAACCAACGATAAGTCGCGCGCAGAGAGCATGCTCGATTCTCTCCGTCCTAGGCACAATGTGATTTGAAGGTGGCAACGCTACACCGCGGCGTTTGAGCGCGACACCGCGTTTCGCCGCCGTGCCAAACTAGTCAATGGATGTTCTTCGACACACGCGACGCCAATGCGACCCGACCGAGATAGGCTTGAAACAGAGTTAGCCGTACTGATTCAAAGCGCGCTCGGACCCGAGGCCGCGCTATGGCAGTTGTACTTGCTGGAATGCGTCAACGGCAGCGTTTACACCGGTATCGCGCGAGATGCGCACGCGCGATTTGTGCAGCATCTTGCCGGCAAGGGCGCACGCTACACGCGCATGCATCACCCCAGTCGGCTACTGGCGATCTTTCAATTTCCAGATCGCGCCAGCGCCAGCCGCGCTGAATTCTTGATTAAACAACTATCGCCTGCGCAAAAGCGGGCCCTCGTCTTATCCGGGGGCCCGCCTACATCCACTAGGCTGGAATGCGTAGAACCTGACCCGGATAGATCTTGTCCGGATCTTTGAGCATCGGCTTATTCGCCTCGAAGATTTTTGGATACTTAGCGGCATCGCCATATTGGCTCTTGGCGATCTTCGACAAAGTATCGCCAGCGACCACCGTGTAGGTTTTCGATGACCAACTGGGCTCGTCGGCAGACTTATGTGCCAGCGACGTCGACGCACCAACGGGCGGCAAGGCTTCTGCCGTGGTCGCGGCAGTGGCAACAGGCGGCTTTCCGATGCGCAAGCGATCATCCACCTTGTCCACGCCTTCGACATTACCGACGATCAGAATCGCCTTCTCGCGACTGTCGGCATCGGCGACCCAGCCGTCGACAATCAAAACGCTGTTCTCAAAGCGGAAGTTCATGTCTTTGGCGCTGATGCCGTGCTCTTCCACGTGTTGGCGCAAGGGCTTATACGGCTCGCCGTGTGTGTCGGGCTTGTCTTTGCCGAAGATCTTGGCACCCGCATTGCGGACAAAATCGAAAATTCCCATACACGTTCTCCGGTTGTCAGCGGACAATTGGCCAGTGGATTCCAGCCATTTCCGCAAGGTTTACGCATGCTCCATACATGCTTGTGAAAGCGGGGTAAGCGCTACGATTCGCCAGATTCGATCGGCTGCGCCAACTGCAATTCGATGTCTTCGACGACCGCCGACAAGCCTTTGCCATCCCGATTTGCGCTGGCAATCCGCTGAGCGGCCTCGGCAAACTCAGGCTTGGTCAAAATCTGGCGGATGCTCGGCAAAAAATCGGGCCGCTGGTCCTTGGCCACGAATAGCAGGCCGCTGCCGGCGGCAGCCGCCGCCCGTGCAGATAAAAACTGCTCGGTATGCGCGGGAATCATCAAGGCCGGCTTGCCAAACTGCGTGGCAAGAATCTGTACGCCGCCGCCATGGCATACGACGGCGTCGACATCAGGCAAGACACTGTTTAAATCAAAGGCCTGGTCGGAATAACGCACGTGTTCGGCTTGACGCAATTTCTCCGCTGGCAGGCCATCGTGAAAGCACAAGACCGAACACTGTGTTAGCCGTGCCAAGGCGTGAACGATGCGATCCGCGTATGGATAACCTTTGCGCAAGTACGCGAAGATGCGCTGCGGCAGATCCGGGCGAGGCCAGTCCGCCGCCAGACCCGGCGTTGTCTCCTGCAAGAGGTACTGAACATCCGTGCGCGGATGCGCATAATCGTGCTCGGGCAGAAAACGAATCCACGTACGCGTTGCAGCGAATGCGTCCGCCAATTCAGAGACTGCAGCTAAACCCACCGACACTCGCGCGCTGTTCACGTGTGATAGCAAGCTTTGCGCACGCGCGGCTGAGGCGGCTGTGTCGACGCGTTCCCAATCGCGGAACACGCCCCATGCGGCCCGATCGCAGGCGTGGAAATAGCTCTCGTAGGCGAGGCTGCGCGTCAATCCGCGGCTTGCTGCAACAGCAATCGGCGCCGCGTCTGCGACCACCAAGTCGATGCGCAGTTGCGCGATCAGCTCGCGCCAAGCGAGAAACTGCGCGACCAGCACATTTTCTTGATGCCCGCCTGCATCAAACCAGATCACATCTGCTAGCGAGGATTGCTGGCGCGTGGGAAGCACGACCTCAGCAAAAAACGGTGCCGCCAGGATGCGCACGGCGACGCCCGAAAATTGCGCGCGCACGCGCAGGATCTCCCGTGCGGCAATCAACACCTCATGTCCGTTGCCAATGAGACGCAGAGCTAGCGCTCGCATCGGCACGATATGGCCAAGCCCATGGCCCAACTCCCAGGCGAGCAGAATTCGGGCCATGGCGGTTCCGATCTCGCGGCGCGCGGCCGCGAGTCAACAGATTAACGACGGCGTAGCAGCAGCAAGCCGCTGGTCAGCAAAGCTGCGAGCAACAAGCCCATGCCCCATTGGCCGAGCGAGGGCACGCTGACGCTCTCGCCACCCACACCCTGTCCGGTGACCAACACATTGCTCGTGCCGGGCGGAAGACTAAAGGAAGACGCCGTGATCGCTACGTTGCCAGTAAAGGGAGCCACGGCAGAGGGCGTAAAGACCACACCGACGGTGCACGGATCTGGCGCACCACCCGTCGCTGGGCAAGTTCCACCGCTGCGCCCGAAACCGGGCGGAAAGGTGATCGAGACGATGCTTAGCGAAGAACCCTTCGCAGCCGACTTACCTTCGGTTTCAACCGTGAAGGTCTGCACTGCCGAGGTGTTGCCGACCTGAAGGCCGCCAAAGGCGAGCGAGGTTGGCGAGACGACTGGACCGGAATAACCTTTCCCCGCCGACTGCGCCATGGCGGCATTAGCCGCAACAAGCGCCAATGTCGCCGCGCAAGTGGCGAGCTTCCACTTTCTCCAACGTTTATTATTCATTCTTATTTCCTGCGCGTGTGTGGACTCTTTCAATCACAACAGCATAGCAGCAGCGTGAAGACCATCGCTGCTTGGTCGTTACTTGGAACATGGCGAGATATGGTGACACGAGCGTGTTGGCGGCTTGGTGTACTGGGGCACCTCCCGCGCTCGTGGAGCGGAGCTCTCGCCCGCTATAAGTCGGCCAAGGGGAAACTACGGCCGGCCGAGCACGCTTAAAGGCCATCTGAAGAACGCGAAAATTTAGCGGCTTAGGCAGCGCACGAATCCCCGCATTCGTAAGGATGACGGCCTATTCAAAGGATCCTTGAGCCGCTGCAGGAGTCAGCAGCGCTAACACTCTCATTTGACGATCTGCTTTCCGCTCCTTTCATTCCTGTATTTCTCTGCGTCTTAGCGTTGAACGTTTGCCTTTGCTCACAACACACATCAGGCCGCGCGCTTCCGATTGGCCTCGAAATATGGCGATTGCGCCGGCCGCGGCAAGTAGACGCCCGCACCGCGACGCGCACGCAGATCGCCGTCGACCCAGACCAACTCGCCGCGCGTAAAGGTGTGCGTGTTGATCCCGGTCACGGTGCGTCCTTCGAAGATATTGAAGTCGACGTTCTGGTGATGCGTGGCCGCAGAAATCGTGCGCGAGGCGTGCGCGTCCCAGATCACTAAGTCGGCATCTGCACCCACACGGATCGCACCCTTGCGCGGATACAGATTGAAGATCTGGGCGGCGTTGGTCGAGGTCACACGGACGAACTCAGACGGGGTGAGCTTGCCGCTGCCCACGCCGTAATGCCACAACAGCGACATACGGTCCTCAATGCCCGCGCAGCCATTGGGGATCAAAGTGAAATTCTCGCGCCCGGCGGCTTTTTGCGGCGCGCAGAAGCAGCAGTGATCGGTCGCGGTGGTATGCAGACTGCCAGACTGCAAGCCATGCCAGAGTGCGGCCTGATGTTCCGCGGGGCGGAACGGCGGGCTCATCACATGAGCCGCGGCAAAGGTGAAATCGGGGTTTCTATAGACAGAATCATCAATCAACAAATGCCCCGCAAGCACCTCACCAAAGACGCGCTGGCCCTCGTTGCGCGCGCGGGTGATCGCCTCTAAGGCCTGATGCGCAGACACATGCACGACATAAATCGGCGTGCCCAGCACTTCGGCGATACGAATGGCACGATTGGCCGCCTCGCCTTCGACCGCCGGCGGGCGCGATAGCGGATGTCCTTCGGGTCCGAGGATGCCGTGCTCGACCAGTTGCTTTTGCAAGCGATAGACCAACTCGCCGTTCTCCGCGTGGACGGTCGGCATCGCGCCGAGTTCCAAGCAGCGCGTGAAACTATTCACCAGGACTTCGTCGTCGCACATGATGGCGTTCTTATAGGCCATGAAATGCTTGAAGCTGGAAACCCCGTGCTCGCGCACGAGGGTGCCCATATCGCGGTGCACGCTGTCGTCCCACCAAGTGACGGCCACATGGAAGCCATAGTCGCCGGCGGCTTTCTCGGCCCAGCCGCGCCATTCGTGGAAGGCCTCCATGAGCGATTGCTGCGGATTGGGAATGACAAAGTCGATGATGCTCGTAGTACCACCAGCCAATCCCGCCGCCGTGCCCGTGTAAAAATCGTCGCTGGCCACAGTGCCCATGAATGGCAGTTGCATATGCGTGTGCGGATCAATGCCGCCGGGCATGATCAAGCGATCGCCCGCATCGATGATTTGCGCGCCGGCTGGGGCTTCCAGGCCTTCGCCGATCGCCGCGATCAAACCATCGGCGAGCAATAAATCACCCCGATAGCTGCACTCCGAATCGACAATCGTGCCACCGCGAATCAAGGTATGCATGGCGCTCTCCACTCCATCGAACTGATCAGAGAATAGCCCGATGAGAGGCCATCGGGTCGGCAACAATTGGCACTTACAAGGCGGCACGTAGTCGAGTCACGGCTTGCGCGTAGCCGGTTCCAAAACGCTCGCGTTGTGGATGATGGCCATGCACGTGCTCGATGCCGCCAACCCCCACTGATAGCTTTACGCTCGCAGGTCCGAAGATCCAAGCCGCCAGTATGCTGTCAACGCCATGTCCCGCAAGCGCTGGATCCTGATGGTCAGTACTGATCCAGTCGGCATCGGCGCCAGCGATCAGTCCCGCTGCGTTCGCGCCACTCGCACGCGCACCGCCCGAAACAGCCTCTTGCCACAGATTCTCGGCGACATCAGGCGCGCTCGCATTCGCCAATAGGGTGCGACCGCCAGATTGTAATCGTGCCTGGTATTCAAGCCAACGCAGCTCCTCACGTGGATCGAGACCAATTTGACTATCGGACCCTACTCCCCAAGCACCGCCTGAAGCACGCCATTCGCGCAAGGGAAAAATCCCGTCGCCCAAATTGGCCTCTGTGGTCGGGCAAAGCCCCGCGATCGCGCCCGACGCCGCGGCGCGGTCGCGCTCAGCCGCTTGCATATGCGTGGCATGGACCAGACAAAATCTCGAATCGACGTTCACACTATCGAGCAGAAACTCCACCGGGCGGCGCCCATGCGCTGCCAGGCATTCCTCGACTTCCAGGCGCTGTTCGGCAACATGCACGTGGATGGGCTTTTGTTGCAGCAACGGATCGGCCAAAAGCTGCTGCAAGGGCTGGGTCCCGACCGCGCGCAAGGAATGCACAGCAGCACCAAGACGGAATCCCTCGGCCGATTCGCGCATCGCCAAATCTTGCAGCAATTGCAAGAATGCGTCGAAATCGTGGGAAAAGCGCCGCTGCCGCGCCACCAGTGGTTGATTGCGAAAGCCGCCACGCTGATACAACGTCGGCAGGAGTGTGAGGCCGATACCAGTGTCGCGCGCCGCTGCAATCAGGGCATCAGACATGGCACTGGGTTGCGCGTAGGCGCTGCCGTCGGCACGATGATGCACATAGTGAAACTCGCACACGCGCGTGTAGCCGCGCTCCAGCATTTCCACATATAGCCACGCCGCAATGGCGTACAGCGACTCGGGGTCGATAGCACCAGCAAAGCGATACATGTTTTCGCGCCAAGTCCAGAAGCTATCGTCTGGACGACCGAAACGCTCCGCGCTGCCCGCCATCGCGCGCTGAAAAGCATGCGAATGTAGATTAGGCATTCCAGCGATGACGTACCGCCCCAGAGAGATCGCGCCAGACGAATCGGAATCTGGCTGCACGCTTACCCAGCGACCATCGGCACCAGCGCGCAAGCGCACGCGTTCGCGCCATCCGTCCGGCAGCAAAGCGTAATCGCAGAAATAATCGCGCATCGACATTGCGCTCCGCCCGGTTGCCAAAGAGCGGCAGTCTATCGCGCGTCACGCGCGGCTTCAGCGTGTGCAAATGCTCAGTAGCGACCGCGCCGCGGTGAAAATGACCTGACCAATATCGGCGTAACAGACGCTTGCATAGGCAGCCTTGCGATAGTCTGGCCTCACTACTGCACTCGCCCAAGGCTTGAATCATGTGGGATTGCTTATGGCTGGCGCCAAGAATATTCACCGGCACCGACGGCGCGAGTGTCATTGACGACGCAGCGATTGCTACACAAGGTGGCGTGATCAGCTTCGTCGGACCGGCAAAAACGCTCTCTGATGCACCCTCGCAATTGGCACGCGAAGTCAAACGTTGGCCGCACGGATTGATCACTCCAGGATTGATCGACTGCCACACTCACTTGGTATTCGCGGGGCAGCGAGCGGATGAGTTTGAGCAGCGAATTGCCGGCGCGAGCTATGCGCAGATCGCGGCGGCGGGTGGTGGTATAGCTCGCAGTGTGAATCTGACACGCGCGGCGTCGGCAGATGATCTCTATGCGCAGTCCTTACCGCGTGCGCGCAGTCTGCTGGCCGATGGCGTCACCACGATAGAGATTAAAAGTGGCTATGGCCTGGATTTCGACACCGAGCAGCGCATGCTCAAAGTTGCACGGCGCCTGGGCCGCGCACTCGGCATCGGCGTGCGCACGACGTATTTGGGCCTACATGCCTTGCCGCCCGGTTGCACTGATCGCAATGCCTATGTGGATGCCGCCATCAACGACTGGCTGCCGCGCCTGGCCGCCGAAGGACTAGTCGATACGGTCGACGCCTATCACGAAGGAATCGCGTTCACCACTGGCGAAATTGAAGCGTTATTTGCGCAGGCACAACGCCTGAATCTGCCGGTGCGATTGCACGCCGATCAGCTGGCAAACAATGGCGGAGGTGGGCTCGCGGCGCGCTTTTCGGCGCTCTCAGCAGATCATGTGGAATTTACCGACGGGGCCAGCATTGAGGCAATGGCGAAAGCTGGAACTGTTGCGGTCCTCTTGCCCGGGGCATTCCTGGTGCTCAAGGAAACCCGCAAGCCGCCGATCGACGCCTTCCGCGCGGCCGGTGTGCGCATGGCCGTTGCCACAGATCTCAATCCGGGCACCTCGCCGCTGCAATCCTTGCGCACCGCGATGCACTTAAGCATCAGTCTGTTTGGACTGCGTGTCGATGAGGCTTTGGCGGGCGCGATGTGCCACGCCGCAGCAGCATTGGGGATCGAACAAACGCACGGCACCCTCGCCGTCGGCAAGCGTGCAGACTTTGTTTGGTGGGATGCGGAAACGCCGGCCGAATTGGTGTACTGGATCGGCGGCGCATTGGCGCATGAAGTGATCGCGGGCGGCAGCCTGATTTACCACCGCCGCGATTGAACGGCACAGACCCGAGGGCCGGCGCCAGATCAGGCCTTCTTGACGCTCTTAGCTGCCGGGGCAGCAACCGCCGCGTCCGCCTTTTTCACTTTGTGCAGCCGGCTATTGCCGTAGCTGCCTTTGAAAATCTTGCCCTTGCGGCTGCGCTTGTCGCCACGACCCATGAAATTCTCCAATCGGTAAAGGACGCTGGCTGATCGCCAACGCAAAACGGGTCGTGAAGACTAGCAGTTAGGGCAGCACAGAACAAACCACAGCGCCGATGCGTGTCAGGCGCACTTCAGGCCTGCCCGGCGAGCGCCGCCAATAGCGCTACATGGATGACCACGACCACACCTGACAATCGAGCGCGTAGCTTCATAAACCACGCCGGCCATTCAGGCGCTGGCCGGCGCATCACGTCAAAAATCCCCATCACCACGAACAGCAAGGCCTGAACCTTGATGGCGTCGCGCGGCAAAATAAGCAGACAGCCAGTCGCCATGAGCATGGGCATGGTGGCCAGAATTAGCGGTCGAGCCCGCGGCTCGGTGAGGCTTGCCCCCCAGCGAATGCCGCCCAGAAAGGCAAGGCTCGCTGACGACCAAGCCACAAAGGCAATCAGCATGGTCTCGCGCAGATGCCCCTCGGGCAACAACATCACGCCGAGCGCAATCGCCGCAAATGGCAGCACGCCCAAGACGCCGAGCCAGGCAGCGGCGGACGGTATTTCGCGCGACATAAAAGCACCAGGCGCAGCCACTTCGGTTCTGACTCCCCTACACTCGCGTTCAAACCCGACCAATCAGAGGCCGAACGATGGAATATCTCACTGTGCTCGCGCGATTGAAACGCGATTTGCCTCAAGCTTTCACACGTGGATCAGCCGAAGAAACGCAGGCTCTGGCGAATTTCGCTCGCTTTTTCGCCGACTTTTCGCCGCAGAAAGTCGACAAACTGGTCGACCTCACTTACGCCAAGGATGTCTGGTTCAACGACACCTTGAAGACCATCCAGGACCGAGATTCTCTGACCACCTATCTGCGCCATAGCGCAGAAGCAGTACAGAACTGTCGCGTCGAGATTCTGGACACCCTCTCGAACAACGAGGGAGACTATTTTGTGCGTTGGACCATGATCATTCGTTTCAAGCGCTTCAAACCCAATGAAGACACGCAGACCATCGGCATCAGCCATCTGCGCTTCAACCGCGAGGGTCTAGCGACGCTTCACCAAGACTACTGGGATTCAACCGCCGGCATCTTTGAACACGTACCGCTATTGGGTGCCGCCATTCGGGCAATCAAGCGACGCGTTTGATCGCGCTTGCGTCAAACACACACGGCGCGTTGACCCGATGTTCGCGCCGACGGTGCGGTTCGCTGCGCTCACCGCACCCTACAACAGCGGCCGATGCCAGCCAGATTACGGCTTTTGCGCGAGCGCGCTCTCAATCGCTGAGCGCAGCTCTGGCGCATCGGGCGCAACTTTAGATGGGAAGCTCTGCAGTACCTCACCATCGCGCGAAATCAGATACTTGTGGAAATTCCATCCGGGTTCGCCGCCGCCCTGCGCCGCCAGCTTCTGATAGAGCGGATCCGCGTCCGGCCCTTTGACCACGAGTTTCTCGTACATGGGGAATTTCACGCCATAGGTGAGCGTGCAGAATTCGCGAATTTGATCTTCTGAGCCGGGTTCCTGGCCCATGAAATCATTGGATGGAAAACCCACCACTGAAAATCCCTTGTCCGCATATTCCTCGTGCAGCTTCTCCAAACCCTCGTATTGCGGCGTGTATCCGCACTTGCTGGCCGTGTTTACCACCAGCAGCACTTTGCCCGAGAACTGATCGCACAGATTCACGCTGGTCTTCTCGGCCAACGGCCGGTAGCTGCGGTCCAAGATTTCGCTGCAGTTGGCCATGGCGGCATTCGTAGCAAGTGAGAACGCGAGCGCGAAGGGTACGCTGAGAATACGAATATGCATGCTGAAAACTTCCGGATCGGCTGGGTTCGGAAGCACACGTGGAGGCGGATGCGCGCAATTACAAGGCCGCGTCGAATGTCGCCGGTGATGCTTCTAAATTCGCGATGCACATGCCGAACAGCCATCGCGCGACCGCGCTTGCGGTGGCAGACTGGGGGCGCTCTCTATTCTGCTACCGAGGTCGATTATGTTACGCGCGCTTGGGCTTCTATTGGTTACCGCCTTCCCTCTTGCCGCGGACGCGCGGCCCTTCGATGTGAACGATCTGGTGCACTTGAATCGCATCTCAGATGTGCAGTTGCGCCCCGATGGCAAATCCTTGGTCTATGTCATGCGCCAGACCAATTGGGACAAGAACAAGGGCGAGCAAGGCATCTGGCAACTGTCGTTGGACAGCCCCAACGCGCGTCCGCGGCGGCTCTCAGCCGTGGGCAACAACTCAATGCACCCGCGCTATTCCAGCGATGGAGCGCGCATCTATTTTCTGTCCGCGCGCGGCGAGAATCCGATGCAAGTGTGGATGCTTAGCGGAAGTGGCGAGGCGCAGGCCGTGACCTCCGTGCCGATCGACGTCGGTGATTTCATGCTCTCGCCAGATTCCAAGCAGCTTGCCTTCACCTCCGACGTATTCACAGAGTGCGCTGCAGATTTTGACTGCACCAAGAAGCGTCTGGCGGAAAAGGACGGCGCCAAGACCACCGGGACGCTGCAAGACAAGCTCTTTGTGCGCCATTGGGATACCTGGAAAAACGGCACGCGCGCGCAGTTGTTCGCGCTCGATCTGGACGCGGACGGCGTGTCCGCAGGCCCAGCCCGTTGGCTAAGCAAAGGTATCGATGGCGATGTGCCGGGCAAACCCTTTGGCGATCTCTCCGATGTCGCTTTTTCTCCCAATGGTCAGGAGTTGGTGTTCGCGGCGCGCATCGCCGGCGTCAGCGAACCGTGGTCGACCAATACCGATCTTTATCGCGTCAACACGCGCGGTGACGCGACCCCTGTCCTGCTGACCGAAGGCTATGACGGCTATGACAATTCGCCGCTGTATTCGGCCGATGGCAAACGTCTGTATTGGCGATCCATGCAGCGCGCGGGCTATGAGGCCGATCGCAACCGCATCATGGAATTGGATCTGAGCACACGAAAAGCGCGCGAAGTCGCACCCAAATGGGATCGATCCCCAGATGGATTGAACCTGGCGCCCGACGGCCGATCGCTGTATGTGACCGCCGACGACATCGGCAACCACCGCCTGTTCCGCGTGGAAATTGGCAGCGGCAAGGTGCAAGCCTTGAGCGGCGAAGGAAATATCAGCAGCTTTGCTGTCGGCAGCAATCGCATTTATGCGCTGATGGATAATCTGGCGGCACCCGCTGATGTGTATTCGATGCCACTTACGGGCGGCGCGCCGACTCAACTCACGCAAATCAATCGCGACAAATTGCAAGGCGTCGAGTTCGGCGAATACGAGCAATTTCAGTTCACCGGTGCCAAGGGTGCCACGGTGTACGGCTGGGTGGTCAAGCCGGTTGGCATGACCTTGGGCAAACGCTATCCGATTGCCTTCATCGTGCATGGCGGCCCGCAAGGCAGCATGGGTAACCTCTTCCACTATCGCTGGAATCCGCAAACGCACGCGGGCCAAGGCAATGCCGCTGTATTTATCGATTTCCACGGTTCAACGGGTTATGGCCAAGCCTTCACCGATGCCATTCGTGGCGACTGGGGTGGCGCACCCCTGGAAGATCTGCAACTCGGCATGGCGGCAGCGCTTAAACAATACGACTTCCTCGACGGCGATCGCGCCTGCGCCATGGGCGGCAGCTATGGTGGATACATGATGAATTGGATCGCCGGCCAGTGGCCCGATGGTTTCAAGTGTCTGATCAGCCACGCAGGAATTTTCGACAATCGCTTCATGAGCTACACCACCGAAGAACTTTGGTTTGAGGAATGGGAATTCGAAGGCACGCACTACGATAAGCCAGAGAATTTTGAAAAGCACAACCCGGTGAATCTGGTGTCGCAGTGGAAGACGCCCACGCTGGTCATACACGGCATGCTCGATTTCCGCGTACCCTTCGAGCAGGGTTTGGGTGTGTTCACAGCCTTGCAGCGCCGTGGCATCCCGAGCCAATTTTTGTGGTTCCCGGATGAAAACCATTGGATTCTGAAGCCGCAGAACTCGGTGCAATGGCATCGCACAGTAGAAGCCTGGATCAAGCGTTGGACTGAAGATCGCCCGTCCGCGTGATTCGGTCTATGCGCGCGAATGCTGTGATCCAACACATTGGGCGCGCCAGCTTGCTGGCGCTAACTTGCCTGCTGTCGGCGCCGCTTTACGCGCAGTCTACTGAGTCGCCGATATCGGTTAACGCAGCCGCCACTGAGGCGGCTGCCGTCGATAAAGCACGCTTGCCGTACGCCTCGTGGGAAGATTTTCTCGCGCGCGCAGACTTTGATCGTGTCATGTCCACCTATTCGGTGTTATCTGATGCCGGCCCCGCGCTGGAAGCTGAACGTTGCCGGGAACTGGTGCCGATGCTCGCTCAGGCGCGGGCCGAAAACCCTTACAGCCCTGCATTACAGTTACTACAGTCGGCATGTGCTAAGCAGTCACAGGCAGATCAACATTCTAATTTTCAGCAGGAAGGCCAAGACCTGCGTGATTTCCTGATGCGTGAAGGACGTGGCTCAAGCGCGCAATTGCCGATTCTGGTGCCGACAGAAGCCGATGCAGCCGCACTCATCGAAAGCCTTGGCTATGCACCGCTTTATGGCCGTTATATGGTCGGTACAGCCAGCGGTGGTTTGCCTTTTGTGGCGATCTTCTACGACGAGAAAGCACAACGCGAGCGCCAACTTTATTTCGATTTTTTGCGTGTCTGGCAATCGCTACAGCGGGACGCAGGTGGATCGCAGTATCCGGCTTATCTGAGCGGCTTGTCCGAGCGCTATTTGGAAGGCGCTGCCGCATCCGGTAACGCTGCCGCCGAACTCGCAGTGACCACACTTGCCTTGGGTCGCAAAGAAATAGAGTTGCCGGCTGCAATCGCCGAATTGGAGCGCCTAGCCCTCGGTGGCAGCGCGCCTGCAGTATTTGAGCTATTGCCGCTGTGCTTGGTTAGCCAAGCGGTAGAGACCTGCGCTAACACCGCGTTGGATTTGGTGCGACCTTTGGCTGAGCGCGGATTCGCTGAGGGCATGGTGGTGATGGCGCTGGCGGCAGAGCGCGGGATTGATCGGCTCGCCGTACGCGGTGATCGTGAGCGCTGGTTGAAGCGCGCCAGCGAGCGAGCCGGGGTTGGTGTGGCGCTCACCGCGTACGCGCAGCTATCAACCAGTCTCAGCGATGCCAAAACGATCGACCCCCATATACGCGACGCGGTGCGCGAAGCCGCGCGGGCCGACCATGCGCCGGCGCAGCTATTGCTGGCGCAGTGGCTACGTGACAAGCGCTTCAAGCCATTGCGCGGTGAAAGCGCACCAAAGTGGATGCGCCGCGCCGTGCAACTGGAGCACGGGCCTGCGCTCGCGCAGTTAGGTCTTGATGAGCTTCGCGCGGGCCGATTCGACTTAGCGTGGGAACATCTGGAGCGCGCCGCACGCCGCGAAGAGCCATCCGCACTTGGCGTCATGGCTCTGGCATACGAGAGCGGCCGGGTTGGTCGCGAGGCCAATCAGCTCGACGCGCTCAGAATGTATCGCCGTGCGGCGCTCGCGGGCAATGCAGGCGCCATGCGCCGACTCGGTGGCGCCTATCTTCGAGGCGAACTGGGCTTGCCCAAGCGAATCCGGCGCGCTGAGGCTTGGCTGCTGAGCGCGGCACTGTTCGGCAATAGCCGCGCGGCGGTCGAACTCGCAGAGCTGTATCTGTCCGGCACCAGCGGAGTGGATGGTCGCGCGGAGGAAGGCTATGCGGTGATCCAGAAACTCGCGGCCGACGGCATGGTACCCGCTCGGGTGCGCATGGCGACGGCGCTGCTGTTGGGTCAGGGCGTTCCAAAGGACTCCAAACTCGCGCTCGATCTGCTACAAAAAATGGAGGATCAGGGAATCGGCGCATCCAGCTTCCGGCTTGGGCAGATCCACCAGTTTGGTCAAGGCGGCCTGCCCGTAGACGCAGCACGCGCGCGCTCCCACTACGAAAAGGGCGCGGGCCTCGGCGATGTAGAGTCGATTGACCAATACGCGCGCGCACTTTACGTCGGCCGTGGTGGCGAGCGCGATCGTCTGCGCGCCATCGACTGGTGGCAGCGAGCCGCCGCCAAAGGCAGCGACGAGGCGATCAATAATCTTGCCTGGGTGCGTTGTAGCAGTCGTGACAAGAGCATTCGTGACGCGCAGAAGGGTGCGCGACAGCTCAACAAACTGCTTGCACAAAAGCGCAGTGCCAACATTGAGGACACATTCGCCGCGTGTCTCGCTGCTAACGGACAGTACGACCAAGCCGTTGCCACGCAGCGCAGCGCCATCGCCAAAGCCGAGAAAGATCCCGCGCTGGGTGCCGAGCAACGCGCAGGCTTCGTCGCGCGATTGGCCAGTTACGAGCGCGGCGAACCGTGGTTCGAGGAATGAGCCGAGCACGCTTCGCACACCGAGCGAACGGATTGCTGCAGAGCGCGGCGTAGAGTCGAGAATTCCTTAAATCCGTTTTAGAATCGTTTTCGAAACCCGCACGCAGGAATCGGTGCAAAGGCGCGCGCGAGCCCGGCGTCGTTCGGCTTCTTCGCGCCGCTCCGCGAGATTGGCATACAGCCATATCCATCAACTGCTTGGCGATGCTTCTGCGGCGGCGATGCGCCGCGATGCAAGGGTCAATCTTTAGTTCGCCGCCGCTGCGTGAGCGCAAGCCAAAGTTCGCTTCCGTGGCGTTGGAACGGGCGGATTCAACTTCCCCGTGCGCGTTAGAAGCGATCCTCCCCCCGGCACGGCCTATAGTTAGCAGCCTCGATCTCTGACGGCACGCGACGCCTGACCATGTCTGATCCCCAAATCGATCTCCCCGCCCGTGAGTCGGCGGCTTTGGCCTTGTATCAATCCGGCGATGCCGATGCAGCAGCGAACGCCTTTCGCGAGCTTCTGGTGTTGTATCCAGAACACGCAACTGCGTTGGAATTTTTGGGCTTCTATACCTTGCATCACGAACGTTTTGCAGAGGCCGCAGGCTATTACTCGCGCTTGGTTGTCGCGAGACCCACCGATGCGGCGAGTTTCTTCAATCTGGCGATGGCCGAGTTCGCGCAAGGCCATCTGGACCTGGCCTTAGCTGCGTTGGATCACTCGATTGCGATTGATCCATTCCGCATTGACTCGCTGCTGTACCGCGGGCTGGTGCTGGAACGCATGCTGCGTCCATCAGATTCTGTGAAAGCCTATCTGAAGGCGACACGCTTCGCTGAGACGCAGATTGATAGCGCACAAATCCCAAACGACACCAAGCGCTTTCTCAATCACGCGCTCGGAATGGTGCGCGACCAAGTCGACAAGGAAATCAGCACGGCGCTGGCGCCGTTGGCGAATCAGTACGGCGAGGCCGCCATCGCCCGCATGCGTAAAGCCGGCGAGATGTTTTCCGGGAAGCTGCCGGCGCAGTTTGCGCATCCAAAATGGCGCCCCGGCCTCTTTTATGTGCCGGATTTACCGCCGCAGCCGTTTTATGAGCGCGAGGATTTTGACTGGATCACGCGCGTCGAAGCGGCCACTGATGTCATCCGCGAGGAATTGCTGGGCATCCTGACCGAGCGCCAAGGCTTCGCGCCCTATGTAAATCATCCGGATGGTTCACATGGCGCCATTGTCTTTAAGAGTTTGAATCGCTCAGAGGACTGGTCGGCCTTTCATTTCTTTCGTGATGGTGAACGCGTTGAGGCCAACTGCGCGCGCTGTCCGCGCACGGCCGCATTGCTGGACTCGCTAGATCTCAATCGCGTGCCGGGCTATGGACCTGAGGTCATGTTCTCGGTGCTCAAGCCGCATTCCCATATTCCGGCGCACTACGGCACGGTCAATGGTCGGCTGGTGGTGCATCTGCCTTTGATCGTGCCGCCCAACTGCGGTGCTTTGAGCGTGGCGGGCGAAGAGCGCGCGTGGACGGAGGGGAAACTTATGTTCTTCGATGACACTTTCGAACACGAAGCCTGGAATAACAGTGATCAAGTGCGCGTGGTGTTGATCTTTGATACCTGGAATCCCAATCTGACAATGGTCGAGCGTGAGGCTTTTTGCGCGGTATTGGGTGCCGCGCAGCAGTTTGAACGTGATGCGCTGGCCTCCTGAGCGCACCTGTCGCCGCTTGTCATCTGGTCAACGGAGTTGGCTTTGAACGCACCAAGATTTCAACTCAGCCCTGGATTTGCGGTGCCTTTTGTGACCGTAGAGCATCCCAATCCACAGGCGCTGAACGATCAATTGCACCGCCTATTCCTGCAGCGCGAGGCCGCCGGCACGCGCTTCGCCAATCCAGATCCCTTTGTGCAACGCAATGCGCAGGTGTTCGAAAGCAGTTTTCAGCTATTCGACTGGCCCGACGAACCGATCGCGAAGTTGCGTGATTTTTGCTGGCAGCAACTTTATCGCGCCGTTCGTGAGCTGAATCAGTACGACTTGGAGACCTTGAAACGACTGCATATCGCGGCCGATTCGTGGTTCCATATCACGCGTAAGGGTGGCTACTTCGCCTTGCACAATCACCCAATGGCAAGTTGGTCAGGCGTCTATAGCGTCGCCAACGGCGAGGACCGAAGTGGCTTGACCGACAGTGGCTTGTTGAGCTTCGTCAGCCCCATGGCCACCAATACCATGTTCCTCGATTCGTCCATGACGCGCATGCAAGCGCCCTACAGCTACGGGCCACGCCAATTCAAACTTGAGCCCGGCCAGCTTTTGATGTTCCCCTCGTGGGTACTGCACGAAGTGCGGCCGTATTTCGGCGAGGGCGAACGTGTCACTGTAGCCTTCAATGCGCGCTTCATGATGACCGGCATGGAAAAACCGACCATTCCACTGCCGTAAGCAAGCAGCTTGCGAGCGCCGCGGGTCGTGCGCCCTCGCCGCGCAGCGTAGAAGCCGACTCTAGCGGCCTGTCGGACTTGAAGAATCGAAGCGAAAATCTGACTGGGCGAAGCCAGATTTCGTCGATTTTGAAGGGTAATAGCTCTTCTATTGCCCGAGAAAGCGGCGGAATATGGATCGTCCAGGCGGATT
>Ga0209181_10000325_pt1 | contig 89842 bp, 83 predicted proteins | sample MAT05_FD_187208 | JGI IMG/M metagenome (GOLD analysis project Ga0209181, IMG submission 187208) | Freshwater microbial communities from Lake Fryxell liftoff mats and glacier meltwater in Antarctica - MAT-05 (SPAdes) (version 2) | ecosystem: Environmental > Aquatic > Freshwater > Ice > Liftoff...
AGAAAAATTAGGCGGAGCAGATCATGCTCCAGAATTTGTTTCTAGGGTTTATGTGGACAGTAAACTCTACGGTGAAGGTAAAGGTCGTAGTAAAAAGGATGCAGAAAAACAGGCTGCTGAAGATGCTTTAGCCAAGTTGAAAAAACGAGGGTTGCTATAAAGCAGCCAACTAACCCTATACCCTAAATGCCTTTTACTTTGCTTTTGCTTCCAGGTTTTCCAAGCGGCTTCTCAATTCCTGGTTTGCTTGCTTCAATTGATCGAGTTCTTCTCGCAGTTGTTTCACTGCTTTATCGGAACCGACGTTTTTTTGCACGCGCTGGACGGCTTCTTCGGCAATGCGGCGCACGCGACCGTCGGGGGTTTGGTCGGCAAGGGATTGTAGAATGCCGATCGCCCGTGCCGTTTCCATTTGTCCTAGCGCGATGACGACTGATACCTGCGTCAGGAAGAACGTTTCGCGGGATAGTTCCTGAAGGCGATCGAGAATCCGCTCCAGGCTGCTGTTGGTTTGTCCGGTAGAGATGGCACCGATCGCACGAATGGCAGCAAGACGAAGCGCTTGAGGCACACCAGGAGCCGTGTATTCCAGAATGAGATTCAGGGCAGCTTCAGAGGTTTTCATCTGACTGAGGGCACCAATCGCGCCCGATCGCACCACTTCATTCCAGCCCTGCCGTTCTTTCAGCACCGACTTCAGCAGCTTCAGCACTTTTTCTTCTTTCGATTCGCCCAGACTGGAGGTGACAATGCTGCCCAATGCCCGAATTGCCGCCGCTTCCACGTAATAACTGGCATCGCCCGCTTCAGCAATGGCTTTCAGCGCTTTATAGCTCTCGCGGGTCTTAATAGTTGCCAGCGCTTCAACGGTTGCCCGTCTCACTCGTGCATCAGTGTCCTTTAGCCCAACCGTCACGCCTTCAAACGCCTGATCGAGCTTGACCGTCGCAAGATTTTTGGCGATTTCAACGCGCACGCCCCAGAAGGATTCGGTTTTCAGTGCGTCAGTGAGTGTATTCACAGCCTCCAGTCCGCCTTTTTTTGCCAGCATTTCGGCAGCCACAATGCGCGATAGCGGATCGAGATCAGCCTGTAGCTGGGCTTTGAGTTCTGGCAGCGGATACTCCAGCACCACTGTTTTGAGCGTATGATTGCCCACGTCAAAACTTACGAAGTCAGGCTTTTTCTCTAGCGGGAAATAGAAGGCTTGTTCTCGCTCGTGGATGCGGACGGGGAAAGTGGTGAGGTGTGAGGTGTGAGGTGTGAGGTGTGAATCGTGTTTGTTTTCTGACCCCTCTCCCCTCTCTCCTCTCTCCTCTCTCACATACCCAAACCCAATCGGCACTTTCAAATCAAACAGTTCATTCTGGCTGCCGTTGCCATCTTTCGCTTGCGTTTGGGTCACAGTAACTTTAGCAAGGTTACTGTCGTTGTCCCAAGAGTAGGCAACTTTGTAGTCAGGGTGTCCGCCGCGATAGACGTACTGGTCAAAGAGGAAGAGCAGGTTGCGTCCGCTGGCTTTTTCGATCGCCCTTAACAAATCAACAGTCTCCACCGTTTTATGGGCATTGTCGTTCACAAAGGTGGAGACGGCTTTCCAGAAGAGGTCATCGCCCAACTCGGCGCGGATCATGTGATAGACGCAGGCACCTTTTTCGTAGAGGTGGCGATCGTAGAGTTCGATCGCTTCCCGGTACACATGGGTGACGATCGGGCGGCGATAGCGCGAACTATCTTCATCCAAATAGTTGCGGGCTTCGCCGAGGCGGTAGTACGCAGCAGCTTCGGCACCATACTCATGGTCTGTCCACATGATTTCGGAGTAGGATGCCATGCCTTCCTTCAACCAGGCGTGTGACCAGTGCTTGATCACCACCAGATCGCCAAACCATTGGTGCGCGAGTTCGTGGGCAACCAAACTTTCGGTGTTGCGGTTGTCTAGAGCAGCGCGTTCATCCAGCAGGCAGCGATCGGTCAGCAGCGTGGTAGACGTATTTTCCATGCCGCCAAAGATAAAATCATCGACGCAGACTTGAGCGTATTTGGGATACGGGTAAGCGTAGCCATACTTTTCGCTGAAAAACTCAATCATGCGAGGCGTTTTGCCCATGCTGATACGAGCTTCCTTTTCCTTACCCTTTTCGACGTAGTAGGTCACGGGTTTGCCGTTCCACTCGTCCTGTAGCTCAGCGAAATCACCCACTGCCAGCGTCATCAGGTAGGTGGGATGTACTTGCTTCTGATGCCAGTGATAGATTTTGTCATCACCGTCAGCTTCGGTGTTGATCAATTCGCCATTGGAGATCGCCATGAGTTGCTTGGGCACGCGCACCCGAATTTCGGAGGTTGCCAGTTGTCCGGGATAGTCGAAGCAGGGAAACCAGAAGCGCGAGTCCTCATCTTCGCCCTGAGTCCACACCTGCACGGGCTTGTCAGGATAGTGCTTGTCGGGCGCAATGAAGTAGATGCCGCGCTGGGGCTTGCTGACGCGGTAGGCGATCGCCAGTTCAATCGGCTTACCCGCTTGTGTCGCTGGCTCTAACTGGATGTGTAACAGTTCCCCGTCGTAGTCAAAGGTCTGTTTAGTTTCGCCCACGTGAACCGATTCGATCTGCAAACTCACTGCGTCCAACGTCAGGCGATCGATGCCATCGCGTACTGGATTCAACCGAATAGTGCAGGTGCCTTGATAGCGCTGATTGGGAATGTCAAGATCGAGATCCAGAAAGATATGCTCGACTTGTCCGGGGCGATCGGGGTTGTAGTGGGGTTTCGCGCCGGGTAGCTCAAAAGACTTGCGGCTATTTTCAGAATCAAGAAAAACCTGTGACATGGGTTGAATGCTCTGCAATGCTGGGAAAGAATGCTAGAAAAGCGTTTTTAGTCCAATTTGACCGCAAATGCTATTCTTTTCAGCGTAACGTGTATCTTGCGTCTGTGATGTAGCTAATATGCGTACATAGGCTATATGCATTGTGATGATCCTTTCACGCTTATGACTGCTACACGTGTTTCTCCCTCTCTAGCTTCGCGGTTGATTAACGGCATTCTGGCGATCAAGCCGCTGGCAAACCTGGCAAAACACCAGGCGCGTCAGATGATGATTAAACGAGCCGAATCCATTGGGGTCTACTGGACAAAAGAAGTAGAGTCCTTGCGATCGAGAGCCTGGGAATCCGATCTGGCTCAGGTGCAAACGCCTGACCTAACCTACCCAGACTATTACGTGACCTCCTTTCACGCTTACGAAGAAGGCAATCTAGGCTGGAACCCCGCACTGGAAGTGGAAGTCGCCGCCCATGCTGCCCATGCCCGCATCTGGAAAGATGCCGGAGCCGCTGGAGATGCCCGCTTACGTCAAAGCTATCACGATGTCTTGAGCGCTACATTGCCCATCGCGCCTACTGACATTCTGGACATCGGTTGCAGCGTTGGCATGAGTACCTTTGCCTTACAAACCGCGTTTCCCGACGCGCAGGTGAAGGGCTTGGATCTATCGCCGTATTTTTTGGCAGTGGCGAAGTATCGGGGGGAAGTGGGGAGAGAGGGGAGAGGAGAGAGGGGAGAGAAGGTAAGGGAAGCAGGGGAGGCAGAGGGTGCAGGGGCGATGACTCATAATTCACCACTCCTAATTCAAAACTCTTCGCTTCACACCTCACATCTCACACCTCACACTTCACCTTCCTGGCTTCACGCCGCCGCTGAATCCACAGGCTTACCGGATGCCTCCTTTGATCTGGTGTCTGCGTGTTTGCTGTTCCACGAATTGCCGCAACGCGCAGCGGTGAATATTCTCAACGAAGCGCGTCGCTTGCTACGTCTGGGCGGGCATCTTGCCATCATGGACATGAATCCTCAATCAGACATCTTCGCGAAGATGCCGCCTTATGTGAAGACGCTGCTGAAAAGCACGGAACCGTATTTGGATGAGTATTTTTCACTCGATCTGGAAGGGACGATCGCCGCTGCTGGTTTTACGCAACCGACTGTCACGTGCAATAGTCCACGCCATCGGACGATCGTGGCTCAAGTGAAGTAATTGACGATCTTCGACGTAATAAAGGGAAGCATAGAGCTTGATTCAAGATTAGAAAGTGCTTCACCGCTTAAGTCTTTTACAGTGGTCAATCAACTCTTCCTTGGCTGCGTTGGTATAGTTTCAACCGCACCGCTTCTATTAGGCACTGATCTAGGAGTCATATTTGGTATGGTTATAGGGACTTACGAGAGTTTAGTTTATCGCTCTCCCAACATAATCCTTAGAGTCTTATAGAATACCGTTGTATGGGCAAATATTTATGCGATCGCTTACGGTGTTGGCACAGCAATCATTGCATACCTTTTGCTTTACGGGTTTTCTCTTTATCCCATCACCTCTAATTATCTTGATTTAGGCGACAACGGCATAGAAATTCTTGCGCCTTTCTTCTTACTGCTTTCCATACTCGCTTCTTTAATAGGAGCGGTAGTTGGCTGAGCTAAGGGGCTTAAAAAGGGTGCAAACTATCGGCGGCAGAGCTGATCAAAACGTTAATAATTCTTTTGTAAGCGTAAACTTTCAAGCAATTCAATCCTTTATACTTTATCAATTAAGGGTGTAATTCTGACTTCGCCACCCGCTCTTCCTTCAATTTCTAGTTTGTAGCCTTCTAAAAGACCCATACCAACCAGTGAATCTGTCTCGGCGGCATTAATTTCAACTCGTTTCATCTGTCCATCCCAGATGACAGCACCAGCGCACATCTCGAAGTTGTGGAGGCTACCGTCTCCCAAAATCACCGCTTGGATGCCTCTTATCGTAAAGCCCAACTCATTAATGATGGCTTTGGATAACGTCAAGTCGCCTGTAAAGCCTGTATCAATCACAGCTCTCACACTTTTTAGTTGCTTATGATCACCAACGATCGCAATTTGAATCATCGCCTCACGATTTGCATTCACGGTTCCTGATATCATTTTGACTCTGCCAAATTAGAAGAACCGATCCGATGAACGCTACGGTGTCCAAGCCGCACAAACCAGATTTGGGCATCGGGATAGTGAGTCAGCAAGCGATCAGAGGCAGTTAAACTATCTTTGGCAATCTCAAAGGCTCCGGTTTCAATGTCGATCGCAACAATTTCACCATGCCTGCTTGCCTCGACGTGCGATCGCACGTGCGATTCGTAAAGCTCCTGTCCACGTCGAGCAATCTCTTCCTTGCTGTAACGGAGTTGCCGCCCTGTCATTCGCTAACCTCACTTCAACATTCTTCCTGCATTCTAACCGTGCAAAATTAAATCATTCTCGACCGTTACCAAACTGTCCAGTCGTCCCATTTCTCGTTGAAGATTGAGGTATTGGGGAAGGCAGTTGGGTTTCCGTTTTGGTTCAGTCGCTTTTGCAACTGCTGAAGTTTAGGCGTTGTGCCGGACAGGTCATCGACAAGCTGATACGGATAGATGCCTTCCGAAAGTGCAAAGTCGGCAGTGGTTCCGGCCGCAGCGCCCACTGACCATTCAAAGGAATGAACGCGATAGTCGGCGGCGACGATGAAGCTAGTCGCGATGCTTTTGCTGGCAACCAGGAGATTGTCGAGCTTTTGCGGAATCATCGATCGCAGCGGAATCTGCCCCGGATAGGATTGTCCATGCGCCTGTCGCACACCGGGACGCTCGATGTTGCCTGCTTTTTCGGGCGGGGAGTCTTGCATACAGGGATGAAAGTCGATCGCGTATTGGGAGATGCCCACCGAGTCGGGATAGATGGTCGATCGGGTGCGTTGCGTCACTTTCTCTGGTGGAATATCGTTTACGATGACCTTGCCCGTTTCCAGTCCAGCCAGAGCGATGTAGAGCGATCGATACAGCGAGGCAGGCAAGTTCCGGTAGTAATCTTCTCGATAGTTGGCACGCGAGACATCGATTTCGTTCACGCTGAAGCCGTTGGGATAGCCTGTGGACGATCGTCCGATCAAACGCCGTCCTTCCCGCATATAGGGATACTTGGACAAACCGTGTGCGGTGCCCATTGGCGTGTTGAATCCGGTCAGCAGGCGATGATTGGGTGCAGGTTTCTTAAAGCCTTCACCCAGTTGCGAATCGGTCGTGCCTTCGACCAACCAGTAGTAAAAGCCGAGCGCTAGTTCTTCCCCTTTACGGAGCGCATCGGTACGCAAGCCGCCCATCCAATTTCCAGGAGTAAGTTGCCCCGTTTGCTGCAACTGATCGCGGCTGTAGACCAGATTATCCGTTGCGGTGCCGGGACGATAATCGTTGCCCCACACCCAGTTCTGCATCGAAATATCGCCAGGAGTCGGCGCTGTGACAGTCAGTGGTCCAGCTTTGATGCGCGGTCCCGTTTTGGGACTCCAGATGCGACGGTAGGTGAAGACAAAGTTAAAATCGGCTTTGCGGTAGTCGGCATCGTAGCCGTAGTAAGGCTCGTACTGCTCGTAAAACGGTGGCTTTTGCTGGGGCTGATCGCCGTCCATCTGCTCCATTGCAAAGGTGTAGGTGAAGCCTTGCAGGCAGTAGGGATCGCCTGTTTCCGTCGGTGAGGAGGGATTGAGATATGTACGCGGATCGAGTCCCACGCGATAGGGCACATCGGCAAGTGCAATCAGTTCACCTGTTTCAGTGGCATCAACGACAATCCAGCGTTGTCCACGCGGTACGAAGCGAATGATTTGCTTGGTGAGGCGAGGCGAATTTTCGTAACGATACGCATCCTCGATCGTCTTGGAAAGCGGTTCCGTATTCAACGGCGCTGTACCGGGTGCAGGAGCGTGCTGAATGGCGATCGCGGATTGAATCAACTTGCCATCTGCGCTTACATCCAGATCTTTGATGACAGTAGAGGGAAACCATTGCAGCGTCCCCTTACCCTTCTTCGCTGCGTCTTGCAGCATGGTCATCAAAATTTGCTCAGCATCGTTCGGCAAAAAGCACGAGACGCTCACCCAACATTGTCCGGGGTTGAGCTTGCCATACTTACGTTCAATCCGCTGACGCAGTTCGTTGTACCCACGCGAGTAGAACAACAGCGCTCGTTGCTTTTTTGCCTCATCCAACGCGGATGTGCCTTGTGAAGTTAGTTGTCCACCCACCCAATCGGTAATATCCGTTAAACAAACGGTGCGTCCAGCTTGTAGCGCTTCGTAAGCCGTAGCCACGCCAGCAACGCCGCCACCTGCAACTAAGAGGTCGCAATTGACGGTGCGATCGAGCGATCGGGATAAGTTCGTCGATACTACAAAGTCGCTCTGAGCCACAACGCTTTGAGCAGGCGCACGAAACGCCCAACCGACAACGCTAACGACTAGAAAAATGACAATAGCAAGCCTGAAATTGCGCCAGTGAGACCGTTTAAACATGTTTCAGTTTTACCGCGATGTGCAACTCAGATGTTGAGACCCCCGGTTTCTCATGGCGATTGATGCGTTATCGCCAATATTCGATTGATGCTGCGACGATTTGCTTGATAGCCTTCTCTGACATCCTCTTAGCTCGACTTTATCCATCTTGAAGAGGAGCCATTCTTGGCGGTGCTTAGATCACAGACAGGGTCGCAAACTTTTTCGGATTTCCGGTGGTGGAACCGATATCAAGAAAAGTCCATCGACAAACTGACATGCCACAACCATTGGTGCTCCAGGGTTTCAGTAAATGGACAAAGTCGAGCTTAGATGTCATTAATTAGCGAAGCGACTCAACCTTCAGGCGTTGACTCACAGTGGTTGCTAACCCTAAAGGTATACACTGTTGCCCAGCTGTATCGCAAATCTCAACTTGACCAACACCCTCATAAGTGTCTCCCATAAGCTTAATATTCTCCGTAAATCTGAGGACGAAGAATCCCTGCGTCCTGGTAATGGGATTAAAGGAGATAGTCTTCTCAAAGGTAGCAGCAAACTTTCGGGGTTCGGTTCTAATCCACGCTCCATGACCAGGACGACCTTCTTCTAGCGAATCGCTGCTGGATTGAATCAAACTTCCACCTCTGATAAAGGTAAGGTAAGCGTTAAATGGTGGTACACCACTGTAACTACACTACGCCAGCTTCCCTCCAATGCCCTCGTTTGATTCTGGATCTGCTGTTCTGACGACAATTCCTGACTAGCTACCTTGCTTCCATCTAACCAAGGAGTAATCATGGTAATTACAGCAATGGTTCCTAACACGGAAAAACCCTTTTTATTAATCATAAAACCCCTATTTTGATTTTTGAGATCGACATATCTAAAATGTAGGATCTTGCACTCCCGTAAGAATATATCTTTTAAAAGAGAACTCTATTGTGAAGAATTATTCCTTACTTCTCTCGCTAAGTCTAAGCTCGACTTTATCCATTTGACTTTTAGAGGATGTCTTAAAAGGTAGCTGAGCAGGGTTATTTAGAATGAAATAACCCTGCCTATTTAGGAACGCCTGCGGGTGTCTCATGTTCCCGATAGTTGGCATCAACCCAGCAGCGAGGCAGACTTTCTCCTGATGGAAAAACCAGGGCATCTTTGGCGATCGGCTCCTGGTCTTGTTCTTCTTCGCCCGACTGCACGCGTCCTGAAATCTTGTCTTTCGCTGGATTCACTAAGTCCACCATATCGACCACTTCAATTAACGCACCCGTTCGTTTGTCTTGCAGAAACATAGCAATTTTTCCTAAAAATGTAAGCGATCGGTCGTGGAGTATGCGCGATCGCCTGCTCAAGTTGAACGATCACCAAAACAGGCGGGCACATTTTCATTAAACGTTGGAGCGACTGCTTTTACGCCATCCTGCGGGAAGAGAACCAGAGGCATTGTTGCCTGAGAAATGCCAGTGCTTGGCAGCCAACGTTAGCGCCCTTTTTCCGCCAGCCAGTAGCCCAGTGTGATACCCAGGAAGCTGGCGATGAGGTCTACAGCATCCAGCGTACGGTTGGGTGAGAACACCTGAAGCAGTTCTTCTGTCACGGTTCCGATCGCAAACAGCAGCGGAAACAAGGGTACGGCGATCGTTCCCAGCTTGACGCGACGATAGCTCAACGCGCGATGTCCTAGATAAGCAGCAATGCTATAAAGCACCACATGCCCAATTTTGTCGTAAAACGGAATGCGACCAAGCTGCGACGGCAGATGACCGATGTATGCCAGAAACAGAATGATGAGAAAGAGGCAGGCATAGAACGCGGCTAAAAGTTTCCAACCCAGACGCGATGGTTTGAACCGTTGCAGTTTCATGGTTTAAAGCGTTAGGTGTCTGACTGACTACCGCACAAAGCTATCTGCTTTCGTAGGCTTCACGCAGGCTTGATGTGTTGGGTCGTCCATCTGGTAAATGGTGTTGCTTAGGGAGTGGGACGATCGCACACGAAAACCATGACCACCAGCAAAACTGGACGATGTTGCAAAGCGATTGCGATCGCCAACAATGCCATTGCATAGGGTCACATTGCCAATGTATGCGGCTGCAATTCGATTCGATCGCGATCGATCTCAATTCGATCGCGATCGATTCCTTCTGTATGACCTCACATTTCGATTCGATCGCGACACAGTACGATTTGATCACGATCGAGAAGGAATGTATCGCCTCACAGTACGATTCGATCGCGATACATTGCCATTGCATCGCCTCACATTGAGTCTGCATGATGAAACAGAGGTGAATGCGGCAAGTATTGAAGCGTGATTAGCAACCAACGCTTTCAGTTGCCCCGTGCGCAGCCAATACCTACAGCGAACCGTCAACCGCTACGAAATCGCCTCTAAGCTGGATGTATCTACTTGAAACCAGCAGCACCGGAGAAATAGTGGCAGGATGCTCAAAGCCTTAACGCAAAAACCTCTTTGGGGCACGATCGGCAGCGTTGTCGTGGTGCTTGTCCTCCTGGGGCTGTGGAAGATTCCCCAATGGCAAGTGGCACCGCTGCAAAAGCAAATTGACGCACTGCAATCGTCCGCCAAACCCGCCGATCCTGAAAAAATTGCGCTACTCGAAAAGTCGAGACTTGATGCTGAGAATGCCTCACGCACCGTTTTAGTGCAAGGAGTGGGCGGGCTATTGGTCTTTGCAACCATCTTCATTTCCTGGCGCAACTTAAGAGCGACGCAGGAAAAACAGGTTGCCGATCGCTTCAGCAAAGCGGTGGAACAACTGGGCAGCGAAAATATCCATGCCCGTTTAGGCGGCATCTATGCGCTGGAACAAATTGCGAAGGATGCCGAAGAAAAATATTACTGGCAGGTGATGGAAACGCTGACTTCGTATGTGCGGGAGCGATCGCCCTGGTCACCGAAAGCTATCAAAGCGCTTTCGTCGTTTGTGCAAGCGGCGATCGATGTAATCAAAAGTGAGACAACCCACAACGAAGAAAACATGGCTCTTCCGGATCTGTGGTTGAAATCGTATGAAAGGCTACAAAATGCCGCCCGATCGACGGCTGAAACCCAGTGATAGTTTGATATAAGGTTGTCTTATCAGCGCAAAGCCGGGAGAGCCGAAAACATTCCCCCTCTGCCCATTGATATTCAAGCAGTGATAACCGTCCTCGCTCGACGCAAATACACTTACGAGCATCAACTTGAACCTCAGCGCCTTAATCTTCAGAGGGTTGATTTGCGCCGACTACAACTTTTACCTCACGTTCAACTACGAGGAGTCGATTTTGAGGAAGCAAGCTTGCAAAAAGCAAAGCTTCGAGAAGTGAATCTGCAACAAGCACGTCTGCGAAAAGTAGATTTGCGAGGAGCCTCTCTCTCTAAAGCAGATTTGAAAGGGGCGCATCTTCGATTTGCGAACCTGCAAGGGGCAAATCTTTATGAAACGCATTTGCAAAATACCTCTTTTTTGAAAGCGAATTTACAACAAGCAATCCTTGGAAAAGCAAATCTTCACAAGGCAAACCTTTTAGAAGCGAATCTGCAAGGAGCAAACCTTCATGAAGCGAATCTGCAAGGGGCAAAGCTTCGGGAAGCGAATCTGCAAGGGGCATTCCTTGGGGAAGCGAATCTACAAGAGGCACACCTTGAGAGTGCGAATCTGCAAGGGGCACACCTTGAGAGTGCGAATCTGCAAGGGGCACACCTTGAGAGTGCGAATCTGCAAAAAGCCACCCTTTGGAAAGCGAATCTGCAAGGGGCAAAATTCAAGCAGACTGATCCAGAGCTTATAGCTTCATCTGGAACAGCAGAAGCGATTGGACTCACCTGGGAGCAACTTAACGCAGCAGCTTCTTATGAAGGAGCGATTTTGCCAGATTACTTGTCACCGCAACCGCCGCAAGTGGAAACGGCTCAATCTGCAAAGCAAGCCACTGCACCTGTCCAGGCTGAAGGTGAGGCGGAATGAATAGGGCTGACGCAAACCTCAGAGGTTTTTACCAAGAGTGAAGCATCGAATCAATGTAGTCGCTTAAACCTCCGAGGTTTTGGTTCTCGTCAAGCAACTCGGTTTCTGGGTGGCAACCCGCGATCGCTACCGAATCGATCGCACTGAAGCAGAATCGCGCAGTGCGTTTGGTTGAGCGTTTCTGCCGAGCCAGCGATCGATAGCAACGAGTAGCAAACCGACGACCAGAAAACCGATCGCCATGAAGACGCTATTGACCAACACCTGCGGATAGCCCAGCTTTGGCACATCAATAAATGGATAGGGATAGAACCCAAAGATTGCGCCCCAAAACAGTGCCCACACGACAAACGCCAGTGGGAACGCCAACCAACGCACCGCATCGTTCCAGTGCAGATAGCCTTTGGGTGTAAAAAACAACCACTCAACGAGATACAACGCAGGCATCACATAATGAAGCGTCACGTCTGCCAGCCACCATAGCCCCGTTGGATTCCAGGTGTGTCTGAGGATGAGGAAGTAGACAAGACCCGTGATGAAAATGTATACACCTATGCCCGTCTTCACTTTGGGGTGAGCAAAGAAGCCGTCTGCATAACGCTGCGAACTCACCGTTGTAACCACGGTAGCAACCAAAATATTGCTGAGGATGGTGAAGTAATCAAAAAACTTCATCACCCCAACGATGCCAGGGACTCCTTTTTCAATGTTGATCACAATCAGCAAATAAAGCTGTAGCGCTAAAGCACTCCACCCCACGATCGCGCCAAGAACCCTAAATGGCAACCTGATATTCATCACGGTTCTCCTACTCCCTACTCCCTACTCCCTACCCCTAACGCGGCTGAATCGGTACGGGTGCCACTTGAGCGTATTCTGTTACGCCGTTAGCCGCACCGGGTTGACGAATGGTGAGCGATCGTCGTCCAGAGTTCTCCAGCTTTGACCGATACTCAACGCCATTGCATGGATTCCGCCCAGTCTTACAACTGCCGTACTCAGTCTGGCTTGCCACCTTGTACGTGACAGCGGGTGCATTCGTAAGCACATTGCGTCCGGTGCCCTTGTTATAGATGGTCTGGAAGGTCGCACCGTTAGCATTGCGGTTCACCGTCACCCGGTAGGTGCTGGTGTCAAAGTGTCAAACTGTAGAACGGTTTCTTGTGCAGAGCCACCGCCATTGCCAGGTGGAAGCGTCCCTGGTTGCTGACCTCGCTCCACAACGAACTGGGTAGTACGGTTATTGTTGGTGACAAAGCAGTACCCTTTAGATCCATATCGGGGCACTGTCCAATCAATGTAATACCCTAAGGGCGTGCGTTTCGCAGAACGAACGTTCACCTGAGCGGGTACCACTCCGTATTTTGTCGCAGTGAAGTTGCCGCAGGTTCTAAGCTGCTCGTAGCCAGGGGCGATCGCCAATGCGGTGAATGCCATCAGGGTCGATAGTCCGGTAATGGATAGTCCCGCGATCGCGGCGATAGGTTTCAACATCACTCTCCTCTTAACGTCAGCACTCAGTCACGCTAAGCCTGCTCAACAACAGACTTAGGATCGTGGATTAAATAAAACCGACAAATTGTTCGTAGGTAGGGGCGCACAGCCGTGCGCCCCTACGGAAAACGCCGAGGTGATTAAATTCTTGTTCCTTAGCAACATTGGTTAAACCCGATCAGGTGATCACTTCATACCGCGAGGGCTGCTTTGATCTTTGCCAGCGCCACTGCTTCCTCCTCGCTCACTTTGACACCACCAGAGCCAAACAAACCACTACCCGCCGCCTTGGCAACCGTATCAGCGCAGGCGTAAATGAAGGCTTTGTACTCGCTAATTTCTTCAGGCGTTGCTTTACCGTGGAGGGTATCAAGGGCAGTGTTGATAGCGGCGATCGCTCTATCGACTAGAACACCCGATTTGATATCTTCGGGCTTGACATCAGGCTTTTCCATCTTGACTGTGCCATTCCGAAGCGCCTCTTCCGAAAACACAGTTTGAATCACTGCATTTTGTGGATATTTTTTAGCCGCTCCAACAATTTCTCTAGACAAAGCAGCCACTTCGATCGCCGTTGAAACAATGCCCAAATCCGACGTAGCGATCGCGAAACCAGTTAGCAGAGGTGCCTGGGCGATCGTTGCTTGCTCTTGTGGTGTGTAGGTTGTAGTCATTCTTTTACAGCAGAAGTACGCTGCACATTACCATAAGCGAGAAAGATAAGGAATCGATAAGTGAGTGTTGGGAGGCAGTGCCTTCAGGGACGGCATTGATCATCCTCTCCCTATCAGTCCCTTATTTTCTTCTCCTAGTCTATGAGCTTGAGTTGCATCAAGGTTTAAACCATTACTGGAACTACGCCTGCTCTCAACGGTGCAAATATGGCGCGTAACGTTAGTTAAGCGCCATTTAGACTCAATGTCATTGCCTAAGTGCCGTTTAGGAATGATCGCCAAAGGCGGTGGTTAGGAATGATCGCCGAATGCGATCGTGCTAAGCCTTTTTCAGATGGTATGAAGAGGATGACTGGTTCGATCGAGGCTGATCTACACAGCATTCCATGCAGAATCTTCCATCCCGAGGCTTCCCCTTTGAGATGTCATTTCGTGCTTACGTTGACCAACTGTTTACCTTGATACCGCACACATTCACTTAAAAGAGGCATCAACATCATGGGACTATTCTTTGACGTTTTGAGTTCGATTAACAATCCAAACCAGTCAGGAAGTGTGGAACAGCTCAGCACCATTATGCATGCGGTGCCGCAACCAGGTGCGGGGCATGGGCTGGATGCATCGTCGCTGCCAACGGCAATGTCTGCCCTGGGTGGGGTGCTTTTACCCGCACTGAAACAGCAGAGCTTAGCCCCCGGTGGCAGTCAAGCGCTGGCTGGTATTGTCAATCAATTTGCAGGCGCGGGTGCGAGTGCTGGCACACTGCCGTCCTTTGTGACACCTCAATTACAGGAGCAAATTGTGCAAGCCATTGCTCAGAAGACCGGGGTGAGTGCTGGCATTTTACAACCGCTGCTGCCTGGGCTGATTTCAACCGCGATGGGCTTTCTGGGCATGGGCGCACCCAAACCAGGCGTGGCAGGCGGCAACCCCATTCTCAATGCTGTGTTAGACGGCAATCACGATGGCAACACCGACTTAGGCGATGTCTTCAAGTTTGCGGGTCGTTTTCTCAATGTGCCTGGCTAGTTTGCGTTCCTTAGGGGTTTGCGGTTTAATAACCCACCAAATAACCAGGTTTCGACTACGCTCAACCTTCAGTCATAGCGGGTTGAGCGTAGCCGAAACCCAAACGACTGGTAGCTTATTTTCTTGCAATCCCCTTAGTTGTTTTTAGTCAGGGGTATTTGTTATGAAACGCCGCACAAAAGAAGCCTCGATCGCGTCGGTTGCGTTGCTGCTTGCTCTGGTGGGCAGCGCTCCACTCGCAGCTTCACTCAAGATTCATCCGGTTCTGGCGCAAGCATCGCCCACTGCGCCCGTGCCGCCCGCCTTGCCTAGTGGTACCCCGATCGACATCAGGCAGCGTTTGGCAAGAAGCGTTTGTCGCTCTCTACTTTTTGGGGGAGACATTTTAGAACCAGCCAGCCATTCTGTTTAAAACGTCCTGGGAACAAAGTCATCGTCTTTGCGGTCACGCCTACCAAGTGATCAATGGCTTGCCATCGAAACTGAGTCATCAGGTTACACGCAAACCCCGGTTGCATCACCAATCCTTGTTGAGCGTGTAGACAGCGCTCAAGGGAGAAACGATTTTTTGCTATCGCTCAATACGTGTAATTCGTCAGTATCGCTCACGCGTTTACGGAGTTTTTTTATGTCTAGTGTTCGTCGTTGGTCTTCAACAAGTGGAGTACTGTTGGCTTTGGGTGTGACCTCAAGTGCCATTGCACCGCTTGTCTTTTCGGTTCCCGCCTTTGCCGCTAATTTTTCCGATACGCGCTCTCACTGGGCGCGACCCTTCATCGAAACGTTGGCTGAACGGCAGATTATTGCAGGCTTTCCCGACAGTACATTCAAGCCCGATGCCCCAGTGACCCGCGCTCAGTTTGCGGCGATCGTCAAAAATGCCTTTAGCAACGGCCCAGTACGTGCCGCGCGTGGCTTTGGTGATGTTCCCGGCTCGTATTGGGCGGCAGCGGCGATCGGCAAAGCGTACGAAACAGGCTTCATGAGCGGCTATCCAGATAGTACTTTCAAACCCGAACAGCAAATTCCCAAAGTGCAGGTTTTGGTTGCCCTTTCCAGCGGTTTGAACTTCACGCCAACGCGCACGGCTGATACCACGCTCGCAGCCTTTAGAGATAGCAGCACCATCCCTGACTATGCAAAAAGTGGTGTGGCAGCGGCGGCAGAGCGGAATGTAGTGGTCAACTACCCGAATGTCAGTTTCCTTAACCCCAATGAAACCGCGACTCGTGCGGATGTAGCGGCTTACATTTATCAGACGTTGGTGAATCAAGGTAAACTGCCCCCAATCGCCACCACTGAAGGCGCAAACAACTACATTGCCCGCATGAATGGCAGCGCCCCAACCACAGGCAGCAACCCAACGCCAACAACGCCCCAAACAGCGCTAAATCCGCGTTACCTGGTGCCTCAAGGTACATCAGTGAACATCCGTTACCTCGGTTCGCAAAAAATTGTGGTGACTCCGGGTGAGACGATCAATAACCTGACGCTACGGGTTGCTGATGATGTCAAAAATGCTCAGGGACAGGTCGTTATTCCCAAAGACAGCGATATTGTTGGGCAACTGATTCCCGTCAGCAGCAATGGTCAAATTCTGGGTACGCAGTTTATCGCCCAACGGGTGACGATTGGCAGTCAGCCGTATGCGTCCTTCAGTGCGCGATCGCAGGTAGTCAGCGGGCAGCCCGTGACCCAAAACACCAATCCTGGCACGCTCAAAGATGCGGCAACCTCTGCGGCAACGAGCGCTGTCCTGGCAACAATTTTGGGACAAAAAATTGACCTGGGCACAATCTTGGCAGGCGCAACGGGTGGGCAAACGGCTGCCCCCTCGCAGCAGACTCCAAACTTGATCGTGATTGACCCCTCCGTCGATCTGCGGTTGACAGTCAGTAATGACTTTTATGCCAATCCATAGCTGGCATGAGCGCGATCGCCAGGATCAACAAGATCTGCACGTAGCCATACCTGTAGACAATCGCGATGATCTTGCTGAGCTTGGCTACGTGACCCGTGACGATCGCTGGCTCAGCATCATTCGTTCCTTCCATGTGCGAGTGCCTGCGGCTTAAGTCAATACGTTTCGGTTCGCTGCGGTTGCAACCGCAGCGAACCGAAACCAAACCAGCCTCCGCAGGTTGATGCTTCCGTAATCTGCGTTGGCAAAGCCCGTCCTTTGGACTCAGGCAGACTTTGCTTCTGTAGCGGCGAATCGAATGCGCCGCAGCTCAATACCAATGCCTTAAAGAAGTAGTTGGGTTGAATTAAATGTAGGATGGCTTAGCGCAGAGTAGAAAAGAGATCATCACTAGAGAGAATGCTACAACGATGTGATTTAATGAGCATCGCTTGTGGATTGCCCTGGTTGACACCACTCAATACTTCTTGAGGTGTCATGGCTCGATGGAGTAGAGGGCGTTCAAACCATTTCCACCGTTGCAGGAGAAAGCCCAAAGCGCCTCACAAAGCTTTGACACAGCGCTCACAGATATAAGAGGCATGATGAAAGAAGTCGCTTCAACCAAGAGGTTGATACAAGGAATGCAAGCTCTCACGATAAAATGAGAAGCTCAGGCACGATCGCACTCCTGTCGTGCTGTCAGCCTTTCATCACAATCGCCGTTCCTAAATCAAGCCCAAGTCCATGAAGCACACTCTCTCTGTTTTGGTTGAAGACGAAGCGGGGGTTCTCTCCCGCATTGCTGGTTTGTTTGCCCGTCGTGGGTTTAATATCGAGAGTTTAGCCGTCGGACCGGCTGAGCAGATGGGCGTTTCCCGCATCACGATGGTCGTGCCTGGTGATAATGGCAGCATTGAGCAGTTGACCAAGCAACTCTACAAGCTGATCAGTGTGCTCAAAGTACAGGACATCACTGAAGTGCCCTGCGTTGAGCGCGAACTGATGCTGATGAAAGTCAACGCCACCAGTGCGAGCCGCTCCGAAATTGTCGAACTGGCGCAAATCTTTCGAGCGCGGGTGGTAGATGTCGCAGAAGATTCCGTGACGCTGGAGGTGGTGGGCGATCCTGGTAAGATGGTGGCGATCGTGCAAGTACTCAACAAATTTGGTATCCGTGAAATCGCTCGTACCGGCAAGATCGCCTTGATGCGTGAATCTGGAGTGAATACGGAGTACTTGAAGTCGCTGGAGGCGAAAGTCTAAGGAGTCGTTGGCTATTAGTCTGTAGAGCGTTTCTAACACCCGCTACTAAAGCCATTGGAAGCTGCACAGAGTGAGGGGAGACGATTTTCACTCCATTTTCGATGGCACACTGATGCGCGATCGAGCTTGGCACCCGCAAAGAGACTGGAGAGAGGCACTACCCAGCAGTGGGTCTTCCACACTGAGCTTCGGCTGTCCCCCTCGTCGTCCTTGCCGCTCCCTAGGAGGACTGCACACAGCTACCCTGGCGGCAAAGGTTTCTCGGCTAACTCTACATTGGCGTTTGCACTCATCGGCTGCAAGTGGCTGTCAGTCTGTGTCCGGCGTGGCACTCTCGCTGGTTCGATGCGGTTCTACCCCTCATGGTGCAGCGTGCGATCGCACGCTGGCACACCAGAGACGATTCAGGCAGGAAGTTCTACTATGGTTCAAGACCTTGGTTTTAGACTGTAAAGCTAGTGAAAACCTCACACATCGGCTCTTCCGGATCTGTGGTTGAAATCGTATGAAAGGCTACAAAATGCCGCCCGATCGACGGCTGAAACCCAGTGATAGTTTGATATAAGGTTGTCTTATCAGCGCAAAGCCGGGAGAGCCGCAACAATACTCTTCCCTGTCACTTATCATTCAACGCCATAACCCCTAAATCCATATTTCTCAATCATTTTCATAATGGTATCTCCAATCCGGCTCCTATACCTCTCGCCCCCAAAGATAAAAACTAGCAACCTTCCTTTTGGGGACACTTCACTGACCTATATTAAACGAAAGTAATTGCTGTGGTTCTCGATAATATCCATGAGAAATGGAGTTGTTCTGGCAGGACACCCCCGCTACAAACTGGAACGGCATTTCCACAAAAATTCTGTTCAGTGCCTGACGCAAGTAGAAGATATTTGGGAGTGTCGTGCAGAAGGGCGATCCGCCAATAAGATAATCGCTACGGCTGGCTAAAGTGAAGTAGCGATCGCGGCCTAACAAGTCGTTGCAGCGGCGGAATAGAGATATTTGGTGGTGATGCCAAAGTTAACTACCGCCGCTGAACTCAACCGTTAGAAGCACGATCGCCAACCGCAAAGATTGACTTAACGCCACGAAATTCAACACATCTCCCACTTATCTTTTGGCGCGAAGGAAAGCGCAGATGGTTGATCCACTTCCCGATAAACTGCGATCGCGGTCTGACCTGATTGAGTTGCAAGAGGCGATCGCTCTCACCCTCAATGACTAGCAGCTAACAGTGGATGGACGATCGTGGACTTTGCCTCGTTAGACTGTGATTTCAACGACGGACAGGTGATGCCACGAGCTTTGCTTTGTTGGGGTGTTCGCCCGACTACTGTTTGCGCGATCGGCTTCTTCTAAAATCAAGCATTGCCGTCAAGTGCAACAACTCTCTTCATCTATCTACTTATGCTGATCACCCAACAGCCTGTCCTCAAGCGCTTCTGGTATCCCGTCATGCCGATCGCCTCCCTTCAAGACGCGCCCCAGGCGTTCACGCTACTAGGGCAACCGCTGGTGCTGTGGCTGGATAGCAATGGCAAGCCAGCCACAACAGAGGATCGCTGCTGTCATCGATCGGCACAGCTCTCTAAGGGGCAGGTGATTGACGGCAACATTCGCTGTCCCTATCACGGGTGGTCATTTGATGGCACGGGTGCCTGCGTCAAGGTACCCCAACTTACGACTGACAACATTCCTCGCACCTATAAAGTGAGCGGCTACCCATGTCAGGAGCGCTACGGCTATGTGTGGGTGTGCATGGGTGAACCGCTTAGCGACATTCCTGAGATTCCCGAAGCCAAAGAATCAGAGTTTCGCCAGATTCACGAGTTTGATGAAACCTGGCACGCCAGCGGACTGCGGATGATGGAAAACTCCTTTGACAGCGCTCATGGGAACTTTGTCCATGCGCGATCGTGGGGGGATATGAGCAACCCTGTGCCACCGCCGATCGATGAATTCTCCGATACCGAAACAGGCTTTTTGATGAAGCATTGGGTCGAAGTCTTGAATCCCGCTTTGCAAAAGCAAAACCTGGGTATTGCAGACGAGAAAACCATTCGCACCAACGAGCGCCGCTGGTTTATGCCCTTTGCCCGCACTCTGAAGATTCAATATCCCAACGGTTTGATTCACCTCATCTTTTCTGCCGCCACACCGATCGACGACCAAGCGTCGCAACTCATCCAGTTTTGCTTCCGCAACGACACCGAAGCTGATGCGAAAGCGGCAGACGTGATTGCCTTCGATCGCACCGTCACTCAGGAAGACCGCGCCATCCTGGAAACCACTGACTACGATGCGCCGCTCGACATTCGCGAAGAGCAACACATGGCATCCGACAAACCTGGTATTCTAATGCGGCATAAGCTCGCTGCCCTGCTGAAAGCGCACGGTGAAGTTGAGCAACGTCGCCAGGATTGATCGTGACTTATACCCTTCGTTCGGCTCTCATTCCCGTTGAGGATGGCTACGCGACCGTTGATGTGCAAATTGAGGGCGATCGCATCGCGGCGATCGGCGCTGGCTTACCAACTGTGGGAACGGCGATCGATGCCGAAAATAAGCTGCTGTTGCCTGGTTTTGTCAACGGACACGCCCACTCTGTGCAGTTCTGGCAACGTGGACTGATTCCCCAACTGCCGCTCGAACTGTGGTTGGCAGATGTCATGGATACATCACCAACCGCACTGGAGCAGACTTATTTGGGCGCGTTGGGCACTGCCATTTGTACACTCATGTCGGGCGGCACCTGCGTCATGGATCACCTGTATGTGATTGCAGGGCATGAAGTCGAAAGTGTGGCTGCTGCTGCCCGTGCCTATAAAGAAATCGGGATTCGTGCCTTCATTGCGCCGTTGATTCAAGATATGCCCTTTGTGACGGGCTATCCCGAAGGCTTGAAATCCCTGCCGCATAAGCCGTATCACCAATCCACCGCCGACATCTTGGCGCTGATGGAGACGATCGTCACCGAACTGCACGAACCGGAAGCAGGCATTCAGATTGCCGTCGGTCCCACAGGCTTCCATCGCTGTACTGATGCATTGTTTGAAGGCTGTCGAGATTTGAGCGATCGCCACAATCTCTGCCGACATATTCATCTATTGGAAACCCGATCGCAGAAAATGCTGGCGCAAGAACGCTTCGGCGGCAGTGCTGTCAAGCATCTCCAGCAGCTTGGCTTTCTAGATTACCGGACTTCCCTTGCACACTCCATCTGGCTGGACGATGCGGATATTGCCATCCTGGCAGAAACCAAGTCCACCGTCGTCCATAACGCATTAAGCAATCTACGCCTCGGCAGTGGCATTGCACCCGTGCTGAAGTATTTACAAGCCGGAGTGAACGTCGCCTTTGGCTGCGATGGAGCCGCCAGTAACGATGGTCAAGATCTGCTCGAAGCTATCAAAATTGGCTCTCTCCTGCACAACATCACCGACCCAGACTATCAGCACTGGATTACGCCCCGCAAAGCCGTTGAAATGGCGGCGATCGGCGGCTTCACAGGAGTCAACCTGGCAGATCAAGTCGGCTCCCTCACCGTTGGTAAGCAAGCCGATCTCGTCCTCTACGACCTCAAAAACCTGTCCTTACTGCCTCGCACTGATCCCATCAAACTCCTGGTTTTGGGCAGACCCAATGCTGCGGTTGATAGCGTTTGGGTGCGTGGCAAACGGGTCATCGCCGATGGCACAATCCAAACTGTAGAGGTCGATCGCTTTTCGCAGACCGTCTTCAACTATGGCAAGGGCTACAGCAAACCACAATACAAAACTATCCATCAAGTTGAGGCACATTACCGTCGGGTGATGGGTTTAACCGAGTGTGGTGACCCAGTAGTGGATTAAGAAGCTGATTGATGGCGTTGTATGCCTCAAGGCGTTCACCGCAGGCGGGTTTCTATTAGCCAAAACTTTCCACAACGTAGTAGGAGTTTCCGGCATAAGTATCGACAAAAATGAGGCTGCTATCATCACTTCCTACCTCTCGACTTCCGGCAATACCGTGATTGAGGATGTGGATGAGTTGTTTTGGCGTAAAAGATTCTAACTCAACATAATTACCTGCCTCTAGCCAGGTGAGTTCTTCCTTCGATAGGCTCGATCGCACGTCAGCAGGCATTTGCTTGGCTGCTTGAACAGCATCGGCTGCACTTTGAATAAACATCGTTTTGCTGGGAAAAATTTGACGAGGCAGTAAGCCCACATCAAAGATTTCGACAGCGCTACTTTGAAACCATTTAGGGCTGGTACGTAGCTGATACATTAAGCCAACACCTCTAGCCGTGCAGTCATGGAACGCGTAAACTTTTAGCTCAGCATTGCGGCGTAACATCGCCATTGTGGTGTCAAAAATGCTCTGTGGATACCCTGTAATGCTAAGAATGGCGCAGTTGTTTTCAAAGTGGAAATTATTAGCAATCAGGAGTTGCGCGATCGCGGCACTACTACACACAACGAGGCGATCGAAGCTGTAGGCTGTCACGTCAGGATTGACAGTTGCAGGTGCATTATTTTCACGTGACGGTGGTAGGAGGTTGCTGGCTGAAGCATTCACTTGCTGCCAGCGATCGAGCCAACCTTGAAACTGAGTGGAGTCAATAACAAACTCCTGATGTATCAGCGTTTGACGTTGGCGCTGTCGAAAGCCCAAATAGACTAAGCCGATGCCTAGAAGAACGCTGAGCGCAAAGAGCAAAAAGGAATTGCCTGCAATGCCAGCGAGGATTCCTACGATTAAAATCAGTCCACCAACAGCCTGTAGGGATTTAGCACTATTCTGGCGTACTCTAGGGCTAGATTTAGCAGACTTGCCCATGCTAAACAGGGTGAATCCTGTTATGAGGCTAAGGACGATCGCAGGTGTAAACAGAGCCAAAACACTCTTTGTTTCACTGAAGAGAAGATTACCAACAGTAGCGGTTGCTATCGTCGCTACAATCAGGTAAAGAAAGAACCAGCCAAATGTTGGTATCGCTCCCTTGCTTTTGAAGCGCTTATCAAAAAAGTAAAGCAACTGTTTGGATGTAAAAAAAAGCGTGTTGTTGGCAGAAAGATCAGCGATTGCTTTGGCAAACATGGGGTCTGTAATTTTTACTGTCCCCATAGCAGTCGGCTCAAACGCAAACGGATGCTGACAGTTTTTACAGCGTCCTTGATTGTCAGTCCGATCTTTTAACGTGTTGTCAGTGCTACAGCGAATACATTTCATATAACCTCCGGTAAATGATGTCAAAACACCTGATTTTCCATCAGGATGCTATACGTTTCTCGCTGCCGAATGAGGCGATGATTGCCCTTTTCTAGTAACACTTCAGCAGGACGGGGACGGTGCAAAAAATGAGACGACATCGCATAACCATACGCTCCAACATCTAAAATGGCGAGCATGTCACCCATTTGTAGAGCTGGCAACTGACAATTTCGCCCCAAATAATCACGAGAATAGGTTGTGTTGCCGCACACATCTGTGGTGTGTAAGCACTGTCCTTTTCTCACGTCTTGAGACTCTGCCCGTTCATGCAATGCAACAAGTTCACGATAACCACCGTGAACTGATGGTACAGAAAGATTGGCAACAGTGGTATCAACACCAATAATTTGTTTGTCGTTTTGCCACTTAACAGAGACAACGCGGGTGAGCAAGGTCGCACAGCCAGCGATCGCGGCGCGTCCCGGTTCAATTACCAAGTCAACGGGTCGAGCAAGTTGAGCAAGCCGATCGCTCAAAGCAGCCCCAAACTCATGCCAATCAAACGCGATGCCATCGTGATGATAGGGATAGCCAAAACCGCCACCAAAATCGAGATATGTCCAGTCGGGTAATTGCCTTGCAGTGGCAAGAACCATGTCGATCGCCTCTGTAAACGCAGCCGTCGCATTCGTGCCCGTCCCTCGGTAGAAATGTAACCCGTTGATTTGCAGTCCTGCGTTTTGAGCAAGGTTAATTGCTGCTGGGAAGTCATCTGGATGTACCCCAATGCGGCTCTCACCAGTAAGCGCGGGGAAATTGAGGCGGAGTCCGAGAAGAGGAGAAGAAAGTTGCGAGTGACTCCTGATTTCTGACTTCTGACTTCTTCTAACGTTATTGACTCCTGCTGCGCGTGTGGAGTCAGTGACGTTAACTCCCCACTCCCCACTCCCGTTCGGCTGAGCGCTTTTCGGCTGAGCGCTCACGTCGAAGCTCACGTCGAAGCCCACTCCCCACTCCCCTTCCCGCGATCGCCAAACCTCACAACACAACTGCAACTGCGAAAGGCTGTCCAGATTCAGCGTGGTAATGCCCCAGCGCAAAAGCTGCTCCATTTCAGCACGGTTCAGGTTGCTGCCGCTGTAGATGATTTGGTGCGGGTCAAAGCCCGCCTGAAGTCCGAGGTAGATATCGCCAGGGGTATTGGCATGAAGTCCCCAACCTGAGGCATGAAAAATTTGCAGGAGGGCGATGTTGCCGTTGGTGACACTGGCGAAGTGGAAGCGAGTCTGAGGATAGGCGATCGCACCCGTAATGTGCTGAATGGTTTGACGGAGGCGATCACCGTCATAAACGTACAGCGGCGAACCATAGGTATCGAGCAGTTCCTCCGCCAGAACAGGTGATAACGGGTATGGGGTGTAAGGGGTGGAGTGTGGGCTTGCTACCATTGCGTTGTCTCCCGTTGCAGTTGCAAATAGAACCGTCCTAGCCAAGAGGGTAGCCAAAAAGGATGATCGAACGAGAACGCTGGTGCTGTTTGACCGAGAGCGGCATGATGCCACACCTGCCACATCATCAAAAGCCATAAGCTTTCACCAATGCGGCGACCCTGAAGTGTGCCGAAGTCGCCAGCCACAATTCTAGTTGCTATATGAGGTTGCCAAAGACCCTGTGCCCGTAGATGTCCAGGGTTTAACCACACGCCCAGTTCTTGCCACAGCTCATTGAAACACCAGGAGGTTAAGGGCACGCCCATACCGCGCTTCTGCCGCCAGACGATCGCGGGTGGCAACCACGCTTCAACGGCTCGTTTCAAAATGTATTTTTCGCAGGCGGCTTGCAGGTGGAGCGTCCCTGAAACCTGAAATGACCATTGAGCTAAGGCTAAATCACAAAAGGGCGATCGCACCCTTAGCCCATGAGCCGTGCCCAATTTTGTAGCGCGAGGATGGATATTCTGTGCGCCCTTCAGCATCAACGTGGCACGACGCAGGCGATGGAGCAAGGCAGTTGAAAAGGCTGGATCGAGGGCATCCTGAAGCCAGCTTTGGGGATAGATGGCTGCAAGTTGGGTAAAAACCTCTGGCTGAAAGAGCTGCTGTTCGTAACCCCAGAGACGATGAAAGGTGCGGAGATACTGCTGCTCAAAAGGGGCTGCCGCTGGGTGCTCTACCTGGTAAATGCCTGCTGCAATGAGGGGTTTATTCGTCCAACCAGCAAAAAGCTGATCGCCACCTTCACCGTTAAAGATGACTTGTACCTCCTGGCTCGCTGCCTGCATTGAGAGAAAAAGCGGCACAGTTACGCTATCACCAAAGGGACTATCCAAGGCTTGAGCGGTTGCCATCAGAGCTTGCCGAATGCAACGCGGACTGGCATCAACTTTCACCAACGGGATGTTGAGGAACTCGGCAACCTGCTCAGCGTAGGGATACTCAGAAAGGTCGCCTAGACCGAAATCTAAAGTGTAGGCGCGTACTTTAACGCCTGCTTCGACCAAGAGCGCTGCCACGATCGATGAATCTAACCCACCCGACAGCAGAACACCCACTGGCTCATCCGTTAGATCAGCAATTTGACGAGCTACTGCCTCTTTCAGCAACGATCGCAGTTGAGCAATCGCGATCGCCTCGTCCTGAATTTGGTCTGGCGCTTCCTGCCATTCCATCGCTCGCGTCGTGCTATGTACTGCTACCGTTTCTGACCTATCATCGGCTATCCAGACTCGTTCAGTACCTGCCGCGATCGACCTGATTTGGGCGATCGGAGTCAACGGCGTTGGCACGTAAGAAAAGCAGCTATAGCCATACACAGCAGGCATACTAATCTGGGGCGTTTCAACAAGTGGCAAAAGCAAACTCAGGCGCGACGCAAACCATACGACCTGACCCACTTGAATCCAGCACAGCGGCACGTGACCGAAGGGTTCCCGCCCCAAGCAGAGGCGATCGTTGTACCGAGTGACCCAGGCATCAGCAGGACAACCATCTGCATGGCGGTGTAGACCCGATGCAGACAAGACAGCAAGCGTCTCTGTTGGTAAGCTGTCACAGTCCGTCTGTGATAAGCCTATATAGATAACGCCCCAAACGCATTTTGTAGCACTGCCTAGTGAACGTGTTTCCGAAGTGCACGATCGGCTGTCTCGTCGCGATCGTGGCTCAACACAGTGACTCAGAACATCCGTTAGCCGCTGTTCTAAAGAAGACTGATTGCCATAGCCCCAATAGCCAACGACCTCATGCAGCTTGAGTGCACTTAGTGGGATTGCCTGACCCATACACCACTCAACTTTCGACAATGGCACAACCTACTGCACATCAAATTTGGCACTGCTGAGCTGACGATCCTCTAGAAGCAGCCGCACTTGCCACGTGCCAGTTGGTGCATTGGGGGCAAGCGGATACTTGCAGTGAGTATTCCATACAGGTGTGCCAATTTGACGGGTTTCATAGCGATTCTGCTTAATAACCTGTCCGCCCGGAGCAAGCCAATCGCACGTGAGGGGAAGCTTTTTACCCACAGGCGCAGCATTCAGCGTCACGTTATAGAACAACTCCGGACTGCTTTGGCGAGAGAGTGGTGCCCGATCGCCGCAACTGTCCTGCACCAAAGCAACACAGCTTTGTGCTGCTGAAACACGAGCCAGCGCTTGGTTTTGCTGCTGCATAAAAATAGCCACACCTGCGATCGCCACGACTAGGCTAGCGATCGCACCACCGATGAGCCACCACTGCCGTCGCTGCTGCACAATCAGTGCTTCCTTACGCTGTAGCTGGATCATCGCCTCATCTAACAGGTCGGGTGACAGATTGAGTTCGCGCAAGATGTCTTGCACCTGTCCACGATCGAGTTCGTCTTGCTGCCGTTGAGAAAGCCGTTCCACTTCTCCAACTAGCTTTGTCAACTGTGCTGGCGTTAATCGGTTTTCCATGATCAACCTCTTTTCAGTGAATGCTTTGGTTAAATGAAGAGGGCATCGATCCGCGAATGATAGAGCAGGGCAGAAGGCTGGAAACGGTACCAGACATCTCCGTCATGAGTCTAAACATCATCAGCCTAACATTGAGTCCTAGGACTTTCTGTTTCAAGTGGCGCTGTGGCATGCGGCAGGGAATTTCTGAGTAATCTCTATGCAAATATAGCTGTTTTCCGCCGCCTGCCCACAGAGCTTATTGAATCGCTAGCCTCACGCCAGAGAAGGGGTTGAGGTTCGTTTGAACCCCGCTCTAAGCTCGATCGAGATCAGGAAACTGTTAGTAATGAGCAAGGAGAAATCTCTGTCCCAGGAAGCCATGTACTGATCCCAAAGGCATTTCAAGCAATAGTTTGAAGCTCAAAGTATGAAACGGCAGTCAACGTCCGCCTTGACTCTCAAGGATACCTGGCAAGTAACCACACAACTTTTCACTCATACTTCCCTTTAGAGATTAATAAAGCTAAGATTCTGCTTATGGTTAGTTTCTAACCCAAGTTACAGAATTAGCCAATTAAAATTTTGTGGGGAACCTATGGAAACTTTTGCCTACCTGCACACCGCTTGTGCTTATGAAGATCCCGAAGCAGTGACACTGAATTTGCCGATCGATCAGTCGAACGTAAAGCAGTTGTCTAGTCAAGCAACCTTACTCATGCTGCAACTTCTGATTCCCGCAGCGATTCTGGCGGTTGCCGGACATGCTTCAGCCCTTCAGGTAGGCGATCGTGGTCCTTCTGTAACCACCTTGCAAGACCGCTTGCGATCGACAGGCTATTTCAACCGCAGTTCAACTGGAGTTTATGCCTCGATCACAGCCGATGCCGTCCGACGTTTTCAGGCATCACGTGGGCTGGTGGTTGATGGCATTGCTGGACCTGTAACGCAACGGGCATTAAGAGGACAGTCCTACGCTGCTTCAGGGAATATTCGACCCATCAGTAGTACTACTTATGACGGTGATACGATCCGCCCCATCGCTAATACTGGGGGCTTGCAATGCAGTGGTAGTTCTGTAATCAGTGTGCGTGACCTTCAGCGGCGGCTCAACGATCGCGGTTACTCCGTCGGCATTGATGGCATCTTTGGCAGTGAAACGTGCCGCGCCCTTCGGCAGTTTCAAGCAGCTAACGGCTTAGTCGTAGACGGTATCCCCGGTCCCGCTACACGAACGGCGCTAGGGTTGAGTTCGCCTAATCTACCGGGAGGTGGGAATGGGTCGTCTGCCAGCGTTCGCAAGCGCTATGTGGTTGTCGTACCAGCGAAAAGCAGCGCTACACTATCGCAGGTTCGTACAGTCGTACCTGATGCTGTTTACAGTGCCACCAACTTGGGCAAGTACATTCAGGCAGGCGCTTTTGACGAACGAGGCTTTGCCGAGTCCCGCGCGACACTCCTGCGTGCCAATCGGCTTGATGCTCAGGTACGATATTTTTAGACTCAACGCAGACCTCAAACCTATCGGCGAGTTTGCTTAGGAACAAGAGTTTAATCACCTCGACGTTTTCCGTAGGGGCGCACGGCTGTGCGCCCCTACCTACGAACAATTTGTCGGTTTTATTTAATCCACGATCCTTAGTTACATCGGTAGCAGCGATCGCTGACAAACGGGGCAAACCGCATGGATGGTGAGCTGACAATCTAACAAGTGATAGCCTTCCTTCTGAGCAGTTTTAACGCCGACTTTAAGAATGGAATCACTCTTGAACTCGATCGTCTTATTACAGCGCACACAAATTAAATGATGGTGGTGATACGAGGGCTGGTTGAGTTCGTAGTGCTTATGCCCTTCTGCCAGCTCCAGTTCTCGTAAAATGCCCATCCGTGCCATTAGTTTGAGCGTGCGATAAATGGTGGAAAGGCTAATCGCCTCGCCATCGGTTTTCAGCAGATTGTAAAGATCTTCGGCGCTGAGGTGGTTGCCTTTCGATAGATTCTGAAAGACTTGCAGAATGGTTTCCCGTTGAGGGGTTAGCCGCCAGCCCTTTTCATTCAGCTCTGCTTTAAGTGAAGTGATTGTGTAGGGAACTGCCATCGTCTTCTTCTCAATAATTCTATATTAATGAGAATGATACACAATAAACATTTTAGTTTCAAGTAGCACGCCTTATTGAGAATAGCTCCTAAAAAGGATGTCTCAACACGACTAGAGATTCAAGCTAGACCATTTGCGATCGCACAGAGAACATAAACCTGGTACGGAGGCAGGAAGGCTAGATCGCTACAAGGCAGCGTGCCCAAACGAGAATTGCTTTAAAGATGGGAGTTATAGCGGTTCAAAAACTAAGCCCCCAGGTATGTACGCTGGGGGCTTAAAGTTGCAAGGAGCGGAGCCAATTAGCTCAGAGACTCTAAATAGTCCCGTACACGGTTGCGGCGCTTAGGTTGTCTCAGCTTTTGTAGCGCTTTGGCTTCAATCTGGCGCACTCGCTCTCGTGACAGGTCAAGAGCACGACCAATTTCGGCGAGGGAGTAAGGATGACCATCGTCCAAACCAAAGCGCATTTGGATGACATCCCGTTCGCGGGTGGTTAAGTCTGCCAAAAGTTGCTGGAGGTCACGGCGAAGCGCCTCACGCATCAGGGTATCTTCAGGCGAAACATCATCGGTTTCCAGCAGATCGCCCAGCTCAGTATCTTTCTCTTTACCGACCTTGGTTTCTAGGGAAACGGAGCGAGGCACTCGCAGCAGCACTTCACGCACTTGAGGCGCGGTCATGTCCAGTTCTTGAGCAATGTCCTCGATGGAAGCAGTACGCCCTTTTTCCTGCGAGATTTTGCGCTGAGCTTTCTTGATTTTGTTCAGCTTTTCAGTGATGTGGACAGGAAGGCGAATCGTGCGGCTTTGGGTTGCGATCGCGCGTGTAATCCCTTGGCGAATCCACCAGTAGGCGTAGGTGCTGAACCGATAGCCTTTCGTAGGGTCAAACTTCTCGACAGCGCGTTCTAGCCCCAGCGTACCTTCCTGAATCAGGTCTAGCAGTTCCAGCCCACGATTCTGATACTTTTTGGCAACAGAAACAACCAGGCGCAGATTCGCCTTGATCATGTGCTCTTTGGCTCTGCCGCCTTCAGACTGAATGTCCTCTAATTCTTCAACGGTCAAGCCAGCAAGTTCAGCCCAGTGCCGTTTTCCTTCTGCCAACGTGGGCTTCAAATCTGCAACAGCGATGCCGCCTTCAAGCGCCCACCGCTCTAAAGAAGGGCGATGTCCTAGGTGCGAAGCAAGGCGATCGTGCGCGTCCACAAGCTGTACATAGAGCTGCATAGAGCCACCTGCCGTTTCAGCAGCTTCGGTGCGCATTTCCAGTAACCGCATGTAGCGTTGGACTCGTTGAGCCTCCGAAACTTCCTCGTCGCGACCGAGTAAACGAACGCGACCAATCTCCTGGAGGTACAGACGAACCAGGTCGGTGGTGCGACGACTGACACTGCGTTGGAGGTTAGCCGCTTCAGCGTACTCCATCTCGATACTCGCGAGGTCATCCACCGTGCGTTCATCATCAGGATCGCCGGGTCGAAAACCCCTGGTATGTAGCTGTTCGTCGTATTCAGCTTCAGCGTAAAAAGAAGATGCTGGCATAGTGCTCGTCTCAGTGGCTCCGGGTAAGAGTGGGCTTCAGTCGGCTGCTTGATCATAGTGTTCCCGCCCTTGAGGACTAAAGAACATCACTAAGAGTTCCGTTATGTCCTCTTCATGAGCCGCCATGATTCTGCATCTCACAGCAGCTTTGGCGTGCGATCGCGATCAAAACTCGCTGGCTTAGCGACAAGCCAACAAGCTGTCAGCAGAGACCGATCATTCCTGTGGCTTGGCAGACAGTATAGGAACAAGATCGAGGTCAAATGAGTGACCTGAATCAGATGCTAGGTTAACCTACATCACTTGTAGAGCAATTTCCTGACGTTTTTGAGGTCTGCTGACGATCTTCATGAAGGCTTTGAACGACTACTTGTTTCAATTACAGGTACGTGAAGCTGGAACCCAGAACGATCGTCCCCGGTTTACAAAAGCTTTATGAGTAGTGCTAAGGATCGTGGCTTTAATCAGGCGCAATGCTTTCTGTAGGGACGTTACATGTAACGTCCCTACAGAAGAGAGGTGGTTCAGGTTAATTAATCCACGCTCCTTAGCGGCGAGGCTGCACGTTGATGCAATGATGAGGCTGATGCTACTAAGCGGCGGCAAAGTTCACGATCCGCGCGAAGCTATCTGGTTGCAGGCTGGCTCCACCCACTAACGCGCCATCAATTTCGGGCTGTTGCAAAATTTCGTCAGCATTATCGGGCTTGACGGAACCACCATACTGAATGGGCACGTCAGCATTGGTGAGTTGCGCTCGTATCAGTCCAACGACGCGATTCGCTTCGGAGGCTGCACACGTCTCGCCTGTGCCGATCGCCCAAATGGGTTCATAGGCGATCACCAGGTTCGTTTGCTCGATCGCTTTGAGACCATGTTCAAGCTGACTAAAAATCACAGACTCGGTTTCGCCAGTGTCTCGCTGCTGTTTAGTTTCACCGACACAAAGAATCGGTGTCAGTCCGGCAGCTTGGGTAGCTTTCAAGCGCAAATTGACTGTTTCATCCGTTTCGCCAAAGTATTGCCGCCGTTCACTGTGCCCCACAATGACATACCGAACGCCAATCTCCGTTAGCATCGGCGCAGCAACCTCGCCGGTGTAAGCTCCAGCCGTCTCCCAGTGGACGTTTTGAGCACCGAGGCGAACCAAACTGCCGTGCAAAAACTGAGACATCTTGACCAATGCCGTAAAGGGGACGCAAAGCACGACTTCCCGATCGTCGGCAATGTCGTTGATTTGAGGCATAAAACCCTGGAGAAACTCCATCGCTTCTGCTTGGGTTTTATACATTTTCCAGTTGCCAGCAATAACAATTTTTCGCACGGGTCGCTCGGTTGGGGTTGAATGCACAATTTACTGCACCATTCAGTCTAAGGCTTCTGGTGACCAACCGATCCAGTTTGCGTCAGCGGTGCGACTAGAAGCAGCATGTAGCGTGAAAATTGATCGCAGCGGCAAAACTTTTCTGTAGCGCTCTGGTCGAGTTTCTAGGAAGTGTTTTAAAACCTCTTCGCTAGGTTGCCTAGCCGCGCTGCACTGCAAGTTCGCGCTCACAGATCCAAGTCCACTAAAGGGACTAAAGACAGCTTGCAGTCCCTTTAGTGGACTTCATGCCGTTAGCCCGGATTTTCCATCACGGGCGGGAGAGCAGCGCAGTGAAGGGTTTCAAGACACGCCCTAGTCGCAGGCTAATGTCGCATCGTTAAGGCAGCGATCGACGGCTAGTTCCGGGTCTTCTAACAAATAAGGTTTGCTCACGCAGTCATTGCAACCAGCTTGCAGTAACTTCCGGCGATCGTCCGCTCGCGCTAAGGCAGTGACGGCAACAACGGGAATGCTAGCTGTGGCAGCATGTTGTCTGAGCTGATGCACGACATCGAACCCACTCAGATCGAGCAGCACAATGTCTAACAAAATCAGGTCTGATCGAAAGATTTGCGCTAATGCCAACGCGGTTTCACCGTTCTGAGCCGTTAACAGCGTGCGATCGTGACGTGCCAGTATTTGCGTGACTAGCAGCAAATTGTCATCATGGTCATCCACTGCAAGAATGCAATGTTTCGCAAGCGGTGACGGCAGATCAAGGATGCAAAAATCCATACGTTCCAACGGGCTAAGTGAGGTAAAACTGCATTGGGGAAAGGAAGCCGTGGCAGACGTGTTACCACTCTCGGAGAGAAACCAACCATTCGGAGAGAAACCAACCATTCGGAGAGAAACCAACCATTTGTAGAGAAACCAACCATACTTTGCAACCAGCGATTCGGCTGTGCAGAGGCGCACTCCTGTTGCTAGTTCTAGTACAAAACTTAACTTTTGTTTAATTTTTCAGATTGGATTATCGGCATTGTTTTCAAGCTCGAATCTATAGATATGCTGGAAGAGAGTTAATCGAATTAGTTCTGTGTACGAAGATACTAAAAGCTAATTTGTGGCGCTCATCGCTGCCTTTTTGTCGTTACAGACGTTGCAGAGCTTCAACCGTTTAAAGTTCTTTTTTGTAGAAACAGCGTGATGAACTCACCCGATCGCATGGTTTTGGCAGTAAAGCTATACATAGGTAAGTGTATGAGGAGCGATCGCTAAGCGGCATTCATTAGTCCGTTATCAGGAGCATTCTTAAAACCGGAGGATCGAGATGGGCATTGCCACAGTTAACCCAGCAACGGGAGAGTTGATCAAGGCGTTTGAAGCGCTAACGGAGGTAGAGATTGAGCGCAAGCTAGCGTTAGCACAGCAAACGTTTGAGCACTATCGCCACACGAGCTTTGCACAGCGATCGCAGTGGCTGACAGCAGCAGCGCAGATTTTAGACATAGAAAAAGAAGCATTTGGCAAGGTCATGACGCTGGAGATGGGCAAACCACTCAAAGCGGCGATCGCCGAAGTCGAAAAGTGTGCCGCCGTTTGCCGCTTCTACGCCGATCGTGCGGCTGAGTTTCTCGCCGATGTGCCTGTACAAACTGATGCGAGTAAAAGCTTTGTCTGCTACCAGCCGATCGGGGTAGTCTTAGCCGTCATGCCCTGGAATTATCCCTTTTGGCAGGTGTTACGCTTTGCGGCTCCAGCGCTGATGGCAGGCAATGTGGGCTTGCTCAAACATGCGTCCAATGTACCTCAGTCGGCGTTGGCGATCGAAGACGTTTTGCAGCGGGCGGGCTTTCCAGAAGGGGCGTTTCAAACCCTGCTGATTGGGGCAGATAAGGTAGCGGCAGTGGTAGAGGATCATCGCGTGAAAGCCGCTACGCTCACGGGCAGCGAACCCGCAGGCGCAAGCTTGGCAGCCACAGCCGGAAAGCAGATTAAAAAGGTAGTGCTGGAGTTGGGCGGTAGCGATCCGTTTATTGTGTTGCCCAGTGCTGATTTGGAAGCGGCGATCGCAACGGCGGTGACTGCGCGCATGATCAACAATGGGCAGTCGTGCATTGCAGCTAAACGTTTTATTGTTGCGGATACTATTTACGACGAGTTTGAACAGCGACTGGTGGCAAAATACCAGGCGCTCAAAGTCGGCGACCCGATGCTGCCCGACACTGATATTGGTCCCTTAGCCACTCCTGACATCCTCAAAGACCTGGATCAGCAGGTACAAACTGCAAGACATCAAGGTGCGCGGGTGCTGGTGGGCGGCAAACCTCTGGGTGGTGCTGGCAATTTCTACCTGCCGACGATTCTGACTGAAATTCCACTGGACAGCTCCACGGCACAAGAGGAACTGTTTGGTCCTGTGGCGATGCTGTTCCGCGTGGCGGATATTGACACTGCTATTCAGCTTGCGAACAGCACCCCCTTTGGGTTGGGCGCGAGCGCTTGGACAACCGATGAAGCAGAACAAACCCGCTTGATGCATGAGATTGATGCAGGGTCGGTCTTTATCAATAGCATGGTGAAATCTGACCCGCGTCTACCGTTTGGTGGCACAAAGCGATCGGGCTTCGGGCGTGAATTGAGCATTCAGGGCATTCATGAGTTTGTCAATATCAAGACAGTGTGGGTGAAATAGAAAAAAGCTGAGGTTAAGAGCCAGGAATCAGCGCAGGGTGACTGACTCCACAAGCTGCCATGTTTTTGGGTGTAAGTAATGTCAGCGATACCCAACATTTTCCTTTTTGTATCTGTGTTCTTTGTAACAAAATAGAAGAGGCAGCTATCGAGATCGTGTTAAGACAGGGAGGGTTGTCTGTCGTATGGTTCAGAGTGCAGTGCCAACGCTAAGGATCGTGGATTAAATAAAACCGACAAATTGTTCGTAGGTAGGGGCGCACAGCCGTGCGCCCCTACGGAAAACGCCGAGGTTATTGAATTCTTGTTCCTAAATCGGGCGCGATCGAAGAGACGCTGAGAATGGAAGTGGTCAGCGATCGCCGACAGACACATAACGATGCTGTGAAGGGAATACTTAGTTTTTGTGAAGGGGATAACGGGCATGGGCGAGATGAATACGGCTGAACTGTTAGTGCGCTGCCTGGAGAATGAAGGCGTGCGCTACATTTTTGGGCTACCAGGCGAAGAAAATCTGCACGTGTTGGAAGCGCTGAAGCACTCGTCAATTCAGTTCATTACGACCCGCCATGAGCAGGGGGCAGCGTTCATGGCAGATGTGTACGGACGGCTGACTGGTAAACCAGGGGTTTGTCTCTCGACGTTAGGACCCGGTGCAACCAATCTGATGACGGGTGTTGCCGATGCGAACCTCGATCGCGCGCCGCTGGTTGCCATTACGGGGCAAGTTGGCACCGATCGGATGCATATTGAGTCGCATCAGTATCTCGATCTGGTGGCGATGTTTGCCCCCGTCACTAAGTGGAACGCTCAGATTGTCCGCCCCAGCAACACGCCAGAAATTGTGCGAAAGGCGTTCAAAATTGCTCAGGCAGAGAAACCAGGCGCGGTACACATCGATCTCCCAGAAAACATTGCAGCGATGACTGCACCCGGAAAACCGTTGGCGAAGGACAACAAAGAAAAAACCTACGCCTCGTTTCAAAGTATTGAAAAGGCAGCAGATTTTATCTCCCAGGCAGAAAATCCGCTGATTCTGGTGGGCAATGGCGCGATTCGGGCAAATGCCAGCGAAGTGCTGACCGACTTTGCCACGCGGCTGAATATTCCCGTCGCCAATAGTTTTATGGGCAAAGGGGTCATTCGCTATACTCATCCCTTAGCACTGTGGGCAGTGGGATTGCAGCAGCGTGACTACATTAGCTGTGGGTTCGATCGCGCTGATCTCATCATTTGTGTAGGGTATGACTTAATCGAGTATTCGCCCAAAAAATGGAATCCTGATGGGACGATTCCGATCGTCCACGTTGGCGCAATGCCTGCGGAAGTAGACAGTAGCTACATCCCCGTTGTCGAAGTGATCGGCGACATTTCGGACTCGCTGAAAGAGATTTTGTACCGTGCCGATCGTGCCCACAAGCCCGATCCCCACGCGCTAGAGCTTCGCACCGATATTCGTAATGACTACGTTCAATATGCGAAGGATGACGAGTTTCCCATCAAGCCACAAAAAATTGTCTATGACTTGCGGCAAGTGATGGCACCCGAAGACATCGTCATTTCAGATGTGGGCGCTCATAAGATGTGGATGGCACGGCACTATCACTGTGAGCAACCCAATACCTGCATCATTTCTAATGGTTTTGCGGCGATGGGCATTGCGATCCCAGGGGCGATCGCGGCAAAACTGGTGCATCCCGATCGGCGGGTGGTTGCCGTTACAGGCGATGGCGGGTTCATGATGAACGCTCAAGAGCTAGAAACCGCTTTGCGCGTGGGTACGCCGTTTGTCACCTTAATCTTCAACGATGGTGGCTATGGCTTAATTGAATGGAAGCAGCAAAACCAATTTGGTAGTTCTGCCTTCATCAAGTTTGGCAACCCCGATTTTGTCAAGTTTGCGGAAAGCATGGGCTTGAAAGGCTACCGCGTTGAATCGTGTCTAGATCTGATTCCCATTCTGAAAGAAGCGCTGGAACAGGATGTGCCGACCGTCATTGACTGTCCCGTCGATTATCGCGAAAACCTTCGCTTTACCCAACGCGCTGGTGATTTGAGCTGCCCGATGTGAGCGATCGTTAACGTTTAATTTGAAGGTCAATGGGCAGAGAGAACTAAGGTTCTACCCGTTGTTTTGCAACATGGCAGTAGGAACCTAGAGCCATTAGGTGCGTCTACCCTACGAGCAGGGAATGGTCGATCGCATCTTTGATCGTACTGTTCGGAACTCGATCGACCGCGAATTAACGTTATGGCTTACTAGAAGGCTAAAGGCGATGAGTACAACAAAAGTTTTGGGATGGGTTGGAGTAGCAACGGCAACGTGCATCACGTTACTAGCACAACCTGCGATGGCGCAGCGGGTTTGCATTGAGTCAGAGGCAAATGGCAGAGTTGTTTGTGGCAGAGTGGTAAATGATTCTCGCTACAACAATAGTCGTAATGACGATCGCTATAACGATCGCAAGGACAACCGCCACAACAATCGCAATGACAACCGCTACAACAACCGTGATGGTGATGTCAGCAACTTTGATGAACGCTTCTATCTAACTGCCTATCCAGATGTGAAGGCAGCGGTCATTCGCAGACAGTTTAAGGATGCTTATACACACTACCAACGCGCTGGTCGTTTTGAAGGTCGTTTTCCCCGCTTCAACGAAGCGAGTTATCTAGCCAAAAATCCTGATGTCGCAGAAGCCGTGAGGCGAAGAAGCATTCGCAGTGGTTATGAGCACTGGCTGAGGCTTGGTCGCTTAGAGAATCGCCAACTTTAGTCGATGTCTCGCCTCTACTGCTTCGTTTTATAGTGGAACTTGTGCCAAAGTTCCACTTTTTTGGGCATACGCCGCTGTCTGCTTCACAAACCAATTTGGCGTTTTGGAACTTGAAGAGTAGCATGGCATCTAGGCATGTGGTTTGAGGACTCCATGCAGCACTGCCGCTTGTTTTGTGAGTATGACTAGAGATTCGGGCACACCAGAGCGTCAGCCATTGAAGCGATCGCCAAACGTCGGCAAGGATGGGATACTGCCTCGGCAGTCACAGCCTGTGGCGGCACCAGCTCCTCAGTCACGTGCTCAAGCGAAGGGAGCAGAAATATTCGCACGATCGCATCCTGTGCCGCCGCCTCCCCCAAAAACATCGCAACAACCAAAGCCACGACCAGCCGATCAAGCTGGAGTGAAGGAGACCGCACCGGGCAACCGTCCCGGTGCTGCCAGACTGCCCCGTCGCTGGTGGCAATGGCTGTATAGCTGGAAGTTTTGGCTAGTGGCAACGGGTCTAGGCTCTGTAGGGACGGGTGCGTTAGCGTTAGCGCTGTTGCTGCAAATGCCTGGGTTGCCCAACTGTCCAGCGATTTTTTGGCCTCTCGCCTCGGCATCATTGCGCTTTGAGTGTGCGCGGTTGGCAGCCAGCAAGCAAACCTCAACCGATTTACTGGAAGCGATCGCGCTCGTTGATTCCCTCCCTAAAGACCATCCGCTGCGAGAGGAAGCCGATCGCCTGGTGGAACTGTGGTCGCTGGAAGTCTTAAAGCTGGCGGAAGCAGATTTTAACGCGGGCAAGTTGAATGAGGCGATCGCGGCGGCACGACGGCTTTCACCCAAAGTCTCTGCTTACAAGCTGGTCGAAGAACGAGTGCAGCGGTGGCAGGCAATTTGGCAAAAGGCAGAAACCTTCTATCGCAAAGCGGAAGAGTCTCTACGCGACCTCGATTGGCGGCAGGCATTTTCCTACTCTGTCCGTTTGCTGGATGTGGACAACACGTTCTGGCAGACAACGAAATACAACGAGCTGACGGGCAAAATCAATACAGCCCGAGCCGATGGCAATACGTTAGGCAAAGCTCAGCGTCTTGCTGACTATGGCGGTTTGAATGATTTGCTAGAAGCGATCAAGCTGGCACAGTCGATCGGGCAAAATAGCTACGTGCATCAAGCAGCACAAAAGGCGATCGGGGAATTTGGGCAGAAGATGGTCGATCTGGCGCAGGCGATGCTCGATCGACGCGATTTGCAGGGAGCTTTGAACGTGTTGGGCAAGATTCCCGATATCGCTAACCTCAACGAGCAGGTGAAAGACCTGACGGTGCTGGCAAACGCTCAGTCTCAGGTCTGGCAGAACACGGTGCCAGAGATTGAGGAAGCCATTTCCCAGGCACAGCGCATTCGCCCCGATCGTCCGCTTTACCGCAAAGCCCAGCAGTTAATTGTCCGCTGGCAGCTTGAGATTGAAGCGATCGCCCAACTCGAAAAAGCCCGCATCCTCTCCCAACCTGGCACCGTGAATGATCTGGCGGCAGCGATTGCGGAAGCCTCCACCATTCCCCGTTCCAACCCACGCTGGAGCGACGTGCAAAAGCAGATCCAGACTTGGACAGCACAGATTCAAACCATTGAAGACCGTCCTCTTTTGGATCAGGCAGAGCAAACAGCCACTCAAGGCGACATTACTGCTTTACAGGCAGCGGTTGCACAGGCAAATCAAATTACTCAGGGACGAGCACTGTACAAAGAGGCGCAAGGTAAAGCGCGTCGCTGGACAGGGCAAATTCAGCAAATTCAGGATCAGCCGTATCTCGATCGCGCCCGTGAATTTGCTAACGCTGGCGATTTGGTTTCTGCCGTTCGGACGGCGGAGCAAATTGGGGCTGAACGATCGCTCTATGCCGATGCTCAGGTTGATGTCAAACAGTGGCGCAGTCAACTCCGTACTCAGGAGTTGCAGGTACAAGCACAGCAAAAGCTTCAGACTGCTCGTCAGTTAGCGAATACAGGTTCTCCAGCCGGATTGGCAAATGCAATCAGCGCTGCGGATCAGGTGCCAGCAGGTAACGCGCTACGATCGGATGCCGACAATGCCATTAATGAATGGAGTACACAGCTTTTGCAGGTGGCAAAAAGCCAATCAGTTTATGATGTGCCGGGTGCGATCGCGGTGGCTCAAAAAATTCCCGCTCGCTCCAGCGTTTATGCAGAAGCACAGCAAGAGATTCAAGCCTGGAAACAGTTGTTAAGACAGTAAGAATTCACGATCGACTGCACAATTTTCATCGTTTCTTGGTATTAGTCGAAAACGGTTTCAAGTTTCCGACTTTTGTGCTTTGAATATAGTATGAGCATTGCCTATGTTAATCCAGGGTTAAGCTGCGGTTACAGATAGCTAATGGCTCATTGAAATCCTCTTCTACGTCTGCCAATCTCTTTTGTCGGTAAAAGTAATTTACCTGTTGGTCGTCCTATGTTCACTATGGCAAGCTCCACTGGAGTGCTCTCAGAATCGTCCATACGGCGAACGCTGTCATTGGAGTCAGCAATACAGGACTTATACCTCCACAATTGCCAGATTGAAGCCTGTGATCTGGGCGAAACGCTTGTCAGAATGTTTGACGACAATTCGCTTGCTCCTGGCATCATCTTGCTAGAATCTGGCAGGCTTCTTGGTATGATTTCCCGTCGTCGCTTTTTTGAGCTGATTAGCCGTCCCTTTGGGCGAGAAATTTTTACCAAACGACCGCTTCAACTCTTCTACCAATTTGCCCAAGCGCCTACGTTGCTGCTGCCCTCTAACACTTCGGTTGTCGCAGCAGCAAAACAATCATTGCAGCGATCGCCTGAGCACATCTATGAGCCGATCGTTGTCCAAATCAGTAACCAAAGTTATCGCCTGCTAGACATTCATCATCTACTCATTGCCAATTCTCAGATCCATGAACTGACGACTCACTTATTGAGTGAACAAACTCAAGCCAAACTGATTCAAACTGAGAAGATGGCTAGTTTGGGAGCAATGGTTGCTGAAGTGGCGCATGAAATCCTCAATCCAGTTAATTTTATTTGGGGCAATCTTACTTATCTATCCAACTACAGCCATGACTTACTGCGCGTGCTTGCAGTTTACGAAGCTGAAGTGCCTGAACCGTCTCCAAGCCTGGAGGCTGTAAGAGAAGATATAGACCTTGACTTTCTCATCAAAGATTTTCCGCAAGTGCTTTCGAGCATGAAAATGGGCGCAGAACGGCTCCAAAAAATCATTGGTGCACTGCGTAACTTCTCGCACCTGGATGAAGGGGAAAAACGGTTAGTTGACATTCACGAATGTTTAGACAATACGCTGTTAATACTCGCAAATCGCCTCAAGCACTCAGTGAAGGTTGTTAAAAACTATGGTGAAATACCCCTGGTTAAAGGGTATTCAGGACAGCTTAGCCAGGTCTTTATGAATCTTCTTAGCAATGCGATCGACGCGTTGATGGAGGGAACCAGTAAAACATCAACGGTTTCAGACGCTTGCATTGAAATTACAACAGGGGTTTACACACAAGAAAACGCGCCCGATGACGACGACAAACAGTGGATCGCGATCTATATTGCTGATAACGGCTCTGGCATCTCACCACAGCTTCAAGCACAAATTTTTGACACGTTTTTTACCACTAAACCTGTTGGCAAAGGAACGGGTCTAGGGTTAGCGATTAGCCGCCAGATTGTCACCGAAAAACATGATGGGCGTATAAGTGTACAATCGCAACCCGGTGCTGGCAGCACCTTTAAGGTGCTGTTGCCACTCACCTGATCCCAGATGTGTACCGTTGGCGCGATCGGTAGTCTTTAAGCGTTGGTTGACTGACAAATCTTTCTGCGATCGCCTGCCCCGCCCTGCACTGAAAGTGCGGGCTAACAGCAGTAAGTCCTCTGTAGGCTTTGCCTTCCCGAAGGGTAGAGGACTGCAAGGGGCTTTCAACCCGTTTCAACGGGTTTGAAACCGTTAGCCCGGCTTTTAATCGCGGGCGGGTCGGCAACGGAGCAATCAGCCTTTCAGGACTTTTGTCAGTCAATCAGCTTTAAGCGTTGCTACTTCCACCTGTTGCTTAAACCGTAACGATTCAGCAGTTTCCTTTTCGCAGAGCCATAATAACATCCAACGCTCTTTGCTGAGGACTGCCAATGCTGCTGCTTCAAGACGCTCGCACAGATCAGATTCTTTTCCTGTCGCTCTTTTTGCTGGTCGGTATGAGTACACGCGACTGGACATTGCACCCAGAAATGATTGCAGTCGCAATCGCAACGTGCGTAGTGACGCAGTGGGTGATGCTAGCGGTCAGCAGTCAGGAGTCAGAATTTGATTCAAAGCTTCATCCCACCGCAAAGCGGAAGCAAGCTATATCCTTCATCTTTCATCCTTCTTTTCTCGCCTCCGTCCCCAGTGCCCTTGTCACCTCTCTGGGACTGAGTATTCTGGTTCGCGCTGACCATTACAGCACGATAGTTCTAGCCTGTGTGGCAGCGATCGCCAGCAAGTTTCTGATCCGGGTGCGGGGCAAGCATCTTTTCAACCCCGGCAACTTTGGCATTGTGGCAGCACTGACGCTCACGCCCGATGCGTGGGTATCACCGGGGCAATGGGGTGAAGAAGGCTGGTACGCGCTGATGTTTTTAACCTGTGGCGGTTTGGTGCTACGGCGAGTCGGACGCTGGGATACAACGATCGCCTTTCTCGGTAGCTACGCCGTGTTGGAAGGCATCCGTAATGTTTTGCTGGGCTGGACGTGGGATGTATGGGCGCATCGCCTGATGAGTGGTTCGCTGCTGATGTTTTCCCTGTTTATGATTACCGACCCGCGCACCATTCCCAATGCCCGAATCGGTCGCTTGCTTTGGGCAGTAGCGATCGCGCTCCTCACCTTTTTTCTCCGCAACTACCTGTTTCTTTCGACCGCTGTCTTCTGGGCACTCTTCGCGCTGGCACCCCTCAGCATCCTGATCGATGCCATGTTTCCTGGCGATCGCTTTGTTTGGAGCGATTTGCTTGGGAAGAAGGAAGCAGGGGAAGTCGGGGAAGCAGAGGCGCAAGAAATGACTGCACTCGTTACTCAGATCTCGTAACTCAAAATTCTGGTTAGCCGTTAGCCAAACTTAAGACGCAAAATTCAAAACTCAAAACTCAAAACTATGGTCACGAAACCCTTACGTCTTCTCATTACTTTATTTTTCACGTGTCTAGTTTGCCTGTTGGTAGCACCAAGCGCATGGGCATTCTGCGGCTTTTATGTGGCGAAAGCCGATGCCAAACTCTATAACCAGGCATCGCAGGTGGCGATCGCGCATTCAGGCAATCGCACTGTACTGACGATGGCGAACGACTTTCAGGGTGAGGTGAAGGATTTTGCGATCGTGGTGCCCGTTCCCGTAGTGCTGCGACGGGATCAGATTAAGGTGGCTGAACCCAAAATTATTGAGCGTCTGGATGCCTTCAGTGCGCCGCGTCTAGTGGAATATTTTGATGAAGACCCGTGTGATCAGCGCCTGTACGATCGGGCGGTTCCGGCTCCCTCGGCTGCATCAGGCGTAGCCCAAGAAGCAAACCGACTACGCAAAGATTCGCTGGGTGTCACTGTAGAAGCGAGATATACCGTAGGCGAGTATGACATTCTGCTGTTGAGCGCAAAGGAATCGGGTGGATTGCAAACCTGGCTGACTCAAAACGGCTACAAAATCCCCCAAGGTGCAAACCAACTGCTGAAGCCCTACATTCGGCAGAAGCTGAAGTTCTTTGTAGCAAAGGTCAATCTGGATGAGTATGACAAAGCAGGCTATCAATCCCTACGTCCGCTGCAAATTGCCTATGAATCGCCGCGCTTTATGCTGCCCATTCGCTTGGGAATGATCAATGCGAAAGCAGCGCAAGATTTATTGATTTACGTCCTGTCACCCAAAGGACAAACGGAAGTCACCAATTACCGCACCGTCAAAGTGCCGTCAGATTCGGAAATCCCAGTCTTTGTTAAAAATGAGTTCAGCGATTTCTACAAGGCGATGTTTCAGACGAGCTACGATCGCGAAGATCGCAAAGTTGCCTTTATGGAATACGCCTGGGATATGGCAAACTGCGACCCCTGTTCCGCAGAACCGCTATCACAAACGGAACTGAAGCAAGCAGGTGTTTTTTGGCTCGACAACCCTAACAGCGAGTCAGTACCCATGCCGTCAGGTGGATTCCGTCGTCCGTTTCCGTCGTCCAGTGTTTTCATTACCCGTCTGCACGTCCGCTATACTCGCGACAAATTCCCCGAAGACTTAGTGTTTCAGGAAACGGGCAACCGCGATACGTTCCAGGGTCGCTATGTGCTGCGTCATAGCTTTGATGGAGAGCCGAAATGTCAGGCGGCGTATCAGTACCGTCGATCGCTCCCCCGTCGGTTTGAACAACAGGCGCAGAATCTAGCGCGTCTCACCGGATGGAATATCCAGGATGTTCGCAAAAAACTGCCGCAAATCGAAGGCGATTCGCGTCCTTTTTGGCAACGAATTCTGTCGAGTTTGGTTGGCAAATAGAGTCGATCGTTCGTTTTCTGCGCGGCAAGCTTTTAAACGGCAAGAATTTCATCTCCATAAGGGATGACATGCCTAGCTAGATAAAGGCAAAATAAGGTGTTGCCCGCAGTGAACGTAGCCGTCGTGGATAGCTTGAACGACTTGTTTCAGAAAACCATCTATTTGGGAGTTGGTCTAGCGTCCTATGTTGTTGAAAAAGTAGAGCATCTGGACGAAAGTTTCTCCGAGTTTCAGGCTGAGGTGCAACACACAGTAGACGAGTTGATTGAGCGAGGCGAGCAAGTGGTGACACAAGCCCAACGCTCAGATGCCGATCAGATCTGGCAAGTCGCACCATTACATCGTCGCCTAGTGATGTTGCTCAACGGCAACGAAACGCTGGCAAAACATCTGGTTGAACAGACTCAAGAACAATATCCCGATCGTTCCCTAGTCTGGATCTACGAGAAAGTGATTCACGACTTGGAGCGCGATCGGGGCTTATAGACACTGCCTTAAGAACTCGTCTATTGTAATGATCGCCATGTCACGAAATGGATGCAGCACGAGCAAATCCATTTCGTCGGTGATGATGTATTGTGCTTGCCCATTTAATGACAACTCCAGAACCTTGTCATCTTTGTGATCGCGACATTCCTGCACAGTCTCAATGATCTCAACCAGGACTGTCCGCTCTACTAACGCGTCTAAAAACGCCTCTCGCTCTTCACTGGTGACATACCGATTAAAGCGTTCGCGCTCTAATAAGCTGTTATGCACTTAAATTTTCGAGTCGATCTAAGCTAGCAAGGGGTTTTAGCCTCCTGAATACCCAGTTTGAATGATTAACAGCTTACTTCATTCAATTCCTCCAGTAGATCGAGTAATAATAATACCTCTCCGTTCTCTAGGGCAGATCGAAGGGCTTGAGCAGGTTTGCTGTTCTCAAACAAAAGCGCACTGTTCATTACATTTGTATCAGAGACATAACGCACGTCACGCCTCATTCAGAATTGAATCTAAAAGTTCTGGAGTCAATCCTCGCGCTTGAGCATTTTGACTAATCTCACTCATTACCACCTCTAGCGATCGTCTGCTTCGAGTTGCATTGCCAAGCTTAAGGCTAAGTAATGCCTCCCATTTACGTTGCTGCTCTTCAGAAGCGGCTTCAAAGATCCGAGCAACCTCAGCATTAACGCGAATTGTGATAGCTTTGGTTTCCATAATGGTTCTATGACACTTAAAGTGATGTAATTTGTAAGTTTTTCCACTCTAGCAATCCTCTGTTATGACTCCAGCCAAATCGAGTCATCCCGATGAATTGTGCCACCTTGCAACACCGAGGCGCGAATGCCTGCAATGACATTGTTGTGCTGAGCTGTTGTGCGTAAGATACCCAGATCATTCGGTAACCCAGTTTGTGCCAGTGTGGTGACGACACAGCGAGGGCAGGCGGTATCAATGCTGAGACGTACATCATCGCCAATCGCCAGCACTCTACCGACCCAGGCATCTTCTACAAACGCTGCTCCATCCGCGACAGGTTTGATCAAAATGTTGGGTCGAAAGCGGCATGGTTCAAAGTGTCCCTCTGGATAGAGCGACTGAAGTTTCGCTAACGTTGCCGTCGTCAGAGCATGAATCGAGCAGGAGTCAAAAAATGTACCAGACGGCAGTACCAACTCTGTAATGGCTTCCTGGTATGCGGTGCCTTCGACATTGGGCCAATATTGATCCAGGCTGGCAGTTTGGGGTGCAGAAGCCAGTAGCTGTACCTCGCGACCGAGCAACCCGGAGAGAATGCTGCTGGTGTCGATCGCCTCACTCACCACCGAACCACCGTCTGGTAGAGAAACTCGCACCGGAGGCAGCGTTTCCCGTGCAGGAGTTTCCGTGTATGTCGCCTGAAATGACAGCAGTTTTGCCCACTTTTTCGGGTTCTTGGCGCTGGCAACTCTGCCGCTTTCCACATCTAGAAGTGCATAGGCACGATCGCCTAATAAGCCACGCTCTGTGATTTCTGAAGCCTCCAGTTCCTCTCCCAGCATCGATTTCACAGGGTAGCGCCAGAGCGTTGCTACTGAACCGACGATCATCCTCACCATACACCGCACCTTGCTGATAACTGGCTAACGCTAGCAAGGCTGGAGCGCTTGAAGCGTATCAGAACATACAGGGTTGAGGTTGGACTTCACAGGGATAACTCTAAGTAGTTAAACGAAATCAATTACACAAAAAAGTGGCTGAAAGGCTGGATTGTCGCGAAGCTAGTGTGAAAATAATTCTGTTGGACTACTTATCAATTGTTTTTCAGGCTCAACCTTTCTTGCTGTCTAGCCACATCAAGTCAACCTTGAACCGCATCTTCCAGCATCTCTAATAAATGCTCATGGCTTTCTCCCTACGTGTAGCATCCTGGCAGGGCTGGTACAGAGCCGCACCACACGCCATCTTCTTGCCAGATGACTGCTTTAATTTTCATCATTGCAATGCCCACAAGCTTCACTAACGATCTTAGCGTGTCACGCAATGCCTTCTAGATACCATCGCTAACACTGCGTCTCAAGTTCGACGCTGACCATACCCGCTAAAATAGGGTGAGATTCCCAAAGCCGTAGAGTCCGCTATGACCGTGCGATCGTCCGTTGAATTTTTGGATGCCTTTGATGTCGTGGTTGTGGGAGCTGGACATGCTGGCTGCGAAGCGGCACTGGCAACGGCACGGCTGGGCTGTCGGACGCTGCTGCTGACCTTGACGCTGGATAAGATTGCGTGGCAGCCGTGCAATCCTGCGGTGGGTGGTCCTGCTAAGTCGCAACTGGTGCATGAAGTGGATGCCCTGGGCGGCGAGATCGGCAAAATGGCAGACCGTACTTACCTGCAAAAGCGGGTACTGAATGCCTCACGTGGTCCAGCGGTTTGGGCACTGCGAGCACAAACGGATAAGCGCGAATATGCAGCCGTCATGAAAACGATCGTGGAAAATCAGGCAAACCTGACGATCCGTGAAGGCATGGCAACCGATCTGGTCTTGGGCGATCACAATGAAATCATTGGTGTGCAGACCTACTTTGGTGTCGCGTTTCAGTGCAAAGCAGTGGTGCTCACCACAGGCACGTTTCTGGGTGGCAAAATTTGGGTGGGCAACAAGTCAATGGCAGCCGGACGGGCAGGAGAATTTGCTGCGGTTGGCATGACCGAAACGTTGAATCGACTGGGCTTTGAAACAGGACGCTTGAAAACGGGCACCCCTGCCAGGGTCGATCGTCGCTCCGTCGATTTCACCAACCTGGAACCGCAACCCGGTGATGCCGATGTGCGCTGGTTTAGCTTCGATCCAGAGGCATGGGTCGATCGGGAACAAATGCCGTGCTATTTGACGCGTACCACGGCTGAAACCCACCGCATCATTCGTGAGAACCTCCATCTGTCGCCCGTTTACGGTGGCTGGGTGGATGCGAAAGGACCACGCTACTGCCCCAGCATTGAAGACAAAATTGTGCGCTTTGCCGATAAGGAAAGTCACCAGATTTTCATTGAGCCAGAAGGACGGGACACGCCAGAGCTTTACATTCAGGGTTTTTCAACGGGGTTACCAGAGTCGATTCAGTTGCAAATGCTGCGATCGCTCCCTGGTCTAGAACACTGCGAGATGTTGCGCCCCGCCTATGCAGTGGAATACGACTACCTTCCCGCCACGCAGTGCTACCCCACGCTGATGACGAAAAAGGTCGAGGGGTTATTTTGTGCGGGACAAATCAACGGCACGACAGGCTACGAAGAAGCGGCAGCGCAAGGTATCGTGTCAGGTATCAACGCCGCTCGACTGGTGCAAAACCGCGAGATGATGATCTTTCCACGTGAGCAGAGCTACATCGGCACCTTGATTGACGACCTTTGCACCAAAGATTTGCGCGAACCGTATCGGGTGCTAACGTCGCGATCGGAATATCGCCTGTTGCTACGCTCGGACAACGCCGACCAACGCCTCACGCCATTGGGACGGGAGATTGGACTCATTGACGATCGCCGCTGGCACTTATTCACCCACAAACAAGACCAGATCGTTGCTGAAAAAGAACGCCTTCACGAAACGCGCGTCAAAGAGCATGATGCTTTAGGCAAGCAAATTGCCGCTCATACCCAACAAGCCATTAAAGGATCGCTCACCTTAGCCGATTTGCTGCGGAAGCCAGGGTTTCACTATGTCGATTTAGAGCAGTTTGGGTTAGGCAATCCAGCGTGCGATCGCGCCGAAAAAGAAGGTGCGGAAATTGACATCAAGTACGCGGGTTATATCCAACGACAACAGCACCAAATTGACGCGATCGCCCGTCAAGAACATCGTAAACTACCGTCTGATCTGGATTACAGCGCGATCAACACACTCTCGAAAGAATCCCGTGAAAAGCTGGCAAAAGTGCAGCCGCTCACGATTGGACAAGCGACACGCATTGGTGGTGTCAACCCAGCCGATGTCAATGCCTTGCTCGTTTACCTCGAAATCCAGGCACGTCAGCAGACGGAAGTCGTCATTTCATGACCATCTAGTAGTCCGTCAACTAAAATTTGACGGGCAAACCAAAGCTGGGAAAATTTGAAGGTGTTGCCTGACGCACATAGCAGCCTGAAACCATTCATCAGACCAGTCTGTGCATCGCCCACAGCACACCTTATTATAGCTGTCGCCGCAGAGACTTAAGACATTGGGTCAAAGGGGGTATGGGGGCGCTGCTCCCAAGCTAAGGTTTCACCCCTACACTCCGTCCGAAGCAGTATGGCTATGGCTGTAGCGCTGCCATCAGCCGTTGCCTGCTTTAAAAGCTATCCACCAGTGGAGTTACTGAGGGTCAGTGATGAACGAAGTCTATAATCGCACCTACTTTCTCATGCTGTAGGTGGCTTGTAGCGTTCAATTTTATTTAAGACACTTAAGTTTGGCAAAAGAGCATTCGCTGACACCCTGCAAGCATTGATTGCTACCCAACCGATCGCAGCAATGCCGTCAGCTTTTCAACATACTGTTCACTGTTGTGGTGTTTAGACACCATTTCGTAAGCATGTTTCGCCTGCTCTTCCGCTACTTGAGGTGTGTTGAGTAAATGAGCGATCGCTGCCTTCATCCCCTTCAAGTCCCCCGGTGCCACGGGAATGACCGTCCCGGGAGTTTGCAAGTAGTCTGCCAGTCCTTTTGTTTGTGTTGCAATCACAGGACGACCGCACGCCATTGCCTCTATCAGCGTCGTCACACCCGAGGATGCATCGCCCTTAAACAAACTGACAACGACAATATCAGCATCACGATAGAGCTGTACCAACTCCGTCCACTCGTAGTAGCGACGCGTCATATTCGCAGGCATCGTTTTGGGAAACGACTTCGCCAGGGGTCTTGCATCGCGCGAAAAACCACTAATCTTTACATCTAGATCTAGATCGGCGGTAGCGGCTGCCAAAATTTTGTAGTCTCGCCACTCTAAACCAGCACTAGCAATAATAGGACGTGGCTTGCCAACTGAAACAGGTCCAGGACAGAAGAACCGAACATCCGTTTGTTCTGAAAGATAAATCAGTCGTGACTCAGGAATGTGCAACGTCCTCCTAAGCTGATTGAACTGGGGTTCTGTGTTGGACACAAACAGATCAATTTTTTCTTCAAGGTGAAAAAGTTTCAGGGCGGCGCGTACACGAGGTCGATTAGCCGCATGAAAAAAGATAACGAGCTTTGGACGGTTTGGCTTCGTTCCACAAAGTATGGCAAGGGGAAGCCCAATGTCTTCCCCATTACAATAGACAACATCTTCTCCATGCAGTTGTTTGGCTAACTTTCGTGCCAATGCCCAATGTTCCGGTAGGCTAATAAACTTAGCTCGAAGCCTGTCCATAGGCAAAATTGGCTCATCTCCAGGCATGTGGACTGCGGCACCCAGTACTTGACTAAGGTTCCACATAATGTGTCTTGGGCGCTTCCCCAATTGAGCTTCTCGATTGATACTTTCCAAATCGAGTGAACTACCGAGCGCTAAATGATACTTCATTGTGCTTTCCTTTCCAGTGCTTTTGCACTTATGCAGATTGGTTTTGACCAATAAAATAAACGTTCCAAGTGTGCGAGCCTGCCCACTGATCTGTCATCCATTCACCGATCGCGAGACAGCTAAACCCATGCTGCTCAAAAAGCAAATCTACTTCTGGCTTAAACAAATACCGCAGCGTGTGCCTTTCCTGTAATTCTTCTACCACGCCTGTCGTCAGGTCGCGAATCAGCACCTGGTAATTAACATCAACTGTATTTTGATTGGGATGCAGCACCGGTTCAGCAATGCGAGTAATCCGAATTTTTTCATTCTCTAGGCGCTTCACCCGAACTGTTGGGGGATCACTTAAGACTGCTGGTCCATACCAACAATCAAATAGAAAAATTCCCCCTGGCTTCAGATGAGTTTTAGCCGTTTCAAAAGCGGCTCGTAAGGCTTCATTTGTTGGCTGATAACTGACAACATGAAATAAAGAGATGACCACATCAAACTGTTGATTCACACGTACCGTTTGAGCATCACCCTGGATAAACTTCAGTTTCGATGCCTGCTTTTCCGGCAATGTTAGCAAACGCTGTTGAGCAGCCTTTAGCATTTCAGCACTAAGATCAATGCCACAAACTGTATAACCCTTTTCAGCTAGAAGAGACGCGTGCATACCAGTGCCACAACCAAGCTCCAGAACGCTTTCGGCACCAGACCTGTAACTTTGTATGAGGTTGTGAACATAATTAACTTCGCCAGCATAGTCCTTATCCTGATACAGCAGGTCGTAGTAGCTAGCATAATTCGCAAAAACTTGCATTTCTACAAAAACTCCCACATCACTAAAATACCTTGAATAACCAAAATCTTTGAGTCAAGCGCTTTCAGTATGCCTTACGCGAATAAAAATCGCCATTTAGTTTCTAACCTGAGGTATAAGCTATGAACGAATAAGGCTGTGAACCCTGCACGAAAAGGCACTGAACCTGACTTGGAATCTTACTCACAATTCAGCGCATAGCCTTATGGCACGGATGTGCGCAATAGACTCAGCCGCTTCACTGCGCAAGATTACAAACTGTTTCGCCCTATGGAATGAGAGTCGATTTAAAGGTGAACGCTCTCTCCTCCTACTTCAAACGCCTCCTACTTCAAACGCCTCCGGGTCTCCTGGGTTTGCGGTTGAAACTGTATCTCAAGATACAAAATTAGCCTTGTGTGAGCGCTGAAACCCTTGTCAGGAGATTTATAGGTTTCACTTATCATCGGATAGTCAGGAGAGCCCGCCTCCTACTTCAGAATGTTCTTGATTGCGGTCACAACTTGCTCAATCTGTGAGAAAGTGATTGCCATTCCACTGGGAACGTAAAACCCGCGTCGCGCCAGACGTTCTGCTACGGGGTAGGTTTCCCCCTCAAAGAAGCCCATCTTCTTGAAAACGGGTTGTTCATGCATGCCCCAGAAGAAAGGACGAGTGCCGATTTGATGCTGTCCCAAACGCTTCATTGCTTCAGTAGCATCAAAGGGCACCTCTTCTTTGAGGACAAGACCATAGACCCAGTAGATACTATCGGCATACAAAGTTGAGGTAAGGGGAAGATCAACTCCCGGAACCTCTAACAACAACTGGGTATAGTGCTGACCCATGCGCCGCTTACGAGCAGCAAACTCGTCGAGCCGTTCTAGCTGAGCCAAGCCTAGAGCCGCTTGAAGGTTAGTCATGCGAAGATTCCAACCTAACTCTTCATGGACAAACCGCTTTTGCGGTTGAAAACAGAGATTCCGTAGAGAGCGGCAACGTGCAGCCAAGTCATCACTGTTCGTCGCGAGCATTCCCCCTTCGCCCGTGGTGATATGTTTATTGGGATAAAAGCTAAACGTGCTGATATCGCCAAAGCTACCACAAGGTTCACCTTTGTAGGTTTGCCCATGCATTTCAGCCGCATCCTCAATCACCCACAAGCCATGCTGGTGAGCGAGTTTAAGAATAGGATCAACATCCACAGGCAACCCGTAGATGTGGACGACCATGATGGCTTTGCTCTTGGGTGTAATCTTGTCGGCGATCGCAGAGACATCCATGTTCCAGGTAAGTGGATCGGAATCTACCAAAACTGGTGTTGCTCCAGCCCGTACGATCGCGGCGGCGCAGGAAATAATCGTAAACGTTGGCAGGATAACCTCATCTCCAGGACCAATTTTCAGGGCAGCGATCGCCGCATCCAGCGCTGCCGAACCGTTAGTCACAGCAATGCCGTGCTTGCGATTCACTCGTGCTGCAAACTCAGATTCAAACTTCTGGACAAAGGGCCCTTCTGAAGAAATCCAACCTGTATCGATACATTCGTTCAGGTATTGCTTTTCTTTGCCATCTAGTAGTGGTTGATTAACCGGAATAAAATCTGTCATATCGCTGTCATATCCATCTTTTGAAATGGTCGTCACCCATAAGAAATGCCTAAAGCGTTAATCTGAAAGTACGGATCAGCGCTTGCTCAAGCAATGAATGTTACGTCAATGGAACAGCGTTCAGCTTGCGGTCTCCTCCTCTCTGTATAAAGCCCAATCGGAGGCAAAAGATCGAGATATGGTCTTCGCCCGTGCGGAGAAGCGCGCGTTTACTCAAAAACTTTGCATGGGGTATGGAATCGAACGCCCTCATGTGCTGGGTCTGAGAACCTGGTTGACTGACAAAGCTTTCGCCGCTCGCCTGACCGCCGCTAAGAGAAGGAAGACCTCTTCAGAGGACTGCAAGCGCCTTGCAACCCGTTACCCTCCGGGCAGGCAAAGCCTACAACGGGTTGAAGGCTGTTAGCCCGACTTGTTAAGCACGGGCGGGTGAGCACCGGAGCCATCAGCCTTTCAGGACTTTTGTCAGTCAATCAGGCTGAGAACTTACGAGAATGCGGTAGCCTCCTTAAGAGCAAGTGAACCGGGTTTTATCCTGCTCTCCCACGTAAGGCCCCTGTTTAACCTCAATCATTTCTACCTCCTCCAGCACTTCAAAACCGTGCCCACCCTGCACTAACAGGATTACATCGCCTGCTTGAAGCACATAGCTCTTCAGGTATTGCTGTTGCTCCGTGTAAAAGTCTACTTGTAGTTTTCCCCGCTTAATCATGAGAACCTCTTGGGTGTAGCACACCTCTCGAGGAACAGGATTGTGAACATGAGGCTGAATACTTTTTCCAGCAGGGTGTCGCATGTAAGCGATTTGCTGAGACAGCGTATTCGGCGTGAAGAAGTGAATGCCTGGCTTTCTAAAATCAGCAGAGATGATAATTCCAAGCAGTTGCCCCTCGTGCATCACCTCTTGAACGAGTTGCTGCTCACAAACAATGGTCATAAAGCCTCTCTATTAAACTAATTGGGAAATTTTCTAGAATTGCAATTCTATCAATCTGCTCTTCAAGAACGTGTGTCTTCAGCAATACATCGCGCATCACTTCATGAAGCTCTTCGGTCAATTAACGCGTCCAAGTACACCTCGTCTGGATAGGGGCTGAAGCTTCAACAGCAAGTAAAGGCTGTCTCCTTCGCAAGAGAATTTTCTGCCCCTTCCCATAGTGGCGCGTAGTAAGCGCTGTGAATCAACTCGCTTCACAGTTCTTAAGTATGTGGAAACGACCGTTTGCCCATACAGAGAACTTACTTTTAGAAGCCATTCAACTCACTTTATTAGTTTGTCAAACAGTGGCAATCGTTTGTATAAAGTTCAGAGGCTCAGACTATATATGTTTGATGAACTTCAACTAAAATTTTCGGTTGGTCATTGTACTCTAATAAGAGGGTCTGTCAAGCAGCTAAGCTCAATTATTTTGTTAGGGGTTTTCAACCCGTCAAAAAATTCTTAACTGCAACTAGTGGTTTGTCAGTTTTGATTTTGTGCGTAGACTGCCTTTGAAAGCATCTCTAGCAAACGCTTACAAAATTTGACTACACACAATTTTAAGCTTGACAGTCCACTAGGGCACTGCTAGAGCTAGTCAACCTGACACAACCTGTCGAGTTGGGCTAAGTAGGAAGGCGCATTTAGTTGTAAGACGCGGCAATCGCTTCATCAAGCCTACAACTGTTTAACAGCCAGGGTTACGCTACCGCTTTTCTGATCTGCCGGAACGGCTTTACCCATCCTACGTTTAATCCAGATCACCGACTTAGAGCTAAAGCTGTGACAGTATCAACCCCGCAAATAATTTGCAGCAACTCTCCGCAAAAGTGCTACACGGTAGCGATATAAGCAGAAGCTGGGCTACCAGTTCAATGAAGTCATAAGACTTCATTGAACTGGTAGGTCGTTGAGATGGCTGAAATCAAGCTAATCAAAGTAGAAAAGCGTGACAATTTTGCGTTGGTCTTCGGCTTCGTGGCAGGTAGTGAGGAGGGTTTGGCTGTCATGAAAGGCGAAGCAGATCAACTGCTGACAGCGCGAGACGATTTCGGCATTGCAGAGGGCACTGGCTTCTGCAAGCGATAGCGTGTCGTTACTGGGATTTTCGACCAGATGCATCACTTGGTCTAGCTGTTCGCGAGATTCACGCGGCTGTCGTTCCATGCTTTGAGGCAGAATTACGGTCAGCAGTGTCGGATCTGCCCGCATGGCACCTCGGATTGCCGCCTGATTCGTTCCTGTAGCACCAGACGTGATCAAGCGATTGCCCTCCAAGACTAGGGCATAGCTCATCATTTCGATCAAATTTTGATGGGTAATGGGAACGTGGCGGGAGCCTAGCAACGCGATGCGCTTGGAGCCTGTTTGCTGAATGGTTGCCAGTTCTTGTAAAAAATCGTCTACCTTGGGCAGGTCTATGGACTGACTCAACGATGCTATTAACCTGAACAACCTAAATATATTAGCAGACAGAGATATCGTTAAATTGTCACCACAGTTTCCGATTCTCTTAGGTGCTAGCTTTTAGCCCTTCCTCTTCCTCCTGCACCCATGCCAAAGCCTCATCGCACCAAGCAACCCAATCGCTCTCATAGCGAATGCCTCGGCGCAGCACCAGGTATTGCAGTTTTGCTTCTAGCGGTAAGGCTTTAGGGTGCTCAAATTCCACTGCCTCAATCTGCTGATAGTGAGCGAGCTGCTCTAGATGAATTTGGCGATGTTGGAGAAGCTGTTGCCGAATCACGTGCGTTGACACTAAGGAACCTGCAAAGACTTTGACTAATAATTCTTCTTTGATGAGCATTGGGTTGCAGGGTGCCGCAACCCAGATTGCGAGATATTGTTGACCAGACTCTGTGATGCCGTAGACCTTTTTGTCGGGACGACTTTCTTGAAAGACGGTTGTAGGCTGTACCCATCCTTGTGCTTCGAGCTTGGCAAGTTCGCGGTAGATCTGCTGGTGGGTAGCTTTCCAGAAGCAGCCAACGGATTCCTCGAAGTTTTTGGTCAGGTCATACCCACTTTGAGGGCGGTTGACCAGCAGCGCCAAAATTGCATGGGCAAGTGCCATCGGTTTTATCCTCGATCGAGTCGCTTGTATGCACTGATTGACATATGCACTTTGTTGAATATAAACTAGCACTTATTGCAGCAAGTTGTATCAGCAACCAGTTGTATCGATAGCGATGGGCTTCTTTCACTACTTATTGAGTGAGCAGTAACAATGAGGCGAGGGCTTACGGTTGAAGTAATGTCAGCGATCGTAAAGGCATGTAAAGCAAGGCATCAGCAATGTCTGCGCTCCACACAGCTTCGATCGCGATACGAAAGGATTGGGCTAATGATCGAAAGATTGTCGGGGCAAGCGGCTTCCTGCCCTTGCCAAATAGCCGACAGAAACCGTCAAGCAAGTACACGATCTACCAACATTAGACAGACGGAGCTTAGCGATGGTAACGACTATTCAACCAACTCAAACCGCAGCCTGGGCAAACGGAGTGCTTCAGCCTGCTACTGCATTTGGTCCCGTGCCCCTTACCGTCTTAGCAGGAGCAGTGCCTCCGGGCTTGCGTGGTTCTCTCTATCGCAACGGTCCCGCTACTCTGGAACGGGGTGGGCAACGGGTGGGGCACTGGTTTGATGGGGATGGTGGCATCCTGGGGCTTCACTTTACCGATGGAGGCACAACGGGCGTTTATCGCTACGTTCAAACAACTGGATACCAGGCAGAAACGCAAGCAGGCAAGTTTTTGTACAGCGGTTACGCGATGCTGCCGCCTGGTCAGTGGTGGGAACGGTTCAACAAAGGTCTCAAAAACGTTGCCAACACTTCCGTGATCGCGTTGCCTGACAAACTGCTGGCGCTGTGGGAGGGTGGATTACCCCATGCACTGACGCTGGACACGCTCGATACGCTAGGACTGGATGACCTTGGCGGTTTGGATGGTGCTGCCTATTCAGCGCATCCCAAGCGCGACCCGAAGACGGGTGATATTTTCAACTTTGGGGTCAGTTTTGGGCAACATGGCACGTTAAATGTGTACCGCAGCGATGCCAGTGGGAGGGTGCGGCAGCATAACAAGATTCCGCTCCGAGGGTTGCCGATCATTCATGATTGTGTGCTGGCTGGTCGGTATCTGGTGTTCTGCGTGTCACCTGTACGGTTGAATGCCCTGCCCGTATTAGCGATGCTCAAGAGCTATTGCGATGCTCTGTCGTGGCAACCGGAGAAGGGCACAGAAATCATTGTGGTCGATCGCACCACCCTCGAAGTCGTCAGCCGCAGCGAGACGGAACCCTGGTATCAGTGGCACTTTGGCAACGGTGGCGAACTTGCCGATGGCTCGATCGCCTTCGACTTTGTACGCTACGCAGACTTTCAGACCAACCAATTTCTCAGAGAAGTGGCAACAGGACATACCGAAACGCTGGCAAAAGGAACCCTCTGGCAACTAAGACTGGAGCCAAAATCCGGTGCGGTGCTGGCACTGGAGGTAGTCGTCGATCGTGGCTGTGAATTTCCCACCGTGCAGCCCGAACAGGTTGGTGAACCATCGCGCTACACCTATCTATCGCTGCATCGTCGGGATGCGGTCTTACAGCACGAACTGTTTGGCACGATCGCCCGCTTCGACTATCAGACTGCCACTCTTACCGAAGCCGATCTGGGCACCAATCGTTACCCCAGCGAACCCATCTATGCGCCCGATGCAATTCATGCTGATCAAGGCTGGCTTCTCACGGTTGTCTACGACGCGGATCTCGATCGCAGCGAAGCGTGGATTTTTGACAGCGATCGCCTGGATGACGAGCCTGTCTGTAAACTGGCGCTTCCTCACGTCGTGCCACCTGGCTTTCATGGCACGTGGAGAGGTGAGGGGTGAGGAGTGAGGGGTGAAAGTTTTGAGTTTTGAGTTTTGAGTTTTGAATTTTGAATTTTCAGAGAGGAGGCAGGAGCTAGGAGAGTTTTGAGTTGATTCAGCGTTCAGCGTTCAGGTGCTCTCACTCTCTACTCCCCATTCCCCACTCCCTACTCCCACTGCTGTTGCAGGGCAACGATCGCCGCCTGAGTGCGATCGCGCAAGCCCAACCGACTCAGAATATTGGTGACATGATTCCGCACCGTCTTCTCAGCAAGGTAGAGCGACTGGGCGATTTCTCGATTGCTGGCACCCTGAGCAATCAACTGCAAGATCTCCTGTTCTCTAGGCGTGAGTTCTGCCAGCACAGACGTTGAAGGAGCAGCAGGTGCCATTGTCCCGGCTTGGTTAACCAAGCCGGGACCAATGTGTGTGTAGCCTTTGTGGACAAATCGAATTGCCTGCACCAGTTCGTCAAACGGCGTATCTTTGAGCAAATAGCCCGATGCGCCGTTTTGCAAGGCTTGCGTGACGTATTCCTGATCGTCAAAGGTAGTTAGCACCAGAATCTTGGTGCCTGGAAACTGCTGACAAATGGCTTTCGTCGCTGCAACCCCGTCCATCACAGGCATTCGCACATCCATCAGCACCACATCAGGTGTCAGGCTGGCAACGAGGGCGATCGCGTCTTGCCCGTTTGCCGCTTCCCCAACCACTTGCAGTGCCTCATCGGACTTAAGCAAAGCGGTCATGCCCCGACGGATGAGGTCTTGATCGTCAACGAGGAGGAGGCGAATCATGGGGAGATGAGGAGAAGGATAAGGGGTGAGTAGGGCTATGGGTTTAGGGGGAAAGTGGCGCGGATTTTGCAGCCTTGTTGGGGCGCGGTCATGAGTTCAAAGGAGCCTGCGATCGCGGCGGTGCGTTCTTGCATGCCCTGGAGTCCAAAACCTGTGGTGGTCTGGTTAGGGTCAAAGCCTTTGCCGTTATCTTGCACTGTAACCTGTAGGCGATCGCCATTGGTTTGGATGGTGATGTCTACAGCAGTGGCAGCAGCGTATTTGCAAATGTTGGTCAATGCTTCTTGCACGATGCGGTAGACAGTAATTTGGCTATCGCTGGCAAGCGGTTTGTCCACTGCCATTCGGTAACTAGGAGTGATGCTGGTTGAGCGACGAAATGCTTCGATAAGCGTTGCGATCGCCTGGTCGAGCGATCGTCCCTGCAAGGGATCAGACCGCAGTGCCGCAACGGATTGCCTCACGTCCTGTAAGGCAGTTGAACCGATCTGCTTGGCTTCGAGCAGGAGCGCGTTTGCTTCTTCGGGATCGGTTTGGAATAGCCGCAGTGCGGCTTCCAGGTGCAGATTGAAGGCGGTGAGGGAATGCCCCAGCGAGTCGTGAATGTCGCGCGCGATGCGATTTCGTTCTTGCAGCGTTGCCTGGTCTTCAATGCGGAGCGCGTACTGACGGAGGCGTGTATTGGCGATCGCCAGTTCTTCGCGACTGCGCCGTTCTGCTAATACCGCATTCACCAGCGCTTGCAGAAAAATCACGATCAAGCCAAACATAACCGCAAAGCTCAACAGCAAAAAACCACCGCGATCGACAGAAACGAGCGCGCGAAACAGTTCCAACGATCGAAAGCGCTGTGCCTGGAAGCTGATGCACATTCCAACGGCGATCGCTGCCACTGCCGAGCGATAGTGCCCGTCGAAGATCAGACAATTGCGCACAATCAGCACCACGTACAGCAGCGTAAACAAGCGAATGCCGCCTAATGTTGTGAGTAGCAACAACAGTCCCAGTTCAAACGCTGTGTACAAAACTTTGGCGACAGGGCGGGACGGCAACCGCAATCCCACCAGCACAAAGATACTCAGACCAATCAGATTCAGTAGCGGCGATCGCGGGAGTTGACCAAAGGGCGATCGCGGAAAGAATTCGCTAATTGCCACAATGCCCAGCAGTATCCATTCCAGATAGAGCAAAAAGCGAAGCGGGTATTCTCGCTGGCGCATCAATAGCTTCATGAGCTTCATGCGGCTAGGCTCTGCGACTAAAGGACACATCCATTCAACCTTATGCGTTCCCAGGCGAGGAAACCAGGGTGCGGTGTCCTGCTGCGGTATGGGGCAAATGTCCCGACTGAAGTGAGGACACCTGCCTCAGGTGGTGTAACCCCAGTGGCTCATAGGATGGGAGCATCGAACGGAGGAACCAACCCATGAAACAGCCTACGAAACGAAATCTGATTGCTCTCTTGGCAGGCGGTCTTTTGGTTGTCGCCCCTATGCTTGCCAAACTGGCAGTTGCTCAAACGTTAACCCCACTGTCCGCTGATGCTCCAGCAAGTCGCGATCGCCAAGCACAACGCCAGCAGCTTCAGAGCCAGATCAGTGCGATTCTCACACCCGAACAGCGTCAGCAGTTTGCGACCGCGATCGAGCGGGGTCAATCCGTACAGGACGCGATCGCCACGATGAATCTTTCTGCTGACCAGAAAACGCAACTGAAACAGGCATTTGCCGCATCAGGGCTACCGAACCTGGCGCAACTTAACCTGACACAGACGCAAAAAGTGCAGTTAAAGCAAGTGTCTGCCCAAGTCCGTACCCAACTCGACCAAATCTTGACCACTGAACAGCGTCAGCAGTTCAAAACAGCTTTGGTGCAGGGTAGCAGCGTTCAAGGCACGATCGCCGCTATGAATCTTTCGGCTGCACAGAAGACCCAGGTGCGTCAGGTCATGCAGTCTACCCGTCCTCAACTGGACATCATTCTGACGGCTGAACAAAAGCAGCAGCTCCGACAAAGCCTGTATTCACTGCGACAGCAGCGACAGCGCTAAATCTTTCTCAAGCTCAATCCCTTCACGCTTCGGTCAAACTCCCATGAACTCATCGTCTACAGCGCCTTTCAATGGCGTTTTCCTTAACCGCTTTCTGTACCTTGTTGATCGGGTTGGCGATCGCTTGGGACTCAACGTACCACCAGTGGTCGCTATCGAGCGGCTCCGCTGCTTACCCATTGGCACGTTGGGGCGATCGCTGGCGGATTTTCTTGACCAGGAGCAGTTAGCCCCGTTTCAGACAGGTCCTCGTCGCAAGCAGCTTCACGATAGCGTGCATGTGCTGACAGGCTATGGCGCTGACCCGATCGGGGAAGCAGAAGTACAAGCATTCTTACTTGGTGCCAAATTTCATCCCGCCAACCTGCTGCTAGTCGGTGGTCTGCTCCACATCATCCATCGGCGAGTTGCGCCCCTACCGCTGTTCAACGCAACGATTCGCCAGCGGTTGTGGGCTGCCTACTGGCGTGGACGGCACTCAATCTTCGACGTTGATACCTGGCAACCCGAAGCCCAGTGGCATCTGCCATTGTCCCAGGTACAAACCCTGTTTCGTGTCTAACAGTTCGGCTACTTGATTCACGGTTACTTAATTCACGGTTACTTAATTCACACTCACTTGATTCACAGAAGGAGAACCCCATGAAGTAACTACTATCACTGTCCCTGCTTGGTTTTGCGATCGCACTCAGCAGCCTGCCCGCCTCTGCTGGTCAAGTCACAGGTGTACGCGGTGGCACAGCTTCCGGCACTGGGTTTGTAGTGCCCAACCGTCAAGGCGGCTACACGGGAGCTGGACAAGGCTCTTTTACAGCGCCTAATGGTGCGACTGGCAGCGGTCAAGGGCAATTTCAAACCAACGGTCAGGGCAGTGCCACCTATAGCGGCAGCACTAGCGCCACCAGAGCCAACGGACAACCTGTGAACGCGACAACTAGCGGCAGCAGCAGCTACAACTCGACCACAGGCTACAGCGGACAAAATACGAGCACCGTTAATGGCAATACGTACACCACCTCGACTCAGAACGGCTCTACTACAGTGATAACGCCATCTGGTAGCCAAACCTTCACCCCACGACGGTTTCGCTAGATCGCTCGAAGTAAGCTATCGGCGGTCAGCAAAAAGCTGATAGCTGACCGCTGATGGCTCATTAATCGTTCAAAGCTAGTGAATCAAGTGTTGTTGTAACGCCACGATCGCCGCCTGGGTACGATCGCGCACATCCAACTTATGTAAAATGGCGTGGACGTGGACGCGCACTGTACCAGCGGCGATGTAGAGAACCTCGGCAATCTCTTGATTGGATTTGCCAGCAGATCACCGCAATTAACCGATTAGCGAGAGTCGAGGCATCAAAAGCCTTATCGCCCGGAAGCCACAAGTTCGACAGCGTTAAAAGTGCCGCCAATAGGGTTACCTGTACCGTGCCTGTTCGGTTCAGCCGTGCATTCGCTAACAGAATTGACCCAATATACAGATACCCAAACACGTAATCGGGTGGCGTGCTATGTGCCAACATCAAGACGATCGCAAACGATCTCGCAATCAACCAGCAAGTGCGTGAGGACATTTCTTGACCAAAGAGCGTCTTTTGAATGCTTCTCAACTTGGAAACGACCTGATCGCTTGTGCTTAGTCTGATGCTAATGAATAATCGTAAGCACCCGTCTGCAAAGATGACGCAGACGGGTGCTTACAGCAATTTTCACATGGGTAAACCACAGATACTTTGTAGGGCGCTTGGCAATGCCAAGCCGCTACGTAACGGTGTGGCTGATGCAATTGCAAACTGCTGTAAGTGCAATTTATGTTGGCAGATATACGACGTTTAGACTGAAGCGATTGAAGCATCGTTTACGATGGTAAGGAGTTAAGGGCTTTGCGGTTTAATAACCTACCAAACAACCAGGTTTCGACTGCGCTCAACCTTCAGTCATGGCGGGTTGAGCGTAGCCGAAACCCAAACAACTGGCAGCTTATTTTCTTGCAATCCCCTAAGTATTGATCGTCATAGGCGCATTCTCGTAAATGTATGAGTCCTCTGTGCCTGCAACCGAAAGTGCATTGAGCCGTCCGGTTCGTCGCGGCAAACACAAAATTTTCATTGGCATGTCGCCAGGTGTAGGTAAAACCTACCGCATGTTAGAAGAGGCGCATCGGCTGCGACATGAAGGCACGGATGTCGTAATTGGGCTGTTAGAAACCCATAATCGGGTGGAAACGGCGCAGAAGGCGATCGGGCTGGAGCTGGTGCAACGTCAAGCCGTCACCTGCTCTAGGGTCACCCTCACTGAGATGGATACCGGTGCCATTCTCGCTCGCCAGCCACAGCTTGTCTTAGTGGATGAGTTGGCGCACACCAATGTGCCCGGTTCTGAACGCGGGAAGCGCTATCAGGATGTGGAAGTGCTCCTGGCAGCAGGTCTTGACGTGTATTCCACAGTCAACATCCAACACATCGAAAGCCTCAACGATACGGTAGCTCGGATTACAGGCGTAGTGGTGCGTGAACGCATTCCCGATCGCCTGCTGGATGAAGCCGATGAAGTCATGGCGATCGATGTCACGCCCGAAACCCTGGAAGAACGCCTCAAAGACGGCAAAATCTACGCGCCCGAAAAAATCGACCAGTCTCTGCAAAACTTCTTTAAGCGTCGCCACCTCATTGCCTTACGTGAGCTGGCACTGCGCGAAGTTGCTGACAACATTGAAGAAGACTCTTTTCAAGCCGACAACACGCCTGCTTCGCTAGTACCCCACTGCAATATCCTTGAGCGTGTGCTGGTCTGCATCTCCACCTACCCCAATGCGGTGCAGCTCATTCGGCGTGGAGCACGTCTTGCTGGCTATATGCACGGGTCACTGTACTGTTTGTTTATAGACAATCCCGATCGCTTCTTGACCAAAGAAGAAAGCCTGCACATCGAAACCTGCGAAAACCTGTGCAAAGAATTTGGCGGTCAGTTTATCCGAGTCAAAGATCAGGATGTGGCAGTCGCGATCGCCACTGCCGCCCAAAACTACCACATCAGCCAAATCTTCATTGGTGAAAGCCAGCGCGCGCGCTGGAAAACCCTCTTCCGCACTTCTCGTACACAACAACTGTTGCGATCGCTCAAAAACATTGACATCCATATCATCGCAACCGAAAAGCCAGTTGGTTGAGCGGTTAGTTGTGGGTTGTTAGCGGTTAGACGATGATGGACTCACAAGCGTCAGCAGTTTGTTGTGAGTTGTGGGTTGTTGGACGATGATGGACTAGCAACTGACAAATCTTCTCGCAATGCTTGTAATTGGCTTAATCAGCGGTACATCCGTCGATGGCATTGACGCTGCCCTGGTGGACATTGCTGGCTCCACTGTCGACTTGACTGTCGAACTGCTGGCAGGCGCAACCTATCCCTACCCAGCAGACTTGCGATCGCACATTCTGGCAGTCTGCGACGGTGCCCCGCTGTCCATGGACGCGCTGGCAGCACTGGATGACGCAATCGCCTACCAGTTCGCCCAAGCCGCGATCGCGATTCAGGCAGGACAGCCAGCGGCTGAGCTGATTGGCTCGCATGGGCAAACCGTGTTTCATCGACCACCCAAGGAGGCGAGGAGAGAGGAGAGAGGAGAGAGGCGTAAAGACATGCTTACCCCTCACACTCTCGGCTATAGCCTTCAACTGGGACGTGGAGCCGCGATCGCCTGCGCCACAGGCATTACAACAATTAGCAACTTTCGCGCTGCTGACATCGCCGCTGGTGGGCACGGTGCCCCACTCGTTCCTGCTGTAGATGTGATACTCCTCAGCCACCCTACATTTAACCGTTGCGTGCAGAATATTGGTGGCATCGGCAATGTGGCATATTTACCAGCGAGGAGTCGGGAGTCGGGAGTCGGGAGTCGGGAGTCGGGAGTCGGGAGTCGGGAGTCGGGAGTCGGGAGTCAAAACTCAAAACTCAAAACTCAAAACTCAAAGCTCTCTTCCCCTCACTCCCTCACCCCTTCAACCCTTCACTCCCCCACTCCCCCTCTTGGTTGGGACACGGGACCTGGCAACGTCCTCCTCGATCTAGCAGTGCAGCGTTTCTCTAATGGCACGCAGACCTACGATCGCGATGGAGCTTGGGCAGCCAGCGGTCTACCGTGTGATGAGTTGGTAGACCAATGGCTACAGCAGCCGTTTTTCCAGCAATCGCCGCCAAAGTCAACGGGACGGGAGTTGTTTGGTGCCGCCTATTTGGAGCAATGTTTAGCAGATGCTTGCGATCGTGCCCTTAGCCATGCTGATGTGCTGGCAACGTTGGCAGCCTTTACCGCTGCGTCGATTGCCCACAGCTACCGCACCTTCTTACCCCAACTGCCCGATCAAGTTTTGCTATGCGGCGGTGGCAGTAAGAACCTATATTTGAAACAACGGTTGCAGCAGCAGCTAGGAACCATACCCGTTTTGACTACAGATGATGTGGGTCTCAACGCCGAGTTTAAGGAAGCGATCGCCTTTGCTGTGCTTGCCCACTGGCGGCAACACGGTATTCCTGGCAATCTTCCCGCTGCCACTGGCGCTGCCAGCGCTATGCTTTTAGGGGAAATCAACCAGGTCAGTGGAATGGGTGCGTGATAGCATGAGTTACCACAATCAGCATCGCAAGAAGCAAGCAAAGTAAGGGACGGCGCTGTGGCTCACACTTTTTTGATGGAGGCAGGACGCTGGTCACTTCAGGGTAACTGGCTCGAACGCAACGGCATGCCCGTGACCGTAACTGGCAAAACGCTCGTTGGCTGGAGCCGGGATGACTGGTTTACGATGGTGACAAAGCTTGTCTTTCCGGGAGCCGATCGCGAGGAAATTTCCTTTCAGTACCGGGGGCGGTTAGATGCGGGCGAACGTCAGTATACGTTCGTGCTACAACATAGTTTACTTGGTCGGGTTGAGGGCGAAGGCTGGGTCGCCCAAGAGTCGATCGTACAACGCTATTGGGTGCTGGGCGATCGACAGCGCCGTAGCGGGTTTGAAACCTTATACCGTATGGATGATAATAAATATTATTTGTCCAGTGGCATTATGGCAGGGCATTACCTCACTAGCACGATGGAAGCAACGCTAGAACGGCACGGTGATTAGCGTTGCTTCAGCACAAAACCTACAGGCTTCCGAGCGCGCGATCGTGAGCAATAAACTACCAACGTGAAGCAACTTAGATCGCTAAAATGACTTTACGGGATTACTAGCAGTAGAAGCTACACGTAACGCCTCTATTGGGCTCATTTCAGTCAAGGTGATCATCTACGCCACTGTGCTAAACATCATGATTTTGATTGTTTATTCAAAGGCATGGTACGTGGCAAAACATCCGCGCTAGTGCTTTCAACGCATCGTTTCTTGAGTGATGACACAGACCTGAAGCGTTCACTGTTTGAACGACCTTCGTCACCAATGCCTTTCACTCACTCATGGCAACGCTCATGTCGTTTTCCCGCTGACCTGCAAAGACGCTCTCACCCTCTAGCGAACGTATTGTGACCCTCATTGTTAATCTGAACGCTTGTTGCACCGACCCTTCCGGCTTGGTAATTGCCCCTCCGCAAACTATGACGACAGACTCTAACGCTGGACGCTTATTGGCTAACCGTTATCGCCTTGCCGAACTGATTGGCAAAGGCGCAATGGGGCGGGTTTACCGTGCAGAAGACACTTTGCTGGGAGGAGTCATTGCGGTTAAGTTTTTAGCTCAAGCGCTGCTAAACCCCAAGATGCGCGATCGTTTCAAAAGCGAAGCGCGTACCTGCGCCCAACTAGGGCGCAAAAGCATTCACATTGTCAACGTTATCGACTACGGGGTCACAGATTACAAGGAAGAAGACGTGCCCTTCTACGTCATGGAATATTTGCAGGGGCAAAGCCTGAGCGAAGTGATTAATAACCAACCGCTCCCGCTCCCTCGGTTTCTGACCCTCTCCCGGCAGATTGCACTCGGCTTGCAGTGCGCTCACCAGGGCATTGTCATTGACGGCAGTGTTTACCCTATCATCCACCGTGATGTCAAGCCCAGCAACATTTTGGTCAGCCGCGATGCGAGCCTGGGTGAGTTGGTGAAAATTCTCGATTTCGGCATCTCCAAGCTACTGCAAGCAGACAGTGAGCAGACCAGTTCCTACATGGGCACCCTGGCATATTCTTCGCCAGAGCAAATGGAAGGGCGGGAGCTGGATTCGCGCTCTGACATTTATAGCTTGGGTGTCATGATGTACGAGATGCTGACAGGTAAAATGCCGCTTCATGTCGAAACACACGCCTTTGGTGCCTGGTACAAAGCGCATCATTCCCAACCACCCCGCTCGTTTGAGGCTGTTGACCCTAGTCTGAAGCTACCGAAAGCGCTAGAAAATTTAGTCATGAGCTGTCTTGCCAAGACACCAAACGATCGCCCACAGTCGATCGTCGAGGTCTTGAAAGCCTTGAAGCCTTTAGAAGACCGCTACAGCGGTGGTGGTCGCGTCGCTGACGACCTCGACAAAATTCTGAAACGCAAGCCTCCGCCTGTAGCGAGCAGACCGACACCCCAGCCCGATCGCCCTCCTGGTATCGAAGAAGTCTGCTATGCCGCAACTTGGCCTCAAGAGAAGCCGATCGCGCAAATCGTCTTTGCTCAAAGCCTTATCACTGGCAAAAGCACCCTACCCGCTGTGTGGGTCATGCTCTCTCAGCAGGATATTCAGACGTTGCAGGTCTACAGGCTCTACAACGTCATCTATAAAAACTTCCTCTATGCCATGTCGCCGCACCCCACGCTGCTGTGGATTACAGGTATTTACAACCGCAAGCGCAGTCAGAAGCAAAACAATGGCAACCACAGTTTAGAACAAGGTCCTCGCTGGCTACCCTGCTACTTAGATCTCAAAACAGCGCCTGGTCAAGAAATGACCCGCTTGTTGATCGAAAAAGGGGAGTATCAGGTCTTGCTGTTTGCTTTGGAGCAACCAGAGACGTGTTCTCATGCCATGACGATCGCAATCAACCAATCACAACGGCTACAGCTACAGGAATGGGCAATCACCAGTCAGTCTTATCGATCGGTAGGACAACCTACCCTGAGTAAAAATTTGCTGAAAACAGAGTTTGATAAGCTGAAACCGCGCATCACCACTGAAATGGAAAAAGACTCTAGTGGCTCTTCCTTCGGGCACTAATGGCTTGCTGGCTTCGGCTTCGTCACTTTCCCTTCGGCGGAAAATAAATAATGGGATGCCAACTGCGCCGCAGCAACTCGTCAGTGAACTGGGGTGTAGACCACTTTAGCAGCTTGTTCAGGTTTGCAGAGGTTGTTGCGATCGCGCTCACATCTGCCATCTGCGCGGCGGCTAAAACCTCCGCAATGGGGTCGCCCTCACGTACCTCAACTGGGTCGATTGACACACCCAACGTAGCCAATTCGGTCGCGACCACCTCCAGTTCTCTCTGTGCCTTTTCAAGCTGATAAGCGACTGGTACATCTCGCCGTCGTATACCATCCACAACCCAACACAGGTGTAGCCGCTGTAGGGCGATCGATGGCGTTTGGAGGCTTTGCTTCAAGCGCTGAATCAGGTACTGTGACGCGTCACTGCCGTGATAAGGCACCAGCAGATAGCGGCACAGGTGGCGACAGCGCAGCTCTAACTCCTCCGAGGTATAGGTTGCAATCAACTGCGGACGCAAAATCATCAGCGGTACTGTAAGTCGTTGCGAAAGCTCTACTGTAGTGCTGCCAAACAGCTTTTCTGCCAGCAGGCTACGCGTCGGCGTGCCAACCAGAATCAAGTCCACTGCGTGTTCTTCAACCGCTCTCAAAATCAAATCGGTCGCTCGACCAGACTCAACTTCTACATGCACATCAATGTCTGGGGAGTGATGGTTGAGGGCAGCGCCCAAGCGTTCACGTGCCTGCTCAAGTTTCTTCACATCTGCTCTCGGCACCCCTTCACCGTCTAGAAAAGGGACGCTGTGCAGAAACACAAGTCGCTCAATGCCGCTTGCCGCAAAGCTAGGTACAAAATTGACTAGGCGATGGAGACCATCAGAGAAATCTGTACAGATAAGCAAACGCTGAAACATAACATTAAGGCTGGCAAGCACACGTCATCTTAGTCTGTCTTTAAACTAGCATCGCGGGATGGTATGACACATTGCTTTTGGTAAAGTCTCTCAGGCAAGCCCATTGAGATTACAAGGTGTCATGTTCTGCCCGTTACCTGAGCTGATGCGTCTGCTAGCGACACAGCGACCAGAGGAGAATGTCGTTAGGAGCGCATAAAGGCGGCAGACTTACACAACTCAGCAAGCTAGATCGTCAAGAATGAAGCGGTGACCAATCGCAGATCACCAAATGAGTTAGGCAGGCAGAAGCCACATTGTGACATTGCAAACCACTGTGAAGAGCATCAATAAGGTACGAATGTCGGTCACGCTGACTAATAATAAGCAAACTAAGCATTAAATCAATCTAGAAACGCTTCGGGCAAACCAGCGCAGACAAAGCACTAGCAAAACGCACTTGACGCCCCAATACCCCCAGCTTCCTTTCATTCTGCTTGGAAAAAAGCAAGAGACAGAGGTCGTCCATAGCGCAGAGACCTACTGAAACTGAGGACCCGATTCCAATCCCCATTGGTGCTTGAGAAAGTGCTTGTACATGTTTTCACGCAGCACCATTTGCTCATAGAGCTTGACAAGGAAATCCTGAGCCTGTTCACGGCTCATGTTCTGCACTTGGGATTCAAAGGAACGGATACTGAATTGCTGCTCCAAGGACAGGTTAACAGGTTGGTTCATATTCGACTCCAGATTGAGAGAGTGTATTCCAACGGTCTTCCGAGCCAATCGCTCAGATCAGAAGTTACTAGTGAGAGTTGATTCCTTTCATAGTTCCCTAAAAAGAGAAATCTCTACTCGCTTTGTATTACAGAATATAACAACCATTTGACAAAAAGCCCATACCCCTCTTGGGGTAGTCTCCGCACACGTCGGCTCTATCAAAAGCCTCGCCTTGGTTTTAGCTCCAGTCAAGACAACCGACAACTTACTCTATGAGCCTGCTTTGCAGCCAAAGTAACGGTGCTTACAAAGTGCTCGATCGCAAACAAACGCTCTGTAATGAAATCAACTTTAATGAAACCAACTTTTTACGCCAACTGAACGACTGAAACGTTAGGCAAACCGTCAAGCCCTTGCCACGATTAGACTTTGGCATATCCGACCAAAAGAGTCGGGTATGTTTGACGGGTTTTTTACCCCGTGTTACCATCACTTGAGTCTGGTATTTAATCCTGTCCTCTGCTTTTACCAAGAGATTTCGACCCATGACTCAGGCAACTCAACTACAAACTAAATCTGCTGCTACCTTTCGTGCCCTCAAATGTAAAGAGTGCGGCGAGGAGTACGAACTTAAAGCAATGCACGTTTGCGAGTTCTGCTTCGGTCCCTTAGAGGTCGCCTATGACTACGACGCGCTTCGCCGCACCGTTACCCGTGAAAGCATTCAGGCAGGACCCCATTCCATCTGGCGCTACCGCCCCTTTTTGCCCGTCGAAACCAATCAGCCGATCGATGTGGGTACAGGGCTGACACCACTGGTGCGGGCGAATCGGTTAGCGCGTCGCCTTGGGTTAAACAAGCTGTACATCAAGAACGATGCCGTCAATATGCCCACCCTCAGCTTCAAAGATCGGGTGGTGTCTGTCGCGCTGACGCGGGCGAAAGAGCTGGGTTTCTCGACGGTCTCTTGCGCTAGCACGGGCAATTTGGCAAACTCTACAGCCGCGATCGCGGCTCACGCAGGTCTAGACTGTTGTGTCTTCATTCCCGCCGATCTGGAAGCTGGTAAAGTGATGGGTACGTTGATCTATAACCCCACTGTAATGGCAGTAAAGGGCAACTACGATCAGGTGAATCGCCTGTGCTCCGAAGTGGCGAATACACACGGTTGGGGCTTCGTCAACATCAATCTGCGCCCCTACTATTCTGAAGGGTCTAAAACGCTGGGCTATGAAGTTGCCGAGCAATTGGGCTGGGAATTACCCGATCACATTGTGGCACCGCTGGCATCTGGATCTCTATTCACCAAAATCTACAAGGGTTTCCGAGAATTTGTTGATGTGGGACTGGTCGCTGACAAGCACGTTCGTTTTAGCGGAGCACAGGCAGAAGGCTGCTCTCCGATCGCTCAGGCATACCGAGAGGGACGCGATTTTATCACGCCCGTAAAGCCCAGCACGATCGCCAAATCACTCGCGATCGGAAACCCCGCTGATGGGGTGTACGCGATGGATATTGCCCGTAAGACCAACGGCAACATCGAATCCGTCAACGATGCTGAAATCATCGCAGGCATCAAGCTACTGGCAGAAACTGAAGGCATCTTTACGGAAACGGCTGGTGGCACAACTGTTGCTGTTCTGCAAAAGCTGGTGGAAGCAGGCAAGATTGACCCTGACGAAACCACAGTTGTTTACATCACAGGTAACGGCTTGAAGACTCAAGAAGCGATTCAGGGTTATATCGGCGAACCGTTTACGATCGAACCTAAACTAGACAGCTTTGAGCGGGCACTCGAACGCTCACATACGCTAGAACGCCTGGAATGGCAGCAAGTTTCCGTCTAAGGATAAAGGCTTAAGGATAAGGGCTGAAGGCTAAAAATGCTAAAGCAGCCATTTATCTCTTTGCCCTTGTACCATTTCATCCCTGATCATTCATCCTTTATCCTTTCCTCCCATGTCTATCAAAGTTCTCATTCCCACACCGCTGCAAAAACTCACGAACAACCAGGCAACGGTTGAATGTACTGCTGATACGGTTGCTGGTTTGTTGGAGTCGCTTGAAACAAGCTGCCCTGGTATCAAAGCGCGGCTGTGTGACGATCAGGGCGAACTGCGCCGTTTCGTCAACTTTTACGTGAATAGCGAAGATATTCGCTTTTTGGATGGTGCCAAAACACCGCTGAAAGATGGCGATGAGGTGAGCATTATCCCAGCGATCGCAGGTGGTTAGTTGATCTAAACGCTTAAATGCCTACAGTAAAACTGACGCTCGCCGTTTTACACGCTGTCTTTGCGGTCTGTCGCTTTGAACCATACGAGCCGATTCCTGCCTGGAGTTTGCAAGGCTTCTTTGCCGTTACGCGGACAGACGATGAGCTTTCGATCGTCTGTCCGCAGGCAAATGTCCCGTTAGAGATCCGGAAGACTGGCGTTGAGGGCGAGTGGCGGTGTTTCAAAGTTGAAGGGCCGCTGGCTTTTGCCTTGACAGATGTTTTGCTGGCGATCGCCGCACCGTTAGCGGCTGCTGGCATCAGTATTTTTGCGATCTCCACTTACAAGACAGATTACGTGTTGGTAAAGCAGCACGCGTTAGAGCAAGCGATCCAGACGTTAGCGCAAGCAGGACATCGAGTGATCGAAGAAGCCGATCATGCGGCTTCTTGATTGAGTTGCTCAACCCGTTTTAGCAAGCTGTCTCGATTTTTGCGTGCGTCAGCGTTGTTGGGGTTGATTTTGAGCGTTTTGTTGAAGGCGGCGATCGCGTCCTGGTAACGCTTCAAATTCGCCAAGGTTACGCCACGATTGAACCAGGCATCCTCACTGTTAGGCTCTAGGGCGATGGCTCGATCGTAGGATTTAACGGCATCCTGATAGCGCTTCAGGCCAAACTGCACGTTGCCGCGATTGATCCACGCATTCACACGATCGGGGTCAAGCTTCACAGCCTGCTCGTAGGAGGCAAGCGCTTCTGTCGTGCGCTCGAGTTTGGTTAAAACAATGCCCCGGTTATACCAGGCGCTGCCGTAGGTGGGTCGCAAGCGCACCGCTTTATCGTAGGCGACGACCTCCTCCTGATAGCGCTGTAGCCGACCTAACGTGACACCCCGGTTGTACCAAACGTTGGCATCATTGGTGTCGATCGCCAGCGCTTTGTCATAGGCTTTCAGAGCAGCTTCTGACTGTTTGGTGTCATCCAGCGCATTGCCCAAACCGACCCAGCCAGCAATCGATCGCGGATCTACGGCTGTGGCGCGCTTGTACGCCGCGATCGCCCCTTCATACTGCTGCAAATAGTAAAAAGCAGTGCCTTGACCGATCAGCGCGTCTACATTGTTTGCATCAGCGCTTAACACTTGCTTGAAAATATCCAAGGCTTGGTCTGGTTTATTGTCATCAAGCAGATTGTTGCCCTGCTTCAGCAGACGATTGAGACTATCCGCCTGTGCTTGAATAAGCGGTTGGGTGGCTGGGTGGCTGGCGATCATTGTTTGAGTGGCAACCATTGTTTGAGGCACGTCCAATGCTTGTGCTGTTGACGTGAAGGTTGGGGTTGCAAGACTAACCAACAGTGCGATCAGAGCGGGCAAGTTGACAGGCTGGCTTGGCATAGAGGCTTTCCTCAAGAAGTGCGTTGGATGAGCGAGGTTGCTGACGTTACGGCACAGGAACGGTGCGAGGCTGTCATACTCAACGGTGAGCACCAACCCTGACGGACGATCGCGGCTGACTGTGCGGTGGCATTCAAGGTCTATGGTTCCCCTTTTCTCGGTTTGCTAGAGCATATTGAGCGGATCAACATCAATGGTTAAGCTGACGCTGCTGGCACATAATGAGCGCAGTGTGGTGACATCTGGCAAGGCGACTGAAGCCTCAAGCGGTAGTTTGAGCAGAATTTGCCAGTGGTAGCGACGAGCCACACGCAAAATCGTGGCGGGAGCAGGGCCTAAGCGCTCAACACCCTGTACCTCCAGGTCAGCCAGCGCTAGCGCGACTCGCTCGGCTGCTTGTTGGACGGCGATCGGGCTGGTACTGCCAAACCGCAGTAAAACCAGACGGCTATAGGGGGGATAATGGAGCTGCGATCGATGCCGTAACTCGTCCTCGACAAACCGCTCATAGGCATGTTGCTGCACCGCCTGAATAACGGGATGCTCCGGTGAGTAAGTTTGCAAAATGACCTGACCCGGCTCGTCTCCACGTCCACAGCGACCCGCAACCTGGGTTAACGTTTGAAACGCACGCTCGTTAGCACGATAGTCTGCCATGTGCAGTAGCCCATCGGCTGAAACGATGCCTACCAGTGTCACCTGGGGTAGATCAATGCCTTTTGCCAACATTTGGGTGCCGACCAAAAGATCGGCTTCGCCATGAGCAAACTGAGTTAGCAGTGCCCGATGAGCGCCTTTAGTACGGGTAGTATCACTGTCAAACCGAATCAGGCTTAGAGCTGGGAACTCATGTGCGATCGCCTGAGCAATCCGCTGAGTCCCGCTGCCAAAGTGCTTAAAGTAGGTGGAGTGGCAGGTCGGACAGTCGTTGGGTAGCAGTCGGGAGTGATTGCAGTAATGGCACCGCAACACAGGTGTTGCCTCACTATGCACGTGATGATACGCCAGCGAAACATCGCAGTTGGGGCAGGTGACGACATAGCCACAGCTCCGGCAAGACACAAAGGTGCTGTGTCCCCGACGATGAATAAAGAGAATCCCTTGCTGCTGTCGCTCCTTTAAAGCTAGCAATGCTGCTCGCAGCGATCGGCTAAAAATAGAATGATTCCCTTGATGCAGCTCCTGACGCATATCCACGACATTGATCGACGGTAGCTGGCGATCGGAGACACGGGTGGGAAGGGAGAGGAGGAGAGGAGAGTTTTGAGTTTGTAAGTGCGCCGCTTCGCAAGAGAGTTTTGAGTTTTGAGTAGCGCTTTGCGCCGACAAGCTAGAGAGCTTTGAGTTTTGAGTCTCGACTCCTGGATCTGGACTCCCCACTCCCGGCTCCCCACTCCTACACGCAACCCAACTTTCCAACGAGGGCGTTGCCGACCCCAGCAGTAGAGGGCAGTGTTCTAGCTCAGCCCGCCAGCGAGCGACCGTGCGGGCATGGTAGCAGGGGGCTGGTTGATCTTGCTTGAAGCTGGCATCATGCTCCTCATCCAGCACAATCAGCCCCAGATGTGGTAAGGGCGCGAAGACAGCCGAGCGAGTGCCAATCACAATCTGGGCTTCACCGTTAAGCATTTGTCGCCAAGTATCGTACCGTTCGCCCTCCGACAGGGCACTGTGGTAAACGCAGACGCGGCTACCGAAACGAGCACGAAAGCGATCGGTCAACTGCGGGGTTAGCCCAATTTCGGGTACTAGCACCAATGCCGATTGCCCTTGTTGGAGTACAGGCGCGATCGCCTGCAAATAAACCTCGGTTTTACCTGATCCAGTTACCCCGTGCAGTAGGACTTCAGCAAAGCCAGCTAATGCCCAAATGTGCTCTAGAGCAACCGTTTGGTCAGGTGTTAGCAGCTTTGCCAAATCGCCTGTGACGGCTGACTCGCTCTCGCGCCGGAGCACTTCACGCGGCTGGATGACCACCTGCCCCTTCTGCGCCAGCCCTTTTAGAGTGGTAGAACTGGTCTGGCACAGTTGAAGCAGTTCGGTTAACCACAGTTCGCCCCCTTGCCGCCGCAGCACCGCTAGAATCTCCTGCTGTCTGGGCGTGAGGTCAGAGGGTGATGGCAAGGCAACGAGTGTGACTGCCAGCTTCTGCTTAGGACGGACGGGGGCAGGCGGTTCTAGATACTGGTCTACTAAGCCATGTTTGACTAGCTCTTGCAAGCCTCGGCGTGCCCCCTCACACTGCCGCTGCAAGTACTGCCAGCTATAGTCACCCGTTTTGCTGGCATGAAGGAGCGTGAGAATCTGTTGAGCGGCGGAAGAGAGCGGCGATCGAGCCGTGGGAAGCGCAGGCACGGGAGCAGTAGATGAGGGTACAATCGCCCCAGTTTCCTCGGTCGCCGCCACAGGTGGCACCAACCGAAGACGACGCTGCGATCGCGATAGTAGTCCCGGCGGTAGTGCCACGCGGACAACCTGCATGAGAGACGTGCAGTAGTACTCGGCAACGCGGTTCAGCAGATGCCAGTAAGTGGCTGAGAAGAAGCCCGCCTGTACCGTGTCTTCTACATCCCGGATCTGGGTTGGGTCTAAGCCTGTAGGGGGTTGATCCAGGCAGCGAATGGCGATCGCCCCTACTTGCTGCATGCCAAACGGCACACTCAAAATATCACCAGGCTGCGCTACCAGGTGCGGCGGCAAGTGGTAGGTAAAAATGCCTTGCGCACCTGGGCAATCAACTAGCACTTCGACCCAGATTGCGGACGTGTTTGCTCGATAGCGGGTTCCAGGCTCAGCTAAAACAGACATGTAGAAGTCAACACTTTAGAGGGACGGCATTGTTGCAACGAGGCTAGATCGCAGCAGCAGGACTGGGAGCGATCGCAGTCTAACAAAAAGCTTAATGCTCTTCGCTTGGCGCTGGTAAGGCGCACTGCAACACTACATTCTCCACGCTCTAGCTTGTGTCTTCACACTCTAGCTTCTGACAGAGGGGTTTTCACCCTATCGATAGAGAGGAAAACGATTAATTGTATGGGAGCCTTTTGAGATGAGGTGGGCGGTTGACCGCCGCCTTTGGTCATCGGCAGCAAGAGATTAGCAACTCTTTCTGCAAAGATGCTTGGCAGTCTGCACAAGCGGACTGAATAGACAAGTCTGTGCTTGAGTAGTCTCAAGCTAATGAGATCGCACCTCTAGCCTCTTTAAGCACGATCGCATCGGTTCGGTAGGATTCAGGCAACTGTATCGCTAAGTGCACATCGAGCAGTTGCTTCGCTCATTGACGTCATTCACTGTCTTTAAAGCCGTTGCCAGCGTTCAGCTAAGGTTCCAATCAACGCCTTTTAAATGCTTTTTGTAGTTGAACGAACAACCTAAAAAATTGCTTCAAGTAGCTTAACAGAATGCGATCGTTTGACTGCACGGCAACATTCATCATTTTCTAGTTTCAACGTGCTAGTGACCCTCCCCCACTTCTGCAATTGAACCGCTAAGATTAGCAAATAAAAGGCGACTGGAATGAGCAGATCTACTCAGACGAACTGATATTACCCGGACACACCTGCTTCTAGACGACTGCATACATGTATCACTTTTGAGCAATTAGCCCTTCATACTTGCAATCTTCCCATGTACCAAAAGTTGACATCACCCCAACCCATAGACACGTCTCAACCAGAAGCGACTCCTGCGGCGGCTAACAAGCTTGACTCTCTTGAATCGCTACAACTTGTGGCGGACGGAGACTTATCAGTTGGGTTGGCTGATGAAGACCTGGCAGAGCCAGAGCTTGCCGATATTAATGCAGCCGAAGCCGAGCTTTACCAGGGCGACACGGCTGTTGAGGAGGGGCTGAGCGTGAGTGCCATCATGGGGGACGATGATGCGTCGCTAAGTGCTGATGAGGATGTGGATCAGATTGCCAGTGCCCGCCCGTCTGGTTACAGCAAAACTAGCACTGATGACGCAGTCGGTGCCTTCTTTAAGGAAATGGCGCGCTACCCACTGCTCAAGCCCAATGAAGAAGTTGAACTGGCACGGCGGATTCGTTACCTGGTTGATATTGACAAGGTACAAACGCGGCTGATTGACGAGCTTGGGCATGTTCCCAGTCGAGAAGAACTTGCCGCTGCCGTAGGGTTAACTGAGCGAAAGCTAGAGCATTGTCTTTATCGCAGCCGTGTCGCCAAGCGTAAGATGATTCGATCAAACTTACGCCTCGTGGTGTCGATCGCAAAACGCTACTTGAACCGGGGCGTTCCCTTTCTAGATCTGATTCAGGAAGGTGCCTTAGGCTTGAACCGTGCGACCGAGAAATTCGATCCCGACAAAGGCTACAAGTTCTCTACCTATGCGTACTGGTGGATTCGGCAGGGCATCACGCGCACGATCGCGAACGACGCTCGCACGATTCGGCTACCGATTCACATTGTTGAAAAGCTGAACAAGCTGAAAAAAGCCCACCGTGAGCTGCGCAAAGAGCTGCACCGCAACCCCACCGAAGTTGAACTGGCAGCGGTCTTAGAGGTGACAACCGAGCAACTGCGGCATCTCCAGCAAGTGCGCCGCAAGTCTCTATCGCTGAACCATCGCGTTGGTAAAGGCGAAGACACCGAACTGATGGATCTATTAGAAGATGGTGACACGCAGTCTCCCGAAGCCCAGATGAGCGAAACCATGCTGCGTCAGGAAGTCTGGGATGTGTTAGGCGATGTGCTCACTCAGCGCGAAAAAGACATTATTTCCCTACGCTATGGCTTAACCTCCAGCAAGCCCTGCACGCTGGAAGAAGTAGGTGGTCTATTCAATCTCTCCCGTGAACGAGTCCGTCAAATCCAAAGCAAAGCCATGCGGAAGCTGCGCCGTCCTCAGATCGCTGAACGGCTGAAGAGCTGGTTAGGTTAGAGCTAGTTGGCTTAAAAAAAAGCGCGTCAAAATTGGTATCCTGCATTAGTCTTATAGAGCAGATGATGGTTCTGTCAATCTGTCTAAAGGTACTAACCTTCTATGGGATTTGTGCAGTTTTTCGTGCCGCACGATCGTTTGCGATTGGATCGTGCTCATTTTTTAGCTACATCGCCATTGCTCGGTCAGTATCGGTCGCGCCGACTGGTCAGCGCTTTGCTGGCGATCGGCTTGTTGGGTTCCTTGATACCGTTTCCCCTCCACGCGCAGACAGCACCCTACTGTCAGCAATCACAAGCCGCAATCGACCAAAAAGAAACGCTGAGACAGGTTGCCGCAACGGGTAATCCGGACGCTCAAAAGCGTTACGCCAGCCTCATTAAGCAACATGGAGCGCGGTTACGTGCCTGTCGTCGTCAGACTTGGACTCAAACCCAGGCAATTTGGCTGCGGCTCTATCCGTGCGATATCAAATCAGGAGCACTGGAGGCGGTGCTCGATCGCATCGTCGATCGAGGCTATACCCAGGTCAATGTTGAAGTCTTTTACAACGGTAAAGTGCTGCTGCCAGCCAATGACAACCCGACCCCCTGGACATCTGTGCTGGCAGGCTCCAGGGCAGACAAAACCGATTTATTAGCAGACATCATTCGCAAAGGACGTTATCGCGGCTTAAAGATCTATGCATGGCTGTTTGGCATGAACTTTGGAGCGAGCTACGTTCGTCGCCCCGATAAACAGCAAACCCTTGCCCGTAACGGCTTGGGGCAAACGAGCCTCACTGCCAATACGATCGCTGGTTTGAGTGTCGAACTGGGAGCAGTCAACCCGGATGAAGCGTTTGTTGATCCTTATAGCTTGCAGGCACGACAAGACTATCTGCAAATGGTGCAAGCAATCGCCAAACGTCAACCGGATGGCGTACTGTTCGATTACGTCCGCTACCCTCGTGGCTATGGCGCTGCCTCCGTTGCCAGCAAAATCCAGGATCTATGGGTCTATGGCGACGCGTCTCAGCAAACCTTACTGCAACGAGCGTTGAACTACCGGGGCATGGAGCTTATCCGACGCTTTTTGGGGCAGGGTTTCATCTCTGGCAATGACCTTAGAGATCTCAACTTGCTTTACCCCAACGAGCGCGAACCCCTCTGGCAAGGGCTAAACCCGTCGCGCCTCACGGCTTCATTGCCCCTGGCTCGTCGGGTCTCCCTCTTGCAGTCTGACCTCTGGCAGCTCTCGGTGGCTCATGCCTCTCAAGGTGTCCTGGATTTTGTCAACGCAGCCATCGCGCCTGTGCAACGTCGGGGCATTCCTGCCGGAGTCGTCTTCTTCTCTGATGGCAACCTCAGCGTGGGGCAAAGCGGCTTTGACTCTCGCCTGCAACCGTGGGATCGCTTTCCCAGCTCGTTAGAGTGGCACCCGATGGCATACGCAACCTGTGGCAGCCCAAACTGCATCACAGCACAGATCCAACGGGTGCTGCAAGCGGCTCCGCGTGGCACTCAGGTCAAGCCCGTCTTGGCAGGCATCTGGCAGCAGTCGGTGAGTAACCGTCCGCCGTTAGAAGTACAGATGCAGGCACTGCAACGGATGGCACCACAAATCCACTCTGTTAGCCATTTTGCTTACTCCTGGCAAGAACCAGGCTCCGATCGCGATCGCAAGTATTGTCAGCCGTAAGCACCACACCCGCTTACTTGCCTGCTAAAGGTGCTGGCAGACCGTCAATGCTGACGCTATTTTTCTGACGCTGATAGTCGCGTAAGCCCTCTTTGCCTTTTTTCTCTGCCCACTTCACCAACGAGTCTCGCTGTCCTACAGGTTCGTATAACGGCACTCCCATGCCACAGGAGATTTGCACACGGTCGATCGTGGCAACAATAACCTGCCGAGCACCAGGTAGGACTGCAAACAGTGCAGAGAAATCGTCCCATTCTGGAGCACCAGGCAAAATAGTGCGCCCTTTGCCATACAGCCGCAAAATTAAAGGGGGTTCCTGAAACGCACAAAACATTAAAGTAAGACGCTCATTCTCCTGTAAGTGCGCGGATGTTTCATTGCCGCTGCCAGTCACATCCAGGTAAGCAACCTGGTTTGGAGAGAGAATCCGAAAGCTGTCTAGCCCTTTGGGCGAGAGATTCACGTGCCCATCTGTTGCAAGTGGTGCAGTGGCAACGAAAAAGATCTGCTGCGCCTCAATGAAGCGCTGAAGATCTGCTGTGATCGAGTCGAAGACTTTAGCCATGGAGATGAACGTCCTTCAAATCACATCTTGCAACACGCGGCGTGTGCTGCGCCATGCCCAGACACCACCCAGGCTTACGATCGCGCTCATACCAAAGAGCACGAGTCGCAGCCCAATCGCATCGGTGAGGGGACCCGCGATCGCCAGCGGTACGCTTAGGGCAATGTTCACCACATTATTTTGAAAGCCAAACACCTTGCCGCGCATTGATTCTGGCGTTTGTCGCTGAATCAACGTCTGCATGGGAATGCCAACCATTGATGCCCCAACACCTAGCAGCGCACTCAGGCTCAAACCAACCCACAGATGGGTGGTAAAGACAAACCCAGTTAAGCCTGCTGCCATGACCAGAAACCCAATCAGAGGAAGCGGCTTGTGGTGAAAGCGATCGCCCCAGTGCCCTAGCACGGCTGCTCCAAAGACCATGCCAACACCCGCAGCGGCTAACAAGAAGCCAAACTGAGTTGATTTCAGCCCGATTTCTTTCACAAGATCGATCGCCAGTACAGTCAGAGCCGCAAAAACAGAATAGAGAATGGTCAACTGCACCATTGCGCTGCTGACCAAACGATCCTTTCTTAGATAAGCCAGTCCTGCTTTGAAGTCACTCCAAGGATGGGCTTGCACAGCGTGGGGATCAGCGCCCGTCTTGTGGAGTGGCAAGTAGTAAAAAATGGCAGCCCCTACAAGGTATAGCCCACCCACTAACAGCGCCTGCCCAAAGCTTCCTTCCACGTTTGCCAGAGTCAGCAGCGGTTCACCGATCGCAAAGCGCATAATCAGCGAACCCATCAGCGTTGTTGTGAAGTCCTTCGCCAGAGTCAGCAGCGGCTCACCGATCGCAAAGCCCACAATCAGCGAACCCATGAGCGTCGTTGTAAACAGCGCGTTCGCACTCATCAACCCCTGACGCGGCACCAAAAGCGGAATTGCCGCTTGTTCTGCTGGCGCAAAAAATTGGGTCAGAACAGACTCCAAAAAACCGATGACTAAAAGCACCACAAACTCTTTGGGCAACAGTGGCATTGCCAGAGTGAGCAACCCCCGTAGCAAGTTGCAGCCCACTAAAATTTGCCGTTTATCAAAGCGATCGACAAAAATGCCCGCAGCCGAACCAAACAAAATGGCAGGCAAAGTGATAGCGAACATCAGCGCTGAACGGGCAGAATTCTCTAAACCGGGAGGCGGCTGATAGTTGACAAGTAACGCAATGAGAAAAACGAAAAAGATTTTATCGGCAACCTGCGACAAAACCTGCGCCGTCCATAGCGCCAGAAAAGGTCGGTTTTTCAGCAGTGAGCCAAACCCACCATCAGAAGGGCTGGTTGGAAGCATAGCGTTTTGCCTAGAAAAGCGTTTGGGAACCAGTTGACTTTCCTCCCCTAGTTTGCGGTGGAATGGTGAAGTATGACATAAGAGGAATGACGGCTTTGCCCCCTTTTCTCGTCTGCTCAAAGGGTTTGAGCCTCCAAGGTTGGGGGAATTCCGATCGCGTTCCCCTCAAATGTGTGGCTAAGGGGGCAAACTCATTCAATTACGCATGTCCTGACTAAATTGCCTATACCGTCAATGAGGTTGATCCTAATCAAGCCCACTGCCAGCACAGCAAGCTGAGCTATTTTAGTGTTCCCACCTTAAAACAAACACAAATAGTTTCTTCCTCTACATTTACTTCTTTCTTCCTTTACACTTACTTCTTACAGCTCACCATAACGATGCAGCAGGGCAGTTAGAAAACTGGCTGCCGATCGAGCGGTGGGCGGTTGATCCAGGTTTGATCTAAGCCACCAACCAGAGGCAGTTTGGGGCGATCGCCACAAGTCAAGATGTGCCACTCCAGGGTCAGCATAAAAACTGTCCTCTCCTGCACCCAGTAGGGCTGAACTCCAATGAGTGAAGGAGTCGTGGCTGAGACGATGCATGGGAAACTTGCCCATCAGTGGTACACCCCACCCGTCGATCGCCAGCAGCGCCTTCACCGATCCCCCCAGTCCTTGCCAGACATGAGCTGCACCCACAGCGCCTACCACTCCAGCACTGAACCCTATGAACACTAACGGTGTGTTGAACGCGCAATCCGGATCACGGCGACTAAACGATTCATGGAGAAAGCGCAGAATGTGCAGCGCCGAATAGGCAGGATAGCGTTCTGCTGGAAACACCAGCCACGACTCTAAGCGCAACGCTACTTCACTAGAGTCTGATAATCCCTGCATAAACTGCTGCGTCAAGCCGCGATCGTGAATGCCAGGACAAAGGACAACACTCATCTCTCACTTCCCAGTAACTTAACGGCATTTCTCATCACATTTCTATCCCATCCCCCTGGATAGGATGTTAAGCTGGGCAATGAGTGACGACTTTTGGGTCATATCCTACTGGCTATCGGTCAGTTAGGATGATGCCTGGGCCGACACCAAGTTTAGTACATTCACGTTGAGGCAGTATCAGTGGTCGCTACTCCTGAAAAACTCCACCCTTTAGTTAACGAGTCCACCGCTCGCGATCGAGTTGCTGTGCTCTTAATGGGCTATGGCGAAGTCGAGAGCTACGAAGACTTCGCTAACTACAACGAGCAAGCGCTGAACTTGCTGACAGCAAAGTTTGCTCCTGTACCCACGTGGATTTATCCGCCGCTGGCGAAGCTGTTAGCCGCTTTCGATCTCCATGAGTGGAGTCATCAACATGACCACTTTATTTCGCCCCACAATGCTATTTTTGAGCGCCAACGGGTTGGGGTCGAGCAGCATTTGCAAGAACGCTGGGGCGATCGCATCAAAGTCTTTAAGGCTTTCAACTTTTGTGCCCCCTTCCTGCCAGAACAGGTTTTGGCAGAGGTCAAAGCGCAAGGGTTTGACAAACTGCTGATTTACCCGCTTTTGGTCGTCGATTCCATCTTTACGAGCGGCATTGCCGTAGAGCAGGTTAACAAAGCGCTAACACAGTTGGCTGACGGCAACGAGCACTGGGTTAAAGGGACGCGTTACATTCCGTCCTTCTACAACGAGCCTGCGTATATCGACTTAATGGCAGGGTTGGTTGAGGACAAGATCAAAGCCGATTTGGCAGTGGCACACCTTCCCTCACAAACGGGGATTGTGCTGATGAACCACGGCTGCCCTCACAAAGCAAAAGGCTTTACGTCTGGGATTGATGAGAGTCAGGCGTTGTACGATCGCATCCGCGAAAAGCTGATTTACCGCTATCCGCTCACCTCGGTTGGCTGGCTGAACCACCAGACTCCACTCATTGAATGGACTCAGCCCAATGCTGATCTGGCAGCCAGAAACCTGATCGATTTGGGTGCCACCGCCCTTGTCTTCATGCCAATCGGCTTTGCCACTGAGAACCACGAAACGCTGCTGGATGTCGATCACATCATCCACACGCTCCAACGCAAGCATCCCGAAGTCACTTATGTGCAGATGGAATGCGCGAACGATCGCCCCGAATTTCTCAAGATGGTTGCCGACTGGGCAGACCCTCAAATTGAGGCACTGCTGGCAGAACAGGCATTAGCGGTAAATCCAAGTCTCGCTCATCATGATCACGGTCACCACCACGATCATGGGCACGACCACGGCAACGGACATCATCACCATTAACAAGTCAGGCAGCGCTTTAAAACTTCTTCGCAGCGTTGCCTAGCCGCGCTGAAGTGCAAGCGTGCTCATCGATCCAAGTCCACTCAAGGGACTCAAAACGGCTTGCAGTCCCTTGAGTGGACTTCATGCCGTTAGCCCGGATTTTCAATCACGGGCGGGAGAGAAGCATAGTGAAGGGTTTTAAAACACGCCCTAGTCGTCAGCTAAAAGTCAATGGCTTTTAGCTGACGACTAGGGCTATGTTTTCCATAATTTGAATGATCCGGCGTTCGTGGTCATTATCACCGACTTGGCAGTTGGATTTGCCATGAATGGGCTAAAGCAACAAGAGTGTGTTGAGATGATCTAGAAGTGGCTTTAAGCCAGTGAATATTTCAACAATGTGGGTAGGAAACGTAGTCGCTAAAATGGTTTTGTCCAGGAGGGGATGGCTAGCCACCACTTGTTTGAGTCGCAAGAGTTCAATTTCTGGATGATCACGAGCGTAGCCTTGGGGTGCTGTCCTTAACGTCTCACCGCTCAGTTTGCCAAACAGATGCTTGAACGATTTTGTGTTTAACAGTGCCTTGAACGGTTTGGCGTTATGGTCGATCGCGGCTCGGAATTTAGCCAATTGATCCCCTGTTGGCGCATATAGCCCACCCGCAAGAAAAGATTGATCCTGGGGTGCGATCTGGACGTAGTACGGCATCCGGGGGGATTTTCTGCCACCCGCCGCGATCGCGGCAGCAAAGTGTGTCCGGTAGGGCGCTTTGTCCTTAGAAAATCTGACATCTCGATAAATTCGCATCACACAGTCCTTGGCGGTCAAGTCACGAAGATCTTCGATCGCCCTCAGTGCAGCGATTAACTGATTGACCAATGCTTCAAACTGCTCTTTAGCACTCTGGTAACCAGCGCGGTTCTGCTCAAACCACTCTCTATTGTTATGCTTTTGAAGCTGGCTTAGAAACTCTAGCACTGGCGCTAAGTTGGCATTGTCCATCATGCGTTGGCAAGCGAATGCTTACAGTTAAGGGCGCTGTTTGTTGTCCATGCATCTATTGCACCTTCAAAGCTCCTTTTTGGCAAACACACGTCATACTAATTTGAATTGAAGAGGCGACATATCTTGTAGGGGCAAGGCAATGCCTTGCCCCTACCCAGCGATTGGATCTGTAGCCGTCATGCTTTAAATTGGTATCACATGAATGCATACGCTTGTAGCCAATCAGACTTCGGATTTTCCCCGTTTAGTCCTTCTTGTGCCAGAGCCTCTGCCTAGTCATGAGGAGGCTCTCACATTGCCTCTAGTGGGGAACGTTAAAGTTCCAAAGCGGATAGCCTATGTTCATTAAAGTCTATGTTCACTAAAGGGATTCACCACGTCGCTGTTATTTGCTCCAATTACGAGCGATCGAAGCATTTCTACGTCAATATCCTGGGCTTGCCCATCATTCAGGAAACGTTTCGAGCTGTCCGCCATTCCTACAAGCTGGATTTGGCTGTGGGCAATGGAGGCGCGATCGAGCTTTTTTCGTTTCCCAATCCGCCCAATCGTCCCACTACGCCTGAGGCGTGCGGACTGCGACATCTCGCGTTCAAAGCCGATGATCTGGATGTCTCCGTCGCCTATCTCACCGCTAATGACATCCTCGTTGAACCTATCCGCACTGACGAACTCACCAACAAACGTTTTACCTTTTTCAAAGACCCGGACGGTCTTCCTCTAGAACTCTATGAAACGTAGCTTCACCCCTCGATCGTGGCTCTCCGCTGTTAGAGGTGAGCAAAAAGCCGACCAATGAGTGCGGCTAGCCGAGCCAGAACAGCGGGTTCCGGCAATCAAGACTGTTCGCCCCCCTGTGTTCTGCAACGCTTTCTTTTCAAAGCGACTTCTGGGAGGATTTCTACCAGTGACCTTCAGGTATCGCCATGACAAGAGCCAGAGAAACCACTCCAGAAATTAACCTGAGCGAGCCGCAGTATTACTTCAACCGTGAGTTGAGCTGGCTTGAGTTTAATCAGCGCGTGTTGCACGAGGCACTTGACCCGCGTACACCGCTTCTGGAACGCTTGAAATTTCTGGCAATTTTTAGCTCTAACCTGGATGAATTCTTCATGGTGCGGGTGGCTATTTTGACCCAACAGATCGAAGCGCAGCTTGATAAGGTCGCTCCCGATGGCAGAACGCCACAGCAGACGCTTGATGCGCTTAGCCAGCGTTTGCGCCCAATGGTGACAGAGCAGCATCGTCACTTTGAGCGTGAACTCCGTCCCCTCCTGGCTGAGAAGGGTGTTCACATCCTTAACTACATGGACTTGAACCAGGAACAGCGCCGCTTTTTGCGAAAATACTTTGAGCAGCGAGTCTTTCCGATTTTGACACCGCTGGCGGTTGACCCGGCTCACCCGTTTCCCTATATCTCCAATCTCAGCCTGAATTTGGCAGTGCTGGTTAAAGATCCCCTGACACAGAAAGAACTGTTTGCTAGAGTCAAAGTACCCAATAGTCTCCCCCGCTTTGTCGGACTGCCTTCAGAGCTTCAGCAGTCCGATCGCCCGCAAGTTTGGGCAGGCGTACCACTAGAACAAGTCATTGCCCACAATTTAGAGTTGCTCTTTCCGGGCATGAACATCCAGGAGTATTCGCTGTTTCGCATTACGCGCGATGCGGATTTGGAGCTGGAAGAAGACCTGACGCACGACTTGCTGGTGGTCATTCAGCAAGAGTTGCGGAAGCGGCGCATGGGCGGTGCCGTCGTGCGGCTAGAAATTGAAGCGTCTGCTTCGCAGGCAGTGCGCGATCGCCTGATGCGAGAGAAAGCATTAACCGATCGCGATGTCTACGAGTTTGAAGGACTGCTGAATCTCAAGGATTTGATGTCGTTTCTAGCCTTGCCGCTGGCAGAACTCAAAGATCCCCCCTGGACACCCGTTGTACCTGCACGTTTGCGCCAACTCACGGATGCTGCTACGTCGGACGCAACGCCACCATCGGAAACAGGCGAGGATATCTTTACGCTGATTCGCCAACAAGATCTACTCGTCCATCATCCCTACGAATCCTTCACGGCTTCGGTAGAACATTTCATCACTCAAGCCGCGAACGATGCCGATGTGCTGGCGATCAAAATGACGCTCTACCGCACGTCTGGCGATTCGCCGATCGTCAAGGCGCTGATTGCCGCTGCCGAAAATGGGAAGCAGGTCGCCGTCTTGATTGAACTGAAAGCTCGGTTTGATGAGGAAAATAACATTAACTGGGCGCGACGACTGGAGGAAGCTGGCATCAACGTGATTTATGGCGTAGTTGGCTTGAAGACGCATACTAAAATTGCCCTCGTTGTGCGTCAGGAAGGGGATGATATCCGTCGCTATGTGCATATTGGTACGGGGAACTACAATTCTAAAACCGCCAAGCTCTACACTGATTTGGGCTTGTTTAGCTACAAAGAAGACCTGGGCGCTGATTTAACGGATCTGTTCAATTTCCTCACAGGCTACTCGCGGCAGCAGTCGTATCGCAAGCTGCTGGTGGCTCCGGTGAACCTGCGCGATCGCATGGTTGCTATGATTCGTCGGGAAGCCGAGCACGCCAAGCAGGGCGATCGCGGCTGCATCATCGCCAAGATGAATGCTCTAGTCGATCCACAAATAATTGCGGCACTTTACGAAGCGTCTCAGGCAGGTGTAGAGATTGACCTGATTATTCGCGGTGTCTGCTGCCTCCGTCCCGGCGTTGCAGGCGTGAGCGATCGCATTCGCGTCATCAGCATTGTGGGTCGCTTTTTAGAGCACTCGCGCATCTTCCATTTCCACAATAACGGGCAGGAAGAGGTCTTTATTGGTAGCGCTGACTGGATGCCCCGCAACCTCGATCGACGGGTCGAAGCCATCACGCCCGTTGAAGACCCGGCCGCAGCCCAACTGCGCGCTATGCTAGATACGTTTTTGGCAGACAACCGTCACGCTTGGGATTTACAGTCCGACGGAGCCTACGTTCAACGCCACCCTTCCGATGACGCACCTGAACGGGATGCCCAAATCGAGCTGGCGCAACAAGCGCAACGGTAACCAGAGGCGTTAGGGATCTGCGGGTTAATAAAGTATCAATGAGCCAGGTTTCGACTACGCTCAACCTTCAAGCCTCGCGGGTTGAGCGCAGTCGAAACCCGATCTCCTGGGAGCTTATTTTCTTGCAAGTCCCTTAGGAACAAGAATTTAATCACCTCGGCGTTTTCCGTAGGGGCGCACGGCTGTGCACCCCTACCTGCGAACAATTTGTCGGTTTTATTTAATCCACGATCCTTAGTTATAGCTGTCGCCATGAAGCTTAGGACATGGGGATCAAAGGGGGTGTGGGGGCGTTGCCCCCAGCCAGGGGTTCCACCCCTGCACCCCGTCCTAACCCAGATGTCTGTGGCTATAAAAATAGCTGCACGTCCTAGAATCGCTGTCAGCTTTTCTGCCTTGTGTCTCCTTCTAAAGTCATTGACTCTAGCTTTGCTTGTGGAGCCGTAACTCTACCCTCTGCCTCCAACAATCACGACAGCGAGTGGATACAGACGCGATCGCGTCCCGCTGCTTTTGCCTCATACAGCGCTTTATCTGCTGCTGTAATGAGCGTTTCAGGCAAGAAGTTTAAGGTTCGATCGGGTATCACACTCGCAATGCCCAAACTGAGCGTGACATACTGGCTCACGCTAGAGTTGGGATGGACTACTTGCAGTGCCTTCAAGTGCGATCGAATCATTTCTGCGACTTTGACCGCTCCTTCGATCGGCGTGTTGGACAAAATAACCGCAAATTCCTCACCGCCATAGCGTGCTGCCAGGTCACCAGGACGTTTGGCGACGGCGCTAATGGCGTTGGCAACTTGGCGCAAACACGCGTCTCCAGCTAAATGCCCGTAACCGTCAGCATCGTTATACCGTTTAAAGAAATCAACGTCGCAGAGAATTAAAGACAGTGGTTCTCGCTGTCGCATCAGCCGTCGCCATTCCTGGTCAAGATGGGCATCCAGCATCATGCGATTAGCGAGTTGCGTTAAGGAATCGACCGTTGCGAGACGATGAAACATTTTGGTTGCCGTTTCCAGTTGTTTCAGCAGTTGGGATTGTTGGATCAGTCTGCGGACACGTTGACGGAGGACTGCCCAGTGAATAGGTTTAGTCACATAGTCGGTTGCTCCGGCGGCAAACGCCCGATCGACGGAAACCTGATCATCTAAACCTGTAATCATCAGGACTGGTGTACGGTCTGCACCAGGCAGCGATTGTAATTGAGCACAGCACTCAAAACCATCCATGACTGGCATGATGCCGTCTAACAGAACGATATCCGGTTGAAAGCGATTACAGGCATCAATGCCTTCTTCGCCATTGCTTGCCTCAATAATCTGATAGCTTCCTTGCTCTAAAAAGCGTCGAATTTGAGTGCGGATTACTTTTTCGTCATCAATCAGCAAGATCAAGGGTGATGCTTTAGGCATGAAGGGAAGGGACAGCGGTGTTTTAAGCAGTGATAAATCTACAGGAGAAGTCATGGCGGTTACTGTAATTGTTCGTGCTTGAGAGCCACTTCAACGCGTTTGTACTCGAATTTCATCCGAGCAACTACCGCCGCAAGCTGATCGATCGAGTCGCTGGGAGCAGTGGTTTCTAATTCCTGACAAAGCTGATTGAGGTGAAGGGCACCCAGGGCAGCACTGCTGGATTTGAGTCCGTGGGCAGCCCGTTGCATTGCCTCGCGATCGCGCTGACTCATAGCAGCCTCAATGGTTTGCAAGAGTTGAGGCGCTTCAGCAACGTAGTAATCAATCAATTCGACAATGACCTCACGTCCCGTATCGCCCATTTCCTGACAGAATGATGCCAAAACGGTTAAATCTAAAGCTGCACGCTCGACATCGGAGGGGCTACACGAGGCATGTGGCTCAGAGTCAACGCTGGCGCTGCTGTCGATCGCCTCACTCGCCAGCTTTAGTGGTTTGCATTGATTGAGCACCTGAGCCAGTTCTTCCATGCGGATGGGCTTACTCATGTAATAATCCATGCCTGCATCGAGGCAGATTTTGCGATTGCCCCGCAGGGCATTCGCCGTCACGGCAATCACGTAGGGACGCGTATGAGGCTGCCATTGCTCACGAATTTGACGAGCGACTTCGAGTCCATCCATTTTTGGCATTTGCACATCCAGCAACACCACGTCATAAGGCTGGCGTTGTAGTGCGGCTAAAACTTCCAGCCCATCCTCTGCTACATCTGCCTGGTAGCCCAAACGCTGTAACATCAGCAAAGCAAGCTTCTGGTTTACCGGGTGATCGTCTGCCAGCAAAATTCTCAGAGAACGTATGTGATCGAATGCAGGCATCATGCTCTTTTAACCGTTTGGCTGGCTATGTTGGCGCGGCGTGTGCTTTTATTGTGGCGCTTTAACCCTTTGGGCTTCGCTAGCGGCAGAACGCCTGAGGCATGAGGCGATCGCTCAAAGAAGATAGAACCTCGCGTCATGCTGTGATGCCACTCACCTCGCGGACAAGTGACACTACCTCTCTAGAATGCCCATTTTTTTAGGAGATGAGATACACAGTAAAAAGCAAAATTTCAGCGAAAGCGCTTCAGTCGCCTTCGCTTGCGGCAGAGGGTTACACACGATACCTGTCTAGGTGTTATTTAGCCGAGAGATAAAAGTTTTGCTGTTGAGACATGGGGATGCTTGGGGTCACGGACTCGTGGAGGCGTTTTAGACTTACTTTTTCTGGGTTGCTTGAGAAAGCGCTTGAGATCCACCTGTGCCGCCAACTGTTTGAGGCGTACGGCTAACGCTGCCAG
>Ga0209181_10000326_pt1 | contig 89777 bp, 89 predicted proteins | sample MAT05_FD_187208 | JGI IMG/M metagenome (GOLD analysis project Ga0209181, IMG submission 187208) | Freshwater microbial communities from Lake Fryxell liftoff mats and glacier meltwater in Antarctica - MAT-05 (SPAdes) (version 2) | ecosystem: Environmental > Aquatic > Freshwater > Ice > Liftoff...
ATCGATCGCGCAGGCACAGAGAGAGCTTCAGGCCGTTGGGTAAAGACGGAGTAGTTGGTGCGAGGGGAGATATGCGCAGAGTAATTTCGCACCCCACATGTCCAAGCACCCCAACGACCCTTCCCTTCGCTCGTGGATACGCGTGCCGAAAGGCAGCGATTTCCCGATACAGAACATCCCCTTCGGCATCGCCTCTTGGAACGGTGAACCACCACTGCCTGCAACACGCATCGGCGACACGGTAATAGACCTGAGCATACTGGCCGATATGGGCCTGCTTGATGGTACCGGTATTGGACGCGAGGCATTCCTTGCCCCACGACTGAACGACCTGATGGCCTTCGGAAAGCCGGCTGCGCGTGCGTTGCGCGAACGCTTGAGCGAACTGTTCCGCGAGGACAACCCAACGCTGCGCGACGATAACGAATTGCGTGAGGATGCCCTTTTGCCATTGGACCAAGTGGTCATGCACATCCCCGTGGAAGTGGGGGACTACACCGATTTCTACAGCAGCCGGGAACACGCGACCAACGTTGGTACCATGTTCCGTGATCCGGCGAACGCCTTGCTACCCAACTGGCTGCACTTGCCCGTGGGCTACCACGGTCGCGCCAGTAGCCTTCTTCCAAGTGGCGTTCCATTCCACCGCCCCATGGGACAAACGCGCCCGGACCCGAACGCACCGCCCGTCTTCGGTCCAACGAAACAGCTGGATTTTGAACTGGAGGTCGGCTTCTTCACGTTCCCCGGCAAACCTTTGGGGCAGCGCATCTCTACTGCTGAATCGGAGGACCACATCTTCGGGTTGGTGCTCGTCAATGACTGGAGCGCGCGCGATATCCAGAGCTGGGAATATGTGCCGCTGGGGCCTTTCCTCGCTAAGAACTTCGCCTCGTCCATATCGCCGTGGGTGGTGACCTTGGATGCGCTGGAACCATTCCGCACGGAAGGGCCAACACAAGAACCTACGCCCCTCACCTACCTACAGACCAAGGGGTACAAAGCTTTCGATATCGCATTGGAGGTGAGCATCGCACCGGAGAACGGCGAGGCGACCACGATCTGTCGCAGCAACTTCAAGCACCTGTATTGGAACATGGCCCAGCAGTTGGCGCACCATACGGTGAATGGTTGCAACGTGCGCTGTGGAGACCTGATGGCCAGCGGTACCATCAGCGGACCAACGCCGGATAGTTTTGGCAGCATGCTTGAACTGACTTGGCGCGGCACGAGACCGATCGCACTGGCGAATGGGGAGGAACGCAAGTTCATCAACGATGGGGATACCGTGACCATGCGCGGCCATTGCGAAAAGGACGGGATCCGGATCGGGTTCGGGGCGGTGGAGGCGAACGTGTTACCCGCATTGCCGTTCGCATGATGGCGTGACACCGTAACTTTCGGCGGATGAGCAACCCGGGATCCACGCAGGGCAAGGCGCCCGTGCAGAAAGTGGAGATCGATCTGGAGAAGGAGAAAGCGGAGATCCTGCTCCGTTATCGCGGCCTGCTGCGCTCCATTCGCGGCGAGCGAACACCGGAGGACAGCCGCTTGATCCGCAAGGCGTTCAACATCGCACTGGAAGCCCACAAGGACCAGCGTCGCAAGACCGGCGAACCGTACATCTACCACCCGATCGCCGTTGCACGGATCTGCGCGGAGGAGATCGGCCTGGGCACCACAAGTGTTGTCGCAGCCCTGCTACACGATACCGTAGAGGATACCGACCTGACGTTGGATGATGTGAAGGACCTCTTCGGCCCCACCGTCGCTACGATCATCGATGGGCTCACGAAGATCAGCGGCATGCAGTTCACCACGGACAGCATCCAGGCCGAGAACTTCCGCAAGGTGCTGCTGACGTTGGCCCAGGACGTGCGTGTGATCCTGGTAAAGCTCGCCGATCGGCTGCACAACATGCGCACGCTGGACAGTATGGCGCGCGACAAGCAGTTGAAGATCGCCAGCGAAACGCTCTTCCTCTACGCGCCGCTCGCGCACCGGCTCGGCTTGTACAACATCAAGAGCGAACTCGAAGACCATTCCCTGCGCTTCAAGGAACCCGCGATCCATGCGGACATCAGCCATCGGCTCAAGAAAGGGGAAGCCGTGCGCAAGCGATTCATCAGCCGTTTCAACCTCCCCATCCGCGAAGCGATGGACAAGGAAGGTTTCGCTTACGAGATCAAAGGGCGACCCAAGAGCGTACACAGCATCTACAACAAGATGCTCAAGAAGCACGTCAGCTTCGATGAGGTCTACGATGTGTTCGCGGTGCGGATCATCATCGATACGCGGAACGAATTGGAAAAAGCCGATTGCTGGAAGGTCTACAGCATCGTGACCGACTACTATCAACCCAACCCGGACCGGCTGCGCGACTGGATAAGCCTGCCCAAAGCGAACGGCTACGAAAGCCTGCACACCACGGTGATGAGCCCCGGTGGCCGCTGGGTGGAAGTGCAGATCCGCAGCAAGCGCATGGACGAGATCGCTGAGATGGGCTTGGCCGCGCACTACCGTTACAAGGACGATGACGAGGACGACCATTCCACCGCACTGGACAACTGGCTGAACCGGATCCGCGAAGTGCTGGAAGAACCCGGCAGCAATGCGCTGGACTTCGTGAACGATTTCAAGCTGAACCTCTTCAGCGACGAGATCGTAGTGTTCACCCCGAACGGCGAGATGCGCAACCTCCCGACAGGCGCAACTGCGTTGGACTTCGCTTTCGACATCCACTCCCAGATCGGTCGGCAGTGTATCGGTGCCAAAGTGAACCACAAACTGGTGCCGCTGAGCCAACCCTTGAAGAGCGGCGACCAGATCGAGGTGATCACCAGCAAGAAGCAGCAGCCCAAAGAGGACTGGCTCACCTACGTGGTGACCGCAAAGGCGCGCCACAGGATCAAGCAAGCGCTTCGGGACCAGAAACGCAAGCTGGCCGTGGTGGGCAAGGAAATGGTACAACGGCAACTGCGCACGTGGGCGGCGAAAGCGGACACCACCAACATCGCGGCACTCGTAGAGCATTTCCGCAGCAGTTCGCCCATGGACCTCTACTACCAAGTGGCTCGCGGCAAGCATGTCCTGGAAACCATCAAGGACCTGCAGGTACGCACCGGGCGTGTCGTTCTTCCCAAGCTGAAACGCAACGAGGATGAACGATCCTTGGAAGAGGTAGTTGCCAGCATCCGCGGTGAAAAGGGCGCTCCCCTCCTGATCGGGGACGATCTGCAGAAGATCGATTACCAACTTTCGGATTGTTGCAACCCGATCGCCGGTGACGATGTGTTCGGTTTCATCAGCGTCGGTGAGGGCATTAAGATCCATCGCGTGAATTGCCCGAACGCCGTGCAGCTGATGAGCAACTTCGCCTACCGGATCGTGAAAGCGCGCTGGAAGGGCAAGGACACAGTGGAGTTCCTGGCCGGCATCCGTTTCAGCGGGATCGATGATGTGGGTCTGGTGAACAAGATCACCACGATAATCAGCCACGAGCACAACGTGAACATGCGGGCGATCAGCTTCGAGAGCAACGACGGCATCTTCTCCGGAAAGGTGATGGCCTACGTACACGATACCGACCACCTGAACGCGCTCATGGACAAGCTGAAACGGGTGCGGGGGGTGCGGAGCGTGGAGCGTGTGGATCACTGAGGGGACTGCAAACCCCCAGCTCCGTGCTTAAATGAATGCCTCTTTTTGATCAATACCGAGCTGTTGCCATGGATGTTGGGACTTCCGGAGCTCCGGGGCGGGCCTTTGGGCACGGTTCTCCGTGTTGATCGTTGAGAGTTGGAACTCGTAACGTTGGATCCACTCACGCTGCGTCGCTTACTTTTGTGTCCATGGTGGTGGCCGAACAACAAGCCAACGTCCAGCGCATCTTCAGCGAGTACCTTGAACTCCACGGGCACCGCAAGACGCCGGAGCGCTTTGCGATACTGAGCGAGGTCTACGCCCACGACGGACACTTCGACATCGAGCGGCTCTATGGCCGCATGAAAACGAAGAAGTACCGCGTGAGCCGGGCCACACTATACAACACCATGGACCTGCTGATCGACTGCGAGCTGGTGCGTCGCCACCGCTTCATCGGCACGCAGGCCCAGTTCGAGAAATCGCACGCCTACCGCCAGCACGACCACCTGATCTGCGCCCAATGCGGCGAAGTGCAGGAGTTCTGCGACCCACGCATCCAACAGATCCGCAACACCGTTACCGAGGTGATGGGATTCACCGTCCGTTACCACGCCCTTCAGATCCACGGCCTATGCCGAACTTGCCAAGCCAAACGCCAAAACCCATGACCGTGACAGACCGCCCGATGTTCGACCTCGCCGTATCCCAAGAGCGGAATTGCAAGGTCTTCCACCTCAAGGGCCGCTTGATGGACCAACATCAAGCCGACCGGCTGATGTCCACATTGGATGAGGAATTGGCAGGCGACCAGAAGACCGTCGTACTCGATATGGGTGAGCTGCAGTACATGAACAGCACTGGGCTGAACATCTTGATCAACGTGCTCACACGAACACGCAGTGCAGGTGGTGATACGTTGATCGCGGCCGTTTCGCACAGCGTGCGTCAGCTCTTCGTAGTGACCAAGCTCGATACGGTCTTCACGATCACCGCAACGGTGGACGAAGCCGTGGCCAAGCTCAGTGCCTGATCCATGGGTGCGAAGATGGATGTACTGCTCGGTGCCCAATGGGGCGATGAGGGCAAGGGCAAGGTGGTGGATGTGATGGCGCCGGATTACGATGTTATCGCTCGTTTCCAAGGCGGGCCGAACGCGGGACACACCTTGTTGTTCGAAGGACGCAAACACGTCCTGCACACGATCCCAAGCGGCATCTTCCGCGAAGACACAGTGAACCTCGTCGGGAACGGGGTGGTGATCGATCCTGTCATCTTCTTGAAAGAGGTGAATGCACTAAAGGCCATTGGCGTGGACGTTCGCGAGAGCTTGTTGATATCCCGTCGCGCACATCTGATCCTTCCGACACACCGCGCGTTGGATGCTGCAAGTGAAGCCGAGAAAGGAACGTCCAAGATCGGCAGCACGCTCAAGGGCATCGGCCCCACCTACATGGACAAGACCGGTCGCAACGGCTTGCGCGTTGGTGATATGGAGTTGCATGACTGGATGGACCGCTACCGTGCGTTGACCACCAAGCACGAACGCCTCTTGACCCAATACGACCGACCTGCTGCGCCGAATGAAGCCGAGGAGGAATGGCTCGCTGCCATTGAAGTGCTCCGCAGCATGCGTCTGGTGGACAGCGAGCACTACATGGACCAAGCACTGCGCAGTGGAAAGCGAGTGCTCGCCGAAGGTGCCCAAGGCACCATGCTCGATATTGATTTCGGGACCTATCCATTCGTCACCAGTAGCAACACCATCAGCGCTGGTGCTTGCACAGGTCTCGGTGTGGCGCCGAATCGGATCAATAAGGTGGTCGGGATCTTCAAGGCCTATTGCACACGCGTCGGCAGTGGTCCCTTTCCAACGGAGCTCGAGGACACTACCGGCGAGCACATCCGGAACGTGGGCCAGGAATTCGGGAGCACAACAGGTCGTGCGCGACGTTGCGGTTGGCTGGATCTTCCTGCGTTGCAGTATGCTGTGATGATCAACGGCGTTACCGAACTGGCCATGATGAAGAGCGATGTACTGAGTGGAATGGACGATGTGCGCGTATGCACCGGCTACACCGTGAACGGCAAAGCCACGGACCGTATGCCGTACGACATCAACAGTCGGGTGGAACCCATCCTGAAGAAAGTGGATGGGTGGGGCGATCTGAGCACGGATGCGCCGCTGCCCGCAGGACTGAGCAGCTACATCGCGCTGATCGAAGAACGTGTTGGCGTGCCGGTAACATTGGTATCGCTGGGACCGGATCGCGCGGAGACCGTGCATCGCCAAGCAACAGCGGTACACTGATCACTGATGGGCCGATCCGCTCGTGAACGGACCGGACCGGCGAACACAAGTCCGCACGTCCATCAGGCTTTTCACGACCATCTCAAGGAACTGCTCGGTGATGAAGCGGATGCACTTGAACAGGCGTTGACCACACCTTCTCCGGTCAGCATCCGGGTGAATGATGCGAAATGGCACGGGCCGCAAGCCGATGCCGTTCCTTGGTGTGCAACGGGCCACTACCTCAGCGTACGGCCTTCGTTCACCTTCGACCCATTGCTCCATGCCGGCTGCTACTATGTGCAGGAAGCATCAAGCATGTTGTTGGAACAGGCCGTGAAAGCATGTGGCTTCATGGGCCAAGACATTCGCGCACTGGATCTATGTGCCGCACCGGGCGGTAAGACCACCCACCTCCGCGGCTTGCTCTCACCGGGTTCGTTGCTCGTGGCGAACGAGATCGATCGCAAGCGACAAGTCGTGCTGCAGGAGAACCTTTGGAAATGGGGCGCATCGAATACCGTGATCACCGGAAACGCCCCGCACCATCTGCAAGCCCTGCCGGAGTTCTTCGATCTCATTCTCGTAGACGCGCCGTGTTCCGGTGAAGGCATGTTCCGCAAGGATCCCTTCGCACGTGAGCAGTGGTCGCCTATGTTGGTACAGCAATGTGCAACCACACAGCGTGCTGTGTTGGATCATGCGTGGCACAGCCTGAAGCCCGGCGGCACGTTGATCTATAGCACCTGTACGTGGGAAGAAGCGGAGAACGAGGACCAACTCGCACGCTTAAAGGAACGGGGCGCACATTGCATCGACATCCATGTGGATGCTTCGTGGGGCATTGTCGTCGCTGAGCGACATGGAATAACCGGATTGCGTTGTTATCCGCACCGGATGAATGGCGAAGGCTTTTTCATCGCTGTGCTTCGGAAGGATGGTGAAACGTCATTTCCGTCACTGCCGTGCTCTCCTTCGAGCGACGTTCCGAACGAAGCAATACGTTGGTTGCGCGCTGATCGCCTTTGGAACACCATGGTACAGAACGAGGTGCTTTTCGCCGTGCAACCGGAATGGACAGCCGACATCCATGAACTTGGCATGGCGTTACGGGTACTTTCTCCCGGTATTCCATTGGCCGAGCGCAAAGGCCCTGATCTGCGTCCACACGCTGCGCTTGCCCTGTCCAGCGATCTCGCCCGCAACGCTTTCCCTACCGTGGAGCTTGATCGCGCAACAATGTTGAACTTCCTGCACGGCTCGGCAATACCAGCCACCGATGTGCATGGCACCGCACTGGCTTGCTATAACGGGATCGCGCTGGGTTGGCTGCAAGGCGCGGGGAACCGCTGGAACAACCGTTGGCCAGCGCCATGGCGCATCCGTGCGCAACAACCCTCGGCGCCGCACGTATCTTGGGCCGATCGGAACCATGAGCGTGCGTAGAATGAACGCTTCTGGACATCACATCCACCAGCCATGACCGCTTTTCTGGACTGGTTCGAACGGCACAAGCTGGGTGTGATCGGCACGTTGGCCACGCACTCCTTCCTATTGTTCGCCTTTTCCCTATTGACCGTGCACAGCAACGAGAGCGGCGAGGTCTCGCAGGAAATGCACATGGACATCGAGACCATCGAAGAGACGGACCCTATGCTTCCACCGATCAACCGCCCGGAGCTTGATGCCTCGAAGGACGTGACGAACGCGACCAGCAACATCACCGCCCAGAAGACCGCGTTCTCCTATTCACCCACCAAGATGGCCGAGAGCGTGGAGAGCGACCTGAAGGCGTTCGAGCAACTGGAATTCGATCGACTGGCACAGGAACGCCACGATCGAGGCGAAGAGGTGGTGATCCCGCAACTGGATCCCAGCAAGTGGAACAAGGAGCGTTACATGGAAAAGGCCGCCGAGCCCGTGAAGATGGAAGGTGCCACGACCGTGTGGCATGACCTCACCGGCCGCGTACGTTCCGATGATGTGCCCGGCTATCTCTGCAAGGAACAAGGACGCGTCGCCATCAGGATCCAAGTGGACAGGCGAGGCGATGTGATGAAGGCGGAATTGGATGCCGCCCAAAGCGTACGCGCCGATGACTGTATGATCGAACACGCCATGACCTCGGCCCGTCGAGCGCGGTTCAACTCACTCGGATCGGCTCCCGACCCGCAAAGAGGCACATTGTACTTCCTCTTCATGCCTCAATAGAGCCATTTTGTCATTACTTTTTATAGAAATACGGTCATAATGACCGTATTTGCGGTATTGCATTCCGTTTGACGGATGCGGGCACAGACCAAAATTCTGACCCATGATCACCAAATATCGCGCACACCCTTACCACCGTCCGCTCAACGACCTCTTGAACGTTACCATCGGGCGCGACATCAGCCAGTTCTTCGGACACGATGATGTGGCCACCACCTCGCCCAAGGTGAACATCACTGAGACACCGACGGAATTCATCATCAGCTTGCTGGTGCCGGGTTATGCGAAGGACAAGTTGAAGATCACCGCTGAGAAAGAGACCTTGACGGTGTTGGGCGAGAAGTCCGAGCACACACTTGGGGAGAACGAGCGCTTCACGCGCCGTGAATTCCAAGTGGGCAGCTTCACCCGCAGCTTCCGCTTGCCCGAAACCGTTGACCTTGCTTCCGTCCGCGCCGAACAGGTGGAAGGTGTGCTACACGTACACATCCCCCGAGTTGAACCGGCCAAGCCCGCCGTATTCGACATCAGGATCGCCTGATCCGATCGAACTTTCGCAACAAAGGCCGCCTCGTGCGGCCTTTGTTCGTTGCATACCTTCATGTCCCGAAACAATTCGATCATGCGCCGCGCGCTACTCCCCTTCATTGCTCTGGCTCTTTCCATATCAGCGCCCGCTCAAACAGGCGCTGACCAACCGGAGAAGACCAGTTCCGGACCTGGCAGGCCCCATGTAGACCTCCGTATCCGCATCGGTGGTGGTGCAAGGTGATCACGATGTGGCGCCAGCGCCAGCATCATGCATCGAAGAACAAGGGCAAACCCGCTTGAACTGTCTCTCTCACGAAGTGCTTTTAGCGATCAATGCAAAAATGGATCCAGCCGATGCTCCGAAAAGTTCCTCCACCGCACCGGTGGTGGTCACCTTCGTGATCAACCAGCTCGGGGATATGAAGGATATCCGTGTTGAACACAACAGAACTTCAGACCTCTCGAAAAAAATGATCGTCGCCCTGTACGCTTTACCCAAGTTCACTCCGGCCACCAAAGGCGGCTCCAATGTGGGGACCAGCGTAAAGGTCACTTATACCGTTTCGCAATTCGTAATGGCCCGATCTCGCCATACGGCTCATCGAGCCAAACGTATTGTCTCACGCGCATTTACCACTTCTAAGTCCAGCCCAGCCTTGGGGCTGTCCTGAACTAAGAATTGGTATTACGCATCCGAAGCCTTGTTCGCACCGGAAAATTAAGCCTGTAACCATCACCGTACCATGGCCGTAGGACCACAAGCGTTCGGACAACCAGCGCACCAAGGCCATGCAACGCGACCTTCTCGCCTACTATCAAGAAGTTTTGGACAAGATCAGCCAAGCCGATGCGCGCACCTTTCGCAAAGAAATGCGCAAGGCCTTCAAGCGCTTGGTGCCCGAGGAACGTGAACAATTGAAGAGGTGGTTCCGCAGTGCCTGCGTATGCCGTTTGGAACATCCGACGGAAGCAGCACTTCAACCAATGACCGTTAAGGCCAGGAAGAACGTCAGTTGAAGTACCGGCTATTCCAAGCCTCTGCACTGAACTGGCCGAAGAAGGCGAACCACCCGAACACCGTGAAGCTGGAGAAGACCATCGTGGACCACAGTAGGAAGAGAACACGGTGAGCGCCCCAGAAGGTCGCTGCCGGATCGGTGGTCATCCAGTGCGTCGGCACCAACATGCTCGCGATGGCAGCAAAGACCAGCACGAGAACAGCAAGATGAGCGACCGTGCGGAACGGCCAATTCACGATGCTGCGAGCTACCGATAGATCATTGCCCCACTTGTGTACCAAGTAGAACCTGTCATTTCCGATAGGTACGAAGAGCAAAGGATCCACTTCGCTATCACACAACTTGAAACGACTGGCGGGAGCCATCACCATAAAGCTCTTCAGCGGGGCCTCTGCCTTGCGCTCCAAGCCACGCAAAGCGCAGATCGCCGTGCTGGGTAAAGGTCCTTTGAAGAGTCCACCCGGCAAGAACCTCAACCGGTAACGAATGCAGAGTGCCTTGATGGTCTCTCGGTGGAAGATGCGATCGGGATCCATACCATATATCCGCACAGGACGCTGGTCCGTGGAACTAAGTACCATGGCCCGCAACAGATCGTCCTGTTTCTGTTCGTCGTGCAAGAGGTGATACACCTCTTCAAGCACGCTTTCCTGACCAAGGAGCATGCGCTCCAATCGTTCGCGTTCGGTGTGTGTTGACATGGCTTCTGCCCTAGTAACGCCGGAAAGCACGGATCGGTTCGTCAGCCTTCGCTTCTTGCCGCCAAGCTCATTTCCGAAGCATGGCTCTTGGTATCCTCCTCATCTTCCTTACCCAAGGCGAACTGGCGCACTTCCGGCGGAGCATCCACTGCGATGGACGACCGCACTAGACCGTTGGGATTGGTCAACTTACAACTGGCCTTGATGTCGAGTGGGTTGGAACGCGTGCCTTTCTCGACCACCACGTTCCACACGGAATCGAACGGCACCACGAAACGGACCGGCGACTCCTCGAACAGGCCACCATGGAAGGAGAACGTTCTCCCTTTGCGATAGGCCTTCATTTCACGGGCCGTCATGAATCGCACCTTGGTGGACGTATCGATCTCCACCTCGATGATCTCTTTACGTTTCGCCTCGAAGGATCTATACAGGAACTTCATACCGGGTTGTGCAATGGTTTGCGTAAAGATACGGAGCCTATACAACGCTTGTTACAGCCTGACACTGAGCACGGGGAAAGTGGTGTGATTCACGATATCCTCCGTGAGGCTGCCGTTCACCACATGGAAGAAGCCCGTTCGACCATGGGTGGCCATGGCGATCATGTCCGCATCGATGCCTTTGGTGAAGTTGAGGATGCCTTCCTCGATGCTGAGGTCGTTGTAGATCGTGGCGGTGAACTTCTTCAGCTCGTGTCGTTGAAGGAAGCGGTCGATGGCCTTGTGGCTGTCCTCGCTGCGCTCGAAACTCCGCGGTGTGTTCACCTTGAGCAGATGCACCTTGGGGTCGAAAAGTTGCAGGAGCGGGAGGAAGGCCTCGAACTTCTCTACATCAAGGTCCGAGAAGTTGGAGGCGAAGACCATGTCGCGCACTTCGAAATCGGCCACATGGTGTTTGATCACCAGGACCGGCATGGGCGCCTGCCGCACGATCCGTTGCGTATTGGACCCCACCAATCCACGAAAACCTGTGGCGCCGTGCGATCCCATCACGATAAGATCGGCCGTCAGCAGGCGTTCATTCTTGAAGATCTCGTTGAGCGACAATTGCCGCAACATGAACTTCTTCAGCTCAACCCCTTGAAGAAAGGGTAGATCAGGGACCCGTTCCAACTTGGCCTCGATCTCGTCCCGGAGCCGTTGGTTCTCCGTGTGGAAATCGGTCATCTGCTCGTACAGATGGACAACGTCGATCATAGCACCCGTGAGGCGTGCGATCTTGGCCGCTACACGCAAGGCATCGGTAGCACAATCGGAGAAGTCGTAGGGGACGAGGATGGTCTTGATAGCCATGGTGGTACGTTTTGGTGACGCCTGCGGAACGCTGAAAATAACACCGCTGTGCGGGCCATCCAAATTGGAACGTTGCTTAGCCCCTGCCTTTCCTACATTCGCCGCACCTGAATGGACACGCCGACCGCTATACCCGCCACGGATAAGACCCCGGCCGTGGAGATCAATTTTGATCTCGGTTTCTTCTCCATCAGCGGATGTTCCATCCCCGAGAACGCCGACCGCTTCTACTCGCCCATTCAGGACAGCGTGGAACGGTATGCGCTGACCCCGCACACCAAGACCACGGTGCGCATCGCCCTTACGTACTTCAACTCCAGTACATCAAAGTACCTGCTGGACCTATTAAAACGGTTGGAGGACGTACACGCTTCGGGGAGGTCGCAAGTGGTACTGGAATGGTGCTTCGCGAGAGGTGATCTGGATATGAAGGAGGCCGGCGAGGATTACCGCTCCTTGGTGGAGTTCCCGGTACGGCTGAAGGAGATGGACGAATGAGCCTTCAACGACCGTCCATGGCCTGCTGGTGGGCCCGTGCCGAGATCGGCGATCCGTCCCGGAAGTAGTTTACCTCGCCCCACGGATGTGACACTTTCCGGTAGGTCACGAGATGTCCCTCCTGGCCGAGTGTGTTCTCCACCACCACTGAACGCCCTTCCTTATAGACGCGCTGGCCTTCGATCAAGACCGGTGCTACGGCAGGTCGGGAGGCCACAGTGTGTTTCACGGATACTGGAGCCTCCGACTTCGGGGGAAGCACTTTCGCCGGTCCAGTGATCGCCCGCGGTTCATGTGACCTGACCACTTCCACTGTTCGCTCACGGACCGGCTCGCTGAACACCAACTTGTTGGATGCCACCGATACCGGCTTAGTTCCAACAACTGTCTCACCTGTGCCTGGCGCCACAGCAGGATCCGGCGCCGGAGCAACCGCAGAGATGGCGGCATCACGCTTGGCGATCAAGGCCTGCAGGTCCTGGATCTTTACCTTCGGATATACGTTGTAGGGCCGCATGGAACGAGCTTCCTTGAACTTGGTCATGGATTCCTCGTACTTCACCTGCCGGAAAAGATCCTCGGCTTGGGTCATCGCGGCCTGGAAGGCAACATCCACCCGAGCGGCCTCCTGTTCTTCTTTAGCGATACGCGCACGCTCCTTAGCGCTCAGCTTCTCGAAATCGCGTGCAAGTCCTTCCTCCTGAGCAAAAACGGGCATGGCGAGCCCCAACATGAAGATCATCAGGGCTCTGTAGGCGGGCAAAAGGCGCATCTTGGGGGCGGGGAGAAAGCGGTGGGCGGGTCTTGGGCCGCGCGCGCTGCTACGCGAGAGGGTCGGTAAAGGTTGCGCTGTACGCTCAAGGAATATGACGACCTACTTTCGCACTACGAACAACGGGCGTTCATACACGAGGAACGGCCCAGCCAACGTTGTCCACTCAGAAATCGCCATACCGGCAACTCCATGAAACAGCTTTTAACCTTCGCCACCGCTGCCCTCCTGCTCCAAGCCTGCAGTCCGGAAGACCCAAAAACATCCGAACCTTATCGTCAGCTGGAAGAGGACCAGCGCCGTGCAGAAGGAGTAGTAGCTGCAAAGGACTCCACGATCAACTCCCTCTTCGGCACTTTCAACCGGATCAGCGAGAACCTGCGCACGATACGCTCCAAGCAAGGAACGCTTGTGACCCCGGAGGCCGGCGCGGAGACCAGCGGCGATGTGGAACAGCGGATCATGGGCGATATCGAGGAGATCGATGCCTTGCTTTCCGAGAACAAAACGCTGATCGCCAAACTGCGCAAACAGGCCAAGTCCTCCGCTGGGACCATCGCCGAGTTGGAGAAGACCATAGCAGACCTGGAAAAGACGATCGATGAAAAGGACACGGAGATCGCCGGTCTGAAGGAGCAACTTGCCAGCACGAACAGTTCACTCGCCACATTGATCGACATGTACCGCGACAAATCGCAGGTGGCGGACATGCAGCGCAATGAACTGAACAGTGCCTTCTATGCCGTGGGGACGGCCAAGGAGTTGAAGGAGAAAGGTGTGCTGACCAAGGAAGGCGGCTTTGTCGGCATCGGTGGGGTGAACAAGCTGAATACAGCGGACCTGCCGAAGGATTATTTCTCTGCCATAGACGTCACCTCAACACAGGAGATCACGCTGGGCGGCAAGAAGGCAAAGCTTTCCACCGCGCATCCCGAGGGTAGCTACCGGATCGATGGAGGTGGTGCCAAGTTGGTGATCACCGACCCGGCCAAGTTCTGGAGCATCTCCAAGTACCTCGTGGTGGTGGTGGATTGATCGACGGACCCCATCAGCGAAAAAGGGCTGGCGTAACGCCAGCCCTTTTTCGCTTCCTGAAGATCCGATCACTTGTTCTGGACCGGTGCAATGGGTGCGTTGTACTCGCCTTTCGCATCCGGCACTTTTCCTCCAGCGCAGCAGCCGTGGGCCCCAGCACCTGTGGCGCAGCTCTTGCCTGCTGATGAGCAAGACGGGATCTCAGGATCGAACTTCCCATTATCCTTCAACTGGGACAGCATCTTCTGTTGCTCATCGCTCAGCTGCGCGAAAGCCTTATCGTCGTAAGTCTTCATGGTAATAGCTACTTTCTCCTGTGCAGCGCGACATGCGGCACGCTGCGAGGCGACACGTTTCTCCCCTTCCAAGAAGATCTTGTGCAACGCGGCTGCTTGCGATTCATTCAGCGAGAGTGCGCTCACGTAAGCATCAGCACGCATTTTGGCGAAGTATTCCGCATCCGTGGCGGCAGGCTTGGTGACCGTTACTTGCGCAGGCTTCGCCGTTGTGGGGGGCTTGGCTGTTTGGCCCGGTTTGGCCGTGGGTGGCTTCCCTTGGGCGAAGGATGCGGAAACGAGAAGGCAAGACGCGGCAAGGAGGACAAGGGATCTCATGGGTAGTTGGTTTTTGGTTCGGTCGTGTGTTGGAAAGGTAATGGTCCATCCTTCATGAAAGGGCCGAAACCTTTCTTGCAAACAGCGTTCCGATCGTGGACCGATCAAGAACCCTTCGTGCCACGCACCATCTGCTCGATGGCATCCCACATGCCCGGCTCCACCATATCGAGCATGTTGAACTGGCCACCGCCCTTGAGCCACTCACCACCATCGATAGTAACGACCTCTCCGTTCACGTAGCCACTGTACGGGGAGATCAAGTAGGCCACCAGATCGGCCAACTCGCGGTGTTCGCCCAAGCGGCCGAGCGGGACGCGCTTGGTCATGTCGAACTTCTCCATCAGTTCGCCGGGCATCAAACGGCTCCATGCCCCTTTCGTTGGGAAGGGTCCGGGTGCAACGGCATTGCTGCGGATGCCATACTTGCCCCACTCAGCGGCCAGTGACCGGGTCATGGCCAGCACTCCGGCTTTCGCGCAAGCGCTCGGCACCACGTATCCCGAACCTGTCCATGCATAGGTGGTCACGATGTTGAGGATGGCCTTGTCGCGTTCGCCCTTGGCGATCCAGTCCTTGCCGAAGGCGAGCGTACAGTTGACCGTACCCATCAGTACGATGTCGATTATCGTTTCGAACGCCTTGCTGCTCAACCGCTCGGTAGGGCTTATGAAATTGCCGGCTGCGTTGTTGATCAGGCCGTCCACTTCTCCGAAGCGCTCGCATGCGGACTTCAAGACCTGCTCCACCTCGGCATAGTTGCGCACGTCGCACGCCAGTGGAAGTACTGTTCCGCCAGTGGCCTTCTCGAGTTCGTGCGCTGTGCCTTCGAGCACATCCAATTTTCGACTTGTGATGCACACGCTGGCACCAAGGCCGAGGAGCATTTCGGTCATGCTCTTGCCCAGACCCGTGCCGCCACCTGTAACAACGATCGTCTTTCCTTTCAGCGCATCGGGGCGCATCATGCTTTCCATGGTCGGTTGGTCCGTTGAGTAAGGTTGCTGCGTTCAGGACAAGATCAAGGAGCGTTCCTTGGGGGTGGTGCAGTGCCCGGTGCATTCTCCTTTGGCTTAGCGGAGCCGGGTGCATTGCCTTGCACGGGAACAACACCTGGTGGAAGGTTGGTGGGGGTCTGAATATCCTTCGCGCATGTAGTGCGGGCCAGCACCTCGACCTCATCGCCGTAGTGGGCGGTGAACTGGCGTTCGAGGGCCTTACGGAAGTTCGCACAAGCCTCCTCTTTTCGGCCTGCTTCAAGATCGATGATACCGAGGCTGCGATACGCGTAGGCGTTGCCCTTGTTCTTGCGAATGGCCAAGTCCAAGTTCTTCACGGCCTTTCCCTCGTCGCCCAACTTGTACAAACTCCACCCCCTGTTGCTGAACGCGTATCCGTAATTGGGGTCCTGCTTGATGGCCTTGTCATACTGGGCCACCGCCTTGGAATGATCACCAAATAGAGCATACCGATAGTATCCAAGACTGTTGTATGAGACCGCATCGCGCGGCGAAAGTCCAACGGCTTTCTCAAGGTCGACGCGGGCCTTGGCCGAGTCGCCGAGCATGGCGTGGCACGATCCGCGTTCGCGTACCATGCGCGCTGATGATGGATGGGCCTGAACGGCATCATCGAAAACGCTCATCGCGGTGGTCCAATCCTTCAACCGTTCATGGGTGCTCCCGACGCGGTAAGCGAATTCCTCAGCGGCTCCGGCATTGCCGGGCTTTCCGGTCCCGATGTAGTACAATGCGCTGTCCATCCGCCCCAGTCCGAGGTAGGCCCCTATCAATTGCGAGCGCAATTCAACATCATCACCCAACGTGGCCTGGGCCTTCTTCGCATCGCGGATCGCTTTCTCGTACTCCCCGACCCTACAATAGGCATCGGCCCGCAGCACAAGGAACCGTGCCGGTGCATCCTTCTTGATCAACACGCGCTCACAATACCCGATCGCTTTGTACGCCTTGCCCATTGCTAGGGTCTTTCGTATACGCGCTTCTTCCTTCTCGTACTGGGCGTGAAGCATGTGCGTCAGAACTACAAGTGCCAGAACGACAATATTTCTCAGCATAGGGCGAAGATATTCCGGCGCACGACGCCCTTCGCAAGGAATAACTTCGCAGCGCCGTCCTTCGCCTTACAGTGGACCACATCACCACCATGCGTACCGAATATCCGGCCAAGGTCCTGCTTGCTTGGGGTGAAGCCATTGCCGGCAACGCCGAGCTACGTGATTGGTTGATCAAGAACGGTTTTCCCGAACTGGGCATCTTCACCTTCGCCCTACGCAACAAGCAGGACGCACGTAAGTGGCTCATGGAGAATGGCCACCCGCATTTGATGGCCATCATCACTGGCATCGAAGGCGATAAGGTGGCGCTGGATTGGCTTGACCACAACGGTATGACGGTGCTCAAACACGTTGCCCTCACCGGCGATGGTGATCAGGACGCCTTGCGCTGGTTGGTGGAACACGGGCACCGCGAGTTGGCCGTGATCGGCAACAAGATGTACCAGGTGAAACGCAAGATGGACGAGGACTACGGCGACTATCACCGCATGGCGCAGGACTGATCGCGCGACATCAAGCGACCCATCGCAAAGGGCTCAACGGTTATCCTCTTCCTCCTCGATACTGCCGGAAAGCATGCTGCTGAAGAGATCACCGAAACGCGTACTACCCGCAACAAGTGAACGACCGATACGGCTATGTTCAGCGAGACCATGTAATACGAACTCGCTCCACAAGATCTGCTCCTCGGGATCCAAGTAAGCATGATGCTGCTTCACCAGATCGTGCAAACCTTTCACGGCGCGCAGGGCCTTGGCGTGTTCGGTATCCGTTGCTTCGAACAGTACGTCGGCACCATTGGCATCGAAGTGCGCGACAATGGTCTGGTACGGATCGGCTTTCGCTGATGGCGCATCGGGGCGCTGCTTCTTCTTGGACTTTGCAGGATCCGGGAAGAGGCCGGAAAAGATGTTTCGCACGGCTAGGCCCATCAGGTGATGCGCCACCTTTTCAGGTCCCTCCTGTTCGCCTTCGTAGACCAGCTCGATCTTGCCGGTGATGGCGGGAACAACAGCCTGTAGGTCGCCAATACGGGCCACGGTCCTGGCTTCCCCGTTGCGCAAGGCACGACGTTCCGCTGCACTGATCACACTTTCCAACGCACTGATCGTGAGACGTGCGCTCACGCCGCTCTTGCGATCAACGAACTCGCTGTCGCGTGCTTCCCATGCGATGCGTTCGATCAACACACGCAACAGTTCGGGAACGCGCACACGCGCTGCCTGTTCTTTGGGCGAACGGACCTCCTGCGCGGTGATCTTCATACCCAATTCGATGTTGGTTGGATAGTGCGTCAAGATCTGGCTCTGGATACGGTCCTTCAGCGGTGTGATGATGGCCCCACGGTTCGTATAATCTTCCGGGTTGGCCGTGAACACGAACTGGATGTCCAATGGCAGGCGCAGCTTGAAACCACGGATCTGCACATCGCCTTCCTGCAGGATATTGAACAGTGCTACTTGGATGCGCGGTTGCAGATCGGGCAGTTCGTTGATGACGAAGATGCCGCGATGGCTGCGTGGGATCAATCCGAAATGGATCACGCGTTCGTCGCTGTAATCCAACTTCAGGTTTGCGGCTTTGATGGGGTCGCTATCGCCGATGAGGTCGGCCACGGTGGTATCGGGCGTGGCGAGCTTCTCCGTGTAGCGATCATCGCGGTGCACCCATGCGATCGGTGTGGCATCACGTTTCGCAGCGATCAGGTCTTTGGCATAGCGCGAGATCGGCGCCAACGGATCGTCATTGATCTCGCTGCCCGCAACGATGGGCATCCATTCGTCCAACAGGTCCACAAGCGCACGGGCCATGCGTGTTTTCGCCTGCCCGCGCAAGCCGAGCAGGTTGATGCTGTGACCCGCGAGAATGGCGCGTTCCAAGGCCGGTATCACCGTGTCCTCGTAGCCGTGGATACCATCGAAAAGCGGCTGCTTCGCCTGGATGCGGGCGATGAGGTTGGCGCGCAGTTCTTCCTTGATAGAGCGGGAGGTGTAGCCGCCCTTCCTGAGCGCGCCGAAGGTGGTAGGACGGTTCATGATACGCTGATCGGGAATGGAACACCGCAAGGTTATGCCGTGTTCGGCCAAACCCGACCTAAATGACGAACGGCCCCTGAAAGGAGCCGTTCGGAACTTCGTGGTGGTGGTGATCAGTTCTTCACCAATCGTTTCGTGCCGTTGGCCCCATTGGCATCCGTAACACGGACGGTGTAGATACCGGCTGCGATGGAAGTGAGGTCCAGCACATCGCGTTGCATCCCGCTGGTGGTGCTGGAACTCCACTGCATGGCCAGCACCTTGCCCGTGGCATCGATCACTTCGATATGGGTACGACCAGGGGAGGCACTGCCGAAGACCACCTCCACATTGTCCGATGCGGGATTGGGCATCAAGTCCACACCAACGGCATTGCGCAGGGCTTCCTCCATGCCCACAGCACTCTGGTCCAGGAGGCGCGCATACGTGATGTACTGGCCGGGGATCTGATAAAGCTCATAGTTCATTAGCAGCGGCATCTTGACACCGGGCTTCACGAATTGCTGGGTGCGCGCGTAATAGGAGATCGCAAACTCGGGATCGTTCACAAAGACATCCTCATGTTCTTGGATGGACTCGATCATCAGCACGTTGGTGAACGTGCCATAGGGCAGCACCAACGTGCCCCAGGATCCACCGAGCAGGTCCATCGTACCCGATCGTGTGAATGCCTCACCATTGGTCATGCCAGTGCAGGAATACGTATCACTTACATCCGATCCGTAGGTGAAAGGATAGGCGAATATCATGAGCCCATTGGTGCAATTGAGCGATGCACCTGTGGAGGACAGCCCGACCTGTTCAAATGCCGTTGCCGTGGCCTTGTAATGGGCATAGCTTTCAGGGCCCGCCACTTCAGATACGGTGCTGCCCGCAGGTGCGCCCCCCACGGGTGCCACATACTGAGAGGTCACCGAGGCGGTCGTTGCGAACGTGGCGTGGTTCCATGTGGTATTCGATTGGTCCAAGTCCGGTGGTGTGAAATAGTTGCCTATGTAGGACAGGTAGCTTTCGCCGGGCGCAAAGCTGGAATTGCCAGTGAGGAGGCTCGGCTGTGCGAATACCGAGGTGACCATCATAATGGAGATCGCGGTTGTAGTGTAGCGTGTTATCATCGCGTGGGTGTTTGCACAAGGATAAGGTCGCTATGCGAGCAACCAACACCTTGGATCATTTGGTACGGCCGGCCGCATGATCGCGGAACACCATATCGGCCAACCCTTGTAAGCCGGTGTAGAAGGCACGGCCTTGGTTCACCTCGGTGAATTTCTCGATGAAGCGTTGCAGGTAGTTGTCCTGGGCGATCATGAACGTGGTGATCGGTATCCCTGCTTTCCGCGCCCGGGCCCCGGCATCGAGCGTTCGGGCAACGATGAGATCGTCCAAACCGAAGCTGTTCATGTAGTACTCGCCGTCCCGTTTCACACAACTGGGCTTACCGTCGGTGATCATCACGATGCGGCGGTTCTTCAGCTTGCGGCGACGCAGGATGTCCATGGCCAATTCCAAGCCCGCTACGGTGTTCGTGTGGAACGGCCCCACTTGCAGGTAAGGCAGATCCTTCAGGCTCACTTGCCACGCATCGTTACCGAAGACGACGATATCCAACGTGTCCTTCGGGTAGCGGCGACGGATCAGTTCGGCCAAGGCCATGGCGACCTTTTTTGCGGGTGTGATGCGATCCTCGCCGTAGAGGATCATGCTGTGGCTGATGTCGATCATGAGCACGGTAGCGCAAGCGCTCTGGTGTTCCGTCTCGATCACTTCCAGATCATCCTCGCTCAAGCGTAACTCGTCGATGCCGCGCTGTTGCGCGTTGCGGATGCTATCGCTCATGGCGACCTGTTCGATGCGGTCGCCGAAACGGAACGCACGGCGATCGCTGGTCTCTTCGTCACCTTGGCCGGTGCGTCGCAGACCGTGTTGGCCTTGTTCGGTCTTCTTCAACTTGCCGAATACCTGGTCCAACGCCCTCTGCCGCATCAACTGCTCAGCCTTGCCCGTGAGGGGTGCCTTTCCACCCTTAGTGGGCCGCTCGCCGATGATGCCCTTGTTCCGCAGGTCGTCCTCGAATTCCTTGCGCCCGTATTGCGCCGTGTAGAACCCGTGCTCCTTGTCCAGTTGGTCCATCCAATCCAGCGCCTCTTCCACATCGCCGCTGGTGTGGGTGAGCATTTCAAGGAAAAGCGGCAATAGTTTATCGAAGGGCGTGCGATCGTCCTTTGGTGGTATGAATTTGCTGAACCGGGTACCGAGCATAGTATCGTACTGAAGGCTTTGTTCCGCCCCAAGGTAACACCACACGCACAGCACTGTTCAGCACGGAAAGCGGAAGCCCCTCCATCGTTCCACATTTCTGCGGATGACGGAAGGGCTTCGCTGGGGATTTTCCGCCTACTTCACCACGATGCGTTGCGTCCCCTGCCGACCATCGGCTTGGGTGAGACGCACTTGGTACACACCGCTGGCGAGACCGGATACATCCAGGATGCCCGTGAGCGAGCCACCGTTCGTCGCGCTCTCCTGCTTTACCACTTGGCCCGTGGTGGTCAGCACTTCGATCGCGCGCAACTTGCTGGTCCCGATGTTCAGGTCAACGCGACCGGAAGTCGGGTTGGGATAGGGTGTGAAGGTGAAGGAATCCGGGTCCACCTCGCCCACTGATACACCACCAGGACCGAACATCCATTGGGCTGTTTTCGTGGTACTTGGCGCACCACCGCTCAGCGAAACGTTCTCAATGATCAATTTCAGCACAGGCCATGGGTAGTTCTCGCTGAAGAAGTACCATGTGTCGGAGGTACGATGCAAGTTGGCCAAGGCGGAAATGTCGGTGATGTCCTTGTGGACCCTCACGCGCAGCACGGACGGCAAGGACTGTTCCGAGATCTCGAACGTGCCCCATGCATCGGCAACGCCGGTGATGGTCCCGCTGCGCGTCGCAGGTCCCAATTGGGATGTGTAGCTGGCTGCTACGTTGTCGCTCCAGTTGGTGCCGAAGGTGCAGGGATACTTGATCTCGAGCTGTGGATCGGAGAAGTTCATCAGTCCTTCCAACGGGGAACGACTGCCCACTTGATAGAGGCCATCAGCCGCGTAGTTCCAGAACAAGGTATCGCTGCCGCCATCGGTGCTCAGCATGTTGGCCGAAGGGATGCTCGTTGCGGCGGTCGATGAAACGGCCGCATCGTAAACGCGGTAGTTGCGGTTGCCAGTGGCGTCCAGTTCCCAGAAGTTGAAATCCACATCGGCACCGTCAGGGCCCTGCCAAAGCCAATCGGCACTGGTGCGCAGCACGAATTCCTGCCCATTGATAGGCATGTTGTTGCTTAGATCGATGGTAGGCTGGGCGATGAGCGTCCCAGAAAGAAGCCCGATCGAAGCCGTCAGGGTGTAGTATCGATTCATTTGGTTGGTTTATCCTGTTAAGGCGGATCGAAGGTAAGACGCCGGATAGGACCCGAACGCTGCCCGATCGCGCGGAACCCCGTTCCGTATCGTCTCTTTGTGCCCTGCTATTCCATACCCCATGAAGTTCAGCGTAAGCGAGATCACCGACCTCATCCGTCACCGACGCACCATCTATCCGAAGGATTATACCGATCGGGAAGTGCATCGCGAGATCGTGGAACGGGTGCTTTCCAACGGGACCTGGGCGCCCACGCATGGGATGACCCAGCCTTGGCGGTTCACTGTATACACTGGCGATGGGCGTTTGGCGCTCTCCACCTTCTTGGGCGAGGAATACCGGCGGATCACCCCACCGGAGAAATTCTTCCAAAAGAAATTCGACACCATGACCCAGCGCCCTTTGCAGAGCAGCGTGGTGATCGGGCTGGGAATGGAGCGCGATCCGGCCGGGAAGATCAGCGAACGCGATGAACTGCTGGCCACCGCCAGCGCCGTTCAGAACATGTACTTGACCTGCGCGGCATATGGCCTTGGCGCCTTTTGGGCCACCGGCGGGCCGCTCACCGGCGAGGGCATGCGCAACCGGCTAGGACTGAGTGGGAACGGGCAAGCTTTGGGCCTGTTCTATATCGGCTACCCGGCGATCGAATGGCCAAAAGGGTACCGGAAACCGTTGGACCAAGTGGTCAGCTGGGTCGGGAAATAATGCACTTTGGGCTTCTGGCCAGTGGCCCACGGCCGGTTGCACATCCATGACCCTACGCGACCGTTCGTTCCTTTGGAGCCCCTTTGCATGATCAACGGCTTTGCACTGCGCTGATCTAAGCATCTTTGGCGTGACTATGTTGTCCTTGCTCCCTATCCCATTGCGCATCGCACTGCTTTTCGGTGGCATGTGCGCTAATGTTTGCTCCGGGCTTGCGCAACAAGGCGTTACCACGTTCGGGTTCCAAGTGAAGCCGGTGTTCCCTATCTCCTATTTCGACCCGGTGGTCAATTTGGAGCGACCGCAGCTCACGGGCAAGATCGAACTCACCGGAGGTTTCGCATTCGGCATGAGCGTGCGTGTGGGCGTTACCAAAGCCATCTCGCTGGAGACCGGATTGGGGCAGATCAAACGGCGCTACTCCTTCAGTACAGCCAATGATACCAGCGGCTATGCCGAAAGCGGCGAAGTTCGGTACATCGGCTATGAACTGCCCATCACCGCGCTCGTGTACATCCGCTTGGGCGAACGGTCGTACATGAACACTTCGCTCGGTCTCGCGGCGGACTTCTACCCCAGCGATGTGCAGCAGGACATAGAAGAAAGCAGCATCTACATCTATCGTCAGAACTGGGCGCAGCTCGCCGTACTGGGCAACATCGGCGTAGAATACCGCACGTACAAGAGCGGCATCTTCTACCTGGGGGCCACCTTCCACCGGCCGTTCAATACCATGGCTGTGGCGGACCTTACGTGGTTCGACGTCAACCCTAACGCAGTGGTCCCATACACCATGCGCGCCGCACTCAATGGAAGCTACCTTACCATGGACCTGCGGTACTACTTCCACGAGGACCCGGAGCGGCTGCGGCGGAAGACGAATAAGAAGTGAGGCGGTGCGCCGATGGATATCAGCACAGGTTGCTTCCACTCACCCCCGAACAGCCGCCTGCTCAAAATGATCCGGAAGGTCGTTGGCCAAGGATCATCGTTGCGCTTGCAACGTACCTGCACTAAGACCTAAGGACCCACTGGTCTGGCAGCGCCGACATGCCATTCGCTGCCACACGGGTTTCAGATCCGAGCGTGAAAGCCAGCTGGTAACTATGCAGTGAACGTGTGCCCCGTACTGAATGGGCCTGCGCTTCAGTACCCTGCGGCTTCGCAGCCGCACTCCCGAATTCATCACGAGTCGCAACTGAGGAGGAGCATTCCTTGAGCATCGTTCATGGAACAACGTAGCGGTTACATGGTCGTTCGGGGCGACCAACTACGCAACTACTACTAGCCCATTAAACACCCTATACACCCTTGCCGTTCCGTGCATTTGAATGCAAGGACTGGGAGGGAACACTACCACCGCGGATAAACGGCCCTACTTGGGAAGTTTTGACCATGCGTATATCCACAGCATGGACCTCGCTTAGCTGGAAGGCCCCTGCCCTATCTTCGGCCCACCTATACCCGACCGATCATGATACCAATCCGTTACACGCTTCCTGCTTTCCTGTTGTTGCTCTGTACCACGCGGGTCGTTGCGCAAGTACCTGCGAACGATGTCTGTTCCAATGCGATCACCGTAACCTGCGGCCAAACCATTGAAGGAGCCACAACGGAGGCTACGGCCGATGCGAACGCCATCGACTGCTTCACCTCCGTGCAAGCACCGGGTGTGTGGTACAGCATCGCGGGCACCGGTGAGGTGATCACCGTAAGCACCTGCACGGGGTTCACGTACGACACGAAGCTCAACGTATACAAAGGGACCTGCGGTGCCTTGGTGTGCGTGGCCGGAAACGATGATGGCGGCGATTGCGCAACGGGATCGACCATCGGCTTCCCGTCGGTGGTAGGAACAAATTACCTGATCCTCGTGCAAGGCTACCAAGGTGATGTGGGCAACTTCGAACTCTCCGTGGGTTGTGCGCCCGCCACTTACGACTACTGCGTGGGAGCGACACCCATCGGCTGCAACGAGAGCATCAGCGGCAGTACGCTTGAAGCCAGCGGCGACAATGCCCAAGAGTGCGTGTACAGCGTACAAGCACCCGGCGTGTGGTTCACCTTCACGGGTCTCACGGACCCGATACAACTGAGCACCTGCGAGGATTTCGACTACGACACACGCATCAACATCTACCGCGGAACCTGCGACGGTCTGATCTGCGTTACCGGAAGTGATGATACCGAAGGCGTTGGTGTCTGTAGCACCGTGTTCATGGTGCCGGACCCTTCCGTTACCTACTTCGTGCTGGTGCATGGTTACGATGGACAGATCGGCAATTTCTCCTTGGAACTGGCCTGCCAGACCTGCGCGGGACCCAGCGGGATCTTCTCCAGCGCGACGGATGATGGCGCCTTCGTTTACTGGGAAAGCCTGAACCCAGGCTCCACCTATAGCATCGAATACGGCCTTCTCGGGTTCACCCAAGGGACCGGTACCGTGGTTACGGGGACCGTGAACGGATCATCACCCGTTGCGGAGATCAGCGGATTGGCTGCCGACACCGAATATGCGTTCTACCTGCACGAAGAGTGCGGCGCTGGCGACGTGAGCCCCACGGTGGGTGCATACACCTTCAACACCTTGCCTGACCCACCACCGGCCAATGCCGTTTGCAGCGGTGCTTTGCCGATCGCATGCGATGGCCAGGTGGAGGGCAACACCTTATTGAGCTTCTACCAGCCTGCCATCACCTGCGGTGCGGCAAACGTTACTTCGCCTTCGTTGTGGTACACCTTCACAGGGACAGGGGCTACCGTGACGTTGAGCACATGCGGCGCGGCCGATTTCGACACGAAGATCAGTGTGTACAGCGGCCTTTGTAGCGGAACCATCTGCGTGGCCGGTGCCGATGACGCTCCGGACTGCTCGCAGAACACCACGGTGGTCTCCTTCCCGACGTCCGATGGTGCCACCTACCTTGTTCTCATACACGGTTACCAGGGACAAGCTGGGACCTTCACTCTGGCAATGACCTGCACGGCCACGTGTTCGCCCATTGCCGAGAACGATGCGTGCGCGAACGCCACGATCCTAACCTCCGTGGGCATCGGGCAATGCGAATCGGTGCAAGGCACCAACGAATGTGCCTTCGCCACCGGCGCACCGAACCCACCGTGCGACCCCTTCGCTCCCATCATTGATGTGTGGTACACCTTCAACTCCGATGATCAGACCACCCACACGGCGATCTTCACCGTGGGCACCGCCGAGTTCGTGAGCGCTGCGCTTTATGCCGATTGTGGATCGCTCACTTACATCGAATGCGACACGGAGATCGACGCCCCGGTCGTGTACGCCGATCTGGAACCCGATACGGATTATTACATCCGCGTATGGAACGGTGGTGGTAACCAAACCGGCACGTTCTCCATGTGCATCGAATCAGATGTGACAACGGGCATCACCACGCACAACGTTCCGGGCGTGCGCGTGTACCCGAACCCTGCGAGCGATCAAGTGACGATCGAAGGAGCCACCAGCGGCCGCATGGCCGTGATCGATCTTCAAGGGCGCATTGTCCTTATCAACAGCACCACCAGCGCAACACGCATGCAGGTGGATATTTCGTCACTGGCACCCGGGAGCTATTTGCTGCGCGCCTTGGATGGCAGCGGCACTATGCTAGGGCGTTTCACGAAGGAGTGATCGATAGCGGTTCGATGGCCCCTGTCCGCGTTGTGGGCAGGGGCTATTTGCTGGACCTGTTTTGATGATGGGATCCCGGGCTCTCCAAGTGTCCCAGTCGAGTAGACCGTTCGTTGCTCCTGCTTCGACGAAGGGATCCTGGACATTCCGTAAAGGGGAGTTCCGGGATGACGCTTGGATGAAAGAAGTTGGTCTTATACCGTTTCGCAATTCGTAATGGCCCGATCTCGCCATACGGCTCATCGAGCCAAACGTATTGTCTCACGCGCATTTACCACTTCTAAGTCCAGCCCAGCCTTGGGGCTGTCCTGAACTAAGAATTGGTATTAAAGTGTCGCAGTGGTGTCCATTCCGGGCGGTGGAACCGGCTTGGGGGCGGGCATGCCGGTGAGCTGGCCGTACAACGCGACAATATCGCGGACGTAGTGGAAGACTTGGCTGCCTTTACAGAAGCCGTTCTTCATTTCGGGGCGCATGTAGTAGCGCGGTTTGGCGAGCATCTGCACGGTGCGCTCCACATTGTGCTCCCAGCGTTCGGGATCCAATCCCAAACGTTCGGCCAACCGCTGTGCGTCGATGATATGGCCAGGGCCCGCGTTGTACGAAGCCAGAACGAAGCGCAGCCGCTGGTCCCGGTCGGGCACTGCGCGCATCCAAAGGGTATCCAGTCGGCTGATGTAGCGTTTCGCCGCCACGATGTGGTCGCCCACCGCATGCGTGGAGTCCAAGCCCAAGCGCTCTGCGGTACGCGGCATGATCTGCATGATCCCTTGCGCCCCTTGCGACGATACCGCACTGCTATCGAATCGGGATTCCTTCCACGCCATGGCAGCCAGCAATTGCCACTTCCATCCGAAGCCGTCACCATACGATCGGAAGTCGGCATCGTACGGCGAAATGCTGTCGCCGTTTACGGGCATCATGCGTTTGCGCAATGCACCGGCTTTCGGCAGGCGGCCCAAGTACGTGTCGATGAGCGTGCGCCGGAATGCGATCTCGGTCTTCGCCCCCAACCAACCATCGAGGTATTTCAACAACTCCGGGGAATTTGTCCGCACAGCGAAACAAAGCGGTCGTGCTTCCCCATCCGTTGGGGTGAACTCGAGCGCCGGAAAGCGTTGCGCTTCGTAACCTGCTACGCCATCAGTGACTACAGTGGATGGCACCTCGCCCACGACGACCTTCATCAGTAGATCTTCCGGCGTACCAGGGTCCAATGTGTATCGCGCGCTATCGCCGCGATGCAGATCGCCTGCAATGGGCGACCAAACGCTCAATACGGGCTTCTCCTTCAAGCCATCAACTACCCCACGCTTCGACAGTGGATCCTCGCGCATCCGCGCGACCATCGGTAGAACCGTATGGTACGGATGTGACAGGGCCACCCATCCCTCCTGTTCACGGCGCGGCGTGAGTTGTGCGGCGATCACATCACCGCGGCCCTGTTGCAGAGCAAGCAAAATGGAATCGGGATGATCGATCACGATGGCCTTTATCCGCATGTGCCCGTGACGGGCGAAGCGTTCGAGAAGTTCGAATTCCAACCCGGTCTCCGCCTTCGGGCGCTGTTCCCACGAGAGCGGATCGCGCAGGACCAACACACGCAGCGTATCCCTCACGATGTCGGCAAGATCCCGCTCTACCTGAGGATGGTCCCATGGCACGTGCTTGGTGTTCCTGTAGCCTGGCTCGTGGAAGATCCACGCCAACACCAAGGCCAGGAGCGCGGAGCCGAGCAGTAGAAAAAGACCGGTGCGCTCGCGTAGCATCATCGCAAATGCTCCGTGTGGGCTTCTATGGCAGGCAGGAATTCCCTGAACTCAGCAGTGTAATCGGCCAAATGCGCTTTCAACACCATTTCGGCCCCAACCATGGGAGCGCCTTCTGGCACACGGCGTGCAAGACCCGCCAATGCGCGACCGATACCGCCGATCGTGGCATAGGAGGTCAGCCAATCACGTTGCACCATGTACGGCAACATCTGCTGCGTCCGCTCGGGCATGAGGTGTCGGTGCTGCGTCAACAAGGCATACATCCTACGTGCAAAGACAGGCAACGGTTCGGGGTGGACGTCCCGCCAATTCACCGCTAGCAGGTGGTCGAAATAAAGGTCCATGACCACCGACGCGTAACGCCCGGCGTGGGCATGCGCGCGCTCACGACCACGCTGCTGCAACGGATGTGTATCGGTGAACGAATCGATGGCCCGGTGCAACCGGATCCCTTGCTCAACGCGCGGATCGAACCGCGAAAGGTCACGCCCTTTCACCGCATCGGCCATGAAATTGCCGACTGTGACGAGCGGATCATCACCGCTGAGATACAAATGCCCGAGAAAGTTCATCGCCGCGCGAAAGGTAACAGGCCCCGTTCCGTCCGCATACACCACGTGCCGTTCGTGTGATCGGCTGCACGTACCGCGATCGGCTTCCGATATCTTCGTCACGCTCGCTCCTCCATGCCCATCGCCGCATCCACACGCCTGTTACGATCACCGCGCACGGTGTATTGGGTGACACAGCTATTGGCGTGGGCGTTGCTGATCCTCCTCCTCGGACTATACCTGTACCAGAACAGCGGGCTTTCGGCGGACCAGGCCAAGGTGTTGGTGCTCTTCTTCTTCACAGGTATCGGGATCAGCCATGTATTCCGCTGGGTGATCCTGCACAACCACTGGTTGGAGCGCGATATCGGTTTCGTGCTGCCACGCCTTTCGCTCGTGGCCGTGCTATTGAGCATCATGGCCTTCTTGCTGCTCGCGAGTTTCCACGACCTGTTCTTCTCCAGCTACGCCCCATTGCTCGTAGCCGAACCGTTGGCATTATTGCTGAACACGATCAATTGGACGGTACTGCTCTTCGTGTGGTCGCTGGGATATTTCGCCTACATCTATTTCAACCGCAGCCGCCGCGAAGAGATCCGCAACCTGCGCTTGGAAACCGCGAATCGGGAGAACCAGCTGAATACGCTGCGCGCGCAGATGAATCCGCACTTCATGTTCAACGCGTTGAACGGCATCCGTGCGCTGATCGACGAGGACCCCGATCAGGCAAAGCGTTCCATCACACAACTGAGCGCCATTCTGCGCAACGCCATGGCCACGGTGCGGCGCAACTTGGTGCCTTTGGGTGAAGAATTGGACATTGTGAAAGCGTACCTCGACCTGGAACGTATGCGCTACGAGGAACGTCTGCGCATACACATCGATGTGGCCTATGAACTGGAACGTGAACAGGTGCCTCCCATGCTGTTGCAAACACTCGTGGAAAATGCGGTGCGTCATGGCATCGCTCCGCTGAAGGAAGGCGGCGATCTTTACATCAGCGTACAGCGTTCGCTCGATGGGCTCGTGTTGAGCGTGCGCAACACAGGCCATTACGAAGCCGGCCGTGTGAAGGGTAGCGGCATCGGCTTGCGCAATACCCGGAAGCGGCTCGACATCCTCTACGGCAGCAAGGCGAACTTCACCATCAGCAACCGCGACGGTTTCGTAGTGAGCGAGGTGGAGATACCACTCGGCACGCGCACCATCCTTGATCATACTGCACCGTAAAGACGCGAAATTTCGCGCCCCGACCATTGACCTACCATGAAAGCGATCATCATCGACGACGAACGATTGGCACGCAAGGAACTTGCCAGCCTGCTGGAGAAACACGATGGCATCGAGATCGTGGGGGAAGCGGCGAACGCCGATGAGGCCGAAGCGTTGGTGTCCGAGAAGCGGCCGGACCTGATCTTCCTGGACATCAATATGCCCGGACGCGATGGTTTCGAGCTGCTCGCTGCATTGGACCCCGCACCACAGGTCATCTTCGTGACCGCTTATGATGAGCACGCGCTGCACGCCTTCCAAGTGAATGCCTTGGACTATGTGCTGAAGCCGATCGATCCGGAACGCCTCGCCGCTGCACTTAACAAGCTGCAGACGAAGCACGACCCCGACCTGCCACAACGCGAGATCCTGCGCGAGACGGACCAGATCTTCCTGAAGGATGGAGAGAAGTGCTGGTTCGTTACGCTGAAGGACGTGCGCTACTTCGAGAGCGAAGGCAACTATGTGCGCGTGCGCTTCGATGACCAGAAGCCGCTCGTGCTGCGCTCGCTGAACAAGCTGGAAGAGAAGCTGGACCCTCTGGTCTACTTCCGCGCCAGCCGCAAGCACATCATCAACCTGCGCTGGGTGGACAAGATCGAACCGTGGTTCAACGGCGGTCTGATGGTGAAGCTGAGGAGCCTCGACAAGAGCGGGCAGCCGGAGAGCATGGAAGTGTCGCGTAGGCAGGCGGCTCGGTTCAAGGACCTTTTGAGCTTATAGAGGGCGTCTTCTGGCGCGGTGGGTAATACCCTTCTCGCAGGTGCTGCCTGACGTCGTATGTGGGTCGTCCTAGGCTCAGTTCGCACCGCTCTCATATGACCTTTGCCCAACGAGCTCCATCAGCATGTATCACTTCTCCTCATATCGACTCGCAGCGACCTAGCGCAAAACACCTTGCCGGGTGCTCTATGACCACGCTGGCCAGAGCGTATTCCCCGCAAGCACCACCGGCCCAGGCACGACGCTGACCATACCCCATTTGCACAGCAATATACATGCTCCGCAGCCCGGATGACGCGCATTTCGCACAGCGTGTGGTGAAAGCTTAACGGACCGGATCGCTAAGCTCGCCGGCGTCTAAGAAAGTAGCTCTAACGCTCCTGGGAGTGGCTGCTTCAGGAACTCCAAAGCTCGATGGATCTCGCGTGAAAGCCACTCTGGCGCCTCGTCCGTTGTGCTGAACAACAGCCCTGATGAGGTTGCCTCACACCCATTTCCTGTCCACTGCGTATTTCACAAGGCCGGCGCTGCTGCGTACATCCAGCTTTGCCATCAAGCGTTTGCGGTGCGTTTTCACCGTTTCCACACTGACCTCCAAGGCCATGGCGATCTCCTCGTTCGTCTTTTCCATCGCGATCAGCACGATCACCTCGCGCTCCCGCTCGGTCAGGCCCACATACGCGCCATCAACGCGTTTGTCCGTCCACGTATACCCCAGATCGATGTTGCGTTGCACTGGTGGGCTCACGTACTTCTGACCATCCATGACCGTGCGGATAGCGTGCAGGAACGTCTCTTTATCCACGCCCTTCAACAGATACCCCGCAGCCCCTTCGATGAGCATGCTATTGGCATACTCGATCTCCGTGAGATCCGAATGCGCTAGCACCTTCACCGCTTTGTGCTCCTTTCGCATCCGCCGTGTGGCATCTATCCCGTCCATGCCTTTCAGAGTGATGTCCATCAACACCAGATCGATATCCACCGACTTCAATCGCTCGAACAGTTCGCGACCGGAATTCGCGTACGCCACCACTTGCATATCAGGGATATCGGTGAGCCAAAGACGAAGCCCTTGTGCCACAAGTTCCTGAGCGTCGACTACAAGGATGCGGATCATGGGTGTGGATATTTCGAAGTGCATCGCGAATATCGGGTATCCAGCGCTACCAACGCATGCACAAAGGCCGATGAAAGCACTTTTGCTACGTTGGTGATGTGCATCATCGACCGTGGAGCATATCCCGACAGAACGTCTACTGCAACGTGACCGCTTGGTTGATGGTCGCGCAGGGCTCCGAGGTATCCACCACCACGGTGATGGGTGAGACCGCACCGCTGGCATGCATCTCGATGTTCCCGAATACGGTATCAGGATCCAGTCGGCAGGCACGCATGAACAGCGCATCGCCTTGCTTCATCACCAACTCATATTGACCGCTCTCCAAGAGCGTGTCGCCCGCATCGTTCACACTACCGAACAAGGTATCGCGCAGCCCACGGTCCGGGCCTGCGGCATATTGCACAATGCAACCCCAGCACGTAGCATCCAAGGTCACCGTGTATTCCTTCACTTCGTCCTTTTTGCAGCCCACTGCGAGGATGACCGCCAGGAATAGGGGAAACTGCATCCGTTTCATGGGGTTGAAGGTATTGAGCGCGATCGGAACTAGGACCTGACCGATGGTCCAGATGGCAACCGACCGGTGTATATCCCCGCACTGCACACGGTACCTTAAGCTCCGGCACGCCACTTGCAAATACCATGATAGGATGCCATGGTCACGCATCTCTTAACTCCTGATCCCATGAAAACCCAAGACCAACCTATCGCTCACTTGTTCCACTGGTACCTCGAGTTGGAGGATCGTAAGGAAGCTTTCCCCGCTGTTACCGAACAAACACCCGTCGCACTTCGACCGCAGGTCGAGGACGGTCCAATTTGCGTGGAGCACCTGAACACCTACTTCGACCCTGACTTCACGTGGGTGGGTGCGGTTCGCTGAGATGATCTTGATCGACAACTGGGCCCGTTGCAGAAAGGACCACTCGTCCGGCACGCTTTCTGGACGCCCTTTATAGCATTTCTCTTTCACTGTCGCTGAGCGATCAGCGACTATGAACCACCGGTATCCATCAGCGGAGCGCGTGGCCGCCCTATGTGATCCGGACCTTAGGTTTGTCGGCCGTTCAGCACACATGGCCACCATCCTACTCATTCTCTCCTTCGCCTTAGTGGTGTCCGTAGCGCTGCCGTTGATCCGCAGTCCGCATTGGACGGTGCGGGTATTCGACTATCCGCGCATCCAGAAACTCTTCCTTGTCTGCGTCATGATCGGCCTATGGCTGGTGACCGTGGATCGATGGGGCGTTCTTAACCGTATCGCACTTGTACTGCTGTGCGCCGCAGCTTTGCATTTAGTATATGTGGTATGGCCCTACACCATCCTAGGAAGAAAAATGGTGCAGCGCGTCGTGCCGCACCCCGCCGAACAACCCTTGACACTGCTTGTGTGCAATGTGTTGCAGACAAACCGGGACCATGCGCGCATGGGGCGATCGATCGCACAGCGACGACCCGATGTGGTGGTGCTGCTAGAGACCGATGAGGTTTGGCGAAAAGGCATATGTCCTTCCGTGGCCAACTATCCGCACCGCGTTGAAGTGCCTCTGCCAAACACCTATGGCATCCTTGTATATAGCCGCCTGCCTATGGCAAACCATGTCGTAAACCACCTCGTGGACCCCGAGGTCCCTTCCATTATCGCGGACGTGGAGTACAACGGCACGGTGGTACGGTTGTACATCCTGCACCCCACGCCACCCGTGCCGCAGGAGAGCGCGACCAGTACCGAACGGGATGCGGAGGTCTTGCTGGTGGGGCGCTTGGCAGCTGCGTACGGCAAGCCTTGCATCGTGCTGGGCGACCTTAATGATGTGGCATGGTCGCGCACCACCAAGTTGTTCATGAAGACCTCCAAACTGCTGGATCCACGTCGGGGCCGCGGCCTCTTCAACACCTTCCACGCACACTACCCTTACTTGCGCTGGCCCCTTGACCATTTCTTCGTCAGTAGCCAGTTCCGCTTGGTGGATATGCGCGTGGAGCCCGCAGTTGGGTCAGATCATTTCCCCATCTCCCTGTCCGTAGTACTGCGCAGCGATGACCCCAGCGCAGAACTCGTGAACGATAGTGATGAGCAGACCCAGGTAAGTGAGAAGATAGCGGCTGGTGGCAGGTGACCCAGCGTTGGTCCTGCATCGTGCTGAACGGTTTGCGCAGATCACCCTGATCATGGTATTGCGCAGCGTTGGTTGGTGCCGGTGCTTTGCAACTCCTCACCAACCCTCTCCACTATGTTGACCACTGCTTCACACGACCTGCGGAAACGCTGGGCCGAACTCCTAGCAACACAACCAGCACTGCGCATACGCAATGCCGCACATGAACTAGGCGTGAGCGAATTGGAATTGCTGGTGCTTGATGCTGGCAACACCGCAAAGCGTCTGCGACCCGAATTCGCTGTCTTGCTGGGCAAGATCGGAATGCTTGGACCCGTGATGGCCTTGACGCGCAACGATGATGTGATACACGAACGCCACGGCACATACGGCAATGCTTCGTTGGACAAAGGACCCGTCGGGCTCTTCGTTGGTGCCGACATCGATCTGCGCATCTTCTGGGGATCGTGGTCCAGTGCATTCGCAGTGACGGAACCCGGCAAGGACGGCGATCGCCTCAGCCTCCAGTTCTTCGCGCACGATGGCCGGGCCATTCACAAGATCTACCTCACCGAACACAGTGATCGCGCAGCATTCGCGGCCATCGTCAGTGAATTCCTTTCCGAGGACCAAAAGCCCACGGAGATCGTTCAACCACGCAAACGGAACGCGCCTGAACTACCCGACGCCGACATTGACGTGGCCGCGTTCCAAGCAGGTTGGTTGGCTCTGAAGGATACGCACGACTTCCACATGCTCGTAGGTCGCCATCGCCTTACGCGCACCCAGGCCTTGCGTTCGGCACCGTTCGGTGACTACGCCGTGAGGGTGGGCAATAATGCATTGCGCACGGTATTGACGCTCGCGGCTGGACAAGAGCTGCCCATCATGGTGTTCGTGGGCAACTCTGGGATGTTACAGATCCACACAGGACCGGTCAAGAACGTGGTGGACGCGCGCGGGTGGCTCAACGTGCTGGATCCCGAGTTCAACCTGCACATCCGCGAGCAGGCGATCACACAAAGTTGGATCGTGCGCAAGCCCACCACCGACGGCACCGTTACCGCGCTGGAATGTTTCGATGCCAATGGTGACCAGCTCGTGCAGCTCTTCGGCAAGCGCAAGCCGGGCAACCCTGAATTGGGATCGTGGCGCACATTAGCAAGTTACGTGCAAGAAACCCTCGCGGTATGAGCCAGCGCACCAAAACCATGGAACGCCCATCGACCGAACGGATCGGCACACGTTGTTGGCTAAAACGCATTGGCTGGTTTGGCTTCTTGTTCTTCCTGCTGAAAGGTGTCGTGTGGATCGCCGTGTTCTGCGGCGTGGGCACACTGTTCGCTTGCTGAGGCTTCTCAGACAGTGAGCAGTTCGCACGCTAGGGGAGTTCATCGATCTCCGACCTCGTTATTCCATCGACCTAAAATGGGACTTGCGCCATTAGATCATCCGGTCCCTACGGGAAATCGAGAAGAACACTGCGGCGGACAACAGCCTAGCAGGTCCACCACGAAAACGAGCCAATGCGGCACAGCGCCGCTATACTTGCCCGCGAGAGTGGCGCAAGCAAGGCAGCACACCCAGACGGCATAGAGCGGCATCTACTGATCATGCCATTCCAGATGATGCCCTCGAAACCGTTGCCGTACCACTTCTGCACCCATAGGCCAACACACAACCGGTGGTGACAAGGTTCAGTAGTGGCAGCAGCGGAAGCTAGACAGATCGCCGCAACACCACAATGGCTACTCCGAGATGGACCGCGACGTACAACCACGATAGTAGGATGAGGATGGCGTTGGTCATGGAAAAGGACTTGAGATGCGGGTAAGATAGCCGGCATGTGGTTGTCCAGTTGCTGAAGCTTTCCCGGATCGGGGTGATACTTCCCCTTTCGAGCAACATGCCAATAGTGCTTCTGATCGAACATTCGTGTGAGACCAACGGATAGCGCCATTCCTGTATTCTGCGGCCCGGTTGTTATTGAAGTCCCACGATTCGTCACCAACTTTCAAAACCACGTGATCATGACAACGCACAATAAGAAGCAGTTCGGGGTATGGATGGATACGCGCAGTGCGACTGTCGTAGGCAAGCAAGCTCCGGATAGCACCGATCTGATGGTACTCGGTCACGTAAAGAACGACGGCGCGGACAAGAACTCGAACGAGAACGCCGCGAACAATCAGCAGCAAGCACTGGCGCACAAATTCTTCAAAGAGATCGCCGCGATCATGCCCAATGTGGATGAGCTACATGTGACCGGGACCGGACAAGTCCAGGAGCAGTTCATCCACTTCCTTGCCTCTACACCACAGTACAAGAACACCGCTTGTACCGAAAGCACATCCAACAAGATGGGCGACGATCAGTTGGTGACCTTTATCGGCAAACATTACAAGGGATAGGATGACCACGATCCAGAAGTAGACCTTGGCAACGATGAAAACCGCAGGCGCTCGGTGTTCCGTGACCTTATTATAGGATCCCAGAACCGTAGTGCTTGGGCAAAAGCTACGCCCAGTGCGGAAAAATAGCGGATCTTCAAAGGCGTCGGTCGGGATGGTGTGCTCGTCGTACTAATAGCTTCGCAGCATGTTGATCGGCCTCCCCTTCTGGATCGGCGCGCTGTTCGCCGTTACGGTGTTGGCTACGCTGGTCCTGTTCCAAGCGGCTGGGCGCACGCGAATCGGCCTCTTGACCTTGTTGGGGTGGGCCTTGCTACAGGGCTGGCTGGGCCTTTCGGGCTTCTACCAACACACCGCGGAAATGCCGCCGCGCATTCTGGTGTGGGGCGTGGTACCTCCGCTGGTGTTCATTATTGCATTGTTCAGCACGAAGAGTGGACGCGCTTCGATGGACAAGCTGGATCTGCGCACGCTCACATGGCTGCACACAGTGCGCATACCGGTGGAGATCGTGTTGTGGATCCTGGTGGAACGCCAGTTGCTGAGCCCCAGCATGAGCGTGGGAGGCACGAACTTCGATGTACTATCAGGCCTCACCGCTCCTGTGGTCGCCACGCTGGCCTTCCGCAATGACAAGGTGTACAAACGCATTCTCATGATCTGGAACAGCGTATGCCTGCTGCTGCTGGTCAACGTAGTGGTCACGGCAGCGCTGGCGATCCCTTCGCCCGTGCAACAACATTCGTTCGACCAGCCGAACTTGGCCGTGCTCTACTTTCCGTTCAACCTCTTGCCCACCGTGGTGGTGCCATTGGTGCTGTTGGCGCACTTAGCAGTTATGTGGCGGTTGCGGAAGTAGTGGCGCTGATGCCTTGTGATCCTCTTCGAGAGATCCTATTACCGAGACGGCAACCAAGAAGCGACCGATGCATAATGCGAACGTACGAGAGAGAACGAGTGAAGGCCGCTCCCCTCGAACTCTTTCACCCGCTGCGGAACAACTGCGCAAAGGACGGATCTTATACACCGGATCAGTAGGTCAGGAATAGTCCAAGAACGAATTGTGTAGGCACGCACGGCATCCAAGCTCTCATACCCACAATGGGTTACCCCGCGCATGCATGGCATCGTTCTTGATCCGCTAGCTTCGTCACATCAGAAAACCACCAACACTTCCCCCATGTCCTTCCGCCCCTTGCTCTTCATCCTCTCCATGTTCTGCACACCGTTGATCGGCAGATCGCAAACGCCCAACGCCTCAGATGTGATCAAGGACATGGTCGCCTATGTGAAGATCCCCGCGCCCGTGAACCCGGCTTGCTCCTACCATGTGGTAAACACCTCGGTGAGCATAGCGGATAAGAGCCTGAGCTATGCCGCTGCGAGCAAGCTCTTCACGGGAACAGCTATCGGCGTGGTGGCCGGATCGAAGGTGACCTACAACACGTTGGGCACGAACAAAATCCCGTTGAAGATGCAGGAGTTCACGGCCGGCACCGTGGCACCTGTGGAGCGCAGTGCTGCAGTTTCCTTCGGATGGGCCGGTGCCACTTCCAACGTGCTGGGCACCGTGACGCTGACCTTGACCAAGGGCCAGACGAAGACGTACTCCATCCCGTCGTCCATGAAGGTCATCACAATCGCTGTGGGCAACAAGTACGTGCTCTCCGGCAATTTGGTGGATGGGCCGAACGTGAACATCTATTTTGAGAAGAGCGCGTTCAGCGATTGTAAGTAGATCGGTACCCGAATATCCCAGAACTCCTCCAGGGCTCCGCATGGTCGGATCTCCGGGGCGTTCGGCATTTGCATTATGACCACTTACCTTGTGGCTGTAACACCAAGTTCCATGCTCCGGACCGCTACCCTATTTCTCATCGCCTCGACCACAACTTCCCTATTCGCCGCAACCGGCGGTCCCGACTCCTACGGCTATATCTGGAAGGACAGCAACGAGCCGGATGGACCGGTATACGAGTGGATCGACATCACGGGCACTGGACAACCCGTGTTCGGCTTGGGCGATGACAATGTGGTGGGGCCTTATACGATGGAGACCGATCATCCCTTCTACTGGTACGGGCGCAAGAACGTGTGGATCGGCAGTAACGGGTACATCGCCTTCAGCGCGGGGAATATCGCATCGCCGTTCCCCACCATTCCGCTGGCCGGTGGCGTGAACGACTACATCGCGGCGATGATGGCCGATCTCACCTTCGACGGTGGGGGCAACTTGAGCCAGTGCTGGTTCCGTGACGAGGTGCAGCGCACCATCATCTCCTACATCAATGTACCCTTCTGGACCGCTACGGCACCCGGCTACACGGGCAGCAACACGTTCCAGATCATCTTGGACAAGAACGACAGCACCATCACCGTCCAGTACCAAACGCAAACGGGCCTGACCCAGAACAACGACCTCGGCATCGGTATCGAAAGTGTAGCGGGCAGCATCGGCCTTCCGCATTCCAACGACCTCTATCCGCCCACCAGCTTCGCGATCCGCTTCTATATGCCCGAGCAAACGGAATTGGAGATCACCGATGCCGCCGCCAACTGGAATTCCGTGTCCAGCAACGGTGGGCTTTTCCTGACGCGCAACGGTGCTGCACTTCCGCTGTTGACCAACGTGGCCAATACCGGGAACGTGGAACTCAACAACGTGGCTGTCGCCGGCAACGTGCGCAATACCAGCGGGATCGTGCAGGTGAGCGGCTCCTCCACCATACCCATGATCATTGCAGGACTGGATGCCAATGTGGACTTCGGCGTCGAATTCGACCCAACGACCACCGGTACCTACAGTTTCACTACAACGGTGAGCGGTATCACGGGTGAACTCGTCGCGGACAACAACACCCGTGTGGAAGAGATCGTGGTACTGGATACCACACTGGCCCAGCATGATCTGCGATTCGCCGGTACGTCCGACGATGGCCTAGGGCTGAGTTGGGATGGTGGTAACGGTGGTGTAGCCATGTACCTCTCACCACCTTACTACCCCGCATACGCATCTGCCACCACCGTTCGGCTGGTGAGCAACACCGGCCTCACCGGCTTCAGCATGAAGGTGTACGACGATAATGGACCGAACGGCACCGCAGGCACATTGCTGGATTCCGTGGATGTACCCGCGAACGAAGCCGTGGCGGGCAACTTGGTGATCCCCCTGAGCGAACTGCTCACCATAAACAGTGGCGGTGTGTATGTACTGTGGTACATGAACGGCCCCAACGTGAACATCGCGCAGGATATCACTCCACCATTCTCCTTGCACACCTATGAAGTATTGGGCAACACATGGGCCGAATACCGTGATCGTGAGAACATCGATTTCCACATCGGACTTCGCTTGGTGCAGGCGCCCCTCTACGATATCGGATGCACCGGCTTCTTCGGAACCGCTCCCGGCCAGGACATCGTGGAACCGATCACCGTGCGAGCGTGGATCACGAACTACGGGAACCAACCCGCGAGCGGCTTCGCAATGAACTACCGCTTCGGCACTGGCAATACCGTAACACAGCAATACACGGGCACACCGGTGGGACCCGCGCAACAAGTGCTGTTCAGTTTCAGCCAGCAATTCGACCCTGGTGTAACGGCCGTAGGAGATCTGTGCAGCTGGAGCTCGTGGTACCAGGACATCGATGCCACGAACGATACCACCTGCGTTCCGGTGAACGCTTTCGTGGGGCTGAACGAACTGCACGCCATCGAGGCACGCACATGGCCGAACCCCGCGAATACCCAAATGTCCATCGAGGGACTTCCGCTCGGGAAGTTCATGATCACCATTTCCGATGCGCAAGGGAAGGTTGTCGCTCAGGAGCAGCACACCGCATCAGGCGCGCCGCTCAAGGTCGATCTCGGCACGTTGGCGAATGGCGTGTACCAGCTCCAAGCCGTCGGTGCTGCGGGCGTCTTCCGTTCACCCATCATCGTGCAGCGCTGACGGTCCGGCCAAGCAACGGACAACGGCTACCTTTGTGCGCCCCTTCCATGTGAAGGGGCGCGCCATATCCTATAAGCATGTCGAAGAACACTTCCATCCTGTTGGTCGTCTGGAACGTGGTCCTGAGCGCCTTGATCGCGTGGGGCTTTCTGAGCAAACCCGACGCCCCAGCGGCGGCCGATGCCATGGCCGGTGATCCGGCCGCGGAGCAGATGTTGCCAGCGCCCATCGAGCCGCACGATCCCGAAGCGCTGAAGGAAGCCCGCATCGCTTTCTTCTACATGGACAGCGTGCAGAAGAAATACGAGTTGATCGCCGAGAAGGACCGTCGCTTCCGCAGTGAAGGACAACGCTTGGAAAGCAGTCTGAAGAACGAAATGGCGAAAGGCCAGGCGCGTTACGACGAGCTGATGAAAAAGGACCATACCTACAGCACGCAAGCCGATGTGGCCAAGGATGAGCAAGAGCTACAAGGTTTAATGGCGCGTATCCAAGGCCAACAAGCCCAAAGCGAGGAACAACTCGCACGTATGGAAGCCGCCATGCTCACTGAGATCACGGCCGAACTCAAGAGTTATTTGGAGACGTACAACTCCAGTGCGGGCTACGACTACATCTTCAGCGTGCAGAACGGCGGGCAGGTGTGGGTGGGCAACAAAGGCCTGGACATCAGCAATGATCTCGTGAACGGACTCAATGCGAAATACCGCGCCTCCAAAGGGCCCAAGAAGTAGACGGCATGGGCTTGCTGGACGAGAAGAAGCGGAACAACATCGCGAGCTACGTGATCAGCATGTGGCACATCGAGGACCTCATGCGCGCCAACCAGTTCGACCTGCGCAAGCTGGAGGAACAATTGATCGCACCCATGGAAGCCGATGAGGAGGCCCGCTCCGAAGTGCGCGCTTGGTACGCCGACATCGTGGACCGCATGAAGGAACAAGGCCTGGAGAAACGCGGCCACCTGAGCGAAGTGGAAGAGGTGATGTCCGAGCTGGAGTTCCTGCACCGGACATTGGTGGAGGTCCTCAACGACGAGACCTACGACGCGCTATTCGCCGCTGCCACACCGGGCATCACCTCGCTGCAGGAACAAGCCGCCGAGGATGCCGAAGGCCCCATCGCCACCTGCTTCACCGCGATCTATGGCGTGATGGTGTTGCGCGCCCAAGGACGTAAGGTGAGCGAAAGCACCACGGAAGCCGAAGGGCACATGAGGAAGTTGTTGGAAGTGCTCGGCCAGCACTACAAGCAGATGCGCAAGCTGCCCGGCGTGTCCATGAACTGACCGGCATAACGCGGATGGTACGCCCTTTGCCGATCATCCGCCAGATGCGCAATTGGTCCTTGCTTTTGGTGTTGCAGTGCTGCATGTCGCTAGCCGAAGCGCAGAGCGGTATCGTAACGGACAACGGACGTATAGAGATCCTCAACGCCGATCGCGGAGAATACGATGCTAAGCTCGCTCCCGGCGCACAGCGGCTGAAGGGCAACGTCCGTTTCAAGCACCGCAATGCGATCATGCGGTGCGACAGTGCCTACCTCTACGAGGACCAACGCGTGCAAGCCTTCGGGCATGTCGCGATCGATCAAGGCGACACGCTGCATGTGCAAGCCGATCGTTGCTCGTACAACGGGAACGATCGCACGGCGCATTTGGAGGGCAACGTCCTGCTGCGCAACAGCGACATGGAACTGACCACACCATCGTTGGATTACGACCTCACGAACCGACGCGCGGTGTACACGGCCGGTGGACGCATCGTGAGCAAAAGCGGCGGCAACACACTCACCAGTGATGTGGGCACCTACCTCACCGATGCCCGCCGATTCATCTTCAGCCGGAACGTCCACCTTGATCATCCCGAGCGCACCATCGTGGCCGACACGATGCACTACGGCACATCCAGCGGAGTTGCGGAGTTCTTCGGACCCACCACGATCACACAGCAGGAAACCATGATCCATACCACGCGCGGACTCTACGACACACGTGCCGAGCAAGCGCGCTTCACGAAGCGGTCGAGCATCGTAAGCAAGGGTCGCACGTTGGAAGGTGACAGCCTGCACTACGATCGCAAGATAGGTCAAGGCCTTGCTTGGGGCACCGTGCAAGTAACCGACACGGCCAGCGACATGGTCGTGAAAGGTGATGTTGGCCAATACAATGAAAAGAGCGACAGCGCCACGATCACCGGACATGCTTTGCTTGAACTATGGATGGGCAGCGACACCTTGTTCCTGCACGGCGATACGCTCTTCACCTCGCCCGACAGCAGTGGCAAACGCATCCAGGCACACCGCAATGTGCGTTTCTTCCGCAATGACCTGCAAGGCGTTTGCGACACGTTGATCTACAGCGAGGCCGACAGCCTGATCCGTATGTTCCGCGCACCGGCACTCTGGAGCGGAACGGACCAGATCACCGGTGATCACGTCCGCATAGCGCTGCGGAAGGGTAAGGCCGATAAGCTTTACGTGGACCGAAATGCGTTCCTGATCTCACAGGTGGATACCATCCACTTCGATCAGGTCACAGGCACCACCATGACCGGTCAGTTCGGTGCCGATGGCCTGCGCAGCTTGCTCGTTGAAGGCAACAGCAGAACGGTGTATTTCGCGGAAGAAGAGAAGAACGGCGTGGAGTCGATCATGGGCGTGAACCGTGCGGATTGCAGTAGGATCAAGGTGCTGCTCGTAGATGGTAAGGTCAGCACAGTGACTTTTTTGGACCGGCCGGATGCGACGCTCTATCCGCTGGATAAAGTGCCGCCGGAGGAATTGCGAATGAAAGGTTCGGAGTGGCGTGCGGATGAGCGCCCAGGGTCTCGAAAGGAGATCTTCACACCCTGATCAGTCGGCATCGAACTGCTCCATCACGCTGGCATCCGGACGCACCGCCTGATCCACCTTCGAGAGTTCATCCACCTCCTCTTGCCTTTTGTTCCCAGTGTACGTGTTGGCGTAGGTGATGATGCGTGCGCCGCCGTAGATATCCTTCTTGCGATACGCCCCGAAGACGAGTGCGTTGTCGACGAACACATTATCCATCACGTGCGCGGTGGAAAGATCCTTGGCGGCCAATGCGATGGTGTTGCCTTGGAAATGGGAACGGCGCACCAGCAATTGGCTGTTCTCGCCCACGCTAATGCCTTTGTCCAGCATGTTCAGGAACCGGCAATCTTCCACAAGCACGTGCGCTCCGCTCACATCCAATCCATCGCCATTGCCATTCTTGCGGCCGCTGCGGAATATGCAGCCACGAACCGTACCGGTGCATAGGTCCAAGTCCACGAGATCGGCATGCCCATCCTCGAACACCGTGTTGGAAATAAGCACAACGCCCTCTTTGATGTTGAGCCCATCCTCTCCCATCGATCCACCGATGATGCAATCCGCTATGCCCGTGGTGGTGGCGCCGTGGATGGACAGCATGCCCGAATGGTACACGCCATTGATCCGGGCTTCGCTACCACCGGAGATCTGCAAGCCTTGTAGCGAGCATGTGTAGCGGCCATCGCCCACCATGGCGAAGGTGCCGAAGGGTACCTCATCCTGCGCCGCGCGCACGAACACGGGGTTTCGCCGCGTGCCCCGTACTTGGAGCGGCCCACGCACAACAATGCTGCGACCCGCATTGATGGTGATCCGCGCACCTTGCAAGAACACCACGCGGTAACCTTCCGGAAGGACCAGGTCCTCATCCACGAAGTATTTGCCGCGCGGGAATACAACGGAATCACCGGCCACTTGCACCTTGTAGTGCTTTGCCAGCAGGTCCAAGGAACTCAGGTCCCTGTCCTGTTCCAGTGCCCACGCCGGAAGTGGCATGCCGTGCGTAAACGTCGCGCGTCCAGCTGTCGCTCGCACCGCAACAATGTTGGGTACGTTAGCGATGTCCGCCCCCATCACAGAGTTTAAAAGGGCGTTCTTCACCCGTGCAGCATGCGCGTGCTCAAAGGACAATGCACCGCCGCTCACCAGCATGGGCAACCACGTCTTGTCCAAGGCCGCGAACTGTTCCTCGATACGTTGCTGCTCCGTTCTCAAGTGTTCACCATGCGCCAGATACTGTGCCTGAACATCGGGGTCCTGTAACAAGGGCGTGATGCAATTCATGGACCATGGCCCCGGTCTCGGAGCAACCTGCGATACGCGGCCATTCCGGTAGACCGGAACGACCCTACCCGTGCTCCAACGGTATACGAACAACCATTCCTCACTTGGGACCGTATTGCCATTCTCGATCTCGTGCATGAGCAAACGGGCCGCCATGGCCTTCGTGTCGACCAGCTCGCGCAGAGCGGTCGCATCGCCTTGTTCAGCGCGCCGGTATGCGGCTTCTAGCATGGTGTTCAACGCACCGTTCGCCAGCGTGTCCTTGTCGAAGGCAGGGTACAAGTGGTCCGGTCGATCCGGATCGAAGCCTTGCGTGAACAACGCACCATCGCCGATCCGATTGTGCTCCAGAAAGTCGGCATCGATGCGCTCTTGCACTTGGAAAATGCCGAGGTCGTGCCCACAAGCGATCACACGCGCGAACTGGATCTCCGGCGTCAGTAGACCGAGCGTTCCTGCGATCACTTCCAGGTACTTCGCCCTCAGGCTCTCACGGTCCGCGGGCAGCAGGACGATATGGTGTTTCGCTTGGAATGGTGCTGCGCGATCGAACTGGATCACGAAGCCGCCTTCCTGTGTGCGCAGCCGGCGCACCTTCACCGTGTCGCCATAGCCTTCCGCCTCGAACCATTGCCGCACCCAACCCGGTCCCTGCTTTTCAGTGACGCACGCAACTCCTTCGCCAGCGCCTTGGAGATAGTAGATCGCGGGGCTGGCGATCGTATCGGCGTTCGATCGCAGATCGGCCCACAGCGCGATGTGCTCCAACTCCGCAGCTTCCGGGCGCAAGTACCGATCACCGATCAATCGCACAGGGTCTCCAAAGGTGAAGAACAACATGAGCGAGGCCGCCACGCAACCCACACCGAACAACCAGGCCATGGGTCCGATGCGTCTCCTGTTAACGGATCGCTTCATCGGTAATGGCGTTGGTGATGGTCAGGTCCGCAGGCGCTCCGTTCGGAAAGGAGAGAGTGGCATCCAAAGGCACCACATTGTAGTGCTGCCGATCCGTGAAAGGGCGGTTCCAACTGTCTTCCGGCAGCACCAGTTCACGATGTATGGTCAAGGACCAGAAGCCCTCGTTGCGCTGGGGGAGCACCGTATCCGTACCAAGGAGCAACGTCGGCGGTGGACCATCGAACGCTGGCCAACGCAGGCCTATCGGTATGTCCGAGGTCGTCTTGAACCGCATCGTTCTGCCACGTTCCACCGCAACGTCCACGCGCTCGAAACGAGCGAGCGAACCTTCCCAGTAACGGCGCACTTGTTCGCGCATCCCCGCAATTGAGCTGATCACATGCACAACCGAAAAGCGATGCACATCCGCAGGCTCCAAAGTGACATTGCCGTATTTGTTCCTGTCCGCAAGCACCGAAGGCATCAGTTGTTCAACGCTACGATCCAACTCCTGCGCGAACGCACCATTGCGTTGCAGGTCGAGCAAGGCTTGGTAGGCGTACCGGTCTCGCATCAAACGCCATTCGGGGATCCGCAGGAACCAATGCGCGAGCGCATCGTGTATGTAGTACAACGGTTCCCCTTCGGGCGGGAACATGAGCAACGCATCCCAGAAGATCGGGTAGAACAATCCGGTGCGATCGCTTCGGACCAACCATTGGTTGTGGTACTGATCGATGTGCTTGGTATTCACCACCAAGATCGCGGCCAGGTAGCGCGCGTAGGCGTCCACGTCGATCAACCGGGAGAGCGTGTCCCTGCGCTGCGCGATGCTCCATGTGGGATCGGTGATCACGGCGAGCAAGGCGGTAAGCTGCGCGTGAGCTACGGTGCTGTCCGCATTGCTCACGTATTCCCAGTTCTCCGTGCTGCGCCAGATGTTGCGTGACGGGGGCAGCTTGCGATCGACCACCGGTGCATAGTCCCCACGATAGACGGGTACCTGTTCGTTGGTGAGGTTGCGGACGCGTTCGAAATCGCCGCTTGGTTGTTCGAATAGTTCCATTACACCCTCATCATGACCGTTCAAGCGAACGAATACCATTTCGTTCCACGGCACCGGCACACCCATGCGCCCCGCGATCCAAGAGCCCAAGTGGTCGTTCAGGAAGTTGAACGACTTCGGGTTCACCACGTTGAGCCTGCGGTATGGGGAGAAGGGGTTGTCCTTCTTCAGGGACAACCGGAAAGACTTCTTGCCGCCAAGGAAGTGCGATGTGGAGTACACCCCACGGTATCGGAACTTGACCGGGTACTGCACACCGTTCTCCACGAGCATGGCCGGCATGTTGCGCCCCCCGCTCCATGGCAGGTCGGCTTCCAGTGTGTCGAGGTCGGCCGGGTCGATGCGTATGTCGAGCGTTCGTAAGCGGCGCTGACCGGGAGCCTCCGCGAGGCCATCCACGGTGGTACTGAGCAGCGAAGCCGCAGAGATCATCGCCGTCCTGCGCGGACCGAGCACCACAGCGAACACCACGAAGGAGAGCACGACCAAGACGCCCAGCACCAGCCAGCCTATCCCGATCCGCCGGCGTTCGTTCCTCATCGCCCACGCCCTGCGCTGAAGAGCAGGACCAGCACCAAGACCACGGTGAATAAGCAAAAGCTCAGGTTGAGCCCCAGCCCAAGGAGCGCGGCCAGCAGCATGACCGGCACCCACAGTCCACGCAATTGATCCACGCGTGACAGCAGGCCACCTATAATAACACCGACCGCAATGATCACGGACGGCCAAAGCCCTTCTTTGAATTGATGCAGCACCACCACCAGACCGTAGGCGACCGTAAGAACATGCCACGGTATGATACCGCGCCGCTCCGATGGCCGCAGGCCTCTGTTGTAGCACCAACCGATAAGCACCAGCGCCACCGCCAACATGCCGAAGAGCGTGAGCAATTCGACCCATCCGTACAGGAGGGCGCCTGTCCAACGGTCGGCTTCGGTTCGCATGGAGAGTTCGTTGGAGCCGAAGGTGGTCACTCAATACGCCATTGCAGCCAGCACCGCGACCGAGTTTTCAAGAACCAATTGGGTACTTCCGTAAACTGCCCAGCGATGGAACGATCAATCATCCGTGGAACCCTTCGCCTGTGCAGAGCATATCATATACATCCAGAGTGGTCCGATGGACCGGCACTACCCACGACCTTCCAGCCCCACACCACCAAACCGGATCGCCTACCTTCCGAACCTATGGCCACTGGGGTCCCACATCCTGGACGACGATCATCCGACCTGTTGGCGATACTCCCGCTGATCCTGACGCTCGTGGGCATCGTTTTGGCCTATGGCCAGTTCCTGTACAACCGAAGTATCTGGTTGGACGAGGCGTTCATTGCCTTGAACCTCATGGACCGGAGCATTCCGGAATTGATGACCCCATTGGACAATAACCAAGTGGCGCCTTTGCTCTTCCTCGTGGTGGAGAAGTTGTTCAGCGAGATGATGCCGGGCACCGAATTCGGTCTGCGCATCCTTCCCCTGCTGTGTTATGTGATCGCTGCATTGGTATTCCTACGTATCGTGCGCAAACTGTTCACGGACCTCGGCACGCAGGTCTTTGCTGTGTCGCTGTTCGTGTTCAACGGCAACCTGATCTACTATGCCAGCGAGCTGAAGCAGTACATGAGTGATGTGACCGTAGCCGTTGTTCTGGTGTGGCTGGTCCTTCGCTACACACGCGACAACCGAGGCCTCAATGCGTTGGGAGCCTTTGCCGTGGTGGCGATCTGGTCCTCGAGCACCACGCCGATGGTGGCCGTGCCCGCCTTTGCCTATGTGATCCACCATCGATCCCGTCAAAAAGCATCGGAACGATCCTCGCTACCAGTGCTCCTCTTTTGGGCCGCGCTATGGTGCGGGGTGTTCCTGAGCTACTACGTGTTGGTTGTGCGCGATCATCCGGCGAAGACCTTCATGCGCCAATTCTGGATCAATGCGAACGGGTTGCTGCCGAACGATCCTTTCTCTGCTGCCTTCTATCATGGCCTGTACGATCGGGCCTACATGGTATTCACGCTCGTGCTACCGTACGGGATCAAGAACATCTACCTGTTGCCCACCCTGTTCATCATCGGCTGCATCGGTTGGTCCAGCAGCCAGCATCGTGGCCTGATGATCCTGTTCGCGCTGCCCATCCTATTGCACGTGCTGCTTGCGATCCTGCATATCTATCCTTTCGAGACCCGTCTTATCCTGTACCTCATCCCCTTCTTCATCCTTATCTCGGCCGAGGGTCTTCGGCTGGTCCTAAGGCTCTTCCTGCACGCGCGATCACCGTTGATGCGTTGGAGCACCGCGCTGTCCATACCGGTGGTGTTGGCGTTGATCTTTGTGCGCATCGGATATCCCAAGGACAAGCAGGAGATCAAGCCGTGCTTGGCGTTCATCGTAGCGAACGCCGCTGTGGGAGACGCACTCTACGTGGACGCCGGGGCGATACCGGCCTTCACCTACTACGACAAGGTGGGCAAGTACGTCCTTGAGCTCCCCGTTCATCTTAGCATACAGGAGGATGACCCGGAAGGCTACATGCGCAATGCCATGGACCTGCACGGGCCCACCTGGTTCCTGTTCACGCATCAGCGGAAGAACACCACGAACAAGATCACCGCCCAACTGGATTCATTGGGCTACACCCGAATGTTGGAACACCATGCACGCAACGCGCATGTTTACCGGTACGATATGCCTTGATGCTTCCGCGAAAGTGAAATGCAGCTGATCGCAGCCCGTGCTTCAGCGAACGGCGTTCAAGCTAAATAACGCTCCAACCAAGTGCTGCGCAAGGGAACACGGAAGCGCGCGCGCAACTCACCGACGGTAGGCACGAGGTCGTCGAACACGATGGTGTCGGCTGTCAAGATGCCTTCTTTCAGAAGTTCCGGCAAGTTCTGTAGGCGGCAGCTGGTAACACCGTTCTTGACTTCGTACACTACCACCATACGATCGGTGAGCATCAGGTTGAGGTCCTGCTCCAGTTGCTTGATGAAGCCCACGCTCTTGTCGATGCTACAACCGCTGGCCTTGGCCTGCTCCTCGTCCACCGCAACCACGACGAAGCGGTCGTGCAATACCTCCACCGCGGCATCCAACGGTGCGCCGTGTGCCGCCCAAGTGCTGGTGAACGCCGCGCCACGATCACGCACGAGGTTCTGCTCGGCATGGCTCAGGTCACGCGCGGTCTTGTATACCCACACGCGTGCATGGTCCGGCAGATCGGTGATGTGCTTGTAGGGGGAAGGGGCTATAGCGGTCATGGTCGTTCACACGTTCGTTCGCACGGGGAACGCAAAGGTTGCACCAAAGCGTCTGTGCCGGGCAAGGTAGTGGATGCGCTAGATGTTGCTGTTGTTGCGATCCTGTATTTCGAGTTACGGGGGATCGTGGGCGATGGATCGAGCGAGAGCGGTGTATCGTGCGAAGAGTGTTCGCGTTTTTCCGCGATCGTGCGCTGGCCGATAGGGTCTCCGCCGGATAGTCGAAAACCTTGTCGTGCTTTGAGGGTCACCCTCCCTTCGATCGGTTGTCGTACACGGTGACCACCTCGATAGTCCTTGAACCAACTTTGTAGACCACCGATACGTTGGGATGAATGACCGCGCACCGACACCCCGGAAAACGCACAGAACGCTGATACCCATTCGGGAATTGAACCACCAACGTTTGGAATTGAAAGAGCAGATCGAGGAAGACCCCGACCTCTCGTGCTGACCATTGGAGGCGGATGAAGTCCTTGATCCGATCTACTTGGTCCATGGCCTAGTTGGACCAAACGACCGTTCGATCAACGGCCATGACGGGCCCAGAAGTCGGTATTATTTGCGGATCTGCCGTGTTCAAGGTCTTCTAGACCACGCTCGATGGAAAGGTGCTCCTCCGGTGAAAGCGATCCAGCCCAGTCGGCTTCCTGAGTTGCCTTCTTGATACCCAACAACGAACCAAGCAATCCTTGATCATCGAGCTTGGTGATCCATTCGATCAATTCGTGGCGTATGGCGTCGGAACTCATGGCTAGCGGTTGTGCTCCAAAGGTAAGGATGTGCGAAGCGAGGAACTGCTCGGGGCGACGACCGGGTCCGCATTCTGTCGAGAGAAACGTTCAATGCATCAATGATGTTCGTGATCGGGGCGATAGGGTCTTCTGAGAAAGGCCCTATCCAGTTTTCAAGCTAGTGGATGCGCTAGAAGTTGCTGTTGTTGCGATCCTGTATTTCGAAGCACTGAGGATCGTGGGCGATGGATGAACTCTTCGGCAGCTGATCACGCTTAGGCAGATCGCACAGGAGCGACAGGGTCTCCGCCGGATGGCGGAAGACCCTATCGAGGTTTGGAAGGTCGAGCGCTCGGAGCGACAGGGTCCTCTTCGAGAGACCCTGTCCAGGTTTGAGATGACGAGGAACGGGCCTCAACGCTGTCCGATGTGACGAATGGGCGTCGTGAAATGCCACGTCCGCAGCGCAGGTCCGGAACCCGAACGGCAACAACGGATCGCCCTACATTGCCTGACCATGAACGGTGGAAGCCCCTCTCCTGAATGGCGACCACGCACTCTGTTCGCCAGCCTCCCGCTGCTACTGACGCTTCTCGGCCTGCTGCTGGCCATTGGGCAATTCCTGTACAACCGAAGTCTCTGGCTTGACGAGGCCCTTCTTGCCCTGAACATCCTGGACCGGAGCATTCCGGAATTGATGACGCCATTGAACAATGACCAAGTAGCGCCTTTGCTCTTCCTCGTGTTCGAAAAGGTGTTCAGCACGCTGTTGCCTGCCACCGAGCATGGTTTGCGGATCCTGCCTCTGTTGTGCTACGCGGTCGGTTCGTTCGCCTTCCTCGGTATCGTGCGTTCGCTCTTCAAGGATACTCCCACACGGATCTTTGCCGTATCGCTCTTCGTTCTCAACGGCAACCTGATCTATTATGCGAGCGAGGTAAAGCAATACATCGGGGATGTCGCTGTGGCCAACGTGATCATACTGCTGGTCCTCCGCTACACATCCACAGGCCGTGGGCTGCATTTGCTCGGTGCCTTTGCGCTCATCGCGACCTGGTTCTCCAGCGTCACTCCCATCGTGGTGGTCACGGCCTTCGTTCACCTTCTGGCGTGTCGCTATCGAAAGGGTGAGTTGAGGTGGTCGTCATCGAAAGTCCTGTTGGCTTGGGCGGTTCTCTGGGTCTTGGCCTTCCTGGTCTATTACGTGATCGCCGTGCATGATCACCCGGCGCAAGAAAGTATGCGGCGTTTCTGGCTCTCGGCGCAAGGGCTAGTGCCGAATGATCCATTCTCCGCTTTGTTCTATCATGCTGTGTATGACAGGGTCGTCATGGTGTTCACCCAGCTGCTTCCTTTCGGGTCGATCAACGCCTACGCGTTACTTGTGCTGGTGATCATCGGATGCATCACCTCACTGCACGATGATCGTCGCACGATACTGGTGCTTTCCGGCACTCCTATTCTTCTCCACCTATTGCTTGCGGTCCTTCATCTCTATCCTTTCGAGACGCGCCTGATCCTTTACCTGATCCCTGCCGTCATACTTATTGCCGCGCAAGGCTTTCAGAAATGCATGGAGTTGCTACCCGGTGATCGGAACGCGATCCGGCAGTGGGGCGTGGCCGTGTGCCTACCACTCTTGTTGGCGGTGACCTTCGTGCGCAGCGGCTATCCCATGGATAGACAAGAGATCAGGTCCTGCCTGGAATTCATTGTAAAGAATGCCATGACGAACGACCGGATCCTCGTTGACCCCGGAGCCGGGCCAGCATGCACCTATTACGAACGGATCAACGACTACGATGGGCTACCCATCATTCATATCGGTCAGAGCCACACCGCTCCATATGCCCACCTCAGCGATAATGGGGATCCTCGGGGGGGCATTTGGTTCGTGTTCAACGACCTGCATCCCACTGAGAACAACATGTTACTCGCCCAGTTGAATTCCAAGGGATACCGATGCACCGCGCAACACCACGCGAGCGGGGCACACGCTTACCGCTATCTCATCCCTTGAACGGATGTATTGACCGGCTTAACCGATCCAGTCCCATCCGTGGACCACGCGCTTGAAGCTGGAGTCCAGCGAATTCTTGACCGGGCTGCGGCATCAGTGGCCTTTCAAAACCACTGATCGACCTTATAGATCCCCCGCCTCTGCGATCAGCTCCGCAATATCCTTCACCACCACTTCGCCTTCTTTGTTGAAGTGCTTCACGCCATCGGTGAGCATGGTGTTGCAGAAGGGGCAACCGGCGGCGATCACGTCGGGTGATGCGGCGAGAGCTTCTTCGCTGCGTTCGACGTTCACTTCGCGGGTGCCGGGTTCGGCCTCCTTGAACATTTGTGCACCACCGGCGCCACAGCAGAGGCCGTTCTGTTTGCTACGCTTCAGTTCCACCAGCGCAGCGTCGAGCTTCAGCAGCACTTCGCGCGGCGCTTCGTATTCGCCATTGCCGCGACCGAGGTAGCAAGGATCGTGGAAGGTGATACGCTTGCCCGCGAAGCTGCCGCCTTCGATCTTGATGCGGCCTTCCTTGAGCAACGCATTGATGAACTGCGTGTGGTGAAGCACTTCGTAGCTACCACCGAGAGCCGGGTATTCGTTCTTCAGCGTATTGAAGCAGTGCGGGCAAGCGGTGACGATGCGCTTTACACCATAGCCATTGAGCACCGTCACGTTCTGCAAGGCTTGCATCTGGAACAGGAATTCGTTGCCCGCGCGACGCGCTGGGTCGCCGGTACAGGATTCCTCTTGACCGAGAATGGCGAACTTGACGTTGGCCGCGTTCAGGATACGCACGAAGGCTTTCGTGATCTTCTTGGCGCGATCATCGAAACTACCAGCGCAGCCGACCCAGAACAAGATCTCTGGGACCTCACCACGCGCTGAATAGTCGGCTACAGTTGGGACGTTCATGGTACGACAGCGCTTGTTGTCAGTTGTTCGTTGTCAGTTGCCGGGCTGGGCGTGAAGTTCCTCCGGATCAAGGTCCGTGGGTGGGGCTACGAATATCGGGATCTCTTCTCCGTATGCTTGCTGCGGCTCAGCCACACCATCTGGCGGTTCGAACTTCCGCAGGTAACGGATGTAGCCATTCAGCACACGGATCGTTTCCTCCAGCAGCGTCCAGTGCTCTTTCAACGATGTCTTGTCGATATACCCTTCATCGAAGGCCGCACTCAAATGGTCCATTGTCTCGGACAGCGAACCTTTGGCCATCCTACAAAAGCGTGCGTTGTCCTTCTCATGGAAACGACCGAAGCCCTCCGCGATGTTGGAGCATGGCCCGCGGCTGGAACGAATGATCTGATCGGTCAGCCGGTACTTTTCTTCGGCTGGCCAGGCTTTCACCAACGCCGATATCGCCTTCCGGACTTCGCGTGACTTGCGCCAAGCGTTCAGTTCGGTAAAGGATCGGATGGGGGTGGATTGCATTCGGGGTGGGGAGTTGTCCGTTGTTAGTCGTCTGTTGTCAGTGGGGGGATCTACTAGGCTGGCAGGGCTTGGGCTCTGTGTGCAATTGATCGCGCTAACTGATCAAGGAATCAACAACCGTCAAAGGGTCACGTTGCTCTTCCACATCAAGGAGTACCACCACGGAGACCAACAACTGACAACGAGCAACAGACAACTAATCCCCCGCCCAATCCATCCGTTTATCCGGTCCGAACGCCCAAGGTGCGCCGTTGTTCTCCACGTTGTTGAACATGGCGGTGAGCGCTGGGCGCGTCCTGCTCTCTTCCATCACCAAGTAGCGACGCATCTCCATGATGATGTTGACCGGGTCGATATTGACCGGGCAGGCCTGAGTGCAGGCGTTGCAGGTGGTGCAGGCCCACAACTCTTCTTCGCTGATGCGGCTGTGAAGGCTTTTGCCATCATCCTCCCATTTGCCTTTCACGTCGATCACTTTACCCACCTCTTCGAGGCGATCACGGGTATCCATCATGATCTTGCGTGGGCTCAACAATTTGCCGGTGAGATTGGCTGGACACTCGCTCGTACACCGACCGCACTCTGTACAGCTGTAGGCATCCATCAGGCCTTTCCAACTGAGGTCGAAGACATCCTTGGCACCAAAGCGTTCTGGCACGTCATGACCAGCCACAGAGCGCGGAGGTGCAGGTTTTGGCGGTGCAACGCTGGGGTCCAACATGCTCTTCACTTCACCGGTGACCCGTTCCATGTTGGCCATTTCCGTCTTCGGTTTCAGCTTGCTATACCACACGTTGGGGAAAGCCAACAGGATGTGCAGGTGTTTGCTGATGGGCAAGTAGTTGAGGAAAGCGAGGATGCCGATGATGTGGAACCACCAGCAGATGCGCTCGATAAGGATGAGCGTGGCGGAGGACAACGAGGAGAAGGAGGCCAGGGAGGCGATGGACGCACTGATGGGGAATGCACCGGCTTTGACGTAGTGCTCTGCACCCATGTTCTGCAAGGTCACATCGGCGGCGTTCATCAGGAGAAACGCGCTCATCAAGGCGATCTCGGTGAAGAGGATGAGGTTGGCATCGGTCTTCGGCCAACCGTCGAGCTCCTTCATCACGAAGCGCTTCAGCTTGATGGTGTTGCGCCGGATCAGGAAGATGACGCAGGCTACCCACACACCCAACGCGAGCCACTCGAAGCTGCCGATGAGGAAGTCGTAGAAGCCACCCATGAACGACAGTACCCGGTGTGTCCCGAAGATGCCGTCGATGATGATCTCCAGCACTTCAATATTGATGATGACGAAACCCGCATAGACGATGATGTGCAGGAGACCCGCCACCGGGCGAACGACCATCTTGCTCTGGCCGAGTGCGACCCGCGTCATCACCACCCAGCGCTCAGCCTTGCGGTCGTCGATCGCCTCATCACGCCCCAGCTTTATGTTGCGGGCCAGCTTTGCGGCATTGCGCGCGAAGAGCCCCGAGGCTCCGGCCAGCAGAACGATGAAAATGATGCTGGCAACGTCCATATTCACTTCTTCTTGCCCTCGTCGATGACCTTGCCGATGCGCTCCACGTCGGCGTCGCTCAACTTCGGGAGACGGTCTTTCTTACCGAAAACACTGAAGTAGCGGTTGGGGTTCATACGCAGGTCTTCCAATAGCAGGTCCAGTTCAGCACTCGCACTGTTCAAATTGGTGTAAAGGCTGTCGTCCTTCATCAACTTGCCCATGGTGCCGTTACCCTCGTTGATGTCGGCTGTGATCTTGCGCAGCTCACCGCTCGTGGCAGCCAGTTCATCCATCACCTTGCGCATGCGGCCCTTCGCGAGGTCAGTGGTCAGCGTATCCAGGTTGTTGAAGATGTGGTCCATCTCATCGCTGTTGCGCGCGAGCGTTCCGCTGACCGTTTCCAAATTGTGCAACGCACTGGTGAGGGTGACGCTTTCAACGGCAACCAACTGGTCCAAGCGCCGTGCGGTATTGCTCAAGCTCTCCAACGCCGTGCGTATGTTGGTAAAGCTGCTGTCGATATCGCCCACGGCCTTCGGGTTCAGCATCTGCTGGAAGGAGTTCAGCACCGAGTCCACGGAAGCGAGCATGCCTTCGGCTTTGGCTTTAAGCGGATCGATCTGCTGGCTTACCGCATCGGTGAGGCTCAGTTGGGCGTCGCCCACGAGTGTGTCGCCTGCTTGTGCCTGCTCGCCACTTGTGCCCAATTGCAACTGAAGCGCCCGCGAGAACAAGTCAGCGCTGTAGATCTGTACTTTGGTGTCCTTGGGCACCAACAAGCTCTCTTCGTTCATTTGGAAGGTGACCGCGATCTGGCCGCTGCCATCCGGAAGCAGTTGCGTGCGGATCACCTGCCCCACCTTGAACCCGTTGTAGAAGACGGGACTGGCACCGGTGATGCCCGCTACGTTGTTGTACTTGACGTGGAAAACGTTCCGCTTCTCGAACAGGTCCAAACCCTTCAAGAAGTTGACGCCGAAGACGAGCAGCCCAACGCCCCCTAGGACCAGTGCGGCGATGGAATACTCCTTCTTGATCTTCATCCAGTCTTGATTTCGGCCTAATGCGACTCGGCTAATTTAAGTGCTTCCTGTAGTCCGATCCGCGTACCATCCTTGAAGGCGACGATGAAACAGCCATCGAAACCCTTCGCCCGGCACTCCTCCTGCAGCTTGCGGGCGCCGGCCAACGTGGTTTCTTTGCCTACGCTGTATTTAAAAAGACCCGCACCCTGCTGTTCCTGAACACCTTCGATGCCGTTGAAGTTCTCGGCCTTCAGCCCGATGCGTTTTGAACTGGTGGTGATCTGCACCTTGAATACCAAGGAGCCTTGCGACTCGCTCTTCACAGGTTCCTTTATTGAACCATTGCCTCCTTTCGGTGGCGTTCGGACTAGGACGGGCTTGGTGGTATCAGGCTTCACAACGGGTGTTTCCAGTTTCTCTACCATCGGCGTGCCTGTACCGGCGGCTTCAACAGTGGCTTTATACTCCTTGAAGGCCCGGTATATAGCAGATGCCATATAGTCCTGACCTTCTGCCTTCTGCAGGTAATCCTCCTCGTTCACGTTCGTCAAGAAACCTAGTTCGACCAAAACGCTGGGCATGGTGTTGTAGCTGATCACCAGGAATCCCGCCTGCTTGACCCCACGGTCCGGCCGGCCCACGCGGTCTTTGAACTGTTTTTGGATGTAAGCGCTCAACAACAGGCTGAGGTCCAAGTGCGTGTTCTGGCGAAGACTGAGGGCGATGATGCTCTCGGGGTCCTTGGGGTCGTAGCCATCGTATTTCAACTCGTGGCCTTCTTCCAGAAGGATGGCGGAGTTCTCCTTTTGCGCGACGCGCATGTTGGCCTCGGTCTTGTGCAGGCCCATTACGTACGTCTCGCAGCCGTGCGGGTCCTTGCTGTCGTTGGCGTTACAGTGGATGCTAATGAAGACGTCTGCCTTGGCCTTGTTCGCGATGTTGCAGCGTTCCTTCAGCTCGATGAATGTGTCATCGTCGCGGGTGTAGATCACCTTGACGTCCGGATACGTCTCGTTGATGTACTTGCCCACGAGCTTGGCCACATTGAGCGAAATGTGCTTCTCAGTGGTCTTGTACCGGCCGGTGCCCAGGTTGCCGGGGTCCTTTCCGCCGTGCCCGGCATCGAGCACCACGGTGCGGATGCGGTTGGGATCACGGCCCGGTGTTTGCGCCGTCGCGGAACTCGTGGAAACGAAGACCAAAGTGGCGATGGCTGCGTATCTCAACACCCTTTGGATAATTCTTCGGTCCGATGACCGTTCGCTCGCAGTTGATGAGCCACACGTTCCCTTGGGCGTTCCAGTGAACAGTGGGAAGTTGGCAGAAAACCCCGAAGACGACCGTATCACCAAGGAGTACTGCCAACTGTCCATTCCTCCAGCAAGGACATGCGTACTTTTCCGCCCCGCCGCACGGCGTACTACTTGGTCCATGACGGAAACGCGTTGCTCCATGCCCTTGCGGCGCGAAACTAGCGGGCGTTGCAGGTGCGGGAAGTCCGCGATCGGTGCAGTTTTCATCACGTTCGTGTTGGTATGCGCAGGCCTCTCCGCCACCGCCCAGACCTTGCAGAGCGAGGTGAAGTACGGCGCTCGGGACAGTATGCGCTACGACTTGGCAGAGCAAACGGTGTACCTCTTCGGTGCGGCCACCGTCCACTATGGCGAAGTGGAACTCACAGCGGACCGCATCGTCTTCAGCTTCAAGAACGAGGAAGCACAGGCGTTTGGTGCATTGGACTCCACCGGGGTGGTAGTGGGCAAGCCGAAATTCACCCAGGACGGCCAGGACATCGACGCCGACAGTATACGCTACAACTTCAAGACCAAACAAGGCCTGATCCGCCAAGTGCGTACCGAGGAATTGGGCAGTTACGTTACCGCCGGCCTAAGCAAACGGCACGCGAACGGTGAGGTACACAGCAGTGGCGGCATGATCACCACCTGCGACCGGCCCAAGCCGCACTACCATTTCAAGGTGAGCCGCATGCTGGTGATCCCCGATGACAAGATCGTGACCGGCCCCACGTACATGAAGGTGGGCAATGTGCCCACGCCGCTCGCCCTCCCCTTCGCGCTGTTCCCCAATACCAAGGGCGGTAGTGCCGGTGTACTGATCCCCACCTGGGGCAACAGCCAGCAACTGGGCTACTTCCTGCTGAACGGCGGCTGGTACATGCCCATCAGCGACAAGGCCGACCTGCAACTGACCGGCGATATCTACAGCCGGGGTAGCTGGGCGCTGCGTGGCGCAACACGTTACAAGAGCCGCTACCATTATGCCGGCAACCTCAACCTGAGCTATAGCACCCAACTGAACAGCGATCCGGAGTATCCCGACTTCAGCAAACAGAAGAACTTCTTCATCCAATGGAACCATCAACTGGATCCCAAGGCCAGCCTGAACAACCGTTTCACAGCAAGCGTGAACGTGGGCAGCAGCCAGAACTTCACCAATAACTTCAACAGCAGTACCCAGAATTACCTGAGCAATACCTTCCAGAGCAATATTGCGTGGAATCATTTGTGGCCCGGCAAACCATACTCCTTGGCCGTGAACCTGCGCCACAGTCAGAACAGCAACACCCAGCGGTATGACTTTACGTTGCCATCCGTCACCTTCAATGTGCAGCGGATCTTCCCCTTCCAACAGATGCGGCCGACCAGCGCACCACCACGTTTCTACGACCAGATCGGTGTGAACTGGACCACCAATTTCGACAACCGCCTCAGTGCTACGCAGCAGGAATTGTCGTTCCCGAACATGTCCCGGTTGGCCCAGAGCATGCGCAACGGCCTGCGTCATTCCGGCGCGGTCACCACCACCATCAAGAACCGCTTCTTCGCACTGAACCCCGAGATCCGCTTTACCGATCGCATGTATTTCGATCAGTTACGGAAAACGGTGTACAGCACGGACGATACCACGTTCACCCTTACCGACACCATCCCGAAATTCGCCGCGCCGTTCGAGTGGAGCGCGGGCGCAACGCTCACCACCAAGGTCTACGGCATGTACATCTTCCGGAGCCAAAGGCTGAAGGCGATCCGCCACGTGATCACTCCTAGCGTGGGCTTCAACTACCGACCCGACCAAGGCACGCAGATCGAAGGACCCTTCGGGACCAACGGTGCGCAGGCCAGCTACTCGCCCTTCGACATCAGCATCTACGGCAATCCGCCAGAGGGCGAAAGCGGTGCCATGAACTTCGGCTTGATCCAGAACTTGGAGGCCAAAGTGCGCGACCAAAAGGCCACGCTGGACAGCACTGCGGCAAGCGGCGATGTGCAGTACAAGAAGATCAAGTTGTTCGATTTCGTGGGCGTCACTACCAACTACGATTTCCTACAGGACAGTCTTGGCTGGTCGCCGATCAACGTCAGCGCACGTACGGCGCTCTTCAACAAGATCAATATCAACTATACCAGCCTTTATGACCCGTACGCCGTGAACGAACTGGGCCAACGCATAGATCACAGCGAAGTGTCGACCACAGGCAGGCTGGCACGAATGACCTATACCAACGTGGCCGCCGGTTTCGACGTGAAGAGCCGCAAATACGGCCAACCCCGGAACCAGTCAGGAGGGACGGCATCCTCTTCCAACGACCAACAAGTGGTGGAAGACACGGATCCGAGCAAAGGCGCCAGCATCAACTTCAACATCCCGTGCGTTTGGGCGTGAACTACAGCTATGACATCAACCGCAGCTACGCCGGCAATACAACCACCGACACCCAACGCCAGAGCGTGCTTTTCAATGGCGACTTCACCGTGTTCAAATATTGGAAGATCGGCGGTAGCACCGGCTACGACATGGTGGCCAAGGAATGGACCTACACCACGTTGAACCTGTATTGGGACATGCACTGTTGGGAGATGAACTTCAACATCATCCCACTCGGTGTGCGCAGGAGCTTCAGCTTCCGCATCAACGTGAAGGCGAGCATACTGAAGGACCTGAAGTTCGAACAGCGTAGGCCTTATGGCGGGAATAGTGGGCTGTTGTTCTGAGGTGTGACGCATCCGAACATTGCTTCTCAGTCGATAAGCTTATTCATCATGGGCACCAAAACATACGGAATGCTTACGCTCACACCAGACAATTGGGGGGCTTACAATTCCTCCTGCACCTCGTTCACGGCGGCTTAAACACCCATATCTTCGATCTATCGCTGCACACACTCATGCGCGTTCATGGCTTGACTACCCTTTTCGCCTTGTTATTCGCAACCGCGCTTTGCGCGCAGCCCTCACTACCGACCGACGGCTGTTTCGTTCGTTATCAATATGACGGTGCCGGTAACCGGGTCCAACGGGATTGGATATGCGTTACCGGCGGAGGCGGCGCATTCAAGTCGAATGTTGCCGATACGGCAACTAGCACAGGGTAGCTTGAAAGAAGTTCATATGAACCTAGCGCCCAACCCGGCCTCTGATAACCTGCGCGTTACAATGACTGAAGAAGTTGATGGAGGACAAGCCATTGTCCATGACGCGCAAGGTAACGTGGTGATACAAGCTCAAGTGCAAGGCGGATCGTTCGTCATCGACGTTGCAGGTTTGTCCATCGGCCCATACTACCTCTCGTACATGCGAGGCGGGGAACGCATCGTCTCCGGATTTTCCGTTCAGCGCTAAGGGGGCCATCCGGAATGCGCCTATTTCAGCGCGCCACGGTGAATCTGCTGCACCACTGGCGACCACCCTGAAGGTCCTGTATTTGTAAAAAATAGTGCCCCATGATCAGGTCGCCGATGAAAAGATGGTCCGTTCGAACCGCCATTCTTACCTGACGCCCATTGCTATCCAGTATGCGTACGGTGAGCGGTCGCGTGTAACCCACGGATACAAATTGTCCATTGGGGTCGATACGTGATACAGGACCATGGTCCGTTCCAATTTCCGGGAGCGCGGCAGTTAGATCCACACCATCGATGATGACAATGCGGCCATTGCTCATGTTCACGGCCAAGCTTGTGGAATCGCCCCAACAAACAAAGTCGACCACTTTATCGGAATTCCCAGTGACAACGCCGGGTATGCTGATCCGATCATGTGCAAGGAAGGTGGTGCTATTGAACCGCATGATGTGCAGTGTATCACTTCCTTGCCACACGTTCCTGTACGCAATGCAGAGCAAGTCTTGATATGGATCCACGCACACGCGCGGGAAATGCACCTGCTCCGGTATGGTATACGACCCAAGCAAAGAAGGAACCGCGTCGGACACATCGATCGCGGTGCCATCGTCGGTGATGATCGTGTTGCCATACGTTGCGAACTCCGAGCCATTGCCTTCGAATAGGTTTTGCTGCGAGTTCAGGATCTGCACGCCTTCGGGGGATCCTGCTAATGGCGAGTTCACCGCATTGCATTTCGTTGGTAGCGAGCCCGATCCATTGGCCTTGACCGCTGGCCACATCGTCCAACGTGCTATGTACCCTTTGGTGGCTAGGGCCGTAGTCGATCATGAGTTTCAACTCGTGTCCACCTACTGTTTCCAAGATCCGCAAGGGTTGATGATAACTCGTATACCTCACTTCCTGTGCCTGTTGGCTGATCAGCGCTGGCGGTGAAGTGTTGTCACTGGGCCAGTTGCCATTGACCACGCCGGTAAGAGCATGGGCAGTGTAATAGGCTTGCATCCCAACATCGTCTTTACGTATCAGGTTGCCGTGGGTGGCTCCCATGTCCCCATCATACGCGTACTTGATCAGGCTCAACTGTTCCAGTTCTTGACCTTCACTATTCACCCGTGTTACCCTGGATTGATTCAATCGGTCCAGAACGTCGTATGTGAACGACTCTTTACGGCTTTTGAACGCATTCCAACGTTCGATCAGATCACCGGTGTTATAGTCCCACCTGTATCGCATATCGAAGACACCGCTGTTCATGGTGCCGAGCAGGAAGTCGCCTTCGTACGTGTCCTTCGCCAAACCGTCCAGCCTATAGTGTTCAGTGTAATGCCCTCTACCGTCCATCGTAGCCCCCTTCCACAGGGTGGTGTTGCCGATATAGTCGGCGACACCGTAAAGATGACCGTACTGATAGTCGCGGGTGATCTGGGCAAGCCCTCCGTAATCGGTCTTGGACAAGCGATCATAGGTGTCATACTTGAAGGTGCGTAACACGCCATTCCCCTGTGGGGTCTGCATGACTTGCTCCTGTAATAGACCTAGCTCATTGTACGTGTAGAAGCGCACCACACCAAAACCCTCTTCCCGTACGACCCGATCGCTAGAAAGGTATCCCTCTAGCTGGTACGTCAGTTCCACCGTTCCTTCCGGTTCCTCGGTGCGTACAAGACGACCTAGGTTATCATACGCAAAGGTCTTCGTGCCACCATTTGCGGTGACCTGCTCCTTTAATCGGCCAAGCGGATCATACGTGTACAACGTGGTACCCGCCGACCAATCGACCAAGCTGGTTTGATGGCCCCAAGCGTCATACACGTTCGCCACCAAATTGATCTCACCTTTTAAGACCTTGACCAATTGACCATGGGAGTTGTATCGATAGATCAGTTTTCCTCCCTCGTCCTGGCTTGAGACCTTGAGCCCAGAGGCGTCCGTCGTAGTCGATGACCAACGGCCGGACGATAGCGTGGTGGTCGTGGTCAACTCACCGGCAGAATAATCATAGTCAATGGTGGTTGTCCCGGAAAGCGTGTGGGTCGTGCTCTCCAAGCGATCGATGTCATAATAACCGTACACTGTCCAATGCATTGTTTCGCCATCCAATGCAGGCTCACTGCTCCGGAACACACGGCCACGACCATCGTATTCCTTGCGCGCTCTGGACCACTGCCCATTGAAGCTCAACCCCCACTTTTCCACCGATCGGCCGAGCACGTCAAAATACTCCCTCGCTTTCGGCGCCCCCGGATCATCCAGTTCCACATAGTATACGGCACCATTCACCGAAGAGGCATCCCAGATCCTACGCGTATGGATCCAATAGCGGGCCTGTTCGTCGGGCGATGGTGCGCTTACAGCGGTTGTTCGTCCGAATCCATCATAACGATATTGCACCTTGAGACCATCTGAGCCGGTGGTATGGTCCGGACCTTCATTGAACGGTCGGCGCAGGCCTTGTTCAACTACCAATTCCGCGCCACCGGGTGCATTCCAGTGCTGTGTTCTGCTCAAGGGTCCTGGATGGAATTGGTCATAGGTATAGTCCATGACCGCGTAGTCCTCCACACTCATACCCACATGGAACTGTTGATCACGTGTTATGCGACCGGATGCTGATCGGGTCACAATTTCGTGTACCACAGGCGCCGATGTATTGGCGAACTGTCGTTCAATTTTCACAGCGCCCGTTAAGTACTCATACTCCCACTCCTTCCGGTCCACAAGGGTTGGCGCACCGTTCCGCGTCGTAGTGGTGGTCAGCTTCTCCAGATGTGCCTCGTACCCGAAGGGGAAAAGCGGGCCGTAGACACCAAAGTCGTAGGTCACGGTTTTCTCAAGGATTCCGGGAATCGTCGTGGTGGAACTGGTGAGATTACCGCTACCGGCATCATGGATGAAATTGGTGGTCGTTGTAACCCCAGAAAGCTCATCCGTATCAAAGGTGCTGAGGACCATGTCGCGATGCCATCGCATCTGCTGGGGCGAAAGCAAGGACATGCCGTTCCAGGCCACTGAGGTGCGCAACAATTGTCCAGTACTCAGGTCATAGGTTTTTGTCAAACCGGGGAACAGACCGGAAACACCGGGTTGGAGATCAAAGTTGGTCACCGTACGTAGGTCGCTCTCCGAAGAGCGTGTTTCCAGTACGCGGAATCCATTGAAACCACCTCCGTTCCGCCATCCGAAGGCATCTTGATAGATGTACTGCGTAGTATTTGTGCCTCCGTTGCCATTCGGCACCAATACCTGCTTGACCAGCGTTAGTGGCAAGTCCATATACCCCATTGGATAGGGGAACAATTGGGGGTCCATCACTATACACATCCGGGTCTTGCATAGTGCTGTAAACGAATCGTGTTGTATTGAGCAATCCGTCTTTCACCCCCTGCAGCAACCGCTCTTTTTCAAAAGCTCCGAAGGTGATCAGGTCGATCGGGTCGTTGTAGTAGTGATGGTTGATCAGGTCGGTCTTGCCATCGCCGTTGAAGTCACCTGTGCCAAGACTCGTAAAGAAAGCAGCATTGGGGTTCGTGTGCCACTCGAATTCCACACCCGTAGTACCCATTCCTTTCGAGTAGGCGATCTTCCCCTGCGCCCCGGAAGTTCCATACGTTCGGCCATGAAAGATGTCGCTCCGGCCATCACCGTTGAAATCGCCAACGGCAATGCGGCTGTTGTTCGCTTGATATCCACCATTGATCGAAAGGACCTGCGCTGGTAGGAATTTCACCCCATCGGAGATGTACAAAAAGAATATCGTGGTGGACCTGTACAAGGCATCTTGGTTGCCATCGCCATTGAAATCGCCGATGGCCAGATCGAACTCATCAAAATCGACCTCAGTGGTGAATGTGGGTCCGGTGTTCGAGGATAGTATGACCCACGCATCCTCATTCGGCGTTAGTCTTGCGATGGTGCTGTTCTCAGGAGAGCCGGATCGGAGTTGAAGTTACGCTTGACCGTCGCCGTTGATGTCGATCGGATTGATCCGCAACGCAAGACTGAAAGCATTCCCGGCGGTGATCGGTGGTGCCCATCCATTCTCGATGTCCCACATGGAGGCTTTGAGGTAGTTCCAGTCCACATCGAAGCCGAAGAAAGCGACCGCCGATCGACCGTCTCCGTTGAAATCACCGACGTGGACCCGATCGAATTTCTCGGGGAGGAACCAGATAAACGGGATCTGAGGGTTTGCGACGTTCATGACCTCGAAGTTTGGCACACCATCGATGCAGATACTCCGAAAAATACTGAGTCCTGTCAATCGATACTTGTCGTGGTCAGTGTCGAGTTGAATGTTCGAGATGACGATGTCGTCACGGCCATCCCCGTCCACATCAGATGAATTGAAGGTGCGATGCGTGTGCTGGATCTGTGATTGGAATAGTCCGTAGTACGTCTGTGGTAATTGTTGGTCGTAGGAAACTGCAGTAGGACCGTTCAGGTAGACGCTGAAACTCAGGCATCGTTTGACTTCCGAGTCCGGAATGTACTCCCATTCCATCGCCATTACGCCGGACACCCCATTTCCATCGTAGTCTCCCGCAAAGAGGTCTACACTTTAGCCTTGAAAGGTGGAAATTTCAGTCGTGTTCCAGATCTGTGCTTGTGCCTCATCCCCATACTTGAAAATGGTGCTGTTCAGCGGTATGCCATCGGTGCCGTACTCCTTCAATTCAGACAGGTAGGAACGACCCAAAGCGCGATGTGCATAGTCGAGATCCGCCGTCCTGGTACCGCCAGTCGTTGAAAGCAATTCGATCTTTGTCAGCAGCCGGGTGGTGGCGAACATGTTGCGATCGGCATAGCGCACATTCACATCGCTTCGGTTGGAATAGGTGAAAAGAACCAACGCTTGGTAAGATCCGGACGTACCGCCCATATCGTACACGATCGAGTACAGTCGCGGTTCATTCTCGTCCAAATGGTAGTTGTACCGGATCGTGTTGCCGAACGGATCAACGCTGTGCGTCAATAGCCAAGTCGTCACCCTATTGCCTGCCGATACATTTATGATCTTGCCGTCCGATACGCCATTGTTCAATCCGTAGTACGAGGTGATCCCTGCCTTGTTGACTATCCTGAAATGCCCTGGTTCGCCGTCAATGAAACTTGGTGCCCTGACCGAAAGGAACTGCGCCTTCTCCGTGTCGTACTCCGCATTGGTGGAACCGTACGGCAGTCCGTTGGTCGGCACTAATCGTTGTCCATCGAGAGCGAAGTGGTCATCGCTAGTGTATTTCACTGGATCGAAAATACCATCATGGTAATGGTCGGCCCCCACGCGTGTGATCGCCGATACGCCACTCATGCTCCAGCCCATTCCCAACAATCCATCGCCTCCTTGTGAATTGTATGCCAAGCCCAAGGAAGCCTGGAACCCATTGCATGCTTCGGGTAGTGTGATGGGCACGCTATAGGTGGCCCCGCCAGTTGGACTAACGCCAGCGGACCCAGCAATGGAACCAACGGGCAGTCTCGTGTTTATGGCTTTGCTGGCCAGCGCACCCTCCGTCACTACAGGGATGTACACTACATTCTGCGCTCCTAGGGCCGTAGCCAACAACACGACGAAGACCCCTAGGTACTTCATAGCACGTATGCGCGTTGATCGTATGTACGAATGTAGGTGGCGCTCGCCGCAGAAACAAGCGGCTCATTCTGGCCCTAGTCCTTCCAAACCCCGGCAGGTTCCATGCTTTGCAGGCTGCTCAAGCCATCGCCACCCCGCCCGCGCCCACAAGGCTCCTTCACCAAACCCAGCTTGACTGCCTTGAAGGGCAGTTCTGAGCGAGTAGGTACCTTCCATTTGCAGTATACAGTGTAGCGGTGCGTTTCCACCGCCTCTCTGTGGATTCCATCAGGACAGCAAGCTGTGCTGGGTTGGGTTCTTTCCCTTGGCAGACAAGCACCACATATTCAACCTCGCGGTCCAGAAGGCGTTCGCTTTGCTTACCCGGAGGTGCTGGGGTCCCGCCACTTCGCGAACCTGCACAGCACAAGAGGCGCTTGCAAATGAAAGTGCCGGTGTTGTACGGTCGTGAATTCCGTTTCGGGAAGCGGTCGAGATCAACCCTCATGGACCGATCCAATTCAGGATCAGCCGTTCACCCTCCGGTGTCAACACGCTCTCCGGATGGAACTGCACGCCGCACACATCATAGCGTTCGTGCCGCACGGCCATGATCACACCGGCCTCACTGCGAGCCGTGATCCGCAGTGCGCCAGGAAGTGTTTTCGGATCGGCGGCCCAACTATGGTAGAGGCCAACCTCGAATCGGTCAGGTAATGCGCTGAAGAGTTGATCGCGTGGTTCCAGCGGAATACATGGCACTGCGACACCATGCATCACATGCTCTTGGTTGTACAACGTTCCACCGCACATTTCAACGATCGCTTGCATACCGAGGCATACACCAAGGATGGGATGCGTGGGCATCAGCTTCGACAGCAGCTCCATCATGATACCCGCTTCGGCAGGAAGACCAGGGCCTGGTGAGAGCACGATGCGATCGTAACGCGCGGCTTCCTCAACGGTGATGGCATCATTGCGCACCACGTCCACTTCGGCATACGGTTCCAGCAGGTGGTGCAGGTTCCACGTGAAGCTGTCGTAGTTGTCGAGGAGGAGGATGCGCATGTGAACAGAGAGCGAAGAACGGGGCAACGGGCAGGGGCGAAGGCAGGAGTAGGAGCAAATTTAGGGTCGGCTATTTCCTGCCTCCTTCCCCTTGAGCTTTCCGATCCCCCCCAGATGGGTGTGTCGGAAGTTGTCACCGAATTTCAATCCGTAGCCGAAGATGCGGTCCATGCTGGCGCGGCCATAAAGGATGATGCCTAGAACAAGGAACCCGATCTCCGCTCGTGTCCGAAGTTGGAATACGGACGAAATATCGCTGAATACGGCACCGGCCCTGATCCGTATGGCGATACCCTTGTGGTGGCAAGCGTTTCAGGAAGCGCCCCTACCCTAGAATTGACCAAATAGCCGAGCATGCTGATATCCGGACCAAGGATAAATAGGAGATAGCACCGCCAAGGCAGTTTTGCCAATACCAGCCAAAACAAGCAAAACAGGAACTTCGCTAGTTCCTCGAGACGTAAGAGGTCCTTCATTCGCTGATCCGCGAATGGTACAACTGATGATCCGCTTCTACCATTCGATCCCAACAGGACAGTGATCGCTCCCCATCACCTCGTTGAGGATGAAGGCGTCCTTCACCTTCTTTTCAAAGCCTTTGCTCACCAGCACATAGTCGATGCGCCAGCCCACATTCTTCTCGCGCGCGCCGAAGCGTTGGCTCCACCAACTGTACTTCACCACTTCGGGATAGAGATGCCGGAATGTGTCAACGTAACCGGTACCAAGTAATGCTGCGATGCCATCGATCTCGCTCTGCATGTAACCAGCCGTCTTGTTGTAGTTCGGCTTCGGTCGTGCGATGTCGATGGGTTGGTGCGCAACGTTCAGATCACCGGTAAAGATGATCGGGAGTTTACCGGATGCAAGCCTCACCAAGTGGGCGCGCAACGCCGCATCCCATACTCCGCGATAGCCGAGCCGCTTCAGGTCCTGGCCGCTGTTGGGCACGTAGGTGTTCACCACCACATGGTCCTTGAAGGTTGCGGTGATCACGCGGCCTTCGGTGTCGTGTTCCGGCATACCGATACCATATTCCACCCGAACGGGCTTCTCTTTGCTCAGGATGGCCGTGCCACTGTAGCCGGGCTTCTCGGCGGAGTGCGCATGCAGGTGATAACCATCCACGCCTTTGAGCGCTTCGGCGACTTGGTCGGGCGTGGCTTTGGTCTCCTGAAAACAGACGATGTCCGCACCGATCTGCCTCAAGGAGGTGGGTAGGCCTTTGGTAACGCTGGCACGAATGCCGTTCACGTTGTAGGAAACGAGTTTCATGGGCTGTGGCGCATTTTACGCCGAAGATGCGAACCTACACTGTGAAGCAACGTATGCAGATGCTGAAGCGACCGCTCTGGTCCTGCCACCGAACGGACGAGCACGCAGGAAAGCCCACGATCAATGCTCCCTCAACAACCAGCTGTTCATAAACCTCTTGTTCTTCAGGGGAAAGCAACGAACTCCAGATCCGCATTCGTCGGGTCATCCGGCGTATTCGGCACACGTGGCCGTTCATCCGGCCAAAAGTCGATCGCCAGTTCACCGGAACGTCCATTCTTTGCCGCCGAAAGAAGTCTCCCGATCCAGCGCAAGCCACTCGCATGCCAGTAACCACCTACACCGGCACCTTCGGCCGCGCCGAACTGAAGCACCTGCTCCAACGCTCGCTTTTCGGGGCTACCAACGCGGACCTCGCTCACTTCGCCGGCCAATCGTTGGACCAAGTGGTGGACGCACTCCTCACCATTGGACCCGCACCGGCGCCGCCTTTGAAGAACTACTGGATACTTAGTGGCGGTACACCGAGCCCTAATGCTATCGACCCGATCGTCCCATTCGGCAGCACGTGGGTGGATACACCCAACGTGGTGGCCCAAGTGAACGCCAATGTGGGCCGCATGTCCAGCTTCCAATCTTGGCGTACGGGATTGATGATCACTCAGGACCGCACTCTGGAAGAGAAGTTGGTACTGTTCTGGTACAACCACATGCCCACCCAAATGAGCGTGGTGTTCAACGGGCTGCTCTACTATGGCTACGATCGCTTGCTGCGCACCAATTGCGTGGGGAACTTCCGGCAGCTGATGTACGACGTGACCGTGGATCCCTGTATGATGGAGTACCTGAACGGTCGCTTGAACACGGCATCGGCACCCGACGAGAACTATGCCCGTGAGTTGATGGAACTCTTCACCTTGGGCGAGGGCAGCGGCTATGACGAAGTGGATGTGCAAGCTGCTGCACGCGTGCTCACGGGATGGAGCACAAGGGAGATCACCGATACGGGCTCGCCTATCATTCCGGAGACCTATTTCAATCCCGCGTGGCACGACACCAATAGCAAGACCTTCAGCGGATTCTTCGCCAACACCGTGATCCAAGGCCTAAGCGGCCCGAACGGTGGTGCAACGGAGTTGAACGCAATGCTGGACATGATCTTCGCTCGCCAGCAGGTGTCGCTCTTCATGTGCAGGCAACTCTATCGCTTCTTCGTCCACGGGGAGATCGATGCCGCTACGGAGACCAACCTGATCGCTCCGCTGGCCGAACTGTTCCGCAACAACGCTTCCGCGCCCGATCAGATCAAGATCGTGATGAAGGCGATGCTCACCAGTGATCATTTCTTCAGCACCAACATCCGTTCGTGCATGGTGATGAGCCCGGCCGACCTGATCATCGGGCTGCTTCGGAAAATGGACGCGCCATGGCCCAACGAGACCACCCAGTTGGAAGCGCGGTACAAAATGTTCCTGGACACCTACTACATGTGCCTCAACTGCGGACAGGCTCTATTGGACCCACCGAACGTGGCCGGCTGGCCCGCCTACTATCAAGGCGCGCAGTACGATGACCTGTGGTTGGACAGCGCCAGTTATGCCTCGCGCAACTTCGTCATGCAAGGCATCATCGGGCAGGGCTTCAGCACAGGCAACGACTTGTACCAGGCAACCAGCCGCAACCTCTTGATGAAGGTGAGCCTGCCCAACGTTGTGGCACAATTCTCCGATCCCACGGACCCGAACGCAGTGGTGAACGATACAGCAGAACTGCTGTTGAACATACCCGTCTCGCAAGCGGTACGCAACCAGTTGAAGACCTCGCGCCTGTTGTTAGGACAGCAGAGCGACATCTACTGGACCGATGCATACGAGATCTACGCGGCGGACCCGAACACCACGGACCAGACCGGCATGATGGTGCCCAACCTGCTTTTGTACCTCTTCCTGGACATGGCCAAGGCCGCTGAGACCCAAGTGTACTGACGCATCGATACGCCCATCCATGAACAGAAGAAACTTCCTTCGCTCGGCTTCGGCGGCCACCATCGGTGGCATGACCGTGCGCGGGTTCAGCAATCCGCTGATGAGCGCCTTGAACAACAGCGCTTCCGAGGACCGCGTGCTGGTGATCATCCAATTGGTCGGCGGAAACGACGGGCTGAATACGGTGATCCCGTTGGACAATTACAGCCTGTTGTCCCAGATGCGCCCGCAAGTAGTGATCCCACAAAGTGCCGTGCTGCCTTTGCAAGGTTTGTCCGCAACCGGCCTGCATCCGATGATGACCGGTATGAAGCAACTCTGGGAACAGGACAAGCTCGCCATCATCCAAGGTGTCAGCTATCCCCAGCCGAACTTCAGTCACTTCCGCGCAGCTGATATCTACGAGACCGGTTCCGATGCCAATGAGATCCTGGGTTCGGGTTGGACCGGCCGCTATTTGAATTTCGAATACCCGAACTATCCTGCGGGCTACCCTAACGCTGCCATGCCCGACCCATTGGCCATCCGCGTCGATGGTGGTGTAAGCATCGGCCTGCAGAACATGGGCGTGAGCATGGGCCTGTCCATCAACAACACGAACGACCCGCTCAACCTTGTCGGTAACATCTTCACCGATGGGGTCACTGCCGATTGCAAAGGCGATAAGCTGGCGATGATACGCACGGTGCAACGCCAGACCGATCTCTATGGCAACGTGATCGAAGCGGCTGCCGGAGCTGGTTGCAACCAGAGCACCATGTACCCGACCGGTGGTGCGGCAGGTGCCAAGCTCGCCAGCGCTTTGAAGATCGTAGCGCAATTGATCTGCGGTGGATTGAAGACCAAGATCTACTGGGTGAGCATGGGCGGCTTCGATACCCACTCCAACCAAGTGGGTGCCGATCACAGCACTGGGACACATGCCACACTATTGAAAGGCCTCAGCGATTCCATCCGCGCGTTCCAGGACGACCTGCAACTGCTCGGCCTGGAGGAACGTGTGCTGGGCATGACCTTCAGCGAATTCGGTCGGCGCATCCGGAGCAATGCTTCCTATGGCACCGATCACGGGACCGCGCAACCCATGTTCGTTTTCGGACAGAGCGTGGTACCCGGTATGCTCGGCACCAATCCGGTGATCCCGACGGACGCCACTGCCGCCACCAACTTGGCCATGCAGTACGACTTCCGCTCAGTGTATGCTTCGGTCCTGAAGGAGTGGTTCTGCGTAGGACAAGGCGATGTGGACGATGTATTGCTGGACACCTTCCAACCCTTGAACATAGTGGACCCTGGTATGTGCCTTTCCACTTCGGTACACGACGCCAATCAAAAGGCGGGTGAAGACCTGCTCTCGGTCTACCCCAATCCGTTCGTGGAACGTACGACCCTGCAATTCACGACCTTCGGTGGGCCAGTGCTCTTGCAGGTGTTCAACGAGCAAGGACAATTGGTTCAGACCGTGCTCTCCAAAGTGATGCCCGCCGGTACACACGTGGCCGATGTGGACCTCGGCGACATGGTGACAGGTGTGTACTACGCACGCCTCCAGAACGGCAGTCGCCAGCAGGTACGCAACATGTTGAAGGTGCGGTAGACCGGCAGGGACCAATTGAAGATCGTCATTGGCCTTCCGTTCCTTCTGCGGTCCACAGGTGTTTTGAAATGTTTGTCGATCAAGGATCGACCTTTGCACATCCTGAACGTCGTAGACCAACGAAAGAAGCGATCACATGCCCGTAACTCCCTACACCGGCACCTTCGACAGACCTGAGCTGAAGCACCTGCTCAAACGCACCCTGTTCGGTGCAACGAATGCCGATCTCGCGTTCTTCGAAGGCGCTTCCGTCGGTGCTGTGGTGGACGCCTTGCTGAACTTCACCAACGACACCACACCACCGGTCAAGACCTATTGGGGACTGAACGGGACAACGCGAGATCCTTCTTTGCTGGATGCGGAAGTACCCTTCGGCACCACGTGGGTCAATACGGTGAACGACCCGACACAAGCGGACGATGCGCAAAGTGAACGTGTCGCCAGCTTCATCATCTGGCGCACCGGCTTGATGGTGTATCAGGACCGCACCCTGCTCGAGAAACTCACGCTTTTCTGGTTCAACCATATGCCTGTTGAGGCCAGTGCGGTGTTCAGCGGCGAAATGCTCTACGCTTACGACCAGGTCCTTCGCAACAACTGCGTGGGGAACTTCCGGCAGATGATGTACGCGGTGAGCACCAGTGCGGCCATGCTGGATTACTTGAACGGCCGGTTGAATACCACCACCGCACCGGACGAGAATTTCGCGCGCGAGTTGATGGAACTCTTCACCTTGGGCGAAGGAAGCGGTTATAGCGAAGCCGATGTGCAAGCCGCCGCGCGGGTGCTTACCGGCTGGAGCATCCGCCAAACCTTGAACAACGTACCGATCCTCCCCGAAGTCTATTTCCGCCTGAATCAACACGCCACGGAGGATAAGGTCTTCAGCGAGTTCTTCGACAACACGACCATCATCGGATATGATACGGTGGATGCCGGAAGCATCGAACTGAACGCGCTGCTGGACATGATCTTCTCCAAGGAGGAAGTTTCACGCTTCGTATGTCGCCAGTTGTACCGCTTCTTCGTCCATGGCGAGATCGACAGTGCAACGGAGGCCGAACTGATCGAGCCTTTGGCCGAACTATTCCGCGCGAACGCTGAGGCACCAGACCAACTCCGGATCGTGCTGCGCGCATTGTTCACCAGTGATCGCTTCTTCACCCCCGACCTGCGCAACTGCATGGTGATGAGCCCTGCCGATGTGGTGGTGGGTGCAGTCCGCAAATTGAAGGTGGCTCTGCCCAACGACACCACGCAGATCGAAGCGCGCTACTGGTTCAGCCGCGAGGTATATTACCTGATCGCCTACTGTGGACAAACACTGTCCGATCCGCCGAACGTGGCCGGTTGGCCCGCCTACTACCAATCACCACAGTTCGACGATATCTGGCTGGATACCGCCACCTATCCGGCGCGTAACAACTCCTTGCTCGGCGTGCTTTACAACGGCTTCGATACCGATGATGACTTCTACCAAGCGACCAGCAGGAACCTGAGCTTCAAGGCCGACCTGCTCGCCGTGATCGCAGAATACGACGACCCCACGGATCCGAACAACGTAGTGGCAGGGACGGATGATCTTCTATTCGCTGTTCCCATCTCGACCGCCGTGCGCAACGGATTGAAGACGGACCTGCTCCTGTTGGGCCAGCAGAGCGACATCTACTGGACCGACGCCTACGAACTGTATGTGGCCGACCCCGGCACCACGAACCAGACGGCCATGCTTGTCCCACAGATCGTCCTGTGGTTGTTCTTGGACATGGCCAAGGCCGGTGAAACCCAACTCTTCTGAACCACGCACCATGAACAGAAGGAACTTTCTCCGTTCGAGCGCAGCGGCCACCGTGGGTGGTCTTGCCGTGCGTGGTTTCAGCAGCCCGTTGTTGCGTGCCTTGCAGAACAACACCATCGCCGACGACCGGGCATTGGTGATCGTACAGCTCTTTGGCGGTAACGATGGTCTGAACACCGTGATCCCACTGGACAGCTACGATCTGCTGAGCCAGTTGAGGCCGCAGGTGCTGATCCCCGAAAGCGAGGTCCTGTCATTGACCGGGCTCGGTGCAACGGGCCTGCACCCTTCCATGGGCGGGTTCCGTGATCTGTGGGATGATGGGAAGCTCGCCATCGTGCAAGGCGTGAGCTATCCCGACCCGAACCAGAGCCATTTCCGCGCAACGGACATTTACGAGACCGGCTCCGATGCCGGTGTGATCCTCAATTCCGGCTGGACAGGACGCTACTTGATCGGCGAATACCCGAACTATCCCGCGGGTTATCCGAACACCAATATGCCCGACCCGTTGGCGATCCGCGTGGGCGGTTCCATGGGTCCCGGCTTGCAGAACCTGGGCGTCAGCATGGGCGTCTCCATCAACAATACCGATGACGCCTTGAGCTTGGTGGGCAACCGCTACACCGACCCGGTGCCGGCGACATGCGTAGGCGGTAAGCTTGCCAATGTGCGCACCGTGCAACGTCAAACCGATCTGTACGGCGATGTGATCGAAGCCGCTGCACTGGCCGGTTGCAACCAAAGCACGATGTACCCGACGGGGTCGCAACCCGGTGCATCGCTTGCACGCGCTTTGAAGATCGTGGCCCAGCTGATCTGCGGTGGATTGAAGACCAAGATCTATTGGGTGAGCTTGGGCGGCTTCGATACGCATGCCGAACAAGTGGTAGCGACGGATCACACCACCGGCACGCATGCCAACTTACTGCAAGGGCTCAGCGATTCCATCCGTGCGTTCCAAGATGACCTGCAATTGCTGGGTCTGGAGGACCGGGTGCTGGGCATGACCTTCAGTGAATTCGGCCGACGTATCGTGAGCAACGCGTCACTTGGCACGGACCATGGCACGGCGCAACCCATGTTCCTTTTCGGAAGCAACGTGATCCCCGGTATGTTGGGCACCAACCCCGATATTCCCGCGAATACCACTACCAACACGAATATGGCGATGCAGTACGACTATCGGTCGGTGTACGCTTCGGTGTTGAAGGATTGGTTCTGCCTGAACACCGAGCAATTGGACGACGTATTGCTGGAGACCTTCCAAGCGCTGAACCTCGTGGACCCCGGAGGATGTTTGGGAACCTCGTTGCACGAAGCGAACCAGCAAGCGGGTGAAGACCTGTTGAGCGCGTATCCGAACCCGTTCGTGGAACGTACTACCTTGCGCTTCACCTCGTTCGGGGGACCTTTGTTGTTGCAACTGTTCAATGAACAGGGGCAATTGGTCCGCACGATCCTGAACAGGACCTTACCAGCAGGAAGCCATACTGCCCATGCGGACCTCGGCGACCTGCAAACCGGCGTTTACTATGTGCGCATGCAGAACGGTGGACGCCAACAGGTGCGGAACCTGTTGAAGGTGCGCTAGGGCAAAAGATCGTCTTGTCGTGTGCGGTCCGTTCCTAGTGGCCCGTCTTCTATCTTCACTGGACACTGATGCGTCCCCTTCTTGCTCTCCCGGCCCTGTTGTTGATGATCCTTGCATCGTACACCCTATGCGCCCAGGCGATGGATCCTTCCTGCTGTACCATAGCCTTCCAGCAGCGCGTGCAAGATGTTTCGGCAGACCATACCACACTAGTGGATCCCTGCCTGATCAAAGCGATGCGCGCTTCACCGGAAAAATGGCAGTGCCGGATAGTGACCATCCATCCGGAAGCATTGCGGGCCGCATTCGAGGAACGTATTGACAGTTCATCCACGTGGCAGCAGATAAAAGTGCAGAACAGCGATCGCCTTTTCGCGCAACGCATCGGACAAGCCATGAACGTCGACCACGTTATGCTTTCGACCTTGAACGAGGAGTTGGAGAATGCCTTGACCGGTTCGAAGGCAGCGCTCGGTCAATTCCAAGAGGTGATGGCTACCGGCACGCACATCACAGGACCGAAGTCGCATGCGTTCAAGCACTTCCGGTACAAAGCGATCCTAGTGGAGACGAAGTCGGGCAAGGTGATCTGGAAGTTCTCGTTCGAAACAGACCTGACGAAGTCGGAGACGATACCCTTGTGCGAACGCCTATCACGGAAGTTCATCCGGAAGTTCCCTTTGCGTACCAAATGAAGCTTCGTTCTGTATGTGCTACGGTGTGAAAGCCCGCACGGAGATGTCGCTGCGCATCGCCAAGAGCCGTGGTGATGCCGCCGCTGCCGAACGCTTGACACAACTGCTGCACCCGTTCCCGGAGTTCGACCATCACCACGCGAACGGCTTTGCACATCCGCACCTGGTGGTGTATACCGATGCCGACCCGAAGGTTCCGCAGTTTGCACAATGGGGACTGGTACCAACTTGGGTGAAGGACAGTGCGCAAAAGACCCAACTCTGGAACCAGACCTTGAACGCTCGTGGTGAGAGCATCTTCGAGAAGCCCGCATTCCGGACATCATCACGCAGCAAGCGGTGCATCATCCATGTGGAAGGGTTCTACGAACACCATCACTTCGGCAAGCGCACGTATCCTTACTTCATCCGGCTGAAGGACCGTGACCACTTCGCCCTGGCCGGTCTTTGGGAGGAATGGAAAGATCCGGAGAGCGGCAACTTCCTACGCACATTCAGCATCGTGACGACCGAGGCCAATGAGTTGTTGCGTCGCATCCACAACAATCCCAAGTTGGAAGGACCACGCATGCCCGTGATCCTCACCGAAGCCGAGGAAAAACTGTGGCTCGCACCGCTCCGCACCACGACGGACGAAGAAGCGATACGGCACCTGATCAAGCCCTACCCCACCGATGCCATGACAGCCGTTTCCGTGCGGCCGTTGCTCGGGAAAGAGGGAACCGGGAACACGGAAGCCGCAAGCGACCCGTTCATGTACCCGGAGCTGCTGCTGGCGGATCCTTTGGCGTAGTGGGGTCCTGGGTCGTCAACCAAGCATCCACCATGCGCACCTGGCCATAGCTGTAGGCATTGCCCAGCGCGAGAACGTGCTCCTTGGTGGTCGCTTCCGGGAATTCCTTCAGGCGTTCAGCAATAGCATCACGTGCATTATCGGACATCAGTCGTTTGATATCCACCTGACCGCTCCGAATGCCGGGAGCCATGTGGCTCTCGATCGTCGTCTTCGTCAACCCGCGCTTCTCAGCGATCTCCTCGATGGACGACCCTTCGGCGTGCAATGTGCAGGACAACTTGTACGAATCGCCCTTGGCCGGCTTTGGTGCTCCTGCTTCGCGCACCTTGCGCACACGACCGCTCTTCCCTTTGCCAGCAGGATGATGCTCGGCCATGTATGCCGTAACCTGCTCCAAGATCACCTGCCGCTTCGCTTTCAGCTTCCGATCGATCTCTTCGTTGCGCGATACCACCACGTTCTCCAAGATGCACTGCGCGATATGGCCGGCTTTGGCGATCTCCGCGATCTTCTTCATCAATGCGGAATCGAGATCATCCAAGTCCTCGCGGTACTCCTTGGTGCCCGTAAGTCGTGAGAGCACAGCCGTGTTGCGTACCGTGTTCTTCACGTGGGTCAACAACAGTTCGGTGTAGTACGTGCTTCCTTTCTGCAAACGCGACATGAGATCTTCCTGCGTGCCGCTCTCCAGCAATCGGATCAACTGGCCACGGAACCGCAGCGTGTTCTCCGCTTCCTTCTTCAGCAGTTCAACAAGATCCACCAAGGCTTGGCGGATCGTGGTATCTGCAAAGAAGGCTTTCTCGTGCGCTTTGAAAATGCGCTCGGCCACGAACTGTACCGGCAAGAGATGGAAGGTGCTCGCCAATACCTCCCGCAAATAGCCGCGCTGTTGTTCCTTGAGCAGATCGGGCAATAGCGATGCATCATGCTTCGCCGCCGTGAATGCGACCACATCGGCATCACTGCTCACCACGTTCGCATTGATGCGCGTGCGGAGCGTGAGACCATCCATACTGCGCAAACGGGAGAGCGCCACGTACACTTGGCCGGGTGCAAAGGCGTGCCCCACATCGATGATGGCCTTGTCGAACGTGAGCCCCTGGCTCTTATGCACCGTGATGGCCCAAGCCAATTTGATCGGGTATTGATCGAAGGTGCCTATGATGTCCTCCATCAGCTCCTTGGTATCCTCCAATACCTTGTATCGCTTGTTCTCCCAACGTTCCCTCTTCAAAACGTAAGGCAGACCACTGTCGGCCATGGCCACTTCGATGCTCGCCTCTTCTATCCGGGTGATCTTTGCCAGCTTCCCGTTGAAGTAGGCTTTCTCGGGATCGTTGCGCGTGAACATCACTTGCGCTCCCACACGCAGCTCCAATTGCTCCGGCAGCGGATACATGCTTTCGGGGAACACCCCATCAAGGTCGGCGCTGAAGAAGTGCGAAGTGCCGGGCAGCCGTTGCAACGCTGCACGGTTCAGGTCGTCCGCCATGTTGTTGTGCGTGGTCAGCGTGATCACGCCTTCATCCTCTGCACGGACTTCGGGGCGATAGTGCTTGTTCAGTTCCTGCACATCCTCCGCAGTGACCGTGTTGTTTCGGAAATTGTTGAGGATGCGGATGAAACCCTCGTCCTGCTGGCGGAAGATCTTGTCCAGCTCGATGTGGACGAAGCCCCCACTGCCATCGGCATAAGGGCGCAGTGCATGAGCGGAAAAGAAGTGCGGACTATCATACCAGGTCTTCAATACGCTCCACTCGTGGTCCTTCACCACGGGTGGCAATTGGTACAGATCGCCGATCATCAGAACCTGTGCACCTCCGAAACTGCGGTCATACCGGTGTTTCGCATGGCGCATACGGTGATCAACGGCGTCCAGCAGATCGGCGCGTAACATGCTCACTTCATCGATGATCAACAGGTCCACTTCGCGCAGCACGTTGCGCCGCATGCCGTTCAGTGGGTGCTTGCTGCTGAGGTTATCGCGGTCCCAGAAGTTGCCGAGCGCGTTCACCGCTTCCGGCGCGTTGCGTTCGGGGATGAACGAACCGAGCGGGAACAGGAATTGCGAATGCAATGTGACACCTTTCGCATTCAGCGCAGCAATACCGGTAGGTGCCAAGATCACGTATCGCTTGTGCGTGCTCTCGGCCAGCTTGCGTAGGAAAGTTGTTTTGCCGGTGCCCGCTTTGCCGGTGAGGAAGATGTGGCGGTCGGTGCTATTGACGAACGCAGCGGCCGTGGCGGCCATTTCGGTGATCTCGTGGAGATCGGGCGGTGTTCGTGCGGCAACGGGTTCCATCGGCGAAGGATCGGATCGCAAGATCGCCTTTGGCGGATGGATGTCGTTGTGGACGGCAAACGACATTCGGCTGAAGTAACTTGGGATGGCTGTGGAACGACCTACTATATCACGTGACATGGGTTAAATGGTGAACACCGGACCAATGGCCGGTGCAGGCTACGGCTCCGGAGTTTGACGACAATATCGTCACCGGTACGGGCAGAAGATAAGGGGCATAAAAGAAGAAACCCCGGCCGAGGCCGGGGTTTCCATATGAGGTGCGGTGGAGGCTTATGCCCGCTGCACGTTCACAGCGTTGAGGCCTTTAGGGCTCTCTTCAACGTCGTAGGTCACTGCATCACCCTCTTGGATGTTGTCGCGGGTACCCGTCTTGTGAACGAATACATCTTTTCCGCCTGCGTCCGGGGTGATGAAACCGAACCCTTTCTCCGTGTTGAAGAACTTTACTTTACCACTTGCCATTGTACTGTACTGAATTGTTAGGGGGCAAATGTAGGGGTATTCCACCGCTCCACCGACATTCGCCATGAACAGGGGCCTGTGGAGGGGCAAATGGCCTGATCTGCCACCGATGGAGCGAACTTCAACGGTCAGGAGTCGGTTGTAGGAACGACTATTGGAAGCCCCACCCATCTGACCCCAACGGCTTCGACCCGAGAATCAGCATCATGCACTTCCGCACCCTGATCCTTTGTGCTGCTTTCTTGACCAGCACCTCCCCATCGGTCTTTGCGCAAGGCCTCCTTCCCTCCAGCAAGGTGATCGGAATTCATTGGAACGGCTTCGCCGATCAATGCAATGCTTATGGCTTGGTCACTGTTGCAGCGGAACCGACCGTTGATAAAGCACTCTTCGGCCACGATCTCCCGTCCATTCCTTCACCCTACTCGTACCGTGCATTAGGGTTCTTCTGCAAGGCTGAAGTAAAGTTGAACAGCCTCCTTCCCTTCCCGGTGATGATGCGGTTAGGCGATGTGCGGCGTGCGGAGGAATTGGACGGCAAAGGCGATCCGCTCAGCGCGCCATAGTTCAACCACCTCGAGGCACGAAGGAGATCGGCCCATCCCAACGCCTGTTCCTTGTCCTTGGCAGGATGATGGGTGATGTGAACCTCCCACCGTCCTTCTGCGTCCACGTTCGTTGACTTCTCACAGAAGAGTGAGAACGCTTTGGACCTGCAAGCCAGTTTGCTGCGAACGACCATGGCGTGTAGCGAACAACACCGCCCATAGAACCATGTGCTTGGGTTGCTCAGCGCATCGACCATGGACTAATGGTGATGCGGAAGGAAACACAGGTTTCGATGATGGCAATGCACCAGAGAAGAATGCACGGACAAAAGGGATCGATGAATGCAGTAACCACTGGACGAGCATACCACGGTCACCTTTTGCCGGACCCTGCATTAAGGATGAACAAGCACAATACGCTGACCCTTGAACCAGTTCCACAACTACGAAGCAAAATCGTTGTCCATGGCACGCACCCTTCTTTTCCTTCTGCTGCTTGCGCTGTCCACTTCGATCAGCGCCACCACGACCAACCGCGATCTCCTCGTCCACTTCGATAAGGATGAAAGCGTTCTCACCGCCGCTGTAACCGATCCGCTTAATGCCTTCCTTGCTTCCATCGCCATCACCGGTGACTATGCCTTTACCGTTCACGGGCATACGGATAGCGATGGCTCACTGGACTACAACATCGCGCTCTCCCAGGCCCGCGCGGAGGCGGTGGTGAGGTATCTGGTGGACCACGGCGCCGATCCCTCGCTGATCACCATCGACCGTTCCGGGGAGTTGGATCCACTTGCATCCAACTACACTGATGATGGCATGGCGCACAACCGTCGTGTCCGCATCACCTTCACACGGCACTCCTATGCAGACACGGAAGAGTTGCGCCAAGCGTTGATGGCGGGCAGTGTCCAACACTTCACCATCGACCCGACGAAAGACCAAACGGTGCATGGCGCGGCTGGCATCCAACTCCAACTGGAAGCGAGTTCGCTGGTCGATGCACGGGGTAGGCCTGCCACCGGTCCAGTGGATCTGGAACTGACGGAAGCGTTGGTATTACAGGCGATACTAGCCCACCGATTGAGCACCCGTAGCGGATCACGAACGTTGGAGACCGGTGGCATGCTGAAGGTGCAAGCCACGGATGCCAATGGCGCTGAGCTTCGCTTGAAAGCCTTCTCGCCCATGCAAGTAGCGGTTCCGGCAGCGGTGCAGAAAGAAGACATGGAACTCTTCCTCAGCGATGACGGCGCGGACTGGGCTGCGACCGGGGACCCGCTCACCACTACCGTTGTAACCACCTGGCAAGAACCACGGTATCCGAGGCCGCCAGTGCTACCGTACCGTTGGCCACGTTACCAAGAGGACCAAGCTGGCAAGCCCTTGAAGCCTGTTGAACCCGTGCTGCGTCGAGAACCGGAGGCACCTCGACGAGAGAGCTACGCTTCGGCAAAACCGTGGTGGGCCTTCCTGTTCCCCGCACGTGCTCCGGCACAAGCGGAAGCGCGATACGAGCAAGCCCTTGCCAAGTACGTTGAGCAAATGGCGCGCTTCGACAAGAAACGCGCGGCCTTCGAGGTGGAATGCACTAACTATCCTGACCGACTGGAGCGCTACGCGGAACGCAAGGCTGAATGGGATGGCTTGAAACAACAGGAATACGAACAGTGGCACACCACCACCTATACCCCGGCGAAGCAGCGGTACACCGACCTGATAGCACCCAGGCGCGCGGCCTATGATTCGCTCGTCGCTAACTGGGAGCAGGTGCGTGCGGCGAGCATGCAACAGTATGTGCTCCGATCCGATAGCATGAATACAGCGGATATCAGCGGATTGAACGCCTATGTGCTCACAACTGCACGGCTCGGCTGGATCAACTGCGATCGTTTCCGTGACGTGCCAGAACAGATGAAATACGCCGTGATCGTGGATGGCCGGCAGTATGCTGACGCGCAGACCTTCCTCGTGTTCACCTCCATGCGCAGTATGTTGGGCATGGGTCGTAACGCCAAGGGCGAATTCGTTTCACCACCCGTGGCGCGATCCGAACCTGCGATGCTTTTCGCCTACACGGTGATCGACGGTCGCGCGCACGTCTGCATGCGACCCGTTGCACCAAGTGCCTCGCTGGAATTGATCTTTGAACCCAGCTCTTTCGCCGAGATCGGCGAACTGCTAAAGTCGTTGGAGCAGCCTGGCTGAGGAACATACCAATCTGAGGGCCTTATGAAGGACGAGCGATGGTGCTTGCACTCTCGCTCGTTCCATTCTACACCGGAGCATCGAACCGAATCCGAGCCATCACACCATTGGGACGGTGGAAAAGAACGGCCGACGCCGAGTGCCAGAGTAAGAGAGTGAAAGAGCGAAAGCCTTCGCACTCTCGAACCCTTTCATCCTTCATCGACCGACTGCGTAGCGTGCGGACCGTTCTCACCGGCTCAGAAAGAACGCGCGGGTACTTCAACATCCCCCGATCGGGGTATACTGTTGAACAGGAATTGCGCAGACCTTTGCGCTAGCCCATGCGTACGTACGACCCGCTGCCCTTGCACCTCTTGCCGGAAGATCAATGGGGTATCGTAACCGATGTATCCATACCGTTCGATACCGAGGACCACGACCTCGTTCTTCGCCTGATGGAATTGGGCTTCGTTCCCGGCGAACGTGTGCGGATCATTGCCGAAGCCAAGCCCGGACATGACCCGTTGGCCGTTCGAGTGGGCAACACCACCTTCGCCTTGCGCAAGCGCGAAGCTTCCTTTATTCTAGTGAAGCCTGCGTAGGGGTCATGCCGACCGTGACCCTCGCCCCACCCTTACGCATCGCCCTGCTCGGCAACCCGAACTGTGGCAAAACGGCGCTCTTCAACCTGCTTACCGGCAGCCGGCAGAAGGTAGCGAACTATGCGGGCGTGACCGTGGAGCGGAAGGAGGGCACTTTTCGCACCGCGAGTGGTCGAAGCGTTACCGTGCTGGACCTACCCGGCGCATACAGCTTGAACGCGCGCTCGAACGATGAGGCGGTGACGCGCGATGTGATCACAGGACGCAGCAACGAGGCGCTACCGGATCTGCTCGTTTGTGTGACCGATGCCACCAACCTCCGATTGCACCTACGCTTGGTGCTGGAGGCAAAGCAACTGGGACTGCCCATGCTGGTGGTGGTGAACAAGACGGACCGCGCGAAGGATCTGGGTATCACGGTGGACTTGGAAACACTCGCCCGCACACTCGGTGTTCCCGTGGTCGGGACCGTGAGCGTGCAGGGCCACGGGGCTGATGACCTGATAACCCGGCTGGATATGCCGTTCCTTGGGCGCACGCTACCGACATGGAAGGTGTCGTCCATTGAAGATGTGTTGACCACCCAGCACGAAGCGCATCGCATCTTCCAAGTCACCGTGAAGGAACCCGCAGTGGATGCGGACCAGAGCGACCGCATCGATCGCGTGTTGATGCATCCGGTGATCGGCTTGCTGGTGCTCGGTATTGTGCTATTCGTCATGTTCATCTCGGTGTTCTCACTCGGTGGCTGGCTTTCCGGCTTCATCGAGGATGGCACCTCCGCGCTGGGGCAGCTGATCGAGCACAACATGGCCGATGGGATGCTTCGGGGACTGATCGTAGAGGGTATCATCGGTGGTACCGGTGGTGTGTTCGTCTTCCTGCCCCAGATCATCATCCTATTCTTCTTCATCCTAGCGTTGGAAGATTCAGGCTACCTGCCTCGTGCCGCTTTCCTGTTGGACAAACCGATGAGCAAGGCGGGGCTTTCCGGACGATCCTTCATTCCGCTGCTCTCCAGTTTCGCGTGTGCCATCCCGGGTATCATGGCCACGCGCACCATCACCAATTGGAGGGACCGGCTCACGACCATCATGATCGCACCGCTGATGGCCTGTTCGGCACGCATCCCGGTGTACACACTTTTGATCGCCGCACTCTTCCCGGGCCAGCCGTTCACCGCTACCCTGCTGATGATCTCGCTCTACATGCTCGGTATCGTTTCGGCCATGGGTGTGGCTTGGGTAATGAAGCGCTCCTCCAGCAACACGTCACGCTCCTCCCTGCTGATGGAACTACCCAGCTACCAGTGGCCGGACCTACGTAGCTTGGTGATCGGTCTGTGGGAGCGTGCCATGATCTTCCTCCGTCGCGTGGGTACCATCATCCTCGCGCTCAGCATTGTGATGTGGGCGCTGTACACGATACCATCGCCTCGTCAACATGCCAGTGGTTCGCCCATCGAACGCAGTATCGCCGGCGAAATGGGGCATGCGTTACAGTATGTCTTCGCACCCATCGGCTTCAATGGACACATCTCCATTGCCTTGGTGCCCGGCATGGCGGCGCGTGAAGTGGTGGTGAGCTCGCTTGCCATGGTGTATGCCATGGAAGGTGATGACGAGGCGGTGGGCAGCCAGTTGCAAGAACGCATCTCCACCGAATGGTCGCTGGCCACGAAGCTGTCGCTGCTCTTGTGGATCGTGTTCGCGCCGCAGTGCTTAAGCACCTTTGTCGCCGTGAAACGCGAGACCAACTCGTGGAAGTATATGTGGATCATGGGCGGCTACCTTTTCGGACTAGCGTACCTTGCAAGCCTCATCACGTACAACGTCACTATCGCCCTTAGCGCACCGCACTGATGCAAACCATCCTAGCATCGCTGATCGTTCTCGCTGCCATGGCCTACTTGGCGTGGGAGTGGATGCCGGCCCATTGGCAGTTCGCGCTCCGCTCCGGAACGATGCCCGCGGAGCGCACCAGTGCATCATCAATGACGCCATCGGCCATTGCCCGCACGGCGTGCGGCTCCTGTAGCACATGCGGGGCCTGCGGCAAAGCGCCTGCCTCACGCTGACATCCGCGGACGGCATTCGCGGCTTCCATCTCCCTGCGACCGGTGTATCCCGGATCAGCGTATCAGGAACTCTTCCGTATGCATCGTCTTCATGTCCGCGCCTATGAGAACGAGTCTATACGCACCTGCCATGAGTTCCTTGTTCTCTTCTGGTCGGTGGGCGCCAACCCACCAACGCATCGGTGGCAACATCACCACATGCTGATCCCACTCGGCCCAAGGCATGCCGCAATCCATCTGGACCAGATCGAACGGAATGCGTTCCACCCAGCCGCTGTCCGCGCGCATCTCGACCTCGAACAACGGCATGTCGCTTGCGCAACCACCATCTAGCAGGGCGCGCCCTGTGATCCTTACCCACACCGTGTCGGCGTTCATTCGATCGACATTCACCTGCTTCAGACCGGGCTGATCGCTTGATGGTGCGGGAGGTGAAAGCGGTGGGAAAGGTGGAGCGGATGGGGCCGTTGTGGCCGGCGGTTGAGCGCGGTAATACTCCTCCAGTTCTTGGAGTTGCTTCTTGTAAATAGCATTCGCGTTGTCCTTCAGGCGCTTGGACAAGCGTGCTTCGAGCTTATCGAAGATCGTATCGTTCATCAATTCGATGAACGTGAATCGCCCTGGACGAAAAAGGACCACTTCCGGTGAAGGCATGTCGCCCGATCGTTCCATCACATGCTGCACAAGCGCCCATCGTTCCGCAGAGGCATCAGGCAGGTCGATCCGCATGCTTTCCGTTCCCCGCTGAATGCGCATGTAGTGTTCGGTACACCAACAATCGATGAAGTGGAATTGCGATCGTTCGTTACCCGGCCCCGGTAGCGGAGTTCCAGCGCTCATCCACCATGTGTGCTCACCATTCCGGTCCGATTCGTAGGGGCTGTTGGATGTGAAGTGTTCTTCCACCGACCACGACCCCACGCCCCGTCGCCCCAGATCGTGGCGTGTGATCGCATCCTTAGCATAACGTCCCGGCATGGGCCTTCCCTTGGTATCGGACACCAGGGTGAAGCTGATATCGGGACAACCCGGTTGGGCGACCGCAAGCCCAACCCGCATCACACAAACGATGACCAGGACCGTTCGCACCCCTATCATCGCAACTTCAGCGTGAACGTACCTCCGTTACCACAGGCCAGCAAGTTCACGCTATGGTCACCAACGGGCCAGTCCGTAATATCCAGCCAGTAATCCACATCATCAAGCGCACTGGTCTCCAGGGTAAACGGCTCTCTCGTATGATCGGAGAAGTACGGGTTGAACGTGATGATGTAGGTGGTTTGCGTGCCCCACAGCGGAAAGCGGACCAAGTGACTGCCGCAATAGGGCGAGCGCAGTACCCAGACATCGCGCACCAGCGTTTCCGGAAGACCCAGATCGGCAGGCACAAGCACCTCCTGTTCGCAGGTGTCCGTATTCAGTTGCGGTAGGACAAGTTCCTCCTTCATCGCCTTCTTCCAGAGCACATCGAATTGGTCTGTCAACGCAATGGTCTGCGGATCGGTCTGGTCCTCATCATCATCCAAAGCGTAAGACGCCTTGCTGAATGCATGTCCCGTTGGCAGGTACCTGCCCGGCCGGAAAGGCAAGACCAGGGGTGGCCGCCGCTTGCGATCCATGGTCTTGCAACGGTCATCCACCTCAGCGCCTCTCGCCCGGTAGTACACCGATAGTTCCACCACCATGGTATCCATTCCACGGACCACCACCACCTTCACATCGGGATGATCTTTGCCGCGTGCCGGCGTCGCCCTCAACGCTGGGAAACCTGGACCGAACAGGGGCTGAAGACGCACTTCTTCCTCCGCTCTTGGGACCACGGGATAGTGCAGGTCCGTCATGTTCCACCACAACCCCTGTTGGATGTAGTAAACATGGTAATCCCCTCTCAGCGGGACCAATGCTGTGCTATCCTCCACAAAGGTGTAGCGCGTCCAATACGGTTGCTGGTCGGGACCGGTGTGTTGCGCGTGAACCCCAAACGCGCAAGTGATCGAAAGGAGTAGGATGAGGACACGCACCGTCTTCGGTACACCGAAGTCCGGCATCCGTTCAATGGCCGCGTGCAGGTCAGTTCCGTGGTTCCAACGGGAAGGTGCGCATGTGCTGGTCCATCGAGGTATGGTCCAGTTCGCGCTTCATCAGCACCACATCGTTCACGCGTTGCTCGCTGGTGAAGACGTGCGGGGAAAGCAGTTCCCAAGCGGCGGCGAACTGATCGGGCTTCAGACCGGTGGCGATGGTCACCATGGGCTGCTCTACAACCTTAACGCCGAGCTTCTTGATGCGACGGTTGGCGCGCACGTTGTCCGCGATACGCTCGCGCAACGGTGCAACGGCCGCCTTCTCCACCACATCGATGTAGATGGTCTTGCAATCTGTGGAATGTGCGATGCCGTTGAGGTGCAGCGTGAAGATGGAACGGCCCGTAACACCGCGTTCGATGCCATCGCATAGGTCCCGTTCGTAGTCGGGAGGCAACTCCGCAGTGAACAAGGTGATGCACGGCAAGGTGTAGAAGCCCTCGAACAACCCGATGCGTTCGCGTAAGGCCTGCTTCCACTCCATCACCCGCGCTAAAGCACCGCTCGCCGGGTCGATCACCAACTGGTAGTGGCAGGTGTACACCAACGCATCGAAGAGCGTGAGCACATCAGGCTTGGCGGTGCGTGGCATGGTGCGGTGGATGGCGACAAAGGAACCCGTCCTACAAAGATCGTCGACCGCGCAGCAAGGGAACAAGAGAACAAGTCATTGGGAATAAGTCTTCCGGTGGACAGGAAAATTCGATCGGTGCGGGTCCAGGTCTTCGAGGTGCCCATTAAACCACGGCGGAGTACTTCTTGCGGAAATCGCCCATCCGGATGTTCAGGAAGTCGGCGGCTTGGCCGAGGGTTAGAATGTCCTGAGCCAGACCGTGCATCACCAACTGCTCGAAACGCACAGTGCGCTCGGCCACCTTGTACTCACCCGGTTCGTTGGCACGGTAGCCCGCAGTGTTGTAGTTGATGAACATCCGCTTCATAACGGCGGGCGAAATGATACCGAGGTCGTGCGAACGCATGATCATCGCCATGATGGAGATGCCCCATGACTGCTTCCACTCCACCAGCTCGTCCAGCATGAACCGCGCACGCTTCGGGCCTACGCGATCCATGAACTGCTCGCGCGGAAAGAGGAACGAACCGGCGAAGCGATGGCAGATGCGCTCCTTCACTTTCGGATCCAGATCCTCGGGAATGTTCAGCAACGCATGGCCCAGTTCGTGGGCGGCAGTGAAGCGCTTGCGCACCACATCCTTCTCGTCGTTCACCACGATCACCATGTGGCCCAGCACGCGGGTGTGCAGCCCATCGAACTTCACCGAACCGTGGCATTCGATCACCTTGATCGCGTTCTGCTCCAAGGTCTCGTACACGCTGGGGATCGCATCCACGCCCAGCTTCCATTTGCGGCGTACTTCATCGGCCAACGCATCGGCCTGTTCCGGCTCGGTCACTTCCTCCTTGCCTATCGGGTTGCTGAATCGCTTCTCCGCGCCCATCAGCCGCTCCACTTCCAAGTAGCGGCCCATCGAATCAGTGATGGTGCTCACAATGGCATCGCGCTCCTTCACCGGAAGGCTCGCTTGCTTGCGGAACTCAAGGCCTTCCAGCTTCACGGGTTCGGCGCGGAAGAAGAAGTTCACGGTCACGTTCAAGGCATGCGACAAGGCCACCAGCTTCTCGCTGTCCGGCATCATGCTGCCCTGCTCGTACTTGTGCAACGCCTGTTTGGTCACAAGGCCATTGAGCCTGTCGGCCAGACCCTGGTAAGAGAGCCCAGCCATCTTGCGCGCCAGTTGAAGGCGGGTGCCGAAGGGGGTTGGTGCGGGCATGGGAGGAAGCTTTGAGGTGGGATGGAGTGGTTGACGGATGTGTTACAAATGTAGGATATCGTCAACCTGAAAGTGGGGCACGTGTGAGTCCGAGCGAAGTCGAGGACTGGGCGTGCCCCCTCGCACCCTTCGACTCCGCTTTGCTACGCTCAGGGCCTTCGGGGCCGCGTGCTCCGCTGTAGCCGGACTTGTCAGTGCCAGCGGCTGTGGCACTGCGGGGGCTTCCTTTGGTCGCCTCCTCGTTGC
>Ga0209181_10000327_pt1 | contig 89571 bp, 82 predicted proteins | sample MAT05_FD_187208 | JGI IMG/M metagenome (GOLD analysis project Ga0209181, IMG submission 187208) | Freshwater microbial communities from Lake Fryxell liftoff mats and glacier meltwater in Antarctica - MAT-05 (SPAdes) (version 2) | ecosystem: Environmental > Aquatic > Freshwater > Ice > Liftoff...
TGCCGTCTGCCGGAGCGTTCTTTGGAATCTTCAGGCGCTTGAAGGTCACCGCGGCGCACGTCTCTGGCTTGCCCGCGTCCGTGGTGCCTGCGTCCGTGGTGCCTGCGTCCGTGGGGCCTGCGTCCGTGGTGCCTGCGTCTGTGGTGCCCGCGTCGGGGTCGCACGGCATGTTCGCCGAGTTCCGGAACTCGGTGACGTCCTCGAGCGACTCGCCCTTGCGCGAGAAGCGGCCGCCCGCGAGAGAGACGCCGAGCAGGACGCAGTTTGGATTCGAACCGCCGCCCGCGCCGAGACCGATGAGGAAGCGATCGAAGTCGTCGTTGTTGACGAGGCCGGCGACGACTGCGGCCCTGACTCCGGCGTCGAGCGTGTGAACGGTGTCGTTGACGACGACGAGCTTCTGCAGCTTCACGCCGTTCGCCTTGAGGTCGGGCTGATCAATCGCGACCTTCGGCCAGAACACTTCGTCGGGGCACTGGACGTCTTCACGCGCGCACCACTGCGCGAGGTCGAGCTTCAGCGGCATGCCCTGATAGGTGCCGAAGTCGACGACCTCGCCGTAGCCGTTCGCGGTCGCTGCGCGCGTCGCGCCAGCGAGGTTCAGCTGAACCTTCAGCTTGTTGTCATACGTGAGCGCGTAGTTGCCGCGCACGTCGCGTCCGTCGAAGCCCGTCGGCACGGGTTCCACAACACACGAGGCCAGCAGCAGCAACGCAGCGGCGCGAAGAGTCTTCACCATCGTTCCCTCCCTCCAATGAAGTCGTACGGGTACGCCCAGTCTGGAGCGCTCGCTTTATCGAGCTTCTGGATCTGCGCGGGCTGAAGCTTCAGGCTCGCGGCCTTGAGGTTGTCTTCGAGCTGGGTGAGGTCGCGCGCGCCCAGGATGACCGAGCTGACCTCGGGCTTGTGAAGCAGCCACGCGAGCGCGACCGCGGGCGGAGTCGCTTCGACCTCGCTCGCGACCGCTGCGAGGGTCTCGAGCATCGCCCACGACTTGTCGTTGTTGATCTTCTTGAACGTGTCCTTCCACTCGGCGAGCCGACTGCCCGCGGGCGGCTGCATGTCCTGCTTGTACTTGCCGCTCAACATCCCGCGGGCGAGCGGGCTCCAGACCATCACTCCCAGGCCGAAGGCACGGCAGGCGGGAATCATCTCGCGCTCGGCGCCGCGCTCGATCAGGTTCCACTGGAGCTGCACGGACTCGAAGCGGTGCAGGTTGCGTTTGTCGGCGACCCACAGCGACTCGGTGAGGCGGTAGCCGGTGAAGTTCGAGCAGCCCGAGTAGCGAATTTTTCCCGCGCGGGTGAGGTCGTCGAGCGCGCGCAGCGTCTCTTCGATCTCGACCTCTCCGTCCTGCATGTGCACCTGGTACAGGTCGATCCAGTCGGTGTTCAGCCGCTTCAGCGAGTCTTCGCACGCCTTGATGATGTGGCGGCGCGAGAGGCCGAGGTCGTGCACCGTCGAGCCCATCGTGAAGCGGCACTTGGTGGCGAGGATCAGGTCTTTGCGCCTGGCGCCGAGCCATTCGCCGAGCAGGCGTTCGCTGTTTCCCTCGCTGTAGACGTTCGCGGTGTCGATGAAGTCGATGCCCGCCTCGATCGAGCGGTCGAGCACCTTGCGTGCTTCCGCGTCCGTCGACGTCACGCCCTTCATGAAGCCAGGCGAGTCACCGAAGGTCATCGTTCCGAGACAGAGGCTCGAGACCTTGAGCCCGCTCTTTCCCAATCGCCGGTGTTCCATGCGTTTGTTCCTCCGAGCCATCAGAGATAGCCGATTTGACCCCGTCTTGCGTGTTGAGTACGTGGCACGCCCATGCGCGCACCCGTCATGCTCCAGGCCGGAGCCTTCGCCATCGCTTTGTCTGTGATCGGCTGCAGCAACAGCCCCCGCCTCAGCGATGCGCCGGGCGGCGGCGGCGGCGGCGATAGCAACGCGGCGATGCGGGCCGAGGACGCGGGCGGCATCGGGCCGGGCGTCGGCTCGGGCGGCGGCGTCGGCTCGGGCGGCGGTGTCGGCTCGGGCGGCGGTGTCGGCTCGGGCGGCGGTGTCGGCGGTGGCGGCGGTGGCGGCGGCAGCATGAACGCGGGGCCGATCGACGCGGGGGCGATCGACGCGGGGGCGATCGACGCGGGCCAGGGCGGAGTCGTCGGGCCGGACGCCGGAGTGGTTCCTCCTCCGAGCGACGGTGGCTTCGCGCTGCGGTTCGTGGCGCTGGGCGATGTGGGCCGCGGAGATCAGGGGCAGTACCAGGTGGCGGCGGGAATCGCGACGTGGTGCTCGACGCACGCGTGCGAGTTCGCGGTGCTTTTGGGCGACAACATCTACGACACGGGCGTGTCGGGTCCGAATGATCCGATCTGGCAGACGCACTTCGAGCTGCCGTACGCGGCGGTGAACATGCCGTTCTACGCGGTGCTCGGAAACCACGACTACGGCGGGCAGGGCTCGGGCAACGAGTTCAACAAGGGCCAGTACGAGGTCGACTACTCGGCGATCTCGACGAAGTGGCGCATGCCCGACACGCACTACAAGCTGAACCGCCCTGGCGTGGACATGTTCGTCGCGAACACGAACCTCTCGATGTACGGCCTCGACACCGCAGTGAAGTCGGACTTCTCGAGCTGGCTGCCGCAGTCGAACGCGAAATGGAAGATCGCGTTGGGGCACCACCCATACCGCTCGAACGGACCACACGGAAACGCCGGCAGCTACGACGGGGTGGCGTTCATCCCGATCGCGAACGGCGCGGGAGTGAAGTCCTTTCTCGACAGCCGCGTCTGCGGAAAGGCCGACGTCTATTTGTCGGGCCACGACCACAGCAACCAGTGGCTCACCGCGCGCTGCGGAGTGAACCTCAACAGCGTCGGCACCGAGCTGATCGTCGCCGGCGCCGGCGCGTCCGCCACGACGCTCATCACCTCGGGCGGTGACTTCAACCCCAACTACTTCCAGACCCTCGACCTGGGCTTCCTCTACGTCGAGATCGTCAACAACACCTTCACCGGCACCTTCGTCGGCACCAGCGGCAACGTGCTCTTCACCCGAACTTTCACGAAGTAGGCGCCGGCCAGAACAGCGGCCAGCTGTGCGCCAGAGAGCACGTCTCCGGATGAACGGACCGCGTGCGCGAGGTGCGAACGAAGCTCGGAGGCGACTCGTCTCTCGACTGCTCTCGCGATGGAAGGGACGCGGCTCCGGGGTCCGCCTACAGCCCGACCTGAAGCATCTCGGCGACGACGCGGCGGATGAGCTCCCTCCGGACCTCTTTCCCCGCGTGCTCGACGGCGCGCAGGTGGGGGCGCCGGGTGCGTTCGCGGCTTCGCGCGGCGGTGCGGAGGACGAGCTCGACCCGGGTGGGTTCGAGCTGAAACGGCCGCCGTGCGGCGGCAACCAGGGCGAGGGCGAGGTCGATGATCTCTGCCATGTGCCGCCTACCCTCGTATGGAAAACCACGAGCGTCCAGTTTGGGTATCGTCCGCGCCCAGATGAGCGAGCGCAGCGAATGGGTCAGCTGGGTCGGCCCCGCACGAAAGGGAGACCTCGACGCCATCGATCAGCTCACCCAGTACTTCTCGCCCTTCGTTCACGCCGTTCTCGTCTCGCGCCTCTCGCACCGCACTGCCGCCGGCCTCGTCAAACCCGTCATCTCCCAGAGCGTCTTCCGCCTCTCTGGCCTTTCTTCCGACGCAGGCTTCGCCACCTGGCTCCTCTCGGCCGCTCGCGAAAGGGCCGCTGACGCCGCACGCTCGCCCGGCGCCACCACCGACTTCGCCGGTGATGATCCGCTGATCAACAATGGCCACCTCGTCCTCTCGAAGCTCCGCGGCCTCGCCGAAGTCTCTCGCGAACGGCTCGTGATGCGCCTGCTCGAAGGCATCGCCGGCTTCGAGATCGCCCAGACCATCGGCAGCAGAGAGGCCGACGTCCGCCTCGAGCTCGAGCGCGCCGCCGCCACCCTCGTTCAACAGCTCACCGGCGAACCCGTGTCCTTCGCCGGCGACAGCTACCTCTGGTCACTGATCGGCACCCCGCACGCAGCGATCATCCCCCTCGAGAACCAGCTCACCTCGCTTCGCTACGACCCCACCTCGGACCCCGAGAGCACCCCCGCCCAGACGCCTGCGCTGCCGCCTCCGCTTCAGAGCGCCACCGAAGGACGCCGCCCCACCGGCGCTGCCCTCGAGCCGCTGAGGGCCGAGATCACCGACCCTTCCGGCGACCTGCTGCCCCTGCCGTGGGACGACGCTTCCGAAGAGCAGACCGCCGCCAACCCGTTGCCGCCCCGCCGGGCGCCACCCCCCGCCAATCCCTTCGGCACCGCGGTGAAGACGATTCACGTCTCTGACCTTCCCGCCGCCGCCGACTTCGCCGAGATGGAGGACGTCACCCGCCCCGAAGCCGTCGAGCCACGCGAAGCGAGCAACGGCCCCCGCCCCACCGTCGAGATGAAGACGCAGGTCGGGCTGGTGGCAGTGAAGACGCGCGCGAAGAGCGTCGCGCCGCTGGAGGAGCACGAGACAAAGCTCCGCCCAAGCCTCCCCGGTGGCAATTGGCGGTCGGCCAACGTGCTCGGCGCTCCCGACCCGGCGAAGACCATCATGGGGCTGCCGGCGATCACCGTGCCCGCGGGAAGCGTCACCCGCAGCTGGCGCCCCTTCGGCATCGCCGCCGCGCTCGCGCTGGTTGCCAGTGGCGTCGCCGCCCTGCTGCTCGACGGCACGAACCGCCGCGTCAAGTCTGGCTGGAACCTGGTGCCCGTCGCCGTCGCCGCCAGCGACCTCACGATCAACACGCTGATTACCTCTGAGATGATCAGCACCCGCTTCGTGCCCGAGGCCTTCATCACCTCGTCCGTCGTGAAGCCCGACAACACGGCGTACGTGGTGAACCAGAAGATCCTCGTCGACGTGCAGGCCGGCGACCCGCTGCTGTGGACGCAGTTCGAGGCCACCCGCACCAACGAACGGCTCTCGAAGAAAGTGATGAAGCGCGCCCGCGCGTACGACATCACCACCAGCAAGGCGATCGCCGTCGGCGGCTGGGTGAAGCCCGGCGATCACATCGACATCCTCACCAGCCTTCACGGCAAGCAGAAGGGCGAACGCGTCGCCGTCACGCTGCTGCAGAACATCCCCGTGCTCTCTACCGGCAAGTTCACCACCAGCACCCCGAGCCAGGCGCACAAGGACGGCGACAAGGAATACATCGACGTCTCGGTGCTGCTGCTCCCCGAAGAGGCGGCCATCGTCGCCCTCGCCACCGAGGTCGGCGACCTGCAGTTCACGCTGCGCCGCGACGATGACCCCGACCTGCTCGACAACAAGGTTGGCTCGAGCATGAAGACGCTGCTCGACGGCGAGCGGGTGAAGCTGCTTCACAAGAAGAGGTTCGAGACGATTCAGCAGATTCGCAACGCGCCGAAGCCCTGATAGTCAGCAGGGCATGAAGCTCTTCGGGGTGGCGATGCTGGCAGTGATTGCGTTGGGCTGCGGCTCCAGCAGCAGCACGACGGGCACCGGTGGAGGGGCCAGCGGCGCAGGCGGCAGCGGCAACTGCAACGGCGCCGCGAAGACGCCCCCGAACCTGGTGGGCAACAACGGCTTCGAGTGCGGCGACACTGGCTGGTCTCCGCAGTCGGGAGATGTCGTCGCCGACGCCGACGCACACAGCGGCACGAAGTCCTTGAAGCTGACCGCGACGGCGGCGGGCGGGAAGTTCGCGAGCACGGCTCCCATCGTCGCGTCGACCACCGGCAGCGTGTACTGCGCGGTCGCGTACTTGAGGGGCACCGTCGCCGACGCGCAGCTGTCGGTGCTCGAAGACAAGGGCGGCACGGTGGTCGACCACACGTTCAGCACGCCGGTGAAGAGCGAGAACGGTTGGTTGCGTGCGCCGCCGTCGACGAACCTCGAGGTCCGCGCGGCAGCGGGCTCGAAGCTCTACGTCCGCTTCTTGATGCGGACGCCGGCCGCAGGAGAAACCCTGCTCGTGGACGACGTGGACGTGTGGGAATCGACGGACGGCAAGTGCAAGGAGACGCGATGAAGAGGCTTTTCGCAGTGGCGGCGCTGACGTTGACGGCCTGTGGCAGCAGCGGCTCGGGCGGGAATCCCGACAGCGGCGGCGTGGTGTCGACGGCGATCGCGCCTCCGTCGGGGCAGCAGTTCTGGGAAGGGCGCTGGTCTCCGGACGGTACGAAGATTGGCCTTCACCACGCGACGCCGGGTCTCAATGGCGCCGACAACATCGCGGTGATGGGCGAGACGGGCTCGAACCTGACCGTGCTCGCCGACGCGGGCAGCTACCTTGCTTCAGTGGCGTGGGCGCCCGACGGAGCGTCGCTGTACTTCTCGGGCGACGACGGAATCCTCTCTGTCCCCGCGGCGGGCGGCGCCGTCACGCTGGTGAAGCGCGCTTTCGCCTCGCTGAACATCGACCTCTCGCGCGACGGCAAGCGGCTGACCTACACCCTCAACGGCAGCTCGAGCGTCACGCTGCTCGAGCTCGCCGATGGCGGCACCACGACGCTCGGCAAGGGCGAGGCGGCGCGGTTTTCACCGGATGGGACGAAGCTCGCGTACGTGGCGCGCGAGGCGGGCCCTGACGGCGGCATGGACGAGCGGTTCAAGCTCTACCAATTCTCGGACAAGGCGGTGACCGACCTGGGCCTCGCCGGCACGTACCTCGCGAGCATCTGCTGGTTCGATGACGCGAAGCTTGCGGTGACGGGCACCAACGGCATCGAGAGCGTCGACCTGGGCGGCACGCGGACGAAGCTCTTCGCGGCCTCGGCGGCGACGGGCTGCGACGTGCACCCCGACAAGAAGCGCATCCTCTACCGGGTGAACGGCGAGCTGGGGCTGCGGGTGTTGTCCGGCTTCTAGAAGCGGTCTTTCGGTTCGTCGGAGGTGGTGGTGCGCCCGCCGAGCTCGCGCACCGTCCACCCGGCTTCTTCGAACGCAGCGCGGAAGCCGGTGAAGATGCTCTTCTCGGCAATCACCAGGCTGCCACCGTCGATCATCATCACCGGCGGCAGTTTTCCCGGGCCCTTCGCTGGCCCGGTGACGATGCGCTTGCGCCACCGCGTCGAGACACCGCGCGAAAAACCAATCATCAACCGCGTGAGCTCTTTGCTGCCGGTGACCAGCACCAGCGGAGTGCCCTGCGGAAGAAACGGGTGCTTGTCGAGGTAGCGCGCGTCGGGCCCATCGGGGATTCCCAGCTGCACCACCGCCGAGCCTTCGCCTTTCCACTCGGGGTAGTCGTCGAGCGCGCCGTGAAGCTGCAGCCGCTTCAGCGCGCAGAGCGCATCGACCAGCACCTGCGCGAGGTGAAGCTTCGTCTGCTCGACGTCCTCGGCCCAGCCGCTGAGGTAGTGGCTGACCTTAACCGGCCGCCTGGGCTTGGCAGGGGCTTTGGCTTTCTTGCTGGGCTGAGCGGCGGCCATTGCCCCTACTCTGTGAGCGATTGCCCACCCTTTGTAAACTTTTCGGCCTACTTCCCGGATTGCCGGAAGATGAAGGGGTAGGTGACGGCGATGAGCTCGGTGCCCTTTCGCGAGGGGAACTGGAGCAGCTTCGTGCGGCCTTCGACGCAGCGCTCGAGCTCGGCGTTTCCGGCGGTCGACTGCGCCACGGTGGCCAGCGAGACCTTGCCCGACTGGGCAATCATGAAGCGCACCGACACCTTTCCTTCGAGCGACGGGAAGCGGTTGAGCATCGACTCGTAGCAGTACTTGAAGCCCGCGAGGTTCGCGCGGATGACGCGGCGAATCAGCTCTTTGTCGAGACAGCCGGTGCCGTCTTCCGTACAGCCGCGGATGACGACGTCGGTGGGGTCGGGCAGGTCGGGCTTGTCACCCTTCTTCAACATCACGCCGGTGCCGTAGGGGTTGTTGGGGCCGCGGCCGCCGTGGGTGCCCAGCGCTCCGATTCCGGAAAGGCCCATGCCTCCCAGGCCGTTGCCGTCGCGTCCGCCGCCGAGGCCGATGCTGCCGATGCCCACCTGCGCGGTGCGAATGCCGTTGGAGGCAGCGCGCAGGTCGTCGCCGAGGCCGCTGCTGGTGAAGACGCTGCCGGCGCCCGGGCCGTGGAACAGGTCGCCGACGTCGGGCTTCGTCGAGGGCACGTTCTTCCCCGACGGGCGGGGCACGGGCACGGTGCGCGCGACGCGGGAAGGCGAGCTGGGCGGAGAGCTGTTGTCTTTGCGTTGCTTCGCAGCGGGAGCGGCACTCGCCTGCTTTGCCGTCTCTTGTCGGTAGAGGACCTTGATCGCCTTCGCCGACACGCCGCTGTTCTCGTCGAAGTCTTCACCCGCGGCGTCGGCGTTGGCGGCGGTGACGGCGAAGAAGCCGAAGGCGGCGATGAGCGCGAGGCCCAGGTTGATGGTGGTGAGGTCGCTGACCGCAGCAGGCGCAAGGCGTGGCGGCGCGTCGAGCAGCTGGGCGTCGAAGGAGAGCGCGCCGATTGAGAGGGAGTGGGTCGACCCACGCTTGAGCGGCATGCGGGTGCCGTCTTTCTGCCGAAGGGTCGCTCCTTCAGCGTCGATGTGGATCAGACGGAAGGCTTTGGCGCCGCCGCAGGCGAAGTCGCAGCCCGGCTCAGCGCCGATGGTGAAGCTGCGCGGGGTGTGCAAGGGCAAGAACTCCCTCGCCAGCGCCTGGTTGCCCCACCGCACCGACAACGACACACCCGGACTGCGCGTCGACTTGCCCATGCAGCAACGGACACCGGCAGGAATTCCTGGTTCCAGAACGAAAACATCCCGGGCTGCCGTTGAGGGCGACCCGGGACGCTTCTACCTTCTGGTTCTTTACCGGCCGGCCCTTGCGGTTCGGCTCAACGGCGCGCTTTAGAAGCGCTCGCCCGCTTTGACCATCTCGTGGAACACGGCGTCGATGCCGCGCTTGTTGATGATGCGGAGGCCGTGCGCCGAGACCTTGATCTTGATCCACTTCTTCATCGTCGGGACGAAGAAGCGGTGGGTCTGGATGTTCGGGAGCGAACGGGTCTTCGACTTGTTGTTCGCGTGGCTGACGTTGTTACCAACGAGCGGACGCTTTCCGGTGACCTGGCAGACTTTGGACATGGTGGCTTTCCTTACCAGCTCGACTTGACGACGCCGGTGATCTGTCCAGCGAGCGCCATTTCACGGAACGTGATGCGCGACATCTGGAAGTAGCGCAGCGTCCCGCGCGGACGGCCGGTGACGAGGCAGCGGTTGGTGACGCGGATGGGGTTCGCATCGCGGGGCAGCTTCGCCAGCACTTCCTGGGCGGCGATCCGGTCTTCTGCCGAGGTGTGGATGTTGCGGATCGCGGTCTTCAGCTCACCGCGCTTCTTCGCAAACTTCGCGACGATCTTCTTCCGCAACTCGTTCTTGTTGATCATGCTCGTCTTCGCCATGGCCTGGAATCCTGATCCTTCAGAAGGGACTTCGAAAAGGGATGCGCCTCATACACGCACCTTCCCGCCCGGATCAAGTTGATCGGCCACGACGGTTGAAAAAGGCAGCGGGCTGTGAGAGGAGACCCCCAAATATGGGCACTCTGAAAACGTTCATCGACTCGAAGGGCATCACTTCCAAGGCGATCGCGATCGCCAGCCACCGCGTCGAAGCGGGCGGCAACGAGGCCCGTTCGGCCCAGTCTGCGCGGACGAAGAAGCGCCGCCTGACGAAGGAAAAGTCGTACACCGAGCTCAACCTCGCCAAGCCGAAGTCTGACCGCGCGCTCTCGCAGAGCCAGGTCGACGGCGCCGTGAACGACAAGCCGCTGCCGAAGAAGGTGCGCGCCAAGGTTCTTCGCGCGGTCAACGCGGTCCTCGCCACCAAGAAGCAGCCGGCCGTCGACATGAAGGCCATCTTCGAAGGCGTCGCGGCGAAGCCGGGCAAGAAGGCGAAGGAAGTCGTCAAGCCCGGCTAAAGCAGTACCGAGCCTCCAGCCGCCTCATCCCTCGACTTCTCTCGGGATGAACGGAAATGGAGCAGCTGGGCCACCGCGCCTATTTCTTCTTCGCCTCGGCGTCCGCGAAAGTCCGGTGCTCGCGGCGCTGGGTCTCGAGCCTTACGCTGTCAGCGGCTTTCGTCAGCGCCGCTTCGAACCTCTTCTGCCGGCCCAGGTCGGCCTTCGCGGTGTTATCGAACAGCGAGACGCGCTCGACGGCCGGCGCCTTCGTCACCTTGCGATCGAAGCTGTATTGCCCGTCACCCATCGGCCCGTGCTCCCTTAGTTGCAGTATCCCGAGACTGTGTTGCAGGTCTGGCCGCTGGAGCAAGAGAAGCCGGTGACGGTGCAGTTCGGCGTGCAGACGCCGGTTCCCGCGGCACCGGAGCCTGCGCAGAGGTAGCCGACACGACAGGTCGACTGGCCACCCATGGCCGCCGGGCAATTGCGCAGACACAGCTGCTGGTTGATGGTTCCGAAGCCGTTGACGTTCGTGCAGGTCGAGCCGGCGCTGCACATCATCCCGCTGCAGAGGCTGGTGCAGTAGCCGTTGGTGAAGCCGCTGGGTCCGAGGCCGGGCACCTGCTCGGTGACGCAGAACCCGTTCGGGTAGAGGTTGCATTGGGCCGAGCTGACGCACGCCGCTCCGACGGTGCCGCCGTCGTTGCTGGGCACGCCCGCATCGGGGAAGCCCCCGTCGAGCAACGCGGGGATAGGCGCAATCCAGCACGCCTTGTTGCCTTGCACCGGGTAGCAGTCGTACCCGGGCGTCCGGCAGCTCGCGGTGCTCGCGCACGTGGGCGCGCAGATGGGGTCGGCCTCGCCGTAAGGAGAAAAGTTGTCGAGGCAGATGCCGTTGGAGCCGCACGGGGCGACCGCTGTGCAGGGCCGGGTACAGAAGCCGCCGGTGTAGAGACTGTTGCCCGACGACGTCTTCAGCTTGCAGATGGCGCCGGCGCCGAGGGCCGAACAGTTCGCGTTGCTGGTGCAGGGCCCGCCGTACGTCGGCGCGCCGCACGCGCCGTTGGTGCAGGCCTGGCCAGCGGGGCACTGGGTGCAGACCGAGCCGCTCTTTCCGCATGCGTTGGGCAGCGTTCCCGCGTTGCAGACATTGCCGACGCAGCAGCCACCGCACGTGGCCGGGCCGCACGGCGCCGTCGCGCAAGCACCGTTCTGGCAGGCCTGCCCCGCCGGGCATGACTTGCACTGCGCTCCACTGACACCGCAGTTCGCCGCGCTCTGGCTGCCGGGAGGAATACAGACGCCGTTCGCGCAGCAGCCACCGCACGACATGATGTTGCAGGGCTTCGTCACGCACTTGCCCATCACGCAGCCGAAGCCGTCGCCGCACGCCTGGCACGTGGCGCCCTGCTGGCCGCACGCGGCGGTGCTCTGCTGCGGTGGGGGCACGCAGACCCCGTTGCGGCAGCAGCCGGTGGGGCAGCTGGCCGGGCTGCAGCCGGTGGTGACGCACTGGCCCATTGCACAGACCTGGTTCGGGCTGCACGCGCGGCAGACGTTGCCGTTGATTCCACAGCGCTGAGAAGTCACGCCCGACTGGCACGCACCCGCGGCATCGCGACAACCGCTGCACGCCGTACCGCCGCCACCGCCGCTTCCACCTGCCCCGCCGCCGGCTCCGATGCCACCGCCGACCCCTGCTCCGCCGCCGGTTCCGACGCCACCGCCGTCGGGAGGGAAGCAGACGCCGCTGCGACAGACCCAGCCCGAGCCACATTCGGTGACGGAGTCACACTGCTTCTCGGTGACGGGCTGAAAGCAGTTGCACCCCGACAGCGCCAGAAAGGCGAGCAGCCAAAACGCGAAGAAGGTCTGGGGGGAACGCATCACTGCTCCGAAGCCGGCCTGAAGGCCCCGAAGCGTAGATCAGCTCTTCCGCCTTCGCTTACTTCCCGGCCGCGGGAGAGGGAGCCAGACCTGCCTCAGCCCCGGCGAGCTTCACCCGCTTGTCGTGGATCAACTGCAGCACCGCGGCGAGCACGGTGAAGCTGACGACGAGCGTGGTGGCGAGGCCCAGGCAGGCGACGTAGCCAATCGACTTGAGGCCGTTGTGCTGCGCAAAGAAGAGCGCGCCGAAGCCAGCGATGGCGGTGAGGGTCGAGCTGGCGACGGCCGCTCCGACGCTGCGGAGCGCGACGATGGGCGAGGTGCCTTCGAGGAATCGATGAAGCAGATACAAGCCGTGGCTGACCCCGAACCCCAGGAGAATCGGGAGAATGACGAGGTTCATGAAGTTCAGCGTGTGCACCGTGATGCTCATCAGGCCGAGCATCATCCACAGCCCGACCCCCAGCGGGATGACGCTGGCGAGCGCGAGCTTGACGCTGCGGAAGTCGAGGAAGTGCATCAGCAGAATCCAGATGGTCGCGAGCACCACGGTCAGCTTGCCGTCGTAGAGAACGATGCGGGCCAGCGTGGCGTAGAGGATCGCAAGGCCTGCGCTGCGGTACTCGCGGCCGTCGCCCGTCTTGATGACGCGCATCTCGTCGGCGAACGTCATCATCTTCTTGCCGTCCCACAGGTCGACGCTCGGGTAGACGAAGGTCAGGTAGCCGTGGTTCTCGGGCGCGGTGGTCGGCAGGTTCTTGAAGTTGTCGGCGTACACCGCGGGCACGTCTTCGACGCCGTACGGGCGCTTGGCGAGGATGCGCTTGAAGAGGCCGGCCTTTTCCTGCATCTCGGGCGGCAGCGAGGCGACGTCGATGTCTTTGAGCTCTTCTTCCCACTCGGCGAGCACCTTCGCGTTGGCGGCGGCAATGTCAGGGGGCGGCACGAAGCTGTAGACCGAGACGACCTGGTCGACCGACGGGTACTTCTCTTTGTGAAGGGTCAGCTCGTCCCAGATGGCCTTCGTCTCTTCGAGGGTCTTGGCGGTGAAAGCGATCGGGTCGGACGAGATCTTGAAGCGGTCGTTGATCTCGCCCTGCAGCTTGATGCTGGCCATGTCTTCGGGCACCAGCGCGCGGGTGTTGTAGTTGAAGACGACGCCGGCCTTGAGGCGCTCGAGGATGGTCGGCGGGCGGTCTTTGGGCAGCTCTTCCCCCGTCCACGGAATCGCAAACGAACAGACCGCGGCGACGATGACGACCATGCCCGTGAGCAGCAGGCGCGGATGCGGGATGCGAAGCTCACCGCCCGCGTTCGAAGGAGGCGTCATCGTGCCGATCGCCTTCGGGACCCACCCGGGGTTCCGGTTGCCGATCAACGCCAGCACCGCGGGGCTCCACGAGAACAGCGTGAAGCCGATGATCAACGTGCCGAACGCAGCGAGGAAGCCGAACTGCGAGAAGCCGCGGAACTGCGAGACGAGCAGCACCATGAAGCTGCCGCCGGTGACGATCGCCGCGATCAGCGCCGGGCGGCCGGCGTTCACCAGCGCCGCCGTAATCGCCTCGTCGTACCTCTTGCCGAGGCCGAGCTCGATGCGGGTGCGGTAGATGAAGTGAATGCCGTAGTCGATGCCGAAGCCCATCAAGATGGCGCCGATGATGCTGGTCACCATGTTGAGCTCGCCGAGCGTCAGGTACGCGAAGCCCATCGTGAGGATGGTGCCCATGATCATGCCGGTGATGACGATGACGGTCGGCACGAGCTTGCGGAAGAAGACGATGGTGATGAGACAGATGAAGACGAAGGCCGCGATCGCGACGTCGTCAACCGAGTCCTGAATCGCGTAGCTGTCGTCGACATTCGTTTTGTACGAGCCGGTGAAGCCGAAATACACGGTCTTCTTGTCGCCCGACTTCCTGTAGTCCTCGACGAGGTCCACGCCCGTCTGGCGCGCGATGTCGGCGAACATGCCCTTTGTCTTTTCACCCCGCGCCGCTTCGCCCGTCATGTGGTCGATGAAGCCCTTGGTCTGGGCCAGCTGGGTCGAGTTCCACATCGGCTTGATCAGCATCAGCACCATCTGCTTGTCGTCCGAGATGTAGTACTCGTCGCGAATGCTCTTCTTGCCGACTGCCGAGTACTTGGCGATCAGGTCTTCGAGCTCGAGCTTCACGGGCTCGGTCTTGCGGATCTCGATGAAGAAGGGGTTGTTCCGGCGCAGCTGATCTTTCACGTACGCGTTGATCCGCTTCTTTCCCTCGACCAGGTCCTCGGTCTTGATGAAGAGGACCAAATTCTCTTGAATGAACTCGACCGGGACTTTGTAGGTGATGAAGCGGACGTAGGCCGTGCCGTCCTTCTGCTTCTCGGCCAGCAGCTTTGCGTTGATCGCGTCTGACACCTTCTTCAGCGTGTCGGGGTCTGTGCCGCGAAGGCCGAGCATCAGGTAGCCAGCGCCACCGACCATGTCGATGACCCGCTTGACCTCTTTCACTTCCGGCAGGTCTTGCGAAATCAACGACAGCTGATCCGATTCGATGCGCAGCTGGAAGGCCAGGTACGTGCTGACGGCGGTCAGGCCGAGCAACAGCAACAACACCTTTCCGGGGTTGCGAACGATGACGCCTGCGTACGAGGTGGTCCAGCGCGTGAGGAAGGCGGCTTTGTCGGCACTCATGGGGGCGGGGCATAGCCGGTTCTGAGGTAGGGTGCCCGCGGTTTGCGGCCCCTTGTTCTCACTCTTGGCGTGGTGGCGTTGGCGTGCTCCCCTGCCCCGTCGCCGGGTGACGCGGGCGTGCCTGATGCAGGAAAGGCCGATGCCGGGAAGCCGGATGCCGGGTCGAAGCCCGATGCAGGCAAGCCAGACGCAGGACTTCCCGATGCGGGCTTCACGTCGGCGGCGATCGCGCGCTGGTGCGAGCTGTCGGCGTTCGCCGCGTGTGACCGCGACGTGCGCTGCTTCGAGCTCGCCCTGACGAACCGCCCTGAGTGCATGAACAAGAAGAAGGAAGCGTGCGACCAGCAGGCCTACACGCGCGCCGTTGAAGAAGGCCGGCTGCAGTACCTCGAGCCGAAGGCAGTCGAGTGCTTGAACGGCTACGCGTCGGGCAGCTGCGAAGAAGTTCCAGCGGCGTGCGCGGTGGTGTTCGCGGGGAAGGTGGCTCCGGACGCGGGGTGCATTCTTCCCGAGGAGTGCAACAGCGCCGGCTTCTGCTACCAGTACGACAACACCTGCCCGCACCGCTGCCGTCCGTGGATTCCGCTGGGCCAGACGTGCGACGGCTTCACCACCCGCTGCCGACCCGACGACGCGTACTGCGGCTCCTTCGACGGAGGCACCGGCTCGCGCTGCCAGACGCTGAAGGGCCTGGGCGAAGCGTGCGTCGAGTACGACAGCTGTCGGCTGGACCTGACCTGCAGCAGCGGCAAGTGCGTGAAGCGCCGCGCTGGCCCAGGTGAGCCGTGTGCAGAGACCTCTGGTTTTCCGTACTGCTCGGACGAGTATTTCTGCCGGACTTCTCCGCCGCCCGGCACGTGCGAGCGCCGCGGTGGGTTGGGAGCAGTGTGCGTAGGCTACGGCTCGTGTCTTCCGTCGCTGCGCTGCGGCTCCTCGTTCACCACCTCGACCTGCATTCCAAGGTCTGCCGAGGGCGAGAAGTGCAGCGCCTATGGCGAGTGCCAGCAGGGCCTCTACTGCCCGCCGCGCACCTCGCGCTGCACGCTGATTCCTGGCGACGGCGGCGACTGCACCTCGCAAGGCAGCTACTTCGAGTGTGCGTCGGGGCACTTCTGCGACTTCAACTCACCTGACGGCGTCTACACCTGCCGCCCACGCAATGCGGTCGGTGGCAGCTGCACGTATGATGGCGTGTGCCTGTCGAATGAGTGCGACTACGGACTGCAGCCCGACGGTGGTTACGGCGGGGCCTGCGGCCTTCGGTGCTCGCAGAAGGCCGATGCCGGCGGGTTCTAGGAATTTGATGCGCGTGGGAAAGCTCTGGCTGCTTCTGACGGTGCTGTCGGCCGGCTGCATTTGCGGCGCGGGGCCGAGCCCGACCGATGGAGGGCCCGCCGACAGCGGAGCCGACTCAGGCTCGGGCGGCGGCGGTGGGGGCGGCGGCGGCGGCAACCTCGACGGTGGAGGGCTTCCCCTCAAGTCAGCCTGCACCGTGCTCAATGCCCGGCGCTGCGAGTACTTCGTGCGATGCAAGTTGATCGCCGACACCAACGCGGCGGTGCGCGACTGCCTGGCGCTGCAGCAGTCGACGCTGTGCGGCCCGACGAAGTGGCAGGCGCGGGTCGAAGTGTCGACGCTGCGGTACGACGCGCTGCTGGCCCAGCAGTGCGCCGACGTCTGGGAAACGCGAAAGTGCAGCGACTACGGCACCGAGCCGAACGTGTGCGGGAACCGGTACATCGCGCCGAACGCGTTCCCCGGGCAGGCTTGCTACGACGGCTACAAGGAATGCCTCGACGGCGCGTGCCGCGGGAAGACGTGCCCCCGCCGCTGCCAGGTGCCGGGCACCATCGCCGACCCCGACTGCCGCGAGACCGCCGACTGCACGACGGGCCTCTTCTGCAAATTGCCGAACCTCGTCAGCGGCATCGGCGCCTGCACCGCGTACGGCCTGAAAGACAGCGCCTGTGACGCCGACCAGCCGTGCGCGGGGGGCTTCATCTGCAACGCGGGTAAGTGCGCGCAGCTGCCCACTGCGACCTTCGCGTGCGTGGGCGCCTCGTGTGACGACGGCGCGTGGTGCTTGAACGGACCCGACGGCGGCACGTGCAAGGCGCGGCTGGGCTTGAACGCGCTGTGCACCGACGACAGCCAGTGTCTGGCTCCGCTTCTTTGCGAAGCGCTCACCGGCCTGTGCGTGCCGCGCGCGTTGAACGCGGTGGCAGCGAGCTGCGGCCTTCGCCAGACCTGCCCCACCGGCACCGTCTGCCTCAATGCGACCGCGACGGCGCTGGGCGAATGTCAGCCACCGCTGGACGCCGGCACCTGCGTCTCGAGCAACGACTGCCAGACCCACCTCGCCTGCGTCGGGCTCGATGGCGGGCTCGCGCTCGCCTGTGGCCCACGCCAGGGCGACGGGATGCGCTGCAGCGAGAACCGCGACTGCCAGCTGCTTTCCATCTGCAAGCAGCAGACGTGCGTGCGGCTGCCGACCACCAGCGACTCGTGCACCCTCGCCCAGAGCTGTCTGTTCGGGCCGTGCGTGCCGCGCGACGGAGGCTCTATCTGCACCGAGCCTTTCGGGCCGGGCGTCGTCTGCGCGCGCGATTCCGACTGCAGCTCGAGCCGGTGCGTGACGGGCAAGTGCCTGCCCAGCTGCACGCCGTAGAGTGGTGACCGGATCCTCGTCGTCGAAGCACTCTTCGAGAACATCCTCCGGTTCAGGCGATGACCGGCACCAGCCCTGAGGCGATGATCGATTCGTCGCGCGTCAGCAGCCGCGCCCCCAGCACTCGAGCTGTCGCGACGATGATTCGATCGGCCGGGTCGCGGTGAAAGCTGTCTGGCAAAGCGGCAACCTCGGTCGCCACCGCGGGGCTGATGGCTTGTAGTTCGACCCACGGCGGCTCGATTGCGTTGTCGAGCCATTCGCGCAGCGGCATCGTCAGCCGAATCCGACCCAACTGAGCCAGCGTCGCAATCTCCCAAAGGCTGATGTCGCAGACGTGAGCGGGCGAGTCGGCGCTGACCTCTTTCAGCGCGCGCAACTGGGCCCGCGATAGCCGGCGCGAATCGGCGAGCCACCACAGCAAGACATGGGTGTCGAGGAGGAGGCTCATCCCCCTTTGCCCGAAACCGCATGCCAGTCGGTTGGTGGCAGCACCGGGCCGATGATGTCGCCGACGAACTCAAGCGTGCCTTTGAGCCTGTCTCTTGGCGTCGACGCCTTGGTGACGTAGGCACTCGCCAGGCGTGCGACGACCCGTCCTCTCTTGAGGATCAAGACCGACTCGCCCGTCTTCTCGACGTGGTCCAGCACGGCCAAACACCGGGCCTTGAACTGGGTCGCGTTCATCGATTTCATAATGACCACTATAAGTGGTCATTGGCCGAGCTTCCAGCTGCAGAGCTGCCGCAGACCGATGAGAACGTTGAGTGGCTCCCTGCCTGTTCAGCCCGTGCGTGAAGGGCAAGTGTCTGCCCAGCTGCACGCCGTAGAGTGGTAAGGCGCCGCCCATGGTGTGGTTCTCTCTCGTATGTGTGGCCGCGGTGGGCTTCTTCAGCTGGCGGCCGATCGCCAGGGCGCTGATTGGCTGGAAGCTGGGCCCGTACCGGGTAACGGTGAACAGCGTCGATGCGTCGAAGCCGAAGAAGCTTTCCGCCTCGAAGAAGGTGGCGGTGCTGGGCGGCGGACTCGCGGGCATCGCGGCGACGAATTCGCTGGCCGCGCGCGGCTACGCAGTCAGCCTCATCGAGAGCAAGTCGTACCTGGGCGGGAAGCTGGGGTCGTGGGAAGTGGAGCTCGCTCCGGGAAAGAAGGAATGGGTGAGCCACGGCTTCCACGCCTTCTTCCGGCACTATTACAACTTCAACGCGTTCATGGACTCGCTGGGCCTGCGCAAAGCCTTCAAGCGGATTTCCGACTACCGCGTGCTGCGGCAGAACGGCGGAACGGTGTCTTTCGGTGAGCTCGAGAGCACGCCGATGTTGAACCTGATGGCCCTGCGCGACGTCGGCATGTACCAGTACGCGGACGTGGCGCGGGCGCCGACGCGGCACCTGATGACGATCTTCCTCGAGTACCAGCCCGAGACGAACGCGCGGCTCGACCACATGTCGTTCGCCGAGTTCGCCAGGCGCGCCCAGGTGCCGCCGCAGTTGATGATCGCGTTCAACACCTTCTCGCGCGCGTTCTTCGCCGACGAAGAGAAGCTGTCGATGGCCGAGATGCTGAAGAGCTTCCACGCCTATTACCTGGGGCACGACGGCGGGCTGCTCTACGACCACCCGACGGGCGACTACGAAGAGTCGCTGCTGAAGCCGATTCGCACCCACTTCGCGTCGATGAACGTCGACCTGCGGCTGAACGCGCCGGTGACGCAACTCAAGAAGGTCGCGGGTGGCTTCGAGGTGAATGGCGAGGTGTTCGAGAAGGTGGTCGTCGCCACCGATGTGGTCGGGGCGAAGAGCATCCTCGGCGCGGCAGAAGGGCTCGAGCCGCTTCACGCGAAGTTCAGCAAGCTGACCCCCGGCCAGCGGTACTCGGTGATGCGGCTGTGGCTCGACACGGCGCCGCGGGTCGGGCTGCCGGTCTTTGTCGTCACCGAGAAGATCAAGGTCCTCGATTCGCTCACCGTCTACGACCGCACCGAAGACGAGTCGGCGGCGTGGGTGAAGAAGAACGGCGGCAGCATCATCGAGCTGCACTGCTACGCGGTGCCCGAAGGCATGGACGAGGCGACCGTGAAGCGGCTGCTGGTTGACGAGATGCGAAAGTTCCTGCCCGAGCTGAAGGACGCGAAAATCGTGCATGAGAGCTTCCGCGTTCAGCGCGACTTCACCGCGTTCCACATCAACATGCATGCTGACCGGCCGACGACCGAGACGGGCGTGGACGGCCTCTACTGCGCAGGCGACTGGGTGAAGCTGCCCTTCCCCGCGATGTTGATGGAAGCGGCCTTCGCCAGCGGCATGGTGGCGGCGAACAAGATTCTGAGCAGCGATGGGTTGCAGGAAGACCCGGTGGATTCGGTGCCGTTGCGCGGCCTGATGGCAGGACTTCCCGAGAGCTCGGCGCGCAAGAAGCTGCTGGGCCTCTCGTGAGCGAGCCGCTGCTCGACCTGGTGCTGGTCGGCGGCGGGCTCGCCAACGGGCTGCTGGCGTCGCGGCTGCGGGCGACCCGGCCCGAGCTGTCATTCGTGCTGCTCGAGGCGGGGCCGACCCTCGGTGGCAACCACACCTGGAGCTTTCACGGCACGGACGTCACGCCGGAACAGCGGAAGTGGCTCGAGCCGATGTGCAGCGCGAACTGGCACTCGCACGAGGTGAGGCTGCCGGGAGTCACGCGCACGATTGGGGGCGGGTACCACTCCATCCGGTCGAGCGACTTCGACGCGCAGCTGCGGGACGAGCTGAAAGACCGCGTGCGGGTGAAGACGCCGGTGAAGGAAGTAGGCGCGACGCACGTGGGCTTGAGCAACGGCGAGCGGCTCGAGGCGAAGGCCGTCATCGATGGGCGCGGCGTCGGGGCCGACGTGCCGTGTGGGTACCAGAAGTTTTTGGGGCAGGACTTGATGCTGAAAGGGCCGCACGGGTTGACGCAGCCGCTGTTGATGGACGCGACGGTCGAGCAGCTCGAGGGGTACCGCTTCATCTACGTGCTGCCGTGGAGCGAGCGGCACGTGCTCGTCGAAGACACCTACTACACGAACGACCCTGCGCTTCACGTGCCGCAGTGGCGCGAACGGATTGCGTCGTGGGTCGCGGCGCGCGGGTGGAAGGTCGAGGGCGTGGTGCGCGAAGAGGCAGCGTCGTTGCCGATTCCTATCTCGGGTGACGCGCCGGTGTTCGATCGGCCGGTGGTCGGCGTCGCGGCCGGGCTCTTTCACGCGACGACGGGGTACTCGCTGACGTTCGCGGTCGAGACGGCCGAGCTGATCTGCGCGCTGCCGGATGTGTCGGCTGTGCCGTTGACGGCGATGCTGCAGGCGCACGCGAAGCGCCACTGGGAAAGTCAGAAGTTCTTCCGCGCGCTCAACCGGATGATGTTCCGCGGCGCGAAGCCCACCGAACGCGTGCGGATCTTCTCGTCGTTCTACAAACACGACGAGGGTGTCATCGCCCGCTTCTACGCGGGGCGGCTGTCCCTCAGCGACAAGCTCGCAGCGATGCGCGGGGGCGTGGGCACGATGTCCCCCTGGGCCGCGCTCACGTCCGTGCTGAGCTAGGGGCAGGCGCCGCTTCAGTCGACGACCATCACGTTCAGCGACCGCACCATCGCGATGAAGTGGCAGATGGCCGCGGCAATCACCAGCGCGTGGAAAATCTCGTGGTAACCGAACACGGTTGGCCACGGGTCGGGCTTCTTGAGGGCGTAGACGAGCGCGCCGAGGGAATACAGCACGCCGCCCGCCGCCATCAGCACCACGGAGACCAGGCCGATCGTGTCGGACAGGCGGCCGAAATAGAAGATCGCCAGCCAGCCCACCGCCACCGCGAGCACGGCAGCAATCCACTTCGGGCCCTGCACCCAGAACAGCGCCTTCAGCACGCCCAGCAACGCCCCCGTCCACGCCACGCCCATCATCCAGCGGGTCGACACCGGGTCCAGCGTGAAGGCGAGCGGCGTGTAAGTGCCCGCGATGAGCACGAAGATTGCCGAGTGGTCCAGCCGCCGCATCCGCTGCCGCGCCTCGGGCGTCTTCCAGTTCACCAGGTGGTACATCGACGACACGCCCAGCAACGTGCAGAGGCTGGCCACGTAGATGGCGCACGCGATTTTTGCGGTGTGCCCGTGCGCCGACAGGACGAGCACGCTGCCCGCGATGAGGGCGACGAAGAAGAAGACGGCGTGCGAGACGCCGCGGAGCTTCGGTTTGACCGGGGAAGTCGCGAGGGCCACGGCTCCCTACTGCCCATGGTTTTCCGTAGAGTCCAGCACGTCATGCTCCTCCTCCTCGTCACCTCCCTTTTGGCCGCCGAGCCCGATGCGGGCGTCAACCCCCGGCTGTCCGTCAGCACTCTCGCCTGCCAGACCGCCGCCGACTGCTGGATGGACGCCGACGCGAAGCCCATCGCCCGGCCGAAGAAGCTGCAAGGCAAAGAGTTCCCCCGCGGCGAATGCACCAGCAAGAAGCTGCTGTGGTTGCGCAACAGGGTCCTCTGCGAAGAGAACGTCTGTGTCGTGCGTCACATCGGCGATAAGTGCTGAAGCGTCTGCTCGCCGTGGCGGTGCTGGGGCTCGCCGGCTGTGATCGGCCGGTGGTGCCGCCGCCACCGCCTCTGCCCGTCGACGCCGGGTGTGTGAACGCCGCGACCCAGCCCTCGCCGCTGCGGCGCCTCACTCGCTTCGAGTACGACGCGACCACCGCGCAGCTGTTGAATGACCCTTCGGCTCCTGCCCGCGCTTTTCCTCCCGACGAAGAGTCGCAGGGCTTCGACAACTTCGCCGACACGCAGATTGTCTCGCCGCTTCTCGCCGAGGGTTACCTCGCGGCCGCCGAGACGCTGGCCGACAAGGTCGATGCGTTGAAGCTCGCCGGCTGTGACGCGACGGCTGAAGCGACCTGCCTGCCCAAGCTGCTCGAAGGCTTCGGCCGCCGCGCCTTTCGCCGGCCGCTGACTCCTGACGAGGCCGCTCGGCTCACCGCGACCTTCACCGAGCTTCGCGCCGAAGACGACCTGGGCACCGCTCTTCGTGGCGTCATCGCGCTCGTGCTGCAGTCGCCGCAGTTCCTCTACCGCTTCGAGTCTGACCCGCTGACGCCGTATGAGCTCGCCTCGCGGCTGTCATATTTCCTTTGGGGCTCGGCGCCCGACGACGCGCTGCTCGACGCGGCCGCGAATGGCCCGTTCGATGTCGAAGCGCAGGCACGGCGGATGCTCGGCGACCCGAAGGCACGCGAGGTCGTCCGTAGGTTTCACCTGCAGTGGCTGGGCGTCGCCAACCTTCCCTCGCGCACGAAGGAAGAGCCGGCGTTCGCGGGGCTCGCGCCGGCGATGGTCGAAGAGACGGCGCGCATGGCCGAGTGGACGGTGTTCGACGGCAACGGCGACGCGCGGCGCCTGTTCGACGGACGCACCACCTTCCTCAACGGGTCGCTGGCCGCACACTACGGGCTGGTTGGTTTCGATGGCGAGGACTTCGTGAAGGCCGACACCGAACGCACCGCGCGGGTAGGCGTGCTGACGCAAGGCTCGGTGTTGTCAGCGTGGTCGAAGTACGACCAGTCGTCGCCGGTGCTGCGCGGCAAGCTGGTGCGGGAAAGGTTCCTCTGCACGACGCCTCCGCCGCCGCCGGGGAACATCGTGACGATGCTGGGGACTGTGGATGCGGGGACGACGCGCGCACGGTTCGCAGCGCACGTGACGGATCCGAGCTGCAACGGTTGCCACCAGCTGATGGACCCGATCGGCTTCGGGCTCGAGAGGTACGACGCGACGGGCAAGTACCGCCCGACGGAGAACGGCGTCACCGTCAACACGAAGGGTGAGGTCATCCTCGGCGGCGACCTCGACGGAAACTTCGACGGAGCGCTCGAGCTCTCGTCCCGCCTCGCCAACAGCCGCGACGTGAAGAACTGCCTCGCGCGCCAGTGGTTCCGTTTCGCTTTCGGCCGCGCCGAGACGGCGGGCGACGGCTGCAGCGTTCAACAGGCGCAGGCCGCCTTCGAGAAGAGCGGCTGGAACACCCGCGAGCTGCTGTTAGCCCTCACCCAGACCGACGCCTTCCGCCGGAGCGTCCGATGAAGCTCTCACGCCGTTCACTGCTCCGCGCGACCACCGGCGCGGCCTTCGCGCTGCCCTGGCTCGAGGCGATGGGCCAGGCAGCGATTCCGAAACGCCTCGTGTTGATGTTTTCGCCCAACGGTACGGTCTACCCGCGGTGGGCGCCGACGCAGACGGCGAGTGGCATGCAGCTGTCGCCGATTCTCGCGCCGCTCGAGCCGCACAAGTCGAAGCTGCTGGTGCTCGGAAACCTCGACGTGAAGAGCGCCGAGCATGGGCCCGGTGATGGCCACGGAAAAGGCATCGGGCACCTGTGGACGGGAACCGAGATGTGGGGCGCCGACGCGCCGGGCAGCGTGTGGTGGGGGGGTGGGCCGTCGGTCGACCAGGTCGCCGCCGAGGCCATCGGCCTCACGACGCCGCTGAAGTCCGTCGAGCTGGGCGTACAGGTACAGGCGTCAAAGGTGTGGGATCGCATGAGCTACCGCGCGTCGGCCCAGCCGCTGCCGCCCCTGCTGAACCCCCGCCTCGCGTTCGATCGCCTGTTCGGCCCCCTCGACCCCGACCCCGCCGGTTCCGCCCGCCGCCGCGCGCGCCGCAAGTCCGTGCTCGACGGCGCGCTGGCCGAGCTGAAGGCGATGCAGCCGAAGGTCAGCGGGCCTGACCGTGCGCGCCTCGATGCCCACTTCACGGCGCTGCGTGACCTCGAGCGGCGCATCGAAGCGTCGCCGACTCCCGCGCCGTCGTGTCAGCGGCCGCTGGTGTTGTTCGAGCCGACGACCTTCGAAGACCTCGGCCAGGCGCAGATGGATTTGCTCGCGATGGCGGTCGCGTGCGACGTGACGCGCGTCGCGAGCCTTCAGTACTCGTCGGCCACGAGCGCGGTCGTGTTCGGCTGGCTCGGCTGCACCGAAGACCACCACGAGCTCTCGCACCGCCCCGACTCGGACGCGGCCGCACAGACGCAGCTTCAGAAGATTCACCACTGGTACGCAAAGCAGTTCGCCTACCTGGTCGAACGGCTCGACGCGCTCGGGTTGCTCGACCACACGACGGTCGTCTGGGGAAACGAGCTCGGCAAAGGCAACAGCCACTCACACACCCAGGTGCCCTTCGTGGTCGCTGGTGGCGCGCTCGGCACGGGCCGCTTCGTCGACTGCAAGGGCGCGGCGCACAACGACCTGCTCGTGTCCGCGCTCAACTCGGTGGGCGTGCCAGCGACGACCTTCGGAAACCCCGCCTACTGCAACGGCGCGCTGCCCGGGCTCACTTGAACGGGTCGTTGCGCACGGGAAGCTTGATCGCGCCGGGCAGCTCGTAGTGCCACCACTCCATCGGGTTTCGCTTGAAGCCCGCGGACTCCATCGCCTCGAGCAGCACGGCGCGGTTCGCGCGCGACGCCTCGGTGCCGCCGTCGTACTTATGGTGCGCAGCCTTGGTGAAGTTGTCGTACGGCGTGGGCATCTCGACGTCGCCGCCGTCGGCCGTCGCGAGCGTGAGGTCGACCGCCGCGCCGCGGTTGTGAAGGCTTCCGCCCTTGTTCGGGTCGGCCACGTAGCCGGGCTTCGGGAACACCTTCCACAGCTCGAACTGCACCGACAGCGGCCGGTAGCAGTCGTAGACCTTCAAGTGGAAGCCCTTCGCTTTGAGCGTCTTCGCCGCGGCGGCGAGCTTGTCGGCGGCCGACTTCAGCAGCAGGCACCGCGCGCTGTCCGGGTAGACCTTCTGCTTCATGAAGTTATCGGCGGTCGCGTAGCGCAGGTCGACCACCAGGTCGGGCACCGCGGCCGTGGCTTCGACCAGCGCCTCAGGGGCGGCGGTCAGCGACAGCGCGAGCAGGGCACTCAGCATTGCGTCACCGTTCAACGCACGTAGCGGGTCGGATCATCCACTCTCGCGTCGGCGAAGCCCTTCTTTCTCAAGCGGCAGCTGTCGCAGCGCCCGCAGGCGAGGTCGCCCACCGGGTCGTAGCAGCTGTGGGTCAGCGAATAGTCGACGCCCGCCGCGACGCCCGCGCGAATGATGTCAGCCTTCGTCATCCCCGACAGCGGCGCGTGAATGGTGAAGCGGGCGCCCTCGACGCCGGCCTTCGTCGCCAGCTGCGCCATCGACTCGAAAGCGCGGATGAACTCGGGCCGGCAGTCGGGGTAGCCGCTGTAGTCGACCGCGTTCACGCCGATGAAGAGGTCGGTTGACCCCACGACTTCGGCGAGGCCGAGCGCGAGCGAGAGGAAAACGCTGTTGCGGGCAGGGACGTAGGTCGAAGGTATGGACCCGGCCATCGCGGATTCTTCGCGGTCCTTCGGTACGTCGATGTCTGCCGTCAGAGCGCTGCCACCGATTTCACGCAGTGACAGTGAGACGACCCGGAAGTCCGTCACGCCCATCGCCGTCGCCACCGCACGCGCGCGCTGCAGCTCGACGCTGTGCCGCTGGCCGTACGAGATGGCCAGACACACCGGCTCGAAGCCCTGCTGCTTCGCCAGCGCGAGACACGTGGTCGAGTCGAGCCCGCCCGACAGCAGCACCACCGCACGCTTGCTCATTGGCGCTCTCCGACGAGGCGGTACTTCAGCAGGCAGGAGCACAGCGGGTCGCAGCTGCCCGTGCCGCTGATTTCCTCGAACAGCGTTCCACACGCGCGCACCGAGTCGAACCCCGTCGCGGTGCTGCCGGGTCGCCGCACGCCCGCGTCTTCCTGCGGCACGCCGCCATCCAGCGCATCGGCGGGGCACTTGTCGCCCAGCGCCGAGCTCTGCGACTGCGACAGCAGCGCGACGGCAATCGTCTCGGTCACCTTCATGTCGCAGCCACATTGGCCGCCGTCGGGAAGAAAGAAGGTGCGCGGCGAAGCGAGGCTCGAGGAAGCCACCTGCCCGTCGAAGCCCGCGTCGCGCGAGATGCCGTTGAGCGTGAGGAACATGCCGCCGCCATCGCGGTTGCGCGAGAAGGTGCCGGTGAAGCCGAAGGCATTGGCCGGCAGGTTGGGCAGGCCGCACATCAGGTTCTGCGGCTCGGCGATGAAGGCGTACTGGCCCATGTTCTCGTTGCCGGGAAGTGGGTCTTCGGTGGGGCAGCCACTGAGTGCGACGCCCAAGAGAACGAGCCACAGACGCATCAGCGGGCCAGGCGCTCAAGGGCGCGGCGGGCGACGGCGATGAAGGCGTCGCTGTCAGGCAAGAGCTCGCCCATCTGCACCAGCGACGGATCTCTTCCGCGCACGCGCGGGTCGAGCAGCGACAACACGCGGCCCGCGGCGAGAGACGAAGGGTAGCCATCGAAAGCGAGCACCGCGGCGCGCGCGAAAGGCTTCACCTCGCCGGGGTCGCGAAGCGTGTGGCCCTCTTCACCCAGCGCGAGCGCGAGGGCGAGCAGGTACGTGAGCTCGGTCTGCCCGAAGACAGCCAGCGCGCCGGCCCCGATGACGACCAGGTTCGTCGCGGCCAGCCACGCTTCCGGGCCCCCGGTCGGGTCGAGAGAGACGGTCACCCCGCGCGCGCCCAGGGTGAGCAGCGCGTCGTCGAGCACCGCCTTCAAGCGTGGCATCGTCGTGTCGGTGACGGCGAGCAACCCATCGGGCACGGGCGGGAAGCGGTAGGCGTCGGGCGCGTCGACCGGCTCACCGCGCACCTGTGGAGCAGCGCCTTCGCCCGAGGTCAGCGCGGCGCCAAACCCATCGGCCAGCGCTGCGTCATCCGCGCGGTCCAGCTGGCGAAGCGCCTCGGCGTACAGCGTCCAGCCGTCGGCGTCGCCCGCCTTCACCAGCAGCTGCGGCCACACCCTGGCGGCGAGCGCGGCGCCCTGCTGCGTCGGCGAGAGGCGCTCGGCGAGGAAGCGCAGCGTCGCGGCGCCCAGCTTCTGCTCGCCCACCAGCTTGTCGCCCAGCCGCACCGCCATCGGAATCAGGTCGGCCTGCAGGTAGCCCGCGAGAATTCCCTCGAGCTCGTCGGCCCTGGTGGTGACGCGCTCGCGCAACTGCAGCGCTTCGCCGGTCATCCCCAGTGTGGTCGCCAGCTGCGCGCGGCGGGTCAGGTTTTCTGGCGTCTCGGGCAGGTCGGCCAGCAGCTTCAGCGCCTCGCGCTGGCGGCCTTGCGACTCGAAGGCCTCGACCATCGCATCGCGGTAGCCCTCGACCGCTTCGGGGCCGGCGAGCATCGTCAGGCGCTCGGTCATCGCCAGGAAGCGCGGCGGGTCATCTTTCTGCGTGAGCGCGACCAGCCGGCTCACCGCTGCCACCGCGTTCGGGTCGTCGACCAGCGCGCGTTCGTACGCATCTCGCGCTGACGTCGGCTGGCCCTGCGTTTCCAGCAGCTCGCCGCGCTCGATGTTCAGCGCCGCCCGCGCGTAGGCGTTCTCTTCCAGCCCCGCCAGCTCGAGCAGCGACGCGACCGCTTCGTCGGTGCGCCCCGCGTCCTTCCGCAAATCGGCCAGCTGGCGCGTCAGCATCTTCCGCTGTTCGGGCAGCTTTTCGGCGGCGGCCTTCCACAGCTTCTCGCGCGTCGCGGCGTCGACGGCGCCCGAGTGCGGCAGCAAGAGCTCGAGCAGGCGCGGCTTCGGGTCGTCGAGCGCTTCGGCGATGACGTGGTTCAGCTCGCCGGCCTTCGCCAGCTGCTCGAGCGCGACACGAGAGCCGAACCTCAGCAGCAGCTCAGACCAGAGCTTCTGCGCGCGGTCGACGGCGCCCGCCTGCTGAAACACGGCGGCGAGCTGCTCGAGGTCTTCGGTGTCGCCGTCTGCTTCCAGCTTCGTCGCCAGACGTTCGGCGTGCACCGAGGTGCCGTCTACTTGTGCCAGCGCCCACAGCGCCTCGGTGCCCTTCGCTTCGTCTTTGGCGGCGTCGGCGAGCTTCAGCGCGCCGACGAAGTCGTTCGCCGCCATCAGCGGCGCGAAGCCGACTGCCAGCGCGCGGGCCGGAAGCTTGAGCACGAGGAAACGGTGCGCGAGCTCAGTGGGCGACAGCGCGTCTGGGTGTTCGCGAACCACGCGCTCGAGCACGTCGACGGCTTCCTCGCGCTCGTCTGCCTGTTCCCACGCCGCCGCGGCGTCGATGAGCAGCTGCCGCTGCTGCCGGGGGTTGTTTGCGCTCAGTCCTGCCGCGCTCACCAGCGCCTGCGCCGCGCGCTTCGGCTGCTTCATGCCTCGCGCGAGCTCGACCACCAACATCAGCACTTCGACCGACGGGCGCAGCGACAGCGCTTCGCGCGTCATCGTCAGCGCGCGCTCGAGGTCGTTGCCCTGCTGAAAAGCGCGCGCCGCCGCGACGAGCCGGGCCGCCTTGTCATCACCCGATTCCAGCTCCGCGCGTTCGGCCAGCACTTCGCCAAGCGGGGTGCCGCCGTCTTGCGTCTGTTCCAGCTGAATCAGCGCATCGAGCGCGCCGAGGTAGCCGGGGAAAGCCGAGCCGCGCGCGCGCAGCGACTGCAACGCGTCGCGCGCGCCCGGCACATCGCCCGCACGCTGCTTGAGGCCGGCGAGCTCGAGCCACACTTCGGCCGCTTCTTCGTCCTGCAGCGTCGGAGCGAGGCGGTTCAGCGTGTCGAGCAGCCCCGCTTCGTCTCCCTTCTTCCGCTGGTCGGAGGCGAGCCGCGCGAGCGCCGCGGTGTTGCCCGGGTCGACCTTGCTCGCCTTGAGGCGCAGCTCGGTCGCGCGGCCTTCGTCCTGGAACTCACGCTCGACGAGGTCTGCGGCCTCGAGAAGAGCGGTGGCCCCCTGCTCGCCACCCGCCGCCTCGGCGTACTGCTCATGCAGCCAAAGCAGCTCGCCGCTCTTTCCCATCGCGGCCAGCGCCGTCTTCGCGCGCGAATAGAAGGTCTGGTCGGAAGGCGACTGGCGCACGAGCACGCCGAGCGCGGCCATCGCATCCTGCGGGCGGGGGGCGAGGTCGGCCGCCCGCCGATAGAGCGCAGTCGCTTCGGGGCTTCCCGGCTGCTCGGCCGTGGCGCGTTCAGCGAGCTTCAGCGTCGCGCGAAAGAGCCCGGCTTCATCGCGGGTCTGCGTGTACGCCTCGACCAGCAGCGACAGCGCCTCGCGGCCCTTCGGACCTTCGGGGTCGAGCTTCAGCACCGCTTCGAAAGACTCGGCGGCGTCGTGGAAGGCCTGCGCCTCGAGCGCGGCGTGGCCCAGGCGGTCTTGCAGCTTCAGCGTCACCGCGGGGTCGAGGTCGGAACCGGCCAGCTGCAGCAGGCGGCGGTCGAAGGGCTGCGACGCACGCGGGCCCCCGCTGGCCGCGGCGAGCTCGGCGCGCTGCTGCAGCGCCTTCACGTCAGTCGGAGACGCGGCGAGCAAATCGTCCCACGCGGCCGCGGCTTCCAGTGCTTCGCCCGCCTCGGTGAGCAGCCGCGCGCGGCGGGTAAGCAGGTCGGCCGCTTCGGAAGGCACGGCCTGCGCGCGGGAGAAGAGGATGTCGGCCAGCGCGCGGGGCTCGTTCTGCTCGCGTTCTTCGAGGGTCAGGAACACCGCGTCGTCTTCCGGAGCGGCCTCGAACGCCTGGTCTTCACACACCCGCGCGCGCTCGTGTGCGCCCACTTCGGTGAAGGCCTGAGCGGCGGCGAGCCAGCGCGTCGCGGCCTCGGGGCCCGATTCCCTTTCGGCGCGGCGCGACAGCAAGACCGCGCGGCCCTGCACGTCGCCCGACTCGGTGAGGAACGTGAGGTGGCGCACGAAGGCTGAGTGGAAGGGGTCTTGCTCGAGCAGCAGCGCGTCGAAGTCGGCCGCTTCCTGGTGACGGCCGAGCTCGTGAAGCTGGTCGGCGACGAGCGCGGTCAGTGCAGTGTCGTCGGGATTCGCGGCGCGCGCGGCGAGAAGTGCAGCGGCGGCGGCGTGCGGCTGGTTCGCCTTTTCTTTGTAGAGGGCCGCGGCGCGCAACAACAGGCGGGCGCGCTCGGGCAGCGAAGTGGCGCGCAGGGCGGACTCTTCGAAGAACGCGGCGACGTCGCCGACGCGATCTTGCCGCTCGTACATCGCGAGCAGCAGCGCTTCGGCTTCCGGAAGTCGTGGAGAGAACACCAGCGCCTGCTTCAGCGCCGCCTCGGCCTGGTCGGGCGCGAGCATCGGTGCGCCGGGAGGCAGCGCTTCGCCCGTCGTCGACTCGGCCGCCATGCCGAGGTGCAGCCGCGCGAGCTGGGTGAAAGCGCGCGCCTTGCTCGTGTGGTCGGCGAACGACTCGAGCGTGCGTTCGAGCCAGTCAATCTCGGCGTCCCTGTCTGCGCGGCGGCGGGCGAGCGCGATGCCCAGCGACGCCGTCTCGACCTTGCGATCGAGCACCCACGCCTGCTGCAGCGACTGTTCGGCGCCGGCGAGGTCGAGCTTGCTGTCGCGAAGCAGTTCGGCGCGGCGAACCCACAGCTGCGCGGCGCGTTCGGCCTGGCCTTCTTCGTCACACAGCTCGGCCATCGCCTGCAGCGACTTCAGCGCTTCGTCGACGCGGCCAGACTGCAGCGCGAGGTCGGCCTCTTCCTGCCAGGCGGCCAGCGCGGCCTCGACGTCGCCGCCCATCAGCTGCAGCTGGGCGATCTGCAGCAGCTCACCCATCAGCTCGCCGGTGCGGCCCGAGTCACGCAGCAGCGAAGCGCGCTCGAGGCGAATCGGCAGCGCGGCTTCCGACTGTTCGGCAGCGCGGGCGTAGAGCTCGGCCGGCAGATCGAAATCGGCGAGCTCTACACGCGCGCGACGGGCCAGCTGCAGCAGCCTTTCGACGGTGCGGGGCGAAGCAGAGAGGGCACGCGCGTGGGTCGCGAGCAGGCCAATCGCCTCGCGCGGGTTGCGCGGCTGAACGAGCGCGGCGAGACGTTCGACCGCGATGGCATTCAGCGGGCGTTCCTGGGTGACCCGGCGAAGCGTCTTCTCGGCCAGCGCGGCATCGCCCGTCTGCTCGGCGAGGTCGGCCAGGCGCAGCAGCGCGCGTTCGGCGTCGTCGGGTGAATCGGCGAAGTCCGCGTTCGCGGTGAGCTGCTGCTGCAGCGGCAACGCTTCACGCACGGCGCCGTGCAGGTAGAGCAGGTCGGTGAGGGTCTGCAGCTGCGCGCCTTCGGCTGGAACCTGCGCGTGGGCCTTGCGGTACAGGCGAAGCGCGCGGCCATCGTCGCCAGCCGCATGGGCGATCGCGGCGGCTTCACGCAACAGCGCGGCGCCTTCTTCGACCTTCGACGACGCGGCGGCCTCTTCGAGGAGGCGCGTCGCTTCTTCGACCTCTCCGCGCGGCGCGAGCAGCGAGGCGAGGCGGCGGCGCGCGGCGACATCGGCGGGGTCGAGGGTGACGACGCGCTTCAGCGCTGCTTCGCCGGGGCCGGGAAGCTGCAGCTGCTCGAGGTAGAGGTTCGCGAGCTCAGAGAAGAGCGCAGCCGCTTGCGGGCGCGGCGTCTGCGCGGCCTCGGTGGCAAGGACGTCGGCGAGGCCCGCCCAGTCTTTCAGCGAGCGCAGGTTGCGCTTGACGCCGGTGGTCGCCTGCGGGTGGCGCGGCGCGAGGGTAAGCGCGTCTTCGAAGGCGATGACGGCTTCGGCGCGGGCGTCGCGCGACTCGAGAAGCGCGGCGCGTTCGAGCAGCGCGTCGACGCGGCGGGCGGCCGGCCCCTGCTTCGACGCCTCGAGCAGTGCGACTTCGGCCTTTCGCAGGTCGTTCGACTCGCGCGCCGCGTCGGCGATGCCGAGGTACACCTCGCAGCGATTGTCGTTCGACAGCGGCAGCGTGGTGAGCAGCTCGAAGGCTTCGCCCGCCTTCGCCGCTTCGTGACGTTCGGTGCGGGCGCGCGCGAGGAAGAGGATGCGTTCGGCCGCGTCGGCGACCAGCGCCTCGTCACCAGCGCCGCGGCTGAGCGCCAGACGCCACGCCTCGAGCTCGACGGAATCGTCGGCAGAGAGCCGGGCCACTTCGGCCAGCGCGCGCAGCAGCGGAACCGGGCGGGTGGCGAGCGCGGCGGCGTCGGCGAGGTCGGCGCGCGCGGCGTCCAGCGCTCCGCGGGCACGGTGCAGCTCGGCGCGGCGAGACAACAGCTGCGCGCGCGCTTCGCCCTGGGCTTCGCCGATGAGAGACGACAGCAGCGTCGACCTCTCGTCGAGCGTCGCGTCGTCGTCCGGCAGCAGCTTGAGCAGCTCGCCCGCAGCCCAGGTGTCCTGCGGCTCGTCGGCCAGCGCGCTGCGCAGCGCCTCGCGCGCTTCTTCGGGCCGATTGAGAACCAGCGCACCTTCGGCGTACTCGCGGCGGGCCGTGCGGCGGCCCTGACCTTCGAGCCGCGGCCAGAGCTCGCCGAGCAAATCGACCAGCGCTTCAGTGGCTCCGGCGCGGCGGTGAAGCTTCGCGAGCTCCAGCGAGACTTCGAGGTCTTCCGGGCGCCACGCGGCGTACTGCGCCAGCAGCTTTCGCGCGGCGTCGCTGTTCTGCGCGTGCACCGCCGCAAAGCCTGCCTTTCGCAGCAGCGCGGGCTTGTCGATGCGCACCATGTCGGCGTCGTTCTCGTCGGTGGCGAGCACCACCTCGAGGTCGGCCAGGGCGGTCTTTGGATCCGACTCGAACAGGAGCTCGGCCTGGCGCAGCAGCGCGGGCACGAAGGCGGCGTCGCGTTCCAGCGCCTGCGCGAGGTACGTCTCTTCGCGGCTGGTCGCCGAGGCCAGCGAGCTCGCCTTGAAGAACCAGCGGGCCGCCGCGCGCGGGACCTTCTCGAGGCCTGCGCGCCGACCGTACAGCTTCGCCGCCTCGAGCCGTTCGCCGCGCTCGAGCTCGAGGTCGCCCATCGCCTCCAGCGCTTCGCCCGCCTTCTCTCCATTCGGCGCCGCGTCGAGCACCGCCGCCAGTCGCAACTGCGCGCCCGCGCGATCTCCCGCGTCGAGCAGCGCCTGCGCCGACTTGAAGAACAGCGGCGCCGCATCAGACGGACGGTTCGCCTGCAGCAAGGCCTGCGCGCGCGCGGCCCAGAGGTCGGTGAGCTCGCGGCGGAGGTTGCCTTCTTCGTAGAGCGCTTCGAGCCGATCAGACAGCTCGTCGTCGAGCCGGCGCAGCGGGAAGGCGAGCGCGTAGTTTTCGCGGGCGGCGTCCTTGTCACCCAGCGCGTCGCACGCCTTGCCGAGCCGCGCGCGAACCTCGGCCACCTTGTCGGGGGCCGCGTGCTTCGGCAGCAGCGCGAGCACGTCTTCGAGCGCGCGGCGGGCGTTGGTGGGGCGCTCGATGCGCAGCGAGAGGTTCGCGAGGTCCAGCAGCGCGTTGACCTCGGGGAAGAGGCGCGCCGCTTTCTCGAGAGCGACCAGCGCTTCGCCCGGCCGACCCAGGCGCGCTTCGAGCACCTGGCCGAGCTCGCGCAGCGCCGCAGCGGCGAGACGCTTGTCGCCGTGGGTCTCTGCCGCGACGGCGCGACGTTCGAGCGCCCAGGCCAGGCCCGCCATGTCGGCGCGGCGGCGCTGCAGGGCACAGAGCTCGCCCAGCGCGGGCAGGTCTTCCGGCTCGACCTTGAGGACTTCGGTGAAGGCCCAGGCGGCGAGCTCGAGATCGAAAGAGAGATCGCGCGCGGCGACGGCGAGGCGGCGCAGGTGGCGCACGCGCTCTTTGGGTTCTTCGGTGAGCAGCGCGAGCGCCTTGAGGCAGCGGCCCAGCTGCGGCCCGTCGCGGCGCGCTTCGGCGAGCGCGAGCAACCCTTCGAGCGCGGCGCGATTGCGCGGGTCGGCTTCGACGGCCTGGTTGAGCAGGCGTTCGGCCTTCTCGGGCTGCGCGAGCTTGTTGCGGTACAGCTCGCCCGCTTCGGCCCACAGCGCGGCGCGGCGAATGCCGTCTTCCACCACCGCGGCGGCCTTCTCGAGCGCGTCCGACAGCTCGACGGCGCGGCCCGTGGCGCGGAAGTGCGGCAGCAGCTCGTCCAGCGCCGAGAGGTCGGTGGGGACGAGCGCGAACGCGGCCTCGAGGTGTTCCTTCGCGCGCGCGGGCTCGGACAGCTTGCCCTTGTAGAGCTTCGCCAGGGCGTGGTGCGACTGGTGGGCCGCGTTGCGCGCGCCCTCGGAAGCCGGAGCGGGACCCGCCAGCTCGATCGCCTGCTGGTAGCCGGCCACCGCTTCCTGCGTGCGGTTCAACGCGTCGGCGACGCGGGCCGACAAGTACAGCGGCTCGGGCTCGCCGGGAAGAAGCGACGCCGACTCGCGGTAGCGCAGCAGCGCGTTCTCGAGCTGCTTGAGGCCGAGCTCCCACACCTGCCCGGCGAGAAGGTTCGCGCGGCCGATGCGATCGACCTCGTGGCGCGAGAGGCCGACCTCGCGAAGGCGATCGAGCGCCTTGATGGCGCGCAGGTACTCGCCGCTCTTGAAGCAGAGCTCGCCCAGCTGCAGCAGCGCGTCGGGGTGGTCGGGGAGCAGCCGAAGGGCCGCTTCGCAGTGAAGGCGGGCACCGGGAATGTCGTCGTCCGTCTGGGCGCAAAGGCGCGCGAGCTGAACGTGCGCATCGGCGGCATCGGCCGGGTCGCGGGCGAGCGCGGTGAGGCGGCGGTAGGCGCGAATGGCTCCGGCGCGGTCTTTGGCCTGGTCGGACGCACGGGCCAGCGCTTTGAGAGAAGGAAGGTGGTCGGGCTTGAGGCCCAGCAGCTCGTGAAGCGCCTTCACCGCCATCTGAGGCGCGTGGTCACGGGCGGCGCGGGCACCGGCTTCGGCGGCGAAGAAAGCACCCGCCTCTTCCTGCTGGCGGCGGGCGAGGTTGCAGAGCGCGAGGTACCGTTCAGAAGCGCGGGCGAACTCACCGCGGCGCTCGCGAATCACGCCTTCGGCCCAGAGTGCAGTGGCCGATTTCTCGCGGCGGCGGTGCAGCGAGGCGGCGATGTCGAGCGCCATCTCGTGCGACTGCGGGTCGGCGACGAGCAACGTGAGCAGGCGTTCGACCGCGAACGGATGCGCCTCGGTGGCGTCGCCGAGCTTCAGGTACGCGTCGCGCGCTTCGGAGAGGCGGCCTTCGGCGAGCAGCTCTTCGGCGTCGGCGAAAGCGCGGGCACCTTCGAGGGTGAGCAGCAGCTCTTCATCGGGCGGCGACGGAGGCGGCAGGCCGCCGGACGAGAAGCGGAGGCGCAGGCCCTTGCCTGAGATGGAGGCTTCGGCGAGCCGCGCCTGGTCAAGCGACGGCATCTTGAACCCGCGCGCGACGGCGGCGAGCTCGACGAGGACGGGCAGAACTCTGGTGGTGAAGCCGTTGGCGCCGCGGCGCTCGAGGTCGGGCAGCACCGCGCTCGCGCTGTCTTTGAGGCCCTGGGTGACAAGGGCCGGAATGCGCGCGGCCGGCACCGAGGCCCAGGCGTAGAAGCGGACGTCGTAGAAGTAGACGGCGAGCTTGTCGCCGTCGCCGTCGAAGGCCGCCTTGAAAGTCAGCGCCGAACGTTCGGCCGAACGAAGGCGCGCCTGCACCTCGAGGTAGCCAGGCCTGAAGTGAAGCTTGAGGTCGTCGAGCTCGCCCAGCTTTCCGGCCAGCGACGCGACGTGGCGGTGAATGACTTCCGCGTCGAGGTTCAGCTCGAGGAACCCGAAATCGAGCTTCTTCTTCTGGTACTTCGACGCCCCTCCCGAGAGGTTCATCGGGAAGGTGACGTCGGGGATCTGCAGCGCGAAGTCGGTGACCGTCACCCCCGGTGCGACCTTCAGCTCTGGAAAGCCGACGAAGGCGCGCCTGTCGATGAGGCGCAGCTCGGGCCCCGGCGTTCGCGCTTCTTTTTTGGGGTTCTCGGTTTCCTGCGCCATCCGCTGCTACGCCAAGTGAGATTCGGACGCAGACCGTACCACCCCGGTCGATCGGCCCAAACAAAACGCCGCGCACCCCGCGGGCACTACTTCTTCGGGCAGCCCTGAATGCACTCTTCCTTGCGCTTCTCGCACTGGCGCTCGCGATCGCTGGAGGCGACGCCTTCGTAATTGCACGACTGCTCGGCTTCCTCGCAGCCCTTCACGCAGCTGGGCGCGGGCACTTTGCGGCAGGCCGAGAAGGCGATCAGCACGAGAGCAGGTAGCAGCCAGAGCGACGTTTTCATAACGCGGCAGCTACCAAACTCCGGCGCGAAATGCCCCACCGGGATCCACGGGCGCGAACGCAAGACCATGCTTACAAGTAGCGCCGTGGCTTCCGCGCTCCCGCTCTTCCACCCCGCGACCCAGGCCTGGTTCGAGGCGGTCTTTCCCGAGCCGACGAAGGCGCAGCACCTGACGTGGCCGGCGCTGATGCGCGGCGAGTCGACGCTGTTGCTCGCTCCCACCGGCAGCGGCAAGACGCTTTCCGCGTTCCTCCACTGTCTTGACCGTCTCATGTTCCGCAAGAAGGCCGACGACGGCCTGGGCGATCGCTGCAAGGTGCTCTACATCTCGCCGATCAAAGCGCTGGCCGTCGACATCGAACGGAACCTGCACGCCCCGCTGACCGGCATCGCCCACATCGCAAGCCAGCGGGGCGACGCTTTTCACGCGCCGTCGATCGCCATCCGCACCGGCGACACGCCGCAGAAAGACCGGGCGAAGTTCGCGCGCGAGTCGGCCGACATCCTCATCACCACGCCCGAGTCGCTGTACCTGCTGCTGACCTCGAACGCGCGCCAGGTGCTTCGGGGCATCGAGACGGTCATCATCGACGAGATTCACGCCCTCGTGCCTTCCAAGCGCGGCGCGCACCTCTCGGTTTCCCTCGAGCGGCTGCAGCACCTCACCGGCAAACCAATTCAACGCATCGGCCTTTCTGCCACCCAGCGTCCACTCGACGAGGTCGCCCGCTTCCTCGGCGGCGCGCAGTGGTCTACCGCCCCGCTGGCCGAGCCCAGCGAGGACGTGAAGTGGCGGCCAGTCACCATCGTCGACGCGTCCGCTCCGAAGGCGCTGACCCTTCGCATCGAAGTGCCGGTCGAAGACATGGCGAAGCTCGGGCAGCCGGTCGACCTGCCCAGTGGCCCGGCCGCGCAGGGCCCGGTTCGCGCGTCCATCTGGTCGGCGATTCACCCGCGGCTCGTCGAGCTGATCCGCTCGCACCGTTCGACCCTGCTGTTCGTCAACAGCCGCCGCGTCGCCGAACGCCTCGCGGCCAGCATCAACGAGCTCGCGGGTGAAACCCTTGCCCACGCGCACCACGGCTCTCTCGCGCGCGAGCAGCGGTCGCTGATCGAAGACCAGCTGAAGACGGGGCAGCTGAAGGCGATGGTCGCGACGAGCTCACTCGAGCTCGGCATCGACATGGGCGCGATCGACCTGGTGGTGCAGATCGAATCGCCGCCGTCGGTCGCCAGCGGCCTGCAGCGCATCGGCCGCGCGGGTCACCAGGTCGGAGGCACCAGCGACGGCGTCATCTTTCCGAAATACCGCGGCGACCTCGTCGCGTGCGCGGCGTTGGCGCGGGCGATGCGCGAGGGAAAAGTCGAGTCGACGCGCTATCCCCGCAACCCACTCGACATCGTCGCGCAGCACGTCGTCGCGATGGTCGGCCTCGAGCCGTGGTCGGTCGACGCGCTGCTCGAGACAATTCGCGGCAGCGCAAACTTCGCCGGCCTCTCGCGACCTCTTTTCGAAGGCGTGCTCGACATGCTCTCGGGCCGCTACGAGAGCGACGACTTCGCCGACCTGAAGCCCCGCATCACGTGGGATCGCCTCAAGGGCACCGTGAGCGCGCGCGACGGAGCCAAGCGCCTCGCCATCCTTTCCGGCGGCACGATTCCCGACCGCGGGCTCTACGGCGTCTTCTTGAGCGGCGCGAAGAAAGGCCAGGGCCGCGTTGGCGAGCTCGACGAAGAGATGGTGTTCGAGTCGAAGCCCGGAGAGACCTTCGTGCTCGGCGCGAGCACCTGGCGCATCGAGGAAATCACCTGGGACAAGGTGATGGTCACTGCGGCTCCGGGTGAGCCGGGAAAGATGCCGTTCTGGCGTGGCGACCAGGCGGCGCGGCCGCTCGAGTTCGGTCGAGCGATTGGAGCGTTGATTCGTGAGCTGCGCGCGCTGCCAAAGTCGACCGCCGTCGACTTGCTGGTTTCCCGCCACAGCCTCGACACCACCGCCGCGCACAACCTGCTCGCGTACCTCGCAGATCAAGAAGCCGCCGGCGCGCTGCCGGACGACAAGACCATCGTCATCGAGCGCTGCCGCGACGAGCTGGGCGATTGGCGCATCTGCGTGCTCTCGCCCCTTGGCGGTCAGGTGCTCGCGCCGTGGTCGATGGCGGTTACCGCCCGCGCGCGAGAAGAGCTCGGCCTCGACATCGAGACGATGTGGAGCAACGACGGCTTCGTCGCGCGCTTCCCGGAAAGCGACGAGCCGCCCGACCTGTCTCTGTTTCTTCCTCCGGCGTCCGATGTCGAACAGGCGGTCGTGCGGCAGCTGTCGATGACGCCGATGTTCGCCGCGCGCTTTCGCGAGTGCTCGGCCCGTGCGCTGCTGTTGCCGCGAAAGCGCCCGGGGATGCGCACGCCGCTGTGGCAGCTGCGAAAGCGGTCGGGCGATCTGCTGAAGGCCGCGAGTAAGTTCCCCGCGTTTCCGATGCTGCTCGAGGCGTACCGCGAATGTCTGCGGGACGTGTTCGACATGCCTGCGTTGATCGACACGTTGCGCGCGCTCGAGAAGAAGCAGCTGAAGGTGCAGGTCATCGACCCGAAGACGCCCTCGCCCTTCGGCAGCGCGCTGCTCTTCGGCTACGTCGCGAACTTCCTCTACGAAGGCGATGCGCCGCTGGCCGAACGCCGCGCGCAGGCGCTGACCATCGACCCTGCCCAGCTCAAAGAGCTGTTGGGAGAAGCCGAGCTTCGTGAGCTGCTCGACGCCGACGCGCTGGCCGAGCTCGAGGCGACGCTGCAGCACCGCGACGAACGTTTTCGCGCGAAGACCATTGATGGCGTGCACGACCTGTTGCTGCGTGTCGGCGACCTCAGCCGCGCGCAGCTGGCCGAACGCACCGTTTCTTCCGACATCGCCGCCGGCATCGATGCGCTCGCTTCGGCCCGCCGGGTTCTCGAGATTTCGATCGCAGGTGAGAGGCGTTTCATCGCCGCCGAATCGGCGAGCCGGTACCGCGACGCGCTGGGAATTCCGCTGCCACCGGGCTTACCCGAGGCGTTCTTGAGCGCTCCGGCCGATGCGCTGGGCGATTTGTTCAGCCGCTTCGCGCGCACGCACGCGCCCTTCACGCCCGGCGAAGTGGCGGCGCGGTTCGGGCTGCCGCTGGATGCGGTGACGGCGGGCTTGAAGCGGCTCGCGGCGGCGCAGCGGCTGGTCGAAGGAGCGTTTCGTCCCGGCGGCACTGGCCGCGAGTTCTGCGATTCCGAGGTGCTGTCGACCCTTCGCCGCCGCTCGCTCGCGCGGCTGCGGAAAGAGATCGAGCCCGTCGAGCCCGAGGTGCTGGGCCGGCTGCTGACCAGCTGGCAGGGCGTCGTTCGCAAGCGGCGCGGTCTCGATGCGGTGCTCGACGTCGTCGAGAAGCTGCAAGGCCTGCCGATGCCGGCGTCGCTGCTCGAGAAGGAACTGCTGCCCGCGCGCATCGAGGGCTATCAGCCGTCCGACCTCGACGCGCTCACCGCCGCGGGAGAAGTCGTCTGGGTCGGGCTCGAGCCGATGGGCGAGCGCGATGGACGCATCGCGCTGTATCTCACCGACCATTTGCAGAAGCTGTACCGGCTGCCGACGCCCGAGCTGTCGCCGAAAGAGACGCAGCTGCTCGAGCTGTTGCGAAAGCGCGGCGCAAGCTTCTTCGCGAATCTGCACCAGGCTGCAGGCGGCGGTTTCCCACGCGAGACCGTGGACGCGCTGTGGAGCCTGACGTGGAAGGGGCTGGTGACGAACGATGGCTTCGCGGTGTTGCGCGAGCTGGTGCGGCCGCCGGTGAAGCACAACCGGCGCTCGATGGAGTCGCGGGTGTTCCGTTCGCGAAGGTCCGCGCCGCCGACGGTCGAGGGGCGCTGGTCGTTGGTCGAGAGCCGGATTCCCGCCGCGGCGACCGCCACCGAATGGAGCGCAGCCATCGCCCAACAACTGCTCAACCGGTACGGCGTGGTGACGCGCGAAGTGGCGCAGGCCGAAGGGCTGCCAGGCGGCTTCAGCGCCGTCTACGACGTCTTCAAGCTGCTCGAAGAATCGGGACGCGTGCGCCGCGGCTACTTCGTCTCTGGCGTCGGAGCGATGCAGTTCGCCCTGCCTCCCGTGCTCGACCTGCTGCGCGCGTTGAGGGTCGCGGCCGACGAGAGCGAAGTGGTGACGGTGAGCGCGGTCGACCCGGCGAACCCGTACGGCGCGCTGTTACCCTGGCCTGCGGGCGCCCAGACGCAGCGGCCGCAGCGTTCGATCGGCGCGCACGTCGTGCTCATCGACGGAGCTGCCCGCGCCTGGCTCTCGCGCGGTGGCCGGCAGGCGCACGTCTGGTTGCCGAAGGAAGACCCGGACAAGGGCCGCGTCGCGACGTCGGTGGCGAATGCGCTGGCTGCGATGGCGCGGGCCCAGGTCGACGCGCGGCAGGGTTTGCTGTTGGCCGAAGTGAATGGTGAGCACGCGCGCGAGAGCACGATGGCGCCGTTTCTCGAGAAGGCGGGGTTCACACCGGCGGGCGATGGCTTCCAGATGAAACGGTTCGGCGCGCGCAGGGCCGGAAATGCCTGAAGGCGACACGATTCTCCGTGCGGCGAAGACGCTGTCGCGCGCGCTGGTCGGCCAGGAGGTGACGCGCTTCGAGTCGTCGTACGCACAGCCGAGCGCAGCCGATGACCAGGCGCCGCTGAAAGGGCAGACCGTCACTGCCGTTCGCGCGGTGGGCAAGCACCTGCTGATCGAGTTCTCGGGCGGGCTCACGCTGCGCACGCACATGCGGATGAACGGCAGTTGGCACATCTACCGCCCGGGCGAGGCGTGGCAGAAACACCGGCGGTTCATGCGGGTGCTGCTCGAGACGCCGCCGTTCGTCGCGGTGGGCTTCGATGTGCCGGTGGTCGAGCTGCTGTCGTCGCGCGAGCTGGATCGCCACCCGGCGTTGAACAAGCTCGGGCCCGACGTGCTGTCGGCAGATTTCGACGAGGCGGAAGCGGTGCGGCGAATGTCAGCGCAGGCAGACCGCGAGCTCGGCGAGGTGCTGCTCGATCAAAAGGTCTGCGCGGGAATCGGCAACGTCTACAAGAGCGAGGTGCTGTTTCTCTGCGGGCTGGATCCCCGGCGCGCGCAGTCGACGATCAGCGCGATGCAGCGGCAGAAGATTTACCGCACGGCCCGGAAGCTGATGCAGGCGAACGTCACCATCGGTGGCGAAGGGCCGGTGACGTACCTGGGCATGCGGCGCACGACGCACAGCGAGGATCCAGCACAGCGCGCCTGGGTCTACGGCCGCGGCGGCGAGCTGTGCCGCAAGTGCGGCTCGCGCATCGAGTTCTTCAAGCAGGGCGATGGGGCCCGCAGCACCTACGCGTGCCCGACCTGTCAGCCTCGCCCGGGTTGAGGCGCTCGCCAGCGGTCGACACGAACCGGCTGGCTGGCTGCGGTGCTGGTCAAGCCACTGACCAGCACCCAGCTGACCGAAGCGCTGAACCGAACTACGGCTGGGTGATCGTCGCGGCCTGAAGGGCGACCTGGGTCTGCGCGAGCGCCCTGCCCTTCATCGTCGCGCCGGTGACGAGCGTGATTTCGGTCTTGCAGAGGATGACGCCTTCGAAGTGAGAGGTCGCGCCGAGGGTCACCTTGCCGGCGACCTGCCAGAAGATGTTCTTCGCCTGCGCGCCACCGGCGAGGACCACGTTCTTCGCCGCAGTCATCGTGAGGTCGCCGCTGGTCTGGAAGATCCAGACGTCGTTGGGGCCGCCCGAGATGGTGACGTCGGTCGGGATCGTGACGGTGCTGGTCCACTTGTAGAGGCCGGGTGCGAGGGTCAAGCCGCCGATGTTGCCGGTGCCCTTCTCGAGGAAGTCAGGGGTCGGGCGGCTGGCCGCGTCGACATAGGCGCTCTCCATATTGCTGACCGCGGTGGTGAGTTTCGACGGGCTTGGGACGGCGTAGTTGGCCGCGTAGAGCTTGCCGACCACCTGGGTCGAGGTCGCGAACACGTTGGTTGCGTCAGCGACCAGCGAGAAGCCAGTCAAGAAGGTCGCGGCGGCGGGGCTGACCCCGATGTCGCCAGTGACGATCGAGGTGGGGACGCTGGAGACTGCCGTCTTGGCGAGGACGACGAAGTTGCCGGAAGCTCCAAGGCCAACGGGCGCAGGCCCGACCGCCGCGGTGGTTCCGGTGGTGAACGTCCAGGTGTAGTCGGCCGCGAGCGCCTTGCCGCCGGCGCTCTTGGCGCCAGTCGTAATCGTCGCGGTGAAGAGGGTGCTCGCAGCGAGGGCCGCCGTGGGGACGAACGTCGCGGTCGAGCCGACGTACGCCACGACACCTGCCACTGCAGTCGTGCCCTGCTTCAAGGTGAAAGTCGTCGAGGTGAGCGAGGTTGCATCCATCGCGATGCTGAAGGTCGCCGCGACGTGGACGTTGAGCGGGACTCCCAGCGAGGCGCTCGAGGGGCTCGTCGAAGAGACGCTCGGGGCTTCCTGGGTCGTGCCGCCGCCCGTGCCGCCAGTGCCGCCAGTGCCGCCAGTGCCGCCGCCGGTCGCTCCACCGCCACTGCCTCCGCCAGTTCCTCCGGATCCGCCACACGCGGAAATCAAGACCAACGCCGCAAACAACAACACAATCTGAATCGATTTCATTTTGGTAAAACCTGTCATGCGAAGAGAAGAAATTCGGCCGCGCGCGATAGAAAGAATAAATTCGACCGCTCCGCGTGACACTGCTGATTAGCGGCTAAAGTTACCGATTTACGCTTGCTGTTCGATGGGCGTAGTTTGTAAGCGTTCCAGAAAAGCCAGCGCTTTTTTAGATGTATGCAGTTGGAGGGGAAACCTCGACACGTCGACCAGCCCAAGAACTCCCACTTCAATTGCACCCGTCGCGCCATCGACGAATCCTGCACCCTGACGCGATCGCTGCTCGCGTCCTCGCCGCAAGTACCGCGACAATTTGTTTGCTGCCCCAGTGAATCAGCCCAGTTCCAACTGTGCGGAAGCCGTGAGCAAGAACGCCCCACAGCCGCGATTCGCCACACCAGCGGCGCCCGGGTTCGCATCGACGTCATCCTTCTATGATCGAGGTGTCGCCCAGCCCGCCGGGCGCATCGTCCCCGCTCGGGCTTGAGCAAGGCCTGGGCTTCGACGCCGCCTGAAGAGGTCGGACGCGCGCGACGACGCGATGATCGCGCACCTGAGGGCGGATCCGAAGATTGAGGCGGCTGGGCTCGCGCGTCGGCAACGTCTGGGCGCGGTTCATCGACGGCACCCTCTACGCCGATCTCTCGGGGCGAGATGCCGACTTCAATGGCGTCCGCCTGCCCGCGACGCGCACCGCAATCACCGGCAACTCACTTGAGTGGTGGTGGCCGGACTCGTCGCTGAAGATCGGCGGGTGGCTGAAGGCAGCGCATTATGACGTGACGAAGACGCAAGCGAAGCTGACCCACCAGGACCTTCAGGGGTTCAGCGACGCCGGGGTGTTCTTCTGGCAGACCCACGGCGGCGAAGTCGAGACGCGGAAGTTCCTCAAGGACGCGTCTGGCAACGTCGTGACGAACAGCGCGGGCGTCGCCCAGCACCTCTATCGATACTCGCTGATGACGAGCAACACGCTGAAGGCCGACAAGAGCAGCCCTACCACGGAGGATGAAAGGAAAATGCTCGACGAGACGGTGCTCACGCTGACCACTGTTCCCCTGACGCAAGGCATCCCTATTCCCGCGAACCACCGTGAACACAACCTCTCGTACATCGTCGACGGGATCTCGATGATGGTGATGTGCCACCAAAGGTAGGCCTTACTGGCGGGCGCTCGAGATAGGTCGGCGCGCAGTCAATGGATTTCCGGTGTCGAAGCTGCTGGCCCGCATCGCGCGCCGCAACAATCGGTGACGCATCCGGCACGCGCATCAAGCCGAGCCCCACCCATTGGCCCAAATGAAGTGTCACCTGGGTGAGTCTTGGTGCGAGCCGCGCCGCCAACGAGCCTTTCGGTGGGCACGATGAATCGCTAGGTTGCGCGCCATGTTCTCTGCCATCCACCACACGAAGAGAAAATCGCCGCGCGCTCCGATTGCGTCGCCGGCGCAGGTCGCGGTCGGGCTCGATCGGTACCCGGCGACGGTGAGTCAAATCAGTGAAGGTGGCCTGCGGCTCGAGACGGATCGCGAGCTGCCCAAGGCGCGCCTCGTGGTGGCTTTCGATCTTCCCGGCTTCGGCGCGCAGCGCGTGCTTGGTGATGTTTGCTGGCAGCGCAACCTGCCGGCGTCGCGCGGGTATGGGTGCGCGTTCAAGGAGCTCGCTCCGGCGACGCAGCTGAACATCACGAGCTACGTGAAGAAGATGAAGCAGGCGTGCACCGACCTGCAGCTCGCCATCGCGCTCAACAAGCCGCGGTCGGCGTGGGACAAGCTCGCGCGCGAAGTCGGCATCGGCTTTCTCACCGACCGCACCGAGATCAGACAGTTCCTCAGCCGCGCGATGGAACAGCTGCAGTCTGCCAACCGTTGAAGTCGCTGACCGAGTACCTCTGGTTTCAGACGATTGAGAAGCGCGAGCTGATCCGCGTCACTGACACCGTCGCCGCGCTCCTCCGCAAGTCCCAGGTGAAAGAAGGCCTCGCGCTCGTCTCGGCGATGCACATCACCTCGGGCGTCTTCGTGAACGACGACGAGCCGGGCCTTCACCAGGACATCTGGAAGTGGCTCGAGCACCTGGCTCCCGAAGGGCCCGACTACCAGCACCACCGCACCGGCGAAGACAACGGCCACGCGCACCTGAAGTCGATGCTGATGCACCACGAAGTCATCGTGCCCATCACCGCCGGAAGGCTGGACCTCGGCCCGTGGCAGCAGATCTTCTACGCCGAGTTCGATGGCCAGCGGCGCAAGCGCGTGGTCGTGAAGATCCTGGGCGACTAAAAGCCCGAAAGCGAAAAGCCCCCCGAAGCTTCTTCGGAGGGCCCCCTTTTTTTCGAAAGCTTGAAAGTCGCTTACTTGACCGTGACGCCCGTCAGCAGCTCGACGCAGGTGTCGATGCCGCGCTGGGCGTTCGACTTCGACACGTAGGTCTCGCCGCGGGCGATGACCGCACCGTTCGCCGCCTTGAGGACGAAGTAGTACTGGCCGTCGGCCGCCGCGCGCAGCTCGTAACGGGCCGAATCGCTGCCGTTGGACTGCACCGAGGCAACGCCGTTCTTCGCGCTGGTGCTGGTGGTGTACGCCTGCGACTGGAGGACAATCTCGCCGTTCGCGGCGCGGGCGTGGAAGTAGTACTTCGCGTCGAGGCCCTTGAAGGTCTCGAAGCGGGCGCCGATGACGACCGGGGCCTGGGTGAAGCTCTTCTTCAGCAGGGCGACGATGCTCTGAATCGCGCGGGTGCTGTTCGAGACCGTCGAGTACATCTGGCTGACGCCGATCACCGCGCCGTTCGCCGCCTTGAGGACGAAGTAGGGCGAGCCATCCACCGCGGTGCGCTGCTCGAACCGCTCGGCGACGACGCCGTTGGTCTTGATCGACGCGATGCCCGCTTCGGCGCTCTGCAGCGTGGCGTAGCCCTGGGATGCGAGGACCTTCTCACCGTTGCCGGCCAGCAGGTGGAAGTACGTCTTCCCGTCGCGGCCCGTGAACGTCTCGAAGCGGCCCTTCGCCGTCAGCTCGTCCTGGCCCTGGTCGAGCACGTCGTCGCCTTCCTGCGAAACGTTCGACCCGTCGATCCCGCAAGCGGTGAGAAGCGAGAAGGAAGCGAGGAGGGCGGCCAGTTTGAGCGAGTTCATGCCGGGACCTTTTGCAGAGCGCATGCCGCGCTTCGCGTCGCCGCAACCCATCGGAACTCCTCAGCGCCACATCCCGACGTGTTGCATCCATGCAACTGTTCGTTCTATTTGGTGCAACACATGTTTCACGACACTGACGAAGCCCTTCACTCCGCGGACATGGAGCAGGTCGCCCGACGGCTGGTCGAGGTGGCCTGCGCGCAGACGGGGACGCGAGATGGTGCGGTGTTTCTCTTCGACCCGAAGCTCAAGGGCTTGACGGTCGACTTCCACGTCGTGGCGGGGGTGATCGTGACGCTGCCGGGCACGGGCTCGGTGTTGCGCGCACGGAAAGACGGGCGGCCGAACGGCATCGCGCTGACGTGCTTCGAGACGGGCAAGCCGTATGTCTGCAACGACACGTCGACCGACCGGAACTACGCGCGCTACTTCCTCGACGTCGGGGCCGTGCTCGCGGTGCCGATTCCGTGGCAAGGCCGGCCAATTGGAGTCCTCACCGTTTCCGCGGCCCGGAAGAATGCCTTCGATGACGACCAGGTCGCGGTGCTCGAGAAGGTCGCCGACGCCTCGGCGAAGTTTCTGCGTCGCGCGCAGCTGGCGCGCAGCACGCGCGACGAAACCGGCAGGCCATTCGTCATCAAGGGGCTCTCACCGGCGTGGCTAGAGGTCGAGAGGCGCATCGAGCAGGTGGCGTCGACGGACGCCGCGGTGCTGGTGCAGGGCGAGAGCGGCACGGGCAAAGACCTCGTCTCGCGCGCGATTCACTTCAACAGCAAGCGCAGCGCGAAGCCGTACGTCACCGTGAACTGCGCCGCGATTCCCGAGACGATGCTCGAGAGCGTCCTCTTCGGCCACGTGAAGGGCGCCTTCACCGGAGCCAGCTTCAACAAGATCGGCGAGTTTCAGAAGGCCGACGGCGGCACGCTGTTTCTCGACGAGCTCGGCGAGCTGCCGCTGATGCTGCAGGCGAAGGTGCTGCGGGCGTTGGAGCAGGGCGAGGTGACGCCGCTGGGAAGCAACGATGCGCCGCGACGGGTGGACGCGCGGTTGATCTGCGCCACGAACCGCGACCTCGCAACGATGGTGCGCGCAGGGAAGTTCCGCGACGACCTCTACTACCGCGTCGGCGTGATGACGATCGAGCTGCCGCCGCTGCGCAGCTACAAGGACAACCTGGAAATCCTGGCGCAGGTGTTCCTGCAGCAGGCCGCGAAGAAGCACGACCGGCGGGTGAACGCGATTGCGCGCGATGCGATGGCTGTCATCAAGGCGCACGACTTCCCCGGCAACATGCGTGAGCTCAAGAACGGCCTCGAGCACGCCGTCATCATGGCCAGCAGTGAAGAGGTGAAGCTCGAGAACCTGCCGGCTGCGTTCCGGGGATCGCGCGTGGCGCCGGCGAAGAAGGCAGAGAAACTGAAGACGCTGCAGCAGATGCGCGAGGGGTGGGTGGCGCCGTTCGAGCGGCAGTACTTGTCCGAGCTGCTCGACGCGAGTGAAGGGAAGGTCGACAGCGCGGCCGAGAAGGCCGGCGTGAATCGCGTCACCTTCTACCGGCTGATGCGCAAGCACGGCCTCAAGCTGAAGCGCGCCGTCCACGCTTCTGCTTCGGATGCGGCGCGGCCTTGAGCTTCTCGGTGAGGTTGGCGAGCACCGCGGTGACCTTGCGAATCGACCGCCCCTTCTCTGACTCGAGCGCCTCGCGCACCACCACCTCGACGGTGTGGGCTGACTGACCGAGCAGCGCCTTCCCGGCCGCCGTCACGCTGAGCAAGGCCCGCCGCGCATCTTCCTTGTCCTTCTTCCGCACCAGCAGTCCGCGGGTCTCGAGGCGCTGCAGCACGCCGGTGAGCGTCGACGGATCGAGGAAGAGCTTCTCGGCCACTTCGCCGGAAGAAATCCCCGGCTGGCTGTGGATGATGCGCAGCGCGAGCCGCTGGGGGCTCGTCACGCCGATGCGCGAGAACATCGACTTGCTGCGTTCTTGAAGCGCGTGGTCCAGCGCCCAGAGCACCTGCATGAACTCGAGAACCTTCTCAACCGGGACGCTCGGCATGTGGGGCATAAAGCAGCGCTCGGTTCGGAAGGCAATGTTTGCGAGGAATCCACCAGAGGAGTAGATGGTTGGACCTCAAACGAATCATTTCAGGGACAGGAGCCGACCCATGAAGCGCCTCATTCTCGCCGTCTCGATGTTGGGAATCGTTGGTTGTGCGACCCAGAAGGCCGCCGTCATTGCCGAGCCGACGGAGTCGCCGAAGTCGCCAGCTGCCAAGCCCGCTCCTGCGCTGGTCGCTGCCGCAGTTGATCAGAAGCAGGTCGACCTCGACGCGCTGCTCAAGGGCCTCGTCATCCGCTTCGGCTTCGACGCCGCCGACCTCACCCCTGACAGCCGCACCCGCCTCGATGCGCTCGCCGACGCGCTTCGCGCCAACCCGAAGGCGCAGATTCGCATCGCCGGCAACTGCGATGAGCTCGGCACCGTCGAATACAACCTCGCCCTCGGCCAGAAGCGCGCCGACGCCGTCGGCCGCTACCTTGTCACCCTGGGCGTCGCCGGCACGCGGGTCGATACCGTCAGCTATGGCGAAGAGAAGCCGCTGGACCCGCGCAGCACGGAAGACGCCTACGCCGCGAACCGCCGCGCCGAGCTTTCGCCGAAGCAGGCGAACTGAAGCCGACCTTGAGGTAAGGGGCTCCCCGCGGTCTTCGGTAAAAGGGGAGCCTTCGATGAAACGTCTCGCCGCTGTCGTGTCGTTGATGGTGCTGGCCTCCTGCTTCCGGGCTGCGGTGAGGGTCAACGTCGTCGAGCCCACCCCCAACATCGACCTGCCGCGCTCGAACCTGGCGCTGGCGCTCGACCTGGGCACGGTGCCCGACGCCTTCTCGGTTCCCGAACAGAACGGCGTCACCGAGGTTCCCGTCGAAGGCTGGCGCACCTCGCTGCACGCCGGTTTTCAGAACGGCATCGCGCCCTTCTTCGCGCAACGAAAGGACGCCGACTTCACGCTGAAGTTCCTCAAGGCCGACCTCGAGTACTCGCCCGTCGCCATCTACGCCCAGGGAGGTGGAGCCGCCGCCGTTCGCGCGCGCGTCACCTACCTTGCGCAGCTGATCGATCGAAACGGCCAGGTCGTGATGCGGCTGAAAGGCCAGGCGCTGTCGCGCAACCCGTGGACGACGTGGGGCGGAAGCGAGACCACCGCCGCCGAGGCGCTCGCGCAGATGTACGAAGAGATCGCCGACGAAGGGCTGCGGAAGCTGGCGCAGGTTCCTGCCGCTGCGATGCTCGCGCCGCCGCCCGTGCCCGGCACCGAGTACACGCCACCAGCCGGAGCGACCGACGACTGCGCCCCGAAGTGCCGCAGCGGCTACTTCTGCTACCGCGGCGAGTGCAAGTCCGCCTGCAACCCGCCCTGCCCCGCCGGCCAGCAGTGCAGCGCGAACGGCCAATGTCTGCTCCCCGGCGCCGCCATCACCTACTGAAGCACCGAAGCCTGTCCACGCCAGGCTTCACTGCAACCCCGGCCGGGCACGCCACCTCCAGCAGCTTCGCAGCCTTGGCGTTGGCGCAGAGGTTGATGGGTGGATGGGCATGACCACCCTCCGAACGAACCCGTCTGTCGCGCATGTCCAGAAGAAGTCGACGGTTGCCGCGCTGGTGCACGCCAGGGCGAAGCACCGGAAGGAAATGTTCCTGGCGCCAGCGCGCGCCGGGGCGACGAAGCTTCTCGCGGTGCAGCAGAAGGTCGACGCGTTCACCGACGACGGCAAGGTGACGGGAGCCGAACGGAAGTCGCTGCTGAAATCCATCGACGCGGCGAAGAAGCAGGCGGCTCCGCTGGTCGCGGCGCAGTCGGACATCGCGTCCGAGGCGCTCGAGAAGGTCGAGCTGATGACGAAGCGCGGGACGCTGAGCGCGAAGTCGGAAGCCGCGATCGCCACGCTGCGAGACGGCCGGAAGAAGCTTGTCCAGAGCGCGATTTCCGCCGAGGCGCACAGCCCGTTCGCGGGGAAGAAGGGCTGGCGCGCTCCGTTTCCTGGCGTGCGGACGAAGGACTTCACCTACGCCGGCCTGAAGGTGCATGCGGTGGCGATCGACCTCGCGGATCCGCGCGTGCGGCTGCAGACGAACACCGAAGCGCAGCGCGGCCACAGCGTCGAATCGTTCGGCAAGAATGGAAAGGCCGAGGTCGCGATCAACGGAGACTTCTTCTCGTTCGGCAGCTTCAAGCCCAGCGGCCTGGCGGTCACCGGCAACAAACAGTGGGCCAACACCGAGCCGGGCTTCGAGGGCTTCATGGCGTTCAACGGCCACCACGCCGAGCTCGTCACGCCGTTTCACAAGAAGCCCGAGTGGGCGACCAACGTGGTCAGCGGCCGGCCCACCGTGCTCTCGAACGGAAAGGCGGTGCTGTCGGATCCAGCGAAGAACGACAAGAGCGCGCGCACGGGCCTGGGCATGTCGAAGTCGGGACGCGTCGCGTACATGGTCGCAGTCGAGGGGCGCTCAGGCGTGTTCGGGCTGACCGCGCAGGGCCTCGGCAAGCTGCTCAAGTCGCTGGGCGCCGACGACGGCCTCGCGCTCGACAGTGGCGGCAGCGCGCAGCTGTACGTGAAGGGCCGCGGCATGGTGCAGAAGTCCACCGACCCGGGCGGCTCGCGCGGCGTCGCGAATGTGTTGATGGTGCAGGCGGGCTGAGCAGTCGAAAGAGCCGCGTCGGTGGCCACGGGGTAGGGTCGGGGGCCCATGCTCCCGCTGCTCGTCGCATTGTGGTCCGGCGCGAGCCCCGTGCTCCTGCAGGACATCACCCCCCAGGCGGCCACCGATTCCGAGACCTACCTCGAGGTCGACACCGGCGACGAACCGAACCTGCTGGTCATCCAGACCGAGTTCTGGGGCGCCGAGCTGTTTACGATTCGCGACGGCCGCCGCCAGCTGGTCGCCGACATCTGCCCGGGCCTCTGCAGCGGGAATCCGACGTCGCTCACGCGGCTCGGTGCGCGTTTCTTCTTTCTCGCCACTGACGTCCCCGCGGGGCCCCCCGACCAGCTGTGGATTTCCGACGGCACCGCCGAAGGCACGCACAAGCTGGCCGCCGATGCGTCGCACCTGGTGCTGCTGCAATCACAGCTCGTCTTCCAGCGCCCCGATGGCCTCTGGGTCAGCGACGGCACGCCATCCGGCACGAAGGCGCTGACGTGGGGCGCGCAACGCACGCTCGTCTCGGCCGAGGCGACCCCGCTGCACCGCTTCTTCTCGGTGAATCCGGCGAAGTGCGAGGTGTTCGTCACCGGCGAAGACGTCACCAACGGCACGGCGCTGCCGATGCCCGCAGGAACTTCCGGCTGTGCTGAGCCACTGGTCACCCTGGGCGAGCGCGGGTTCGTGGCGCTGACCATCGGTCTCTACCGTTTCGAAACCACGGGAGCGCCGGCGCTTCTCGAGCCCACCGGAACCAACCTCACCCGCGTCGGCGCGGGCCTCTTCTTCTTCCGCGAGTCGATGGGAACGCTGTCGCTGTTTCACAGCACCGGCGAGCCCGGCGGGACGATTCCACTCAGCTCCGTTTCCGCGCAAGCCGTGAAGAACCTGGGCTTTGCTGCAGGCCGGCTCGTCTTCAGCGCGCTCGTCAACGCGGTGCCGCACCTCTACTCGTCAGACGGCACGGTCGCCGGCACGGTCGAGCTGCCGCTGACTGCGACCACCACCCACGCGATTCTTCCGGTTGGCCCCGTGGTCTACGTCGTGACCCAGACCGTCACCTCTACCGCGCTGATCGAGAGCGACGGCACGGCTTCGGGCACCGTGGTGCTGCAGGGCGTTCATCCCACGCACCGCGCGTTGCAGACGGGGCACCGCGAGGCGAAGGGCCATCCGGCCGCCATCGCGTTGGTCGCAGACGTGCTCAACGAGTTCGGAGCGTTTCGCATTCGTCCCGGTGAAGACCCCGAGGCGCTGTTCCTCAAGCCAGGGAATCCGATCGGCGGTGTGTTCGGCGAGCCGATGGCTTCTGGCGGCACCGCCTGGTTCAACGCCGACGGCCACACGTTTCAGACAGACGGCACGCCCGATGGGTCGTTTCTTCTCTCGGCCCAGAGCCTCGTCAGCGTCGCGGGCGGCCGGCCGCTGGTCACTGACGGCAAGACGGTGTCGGTCATCGCTGCGGACGGCGGTACGACTGCGCTGATGTCTGCCAGCGGGCTTGCTGTCATCGGCCGCCTCGGGGAGCTCGCGATCTACGCGACGGACACCGGGCTGTTTCGCACCGACGGCACCAGCACCACCCAGCTGGCAACGCTTCCGTTCGGCGCCCGCTACGGACCCGTGGTGCTGGGCGATGGCCGGGCGGTCGTCGCTGCGGGTACCACGCTCTGGTTCACCGACGGCACGATGCCGGGCACGACCTCGGTTGAAGTGCCTGCGTTCAGCGGCGGCATCACGGCGGGAAAGACAGGTGCGTGGGTCACCTCGGGCAATGACGGCGTCGCCTTCGTCACCTCGAGCAGCGTCGTCACCGCCACGTTGCCACGCGCGAACCCCGCGATGCTCACTGCGCTGGGCGACGACCTGTTCTGCGTCACCGACGGCTCGTCGCTGTTTCGCGTCAGCGGCACGGGCTCGACCGTCGTCGACCTGGTGCCGGATATCCGCGCGCTCGCCGTCTACAAAGACAAGCTGATGGTGCTCGGCAACGGCCAGCTGTTGGAGCTCGTTGGAGCTTCGTTGGTACTCAAAGCACCCGCGCGCGGCTCGACGTACCTGCGCGTCGCTGGCGGCATTCTCTTCGTCGACGCCGCATCGCTGCCCCGGGGCCTCGAGCCATCGGCGTACTTCGAGCCGATGAACGTGCTGGTGCCCTTCGACGATCTCTCGTTCGGCCCCGGCTCTTCGTCGCCCTCTGCGCCCGTCGCGCTCGGCAAGAAGTTCCTCTTCTTCGCCTGGACGCCCGAGACCGGGCGCGAGCCCTTCACCTGGGAGCCCGACCCGCCAATTCCCGCAGCGCCGCCGCGCGGGTGCGGCTGCACCGGCGGCGGCGCCGGGCTCGGACTCCTCGCGTTCGCGTTCCTCGTGACGAGACGACGCCGGTGCTGACCGAGCAGCGTGGTGGACTTTTGAGCTGAGCCCGGGCGCCTGACTGCTGCTAGACCCCCGCGCTGTGAAGGCCGCCTCGCTTGTCGTCCTCTGCCTGCTTTCGACCGTGGCTGCGGCAGACAACACTGCCGACGAGGCCGACGTCGCCTTCTCGCTGGGAAACCAGGCCTACGGGAAGCGGGAGTACGACAAGGCGCTCAGCTGGTACTTCCTCAGCAACCGCCTCGTCCCCAACCGCAACGTCCTCTTCAACATCGCCCGCTGCTTCGAAGCGCTGGGCAAGTTCGACGAGGCCTTTCGCTATTACTTCGAGCTCTCGAGCGCGACCCTGGCCGACGACGACGCGCGCGAGGTGAAGGCGGCCATCGCGCGGCTGAGCCCAAAGGTCGCGCTGCTCACCGTCACCAGCAGTCCCGCAGGCGTGGACGTCTACGTTGATCGCGAAGACCTCGGCAGCCGCGGCCGGTCTCCACTCACCCTCGCCCTCACTCCCGGCGCACACACCGTCATCCTGAAGCGCGTCGGCCACCGCGACGGCACCGGCAGCGCCACCGTCTCGCGCGGCAAAGACACGAAGCTGAACGTCGAGCTGCAGCAGATTCTCGGCACCCTCTCGCTCACTGGAACTCCTGATGGAGCGAGCGTTCGTCAGTCACTCGACGGCCCTGTGCTCGCCACCCTGCCCGGCACGCTCGACTTCATTCCGGGCCAGCGCCTGCTGGTCGTCACCGCCGACGGGTACACCCCGCAGCAGCTGCTGGTCGACGTGAAGCCGGACACGGTGGCCGAGGTGAAGGCGCGGCTCGCTGAGCTTCCGCTTCCCACCGGCAAGGTCACCGTGACCGCGAACCGAGACAGCGCGCTGGTGAGGGTGAACGGGAAGGAAAGCGGCTTCACCCCGACCGTGCTCTCGCTTCCCGTCGGCGAGTACGAGATCGAAGTCAGCGCCAAAGACCTCACCGCCTCGCGCACGAAGGTCACCGTCGGCAAGGACACCGAAGAGCGCGTCGCCGCCGAGCTTCGCTACCTGCCTCCGGCGGTGCGCGCCGCCTCGAAGTCGCTGCTCTCTGTCGACGAAGCGCCCGCGAGCGTCACCGTCATCACGCGCGAAGAGCTGCAGAGCTTCGGCTACCAGACCCTGGCCGAGGCGGTTCAAGCGGTGCGCGGCGTCTTCCTCTCGAATGATCGCGTCTACACCTACATCGGCATCCGCGGCTTTTCACCCGCCGGAGACCTCAACACCCGCATCGCGATTTTGTGGGACGGCCACGTGATGAACGACGTGTGGGCGGGCCAGGGCTTCGCGGCCCGCGACCTCGACGTCGACCTCAACGAAATCGATCGCATCGAAGTCATCCGCGGCCCGGGCTCGGCGCTGTACGGCACCGGCGCGCTCTTCGCGGCCATCAACTGCGTCCCTCGCGATTCTCTGGGAGACAAGCACGTCGAAGGCACTGTCGCTGCCGGTGGCCAGGGCGGCGTCTCGGCCCGCGCGACCGGGTCGATGAAGGGCGAAGCTGCCAGCATCCTTCTCTCGGCCGCCGGCTTCACTGCGAAGGGCGCCGAGGTCACCGACTTCCCTGAAGGCGGGCTCGTCAACGGCATCGACGGCGAACGCAGCATCGGCGCTTCGATGCGCGCGAAGGCAGGCGGCTTCACGCTGTCGGCGAAGTGGAACCAGCGCCGGAAGGAAATCCCCAACTCCGCCCTCGGCGCGACCTTCGGCGTCCCCGGCACCAAATACGCCGACGCCCGCGGCTTCGCCGAGCTTCGCTACGAGAAGGACTTCAGCCGCGTCTCCATCGGTGCGCGGCTCTCGTACGACGCCTCACGCTTCCGTGGTGTGTATGCCGTTTCCGAAGGCACCGAGGCCATTCGCTACGACCAGGACATCGGCGGCGGCGACTGGCTCGGCCTCGAGCTCCGCGCGCGCATTCGCCTCTTCGGCGAGAACTTCCTCACCGTGGGCTTCGAAGGCCAGGGCAGCCAGCTGTTCCAGAACTCGTACAACAACGCCGCGACGCCGCCGGTCGACACGCGGCAGCGGCTGTTGCTCTCGGGCTACGTGCTCGACGAGTGGCGCCTTCACCCGCGGCTCTTCGTGCAGGGCGGCGTCCGCATCGACAAGTACCTCGACCTCGACGCGCTGCCGGTTTCGCCGCGGCTCGGCATCGTCGGCAAGCCGTACAACAGCGGCGTCAGCAAGCTGGTCATCGGCCAGGCGTTTCGCGCGCCCAACATCTACGAGCTCTACTTTCAAGACAACGGGCGATCTCTTATTGCCGCTGGAGCGCTGGGCCCCGAGACCATTCTCACCTTCGAGGCCGAGCACAACCATGACCTGACGCAAGAGCTGCGGCTCACCGCGTCGGGCTTCTACAACCTGATCAACAACCTCGTCGTCACCAACACCGACCCGGGGCCGCCGCAGTGCGGCTCGTCGTCGGCGCCGATCGGCTGTGAAAGGTACGGCAACTCACCCAACCAGATTTCCGCGCTCGGCGCCGAGGCGCAGGTGCGCTGGCAGCCGGGCCGCTTCACGCTCGTCGAAGCGACGTACTCATTCGTGAACCTCCACGACCCGAACAGCACCACGCCCACCGTCGACGTCCAGCTGCACCTCGCCTCGATGCGCGCGCTCGTGCCGCTGTACGAAGGGCTGGTGCGGTTGTCGGGCCAGCTCACCTACCAGTCGCCGCGCAAGGCCGGCACGCAGTCCTCGCTGCTGCTGAGCTTCGGCCTCGCGGGGGAATACGGGTTCCTTCGCTACTTCGCGGGCGTGCAGAACCTGCTCGACAGCACCGTCGCGTTGCCCGTCGGCAGTGAAGCGGGCGACTCGCTGGTGCCGCAGTACGGCCGGTCGTTTCTCATTCAGGTCTCGGCGTCGTTTTGAAAACGACGGTGGAAGCAGCGATGTCGAAGTCGCTGGGCAACCTCGCCCGGCGACAGGAAGCGCGCGGCAGCTGGGCGGGCGACTACGGCGGGCCGATGTTCCTGCTGCCGATGTACCTCGCGCTCTGCCAGCTCTCGGGCCGCAAGCCCGACGCGTTTCGCACGCAGCGGATGACGACGTACTTCTTCAACGTGCAGCGCGAAGACGGCTCGTTGGGCCTTCACGCCGAGGCCAGCGAAGGCAGCATGTTCACCACCGCGCTCGGCTACGCGGCGCTGCGCATTCTCGGGCTCTCGGCCGACGACGCGCGGATGCAGAAGATGGCGCGGTGGATTCGCGAGAACGGCAGCCCGCTGGGCGCGGCCTCCTGGGGAAAGTTCACCCTCTGTCTGCTCGGCCTCTACGACTGGCGCGGCATTCACCCGGTGTTGCCCGAGCTGTGGCTCTTGCCTGCGTCGGCGCCGATGCACCCGGGCAAGCTCTGGTGCCACTGCCGCCAGGTGTACCTGCCGATGTCGTGGCTCTACGGCTCGCGGTCCACCGGCCGCGTCGACGCGCTGATGCTCGCCATTCGTGACGAGCTCTACGGCACCGGGAAGTACGAGCGCATCGAGTGGGAAAAGCAGCGCGACACCGTGGCGCGCGTCGACGATTACCGGCCGACCACGCGGGCGCTGCGGGCGGTGAACTTCTCGCAGGGTCAGTACGAACGGCTGCCTTTCAAGCCGCTGCGCAAGCGCGCGCTCGACGAATGCCTGAAGCAGCTTCGCTACGAAGACGCGGTCACGAACGACCTCGACATCGGGCCAGTCAATGCGGTGTTCAACACGGTGGTGCACCACTTCCGCGGCGCGAAGGGCGCCGATGATTTTCGCCGGGGCTTCGCCGCGCTCGAGGTCTACCTGTGGGACGGCCACGACGGCATGAAGATGCAGGGCTACAACAACAGCGAGCTGTGGGACCTCGCGTTCGGGTTGCAGGCCGTGCTCGCGGTGCCCGAGGCGCTTCGCGCTGAACACGAGCCGATGGTTCACGGCGCCTACCGGTACCTGCGCGACAACCAGATTCTCGAAGACGTGCCCGAGCCCGAAGCGCACTACCGCCACGCGTCGAAGGGCGGCTGGCCGTTTTCCAATCGCGCGCACGGGTGGCCGATTACCGACTGCACCGCCGAAGGGCTGAAGTGCGCGCTGCTGCTCGAAGGAAAGTTCGAAGGCGAAGAGATTCCCCTGTCGCTGCTGCGTGACTCGGTGCGGCTGCTGCTCAGCTGGCAGAATGAAGACGGCGGCTGGGCGACATACGAGAAGAAGCGCGCGGGCGGCTGGCTCGAAGAGCTGAACCCGTCGCAGGTGTTCGGCGACATCATGGTCGACTACTCCCACGTCGAGTGCACCAGCGCCTGCATGCAGGCCCTCGTTCGCGCGCGCCGGCGCTTCCGCGGTGAGCTCGACGACGTCATCGAGCTCGCGGTGTCGCGTGGGCTTGCGTTCTTGCGCGCAGCGCAGCGGCCTGACGGCAGCTTCGAAGGCGCCTGGGCGGTGTGCTTCACCTACGGCACGTGGTTCGGCGTCACGGCGCTGCGCGATGCGGGAGTGCCGGCGACGGACCCGGCGGTTCGTGCGGCGTGCGAGTTTCTGCTCTCGAAGCAGCGCGAGGACGGGGGCTGGGGCGAAGCGGGCGACAGCTGCCGCGCCCGGAAATACATTCAGGCCGAGAAGGGCCAGGTCGCGCAGACGTCGTGGGCGTTGCTGGCGCTGGTGCGCGGCGGCTGCGACCACCCGGAAGCGATGGAGAAGGCGGCGAACTTTCTGGTGGGCCGGCAGGAACGCGACGGCAGCTGGGCGCGCGAGTCACTGGTCGGCGTCTTCAACCGCACCTGCCTCATCAACTACGACAACTACCGGCACTACTTCCCGCTGTGGGCGCTGGCCGAGTGGTCTCAGCGGCAGGCGGGGTAGACGGCGCAGACGCTCTGGCGGTCGAGCGAGCCCAGCATCGTGCGCGGGTTCGGCACCAGCACCTCTTCCATCACCGTGTCGCGGAAGTTGGGCTTGCGGCCCTCGAAGCCGAGCACCGAGCCGACCTGGCGCAGCAGCTCGCCGAGGTTCGACTTGTTGCTGACGAAGATGGTGGCGTGAAGTGTGTAGCCGGTGTTGCCCTCGCTCAAGAGCTCCCACGCGTTGGTCGGGCTGACGGCATCGAAGAAGTGCAGCCGGCGATCGAGGTCAGCGGTCGGAACTTCCTTGTTTGCGACGGGCGCCTCGAAGCACAGGCCCGTGCAGGCCACCTGGTCCCACGCGTCGAGCGCCGTCTGGATGTCCGGCAGCAACTTCTCGAGCGACGGCGCGTAGGTGACGGGAATGCAGAGCTCGCGGTTCCACACCCGCGGAGTGCCGTTGGGCAGCTTCTGCAGCCCCACGTCCGGCGTGCCCACCGCGTCTGCAATGCACGCAGGCTTTCCGTACGACTGCGTCCGCCCGCACGCGGTGCCCAACAGCAGCGTGAGGACGATGGCGAAACGCACGAGGGGGCAGGTTTTTGCGCGGGTAAGAATCGAAGTCCAGCGGGACCCCGTTCACCCGGTGAGAGCAGCGCCCGAGCCGCTACAGACGTTCGGCAAGTCGCGCCGAGACCGACGCGTCGATCGCCCAGTCGTAGGTGCGGTTGGCGGTCAGCGGCACCGACGCGCTGACGCCGAGCCGGAACACCCCGAGGGTGAGGCCCGCCGCGACGCCCGCCGAGACGCGCGTCCCCACTGGCTGCACCGGGTGCGGCACCGCGACGATGACGGGGTCGAGGTGCGCGCCGAGCTCGAGGCGTTCGAAGAGCATGACGCCCGCCTGCATCGTCGCCTTCACATCGACAAGGTCATGCGGAGCCACCAGCGGTTGGTGCTCGTGCAGTCCATGCTCGCCCGCAGGAATCGCGACGCGGGTCGCGAGCACGAAACGCCCGGACCAGCGGCCGAGCTTCAGTCCAAGTCCGAGCTCTGGGCTGAGCATCACGTGCGCGGAGCCGAGGCTCGCGTGCGAATCGCCAGTCGGCCACATCGTCCACAGCGCAGGCTCGAGGCTCCAGGCGCCACGGCGCAGGGCGCTGCAGCCGACGCCCGCCATCACATCGCCCGGGCCTGTCTCGGACGAGCCGACGAAGGTGAGGTGGTGAATCGGCACCGCGAATGAGCCCCACACGCCTGCGGCGTTTGCCATCGTCAGCGCCGGTGACACGGTGAAGTACGAGCCGGTGCGGTAGCCGGAATACGCGAACGCTGCGCCGCGGAATCCCACCGAAGGCTCCAGTGATTCTCCCGACGCGCTCACCTGCGCGTGGTCGTGCGCCAGCGCGAGACGCGCAGTCAGCAGCAACACGAGAAGAGGGACTCTCACCGCCCACACGCTTAACGGAAAACCCGCCCGCAGCGCGTGTGGCAAGGTGTCGCGGGCTTAAATTTAGCTTCGCGGCGGGTGCTTCGAGAGCTTCCGCTGCAGCGACCGCCGGTGAATCCTCAGCCGCCGCGCCGCCTCAGAGATGTTCCCCGCGCAATCGGCGAGCACGCGATTGATGTGTTCCCACTCGGCGCGCGCGAGCGACGGCGCCCGAATGTCCTCGAGCGGCAGGGCCTCGGGCGACTGCCCATGCGTGAAGGCGGCGAGCACCTCATCTGCGTCGGCCGGCTTCTGCAGGTAGTGCGTCGCCCCCATCCGCACCGCCTCGAGGGCCGTCGCGATGCTGCCGTACCCGGTGAGCACGACGACGCGCGTCCCCTCGTCCAGCGCCTTCAAGTCCTTCACCAGCTCGAGCCCGCTGCGGCCGGGCATCTTCAAGTCCACCACCGCGAGCTCGGGTGATTCTTCGCGCGCCTGCGCCATCGCCTCGTCCGCGTTCGCCGCCGTCCGCACGTCGTACCCCCGCGTCCGCAGCGCCTTCGCGAGCCGCTCGCGCAGCACCTCGTCGTCGTCGACCACCAACATCGATGGAGCCTCAGACATGGCGCACCGCCGCCGCCGGCAGCACCAGCACCGCGAGCGTGCCCTCGCCGCTGCGCGAGCTCAGCTCGAGCCCGCCGCCCAGCTGCGTCATCACCGCGCGCGTCAGATACAGCCCGAGCCCCAGGCCCTCGCCCGGAGCCTTCGTCGTGAAGAACGGCTCACCCGCGCGCGCCAGCACCTCGTTCGACATCCCCGTGCCCACGTCGCGCACCTCGAGCCGCCCTGCGTCGAGCTTCACCTGCACCTTTTCCTTCGACGCCTGCAGCGCATTCTTCAGCAGGCTCCGCAGCGCCTGCGCGAGCGCCCGCGGAGGCCCGACCACGTGCTGCTTCTCGTCGACGCGAATCTCGAGCCGCTCGAGCCCCGGCAACCCTTCCGCCGCGGCCGCGACCCACTCTTTCGCCGAACGTTCCACCGGGCTCTCGCCGATGCCGGCGCCGACGTCGGTCGCCATCTGGTCGAGAATCTGCCGACACCGTTCCACCTGCTCGCGAATCAACTTCACGTCCGCGTGCTCGTCGGCCGGCAGCGCGCGCAGCTCGAGCTCCCGCGCAATCACCGCGATCGTCGCCAGCGGGGTCGAGAGCTCATGTGCCGCCCCTGCCGCCAGCGTCGCCAACGACGTCAGCTGGTCTTGCCGCGCCGCCTGCTGCCGCGCCACGTTCAGCGCCCGCGTCACGCGGTGCACGAAGTACACGATGAAGCCCGCCGCGACGCCGAAGCCGACCCACATGCCCTGCAGGTGCAGCCCCATGTGGTCCGCGTGCCCCGCTTCGGGCGAGACGAAGAACAGCGCCCCGAAAGACAGCAGCGCCACCGCCGCCAGCGCCCACGACCACCGCGGCTGCAGCACGACCGCCGAGAGCGCGATGTAGACGAGGTACAGGAAGCTGAACGGGTTCGTCGGGCCGCCCGTCAGGTACAGCAGCCCCGTGAACAACAGCACGTCGAGGAACATCAACCCCGGCAGCGCAGGGACCGCGAGGTGTGGCCGCCGAAGGATCCAACCCTGCGCGATCGCGTTCGACGCCAGCTGCACCGCCCACAGCCCCGCGACCGGCGCCCACGGCACGTCGACGTGAAGGAAGACCGAGACCGCCGCCACCAACAGCAACTGCACGCCGACCGCGCCCCACCGCAGGCGCAACAGCCAGCGCAGGTTGGAAAGCTCGGGAGTCTCGACCATCGACCGCGGACTACTCCCCACCGCCGGAAGCTTCAACTCACTGCGCGAAAGACGGAGGCAACAGCTCGCACGGCAGGCCCGCTGTTCCGGGAGGCCGCGCGACCTCACCCGGCCGCTCGACGCACGGCCTCAAAGTCCCCGCATCGACCATCGGGCCACCATCGACCCCTGGACCCGCGTCCGTTCCGCCATCGACCACGGGCGATGGAGTCGGGCAGCCCGCGAGCAGCGCGAGCGCCCCGAGAAGAACGAGCCTTCGCATCAGTATTTGACCCAGATTTCCTGGTTGGCAGACACGCCACCGGTGAGCCTGGTCACGCCCGAGGTCTTCTCGAGCTGCGCGACGGTCTCGGGGTTCGAGCTGTACGCCTCGGTGCCGCGCCACAGAATCTGCGCGTCCGCGAAGTAGATCGAGACGTCCGCAATCGCCGCAGTGGGCGCGTACTTGTTCCAGCCCGGCTTCCGCGCGGGGACGATGCGCAGCTGAGGCGCCGGCTCGACCTGCGGGCCACCGTCCTGAACGACGACCGTCGTGCCCACCCAATCAACCACGGTCAGCGTGCCCGTCGACGACTTACAGGTCTGCCTGGTCGGGAAGAACAGCGAGGTGAAAGGCGCGTTCGGCAGCTTCGCCCGGATGACGAGCTTGTAATAGGCGGTGTCTGACGGCAGCAGATCCGCGTCGGCCTTCTGCCAGGTGGCTGCGGTGACGTTGCCGACCCCGTCGACTTCCACGGTCGCCCTGCCGAAGTCGCTCGTCTCGGTGCGCACGTTGGTGAGTCCCGGGGGAATAGAGATCTTCACCGCGTACGTGTCAGCGCCCGAGCAGCCGTGCCCGACACCGAAGGCGATTTCCTGGCTGACGTTCGCGGTACCGGCTCCGGAAGCGACAGAGACGTGCGCGAGCGCAGTCGCGGGGATGGCGAGCAACAGGGCAACGAGGCTTCGAGACATTCTTTAATCCCCTCCAGGGGCGGTTCGAGGGCGCGGATACTCTTCGACCGGGGATCCGCTGGCGATGCGGTGAATTGTCGCACTGAGGAATCCCCGACTTGGGTGACGGTAAGGTGCCCGCGATGCGTCCCGCCCTCGTCCTCGTGCTCTGCCTCGCCGCGTGCGGCCCGTCGAACGCCGTCCTGGACGCGGGCCCACCGGACGCGGGGCCCAGCATGTGCGCGCTGCTCACGGCCCCCGACTGCACGCAGCCCGTGCCGACCTACTCCGAGCTGACGCCGATCTTGAAGTCGAGTTGCATCGTCTGCCACGACGGCGCGCATGGCGTGTGGCCGCTGACCAGCTACACGCACCTGTCCGACTGGGAAGACACGGTGCGCAGCGAGGTCCTCAACTGCCGCATGCCTCCGCTCGATTCGGGAGTGCCGATTACCTACGAAGAACGAAAAGCCATCTTCACCTGGGTCCGGTGCGGCAAGCCGCAGTAGCTTCCACCGCCGTGAGCAACTTCGACGGTTATCCGAACCTCCTGAAGCCCGAGTGCCCGTGGGTTCCGCTGCGCGAGTGGGGCGGTCTTCCCAACGTGAAGTGGTGCGAAGAGACCCTATGCGAATGGGTCGCCGAGCCGACGAACACCTGGTCGAACGTCGCGTTCCTCGTCGCCGCCGCGGTGCTGTGGTGGGTGACCCGGAAAGACACGTCGCGCACCATTCGCTTCTGGGCGCCCGCGACGTTCTGGGTCGGGATTACGTCGCTCGTCTACCACGCGTCCGTCACCTTCGTGACGCAGGTGTTCGACTTCTGGGGCATGTATTTCTTCTTCGGCCTCGTGCTGATTCTTAACCTGGTCCGCATGGGCTCGATCGCGAAAGAGCGCATGTTCCCCGTGCTCTGGGCCGTCATCTTCGGGCTCACCGCGCTCACGGTCGTCGTCGCGAAAGCGGGTCTGCCGGTGCAGGGAATCATCGCGCTGATGCTGCTCGGAATCTTGATCACCGAGTTCATCGCGACGAAGCGGTCGACCACCCCGCTGACCCACCGCTACCTCTTCGGCTCACTCACGCTGATCTTCATCGCTGGAGCGTTCTCTGCCTCTGACGCTTCCCGCAAATGGTGCGACCCGACCAACCACATCTTCCAGGGTCACGCGATCTGGCATGTCATCTGCGCGGCCAGCATCTCGGTCGCGTTCCTTCACTACCGCCAGTTCCGCGCTGCCTTCCCCTAACGCGAGAGCGCCGGGCGCAGCAGGTAGAACGCCTCTTCGCCAGTGAACGAGCCGATGGTCTCGCCGCGAATCTTGGCGGCGTCGCTGCTCGCCTGGGCGCAATCGACGGTGCCGTCGGCCGCGAAGTTGTTGCCGACGACGACGCGGGTGTGGCCGCCGTCGGCGGTGCCCGCGCCCGGGTGGTTGACGATAATCACATCGCCCGGCCGCGCGATCTTCATCAGCGCTTCAATCTTCGCCTTTGCCTCTTCCGGCGAGCCCGTCTTTCCCGGCCACACCTCACCGAGCTTGATCAACGGCGCGTTCGGCCCGCGCGCGTAGTTGGGGATTTCAATCGCGATCGGGTAGTTGCCGCCCGGGTAGTGCGGCGTCTGCGCTCCGCCGGCGTACAGCGAGTCCATGCCGAACAGGTTGCACTTCCAGCGGTCCTTCACGCCGAGGCTCGTCTCGCCGGGCCGCGCGTTGTTCGGCACCGCGGGGTTCGGGCTCTTCCACGTACCCGGCACGCCATACTCCACGCCGCGCGCCGCAATCAGGTCTCGCGCCGCCTGCGCAATCTTCTCGCCGTTCGGCACCGGCAACGACGCGCCCATGATGCCGCCCACCGCCGGCGCAGCGTTCGTCATCATCAGCTCTTCCAGCTTCAGCGCCGTCATCTGGTCGATGGACCCCGTCACTGGAAGTCCGTTCGCCGTCTGAAACGCCGTCACCGCGCGCGCCGACTCGGGGCCGTAGCCACCATCTGCGCCGGAGCCCAGCAGCGCCCAGTCGGGCTTCTCCATCCGGTTCGCCAGCGCGTTCAGCGCCCGCTGAAACACGAGCACCGCTTCCTTCGGAGCGCCCGAGTTCATCGCCAGCGTCCGCGACCCGTTCAACACCTCGGCCGCAGCACGGCTGTCTCCGATGGACCTCAGCGGAGGAGGAATCACCACGTTCGCCTGCGGCGGAGAGATCGCCTTCAGTGCCTGGCCGGCACCCGTCTGAAACAGGTCGCCGTAGCGGGTCGACAGCAGCTTCAGCTCTTCCGGCTTCACTTCCCCGCGCGCCACCGCGCCCTTCAGCTGGGTCATCTCGTCGGCAGTGAGGCGGCCGTCTGACAGCGCGCGGCGAATCGTGGTCGAGAGCGTGATGGGCATGGGGCTCGCGAGCCTAATTCGTGCCCACGGGGGAAGCACAGAGAGCTTGTCGCGAGTGTCATAGGTAGCTTTGTCACTGCCTTGCCGTCGGCCCGCGGATTTGATTTTCAGGTCGGCACCATGTCCATCAAGACGCTCTCGTCCGCCGACGAGAAGGGCCGGCTCTATTACGAGTACAAAGATCCGGGCGACGGCGGTCGCACCGGCCGGCTCTACGTCGACAAAGACACGGGCAAGCTCTTCAAAGAAGGCGACAAGAAGACCGGCTTCGTCGGCAGCGCGGACTACGAGTTCACCCAGGTGCGCACCTACAAGGGCCTCGATTGAAGGGGACCCTGGCGACGTGTCTGCTCGCGGCGCTCGGCTGGCACGACTGGGTGCAGCTGGGTGACGTCGGCGACCAGGCGCTTGCCGCGGGAGATGCAGCGGGCGCCGAAGCGAAGTACCGCCAGGCGCTGGACCTCGGGTCGCGCCTGCGCGAGACGCCCGACGTGGACCCGCACCTCAGTCGCCTCGTCGCGAGCCTCGCTGCGCAGGGAAAGTGTCAGACACCTCGCGAAGCCGCTGCGGCGTTGGCGGGGATGCTGGCGGTCGCGCGCGGGGAAGCGTCGGTGGCCTCGGCCGAATTCGAGAAGGTCACCCTTGCCGCCAAAGGCTGTCGCGCCACCGTCACCGACGAAGTGCTCGGGCTGTTGCGCTGGTCTGCGGGCGACGCGCCGGCGGCGTTGGCGTTGCGCAAGCGGGCGCTGGCCGCGCGGTGCAAAGCGCTGAAGCCGGATCCACTCGACGAAGCAGCGATCGCACTCAACGGCGCATGGAAGGCCGGCACCGAGACGCGATGGGCGGCCGCGCTGGCGACGGCGCAAAACAACCTCGGGCCACACCACCCGCTGATCGCGATCGCGCTCGAGCGACGCGCCGCCCTGCTCGAAGCCGCGGGCGACGGCGTGGGCGCAAAGCGGCAGCGAACCCGAGCAGACGAAGTCCGGGCGACGCCGTACTGCAAATCGCATTAGTTGACCCGACCCCGGCTACACCAACTGGCGCCACCAGCGGCTGCACCTCGGTCGCCCGTCGAGCCCCGCGGCATCCGCGGGGCCCCCAAAGCACCACTACGGCCCGATGGGGAGCCGCGCCACGATGCCGTCGAAGAGCAGGAAATAGACGTGGGTCGCGTCGACGCCGGTCATCTGCAGGCCCTTGTGCTGTCCGTTGTTGTTCACGAAGGCGATGCCGAGATCCTTGCTGCCGCTGCCGTCTTTCTTGATCTTGTAGACGTAGTTGCCGGACGGGTTGTTGGCTTCCATCACGTAGACGTTGGCCGCGTCCATCACGATGCCCGCGCGGACGCCGTCGAGGTCCTGCATCAGCTTCTGCGGCACGGCGTTCGCGACGTAGGGCAGGGGCGTGCGGCGGACTTCGCCGATCCCTCCGTGGGTGTCAGTCCAGTAGAGGAAGGCACCGTCGCTGACGACCGTCGCGCTGTTGTTGCCGAGGTCCTTGTCGATGGTGATTGGGGCCGCGCCCGTGATCGGGGCAGTGACGAGTCGCGGCGATGACGCGTTGTCCGCAAGCACGATCTCGAACCAGAAGAAGTTGGCTCCGGAAACGGTGAGGCTGGTGATGCGATCGCGGTTGCCGATGTTCGGGACGAGCGTCGGCACAGCCGTCGGCCCAATCGAGGCCAGCGGCAGCTTGTAGATCTTGTCGATGCCCGCCACGACCTCGCGGTTGACGAAGAAGATGTCGGTCGCGGTGACGACGATGCTGACGCACTCGAAGGTGCTCGCCGTCACGCCCGCCGGGTAGCCGAAGATCTGCGTCGGCGTGGCGTTGCTCGCACTGAGCGGGACGCGCGTGCCGCCCTTCGACGTGCACTGGTAGAAATATGTGTCGTCGTAGGTCACCGAGCTGACGAAGTAGTTCGTCGAGGCGTTCGCGACGTCCGAAACCACGGTACCCGCAGTTGGCGGAGTGGCCGGCGTCGACGATGCGCGCAGCAGGCGGTACCGCAAGTCAGGCGTCTGCGTCGCGTCGTTGACTTTCTCCCACGCGTAGACGTTTCCGTTCAGCAGGTGGGTGCGACGATTGAAGCCGGCGTTTACTGCTTCGTTCACGGTCGGGGACGGGTTGATCACCATCACCGCGATGGGCGCTGCGCCGCCGCCCGTACCTGTTCCGCCGCCCGTACCGGTTCCACCACCCGTTCCGGTTCCACCACCCGTACCGGTTCCACCACCCGTTCCGGCGCCACCGCCCGAGCCGCCCCCCGTGCCAGCGCCCCCGCCGGAACCCGAGGCACCGCCCCCACCCGTATTGCTCGGGCTTCCGCAGCCCGTCAGCACCGCAAGGGCGATTGTTCCGACCAGCACCGCGAAACGAGATCCGTCTGAGCCTATGGCGCGGGAGTTCAAGCCAAACGGTTGGGGGGCGACAAAGTCAGTCTCTCTGCAGTTGCGATTCATGCGGCTCCTGGATGGGATTCGGAGCATCGCCCAACGCAGCTTCCATGCCTGCATGCCTTTCGAGCAGCGCCACATCGGCCAGGGGCGTTTCTCAAGGCTCTGTCGCGTGACACGCGCACCGGTTGTCACGTGACACTCTGAAGGGGGCGCAGCTCACTTGATGTGCGTCGAAGCCGTTGGGGTTGGCGGCGAGCTTCGGAGGCGCCGGCGCCGTCAGGTCCAGCGCACCCATCGCAACTACCCTCGCTAAGACGTCATTTATGTTGGCAGCGGACGAAGTAGCTTGCGCGTCGATGCACGACCTCGCGGCGCAGATCCCCGAAGGCTGGCGCGACGCCCTCGCCGCCGAAACGACGAAGCCCTACTTCCACGCGCTGCAGACCTTCATCGAGACAGAGAGAGCCGCGGCCCGCGTCTTCCCGGAAGAAGGCCTCACCTTTGCCGCGCTCGCGCGCACGCCGCCTGCCGCCGTGAAGGTGGTCGTCATCGGGCAGGACCCGTACCCGACCGCCGGCAACGCGAACGGGCTCGCCTTCTCGGTGAACCCAGACATGCGCGTGCCCGCGTCGCTGAAGAACATCTACAAGTTGCTCGCCCTCGACGTCGGAGCGGCGCCTCCCCCTCACGGTGACCTCACCCAGTGGGCCGACCAGGGCGTGCTGCTGCTCAACACCGTGCTCACCGTTCGCGAGGGCGAGCCAAACTCGCACCGCAAGCAGGGCTGGGAAGACTTCACCACCGCCATCTTCGAGGCCGTGAACCAGGGCCCCCGGCCAGTGGTGTTCCTGTTGTTGGGAGCGCAGGCGCAGAAGCTGGCCCCGGGGGTCGACGTCCACAAGCACGCGGTGGTGACAGCGGCGCACCCGTCGCCGATGAGCGCGACCAGGTTTCTACAGAGCCGACCATTCTCTGCGGTGAACGCAGCGCTCGCGAAAAGAGGACAGCCACCCGTCGACTGGCAGCTGCGCTGACTACATCTGGTGCAGCGCGGACTTCCTTTCCTGCACCACCGTCTTCGCGACGCGGATGAACGTACGCTCGAGGCGGTCGAAGGAAGTCGAGAACAACGCCTGCATCCGGCTCGCGCCTTTCCGCACCGTGCGCTTCTGCAGCGCGTCGCGCGCGACGCCGAAGGTCGACTGCCCCATCACCAGCGCGTACTCCGAAACGAAAGAACGCGGATTCGCGTACTCGCCCGACAGAATGCCGACGGACTTCGCGCGCGCCCGCGGAGACGACGCCCAGTAACGGAAGGTGCCGGCCTGCAGCGCCTTCGCTCCGTCGTCCTGCGCGCGAAACACTTCGTACAGCGCCTCGGTGAAGACCTCGCGCGCGCGCACGAACCGGTAACGCCCGCGCTGGTAGCGCAGCAGCGCATCGTCCATCGAGCCAGGGCCGTCGAGGCAGCCCGCGAGCGTCAGCACGTCATTCACCGCGTTCGTCATTCCCGCTGCAGTGAGGGGGTGCATGCAGCCACCCGCGTCGCCGACCAGCGCGACTCCCGCGGCAGCGCAGACCTCGGTCGACACCGAGTGCGTCGCGCAGCCTTCCAGCGGGCGGTCTTGCAGCGAGGCCAGCATCGCGCTGCGCAGCGGCTCGGGTACGAACGGGCCGTACGCCTTCATCACGAAGTCCTTCAGCGCGCCCTTGCCCTTCGCTTCACCCGTCGGCACGTCGATGCACATCCGGACGCGGCCCTCGCCGTACGGGTACGCGAGAATCGGCCCCGGCGCGCCGAGGAACACGTGGCCGTAGCTCTGGTGCGCCATCACGTCGCCTTCGACCGAGACGGCGACGGTGAAAGACAGCAGCTTCACTTCGGGGTCGAGCCCCATCAGCGAACGCACCTTCGACTGCCGGCCGTCGGCGCCCAGGGTCAGCGGCGCGCGGAACTCTTTTCCGTCTGCGGTGCGGACGCCGACGACGCGGGCGCCTTCATGAATCAGCGCGTCGACGCGCTTGCCGGTGATGAGGGTGACACCCGGTCGCGCGCCGACGACTTCGCGCAACCGGCCGACCATCGCGTGGTGGTCGATGCCGAGGCCCGTGCCGAAGCCCGCCCCGTAGGGCAACAACACCGGCTCGACGTCCGGCCCAGGGTTGACCGCAAAGCCCTTCACCGCGACCCCACCCGCCTCGAAGAGAGGTGCTTTGAGCCCCAACGATTCGAGGCCGCGAACGCCGCGCGGGTGGATGAGCTCGCCACGAAAGCGAGGGTCGAAACCCAGGTGTGACTCGAGCACGGTGACGCGCGCGCCACGGGCCGCGAGGGCAGCGGCGCTGACGAGTCCTGTGAATCCTCCACCCACGACGACCACATCCATCCCGGCCATGCGCTGAGCGTGTAACCGAGTGGGTCGCGCAGGTGAAGAGGGTCTGCCCGCCGATGACAATCGTCAGCCAACGACGGCTGAGCGATGGGGCAATCGCGTGTTACGGACTTTTCGACATGGCCCTGGATCTCGATGATCTGCTGATCAAGACGTCGCGCACTTTCGCGCTGGCGATTCCGCTGCTGCCCGAGCCCACGCGGCGCGCGGTGTCCGTGGCCTACCTGCTGTTCCGCATCGCCGACACCTTCGAAGACGCGACGACCTGGCCCCGCAGTCAACGCATCGCCGCGCTCAAGGCCTTCTCGGCGCTCGTGCAGCAGCCGCCGCCGCGCGCCGCCCTGGAAGAAGCGACAACGGCGTGGATGTCGAAGCCGCCCTGCGACCACGCCGGCTACCTCGAGCTGCTGACGCTCGCGCCGCAGGTCGTGGCCGAGCTCGACACGATGGCGCCCGGCACGAGAGAGATTCTGATTCGCCACACCGTGCGCACCGCTGAAGGCATGGCCGGGGTCGTCTCGCGCGCAGACGAGAAGGGCAACCTGCGGCTCCAGTCGATTCAAGAGCTGAAGGAGTATTGCTACATCGTCGCCGGAATCGTCGGCGAGCTGCTCACCGACTGCTTCCTTCACGACGAGCCCGCACTGCAGAGCATCGGCCCGACCCTCAAAGACAACATGGCCGCCTTTGGTGAAGCGCTGCAGCTGGTGAACATCTTGAAGGACGCGGGAGACGACGCGCGCGATGGCCGCGTGTACCTGCCCGCCGACGTGGACCGCGCCGAGGTCTTTGCGCTCGCGCGGAAGGATCTCGCGCAGTCGTTCGCCTACGTCGCGGCGCTGCAGTCGGCACAGGCCCCGCAGGGGTTCCTCGCCTTCACCGCCCTGCCTGCCCGCCTCGCGCACCAGGCGCTGACGGCGATCGAGCAGCGCGGCCCCGGCGCGAAAGTGCCGCGCGCAGAAGTCGCCACCCTGATGGAGCAGCTGCAGGCCGACCTCGCGGCCGGCCGCAGCCTCACCGTTTAGCTACGCGGCGTCTCGCGTCGAATCGACCGCCTTCACCGCCGCGTTCGCGTCGGTGGCGACGTCGGAAATCGAGCTGCCTGCGAGCGCGCTGCCCAGCAGCTTCACCACCGCCTTGCGCACCGTCGGGTTGTTGTACGCGCCGGCGACCTGGTCGAGCACGGGCGAAGCGACCACTGCGCGGAGTGCGAGGCCACCCATGAAGCCGACGGTGAAGCGCTTGCGGTGCTCCCAGACGTAGCCCTTCCACGCCTGCTTCTCGGTCTTCTCGCCCTTCACCACCTGGGCGACGGCGTCGGCCGCGAAGATGCCGCTCTGCATTGCCTGGAAGATGCCTTCGCCGGTGGCGTTGTGCGTGATGCGCGCGGCCTCGCCGAGGTACAGCGCGCCAGGAGCAGTGCAGTGGCCGACCCAGTTCGTGAACACGATCGGGTGCCCCTTCCACTTGCCGACGGGCTTCGCCTTCTTCAGCTGCTCGCCGTAGTGGTCGTCGAGGAACCGCTGAAAGAGCTGCCGAAGGTTGCGCGTCGACTTCTGGCCTTCGTCGTCCTGGCCATCGACGCAGATGCCGATGTTCACGCGGTTGGGACCTTCGGGAAACATCCACCCGTACAGCGGCGACACGTTCTTGTCGAAGATCATGTCGAGCTGGCCCGGCGCGTAGTCGAAGTCTTCCCACCACCCCATCAGCGTCGAGATGGAACGCTTGGGGCGGTTGTCGGTCGAGAAGATCGAGTGGGCGCCGTCGGCACAGAGCACGTAGCGGCCGGTGTGCTCTTCGCCGTCGAGGCTGCGCACGCCGACGACGCGGCCGGTGCTGTCTTTGATCAGCCGATCGGCGCGGAAGCCGGTGGTGAGCTTGACGCCCAGCGACTGCGCCTTCTCGACGAGCAGGCTGTCGAAGACGCGGCGCAGCAGCACGACGGCGGCAGCGTTCGACGCGAGCACCATCTCTTTTCCGCCAGGCGTCACGATGCGCACGGACATGATGGGATACGCGAGCTTCCGTACCTCTTCGCCGAGGCCGAGGCCGTCGAGCACCTTCAACGCGTTGGGCGACAGGCCCGAGCCGCAGGTCTTGTCGCGGGGAAACGGATCGCGATCGAGCAGCAGCACGTCTTTGACGCCGCGCTGCGCGAGGGCGAGCGCTGCGGCAGAACCACCGGGTCCGGCTCCGACGATGACGACGTCGTGGTGCATGGTGCGTCCGCGCCTACTACACAAGCTGTCCCATGAAAAAGGCCCTGCTGGCCGTCGGTGGAGTCCTGCTGTTGATCGTCCTCATCGCGGCGGTGGTGATCGTGCCCGCGTTCATGGGGCTCAAGCCCTTCGTCGACGGCACGAAGTACGCGGACGGCACGGCGACGCTGGTCGCCGATGGGTACGTCTCGCTGATGGTGCTCGACGGCGACCCGGGCTCGGTCGCGTTGATCGACTGCGGCAACGACCCGAACGGAGCGGCGATTCTCGCGGCCCTCAAAGCGCGCAGCCTCGGGCCAGAGGCGGTGAAGGCGATCTTCCTCACGCACGGACACCAGGACCACGTCGCAGCGTGTCACCTGTTCACCGGCGCACAGGTCTACGCGTTCGGCCCCGATGTGAAGCTCGCGGCGGGGGAAGCGCGCGCGAAGGGGCCGCTGCCGAAGATGCTCGACATGCCGAAGGAGCGCGCGATCAAGGTGACGCAGGAGCTCACCGACGGTCAGACTGTCGACGTCGGCGCGCTGCAGGTGAAGGCGTATCTGCTCCCCGGCCACACGGGCGGCAGCGCGGCGTACCTGTCGAAGGGCGTGCTCTACCTGGGCGACAGCGCCGCCGGAAAGTCAGACGGCAAGGGAATCAAGCCGGCACCGTGGCTCTTCAGCGACGACCCGGCGTTGAACGTCGCCGAACTGAAGAAGCTGCACGGGAAGCTGAAGGCCGACCGTGCCGAGGTGAAGACGCTGGTCTTCTCGCACGCCGGTTCGCTCGATGGGGTCGACCTGCTGCTCACCGCAGATCAGTAGCCGCGAATCTTCCAGGCTCCTCCCCCAAATGTTCGTGACGGGCCGCGTTACAAATCGAACCGTCCCGGCCGCCCAACCCCCCGCCGACGCTGCCGTTTCACTGTTCGATAGAAGTAGATCGAAGATTTCCCGACGCACTGCGGTGGATTCGATCGAGTTCGATCGAAGGTTTCGTGACGCACTGCACCAGGTTCGATCGAAGGCCGTGTGACGTGCTGCGCCGGCTTCGATCGAAGGTTCCGTGACGCACTGCTCCGGCTTCGATCGAAGGCCGTGTGACGCGCTGCGCCGGCTTCGATCGAAGGTTCGGTGACGCACTGCGCCGGCTTTGATTGGATTGAATCGACGGGGGTGGAGCGGCTACTCGCCGAGCTCGGGGAAGCGCTGCTTGTAGTACTGGCGGAACTCGCCGGCAGTAATCTGGCCGTTCTTGTCGAGGTCGAAGCCCTTGTTCACCCGGGCCACTTCAGCGCCGCCAATCTTGTAGTCGTCGCCCTTGCCCAGGGCGGCCGGCCAGAAGGTGTTCAGGTACAGGTCCGCGCCTGACTTGAACTTTCCCGCGTTGGGCGCGAAGAACTTCTCGACGTACTTCAGCTGCTCGACGCCGCTCATCTGGGCCAGCGCGTCCGTGGTCGTGCCGAGGCCCTTCGCGGTGGCCGGCATGAACTGAATCAGGCCCGTCGCGCCACCCTGCGAATTGCGAATCGAGGTGCTCATGCCGCTCTCGTTCTTCATCACTGCCAGCAGCCACTCGGGCTTGATGCCCAGCCGCGTCGACATCTCCTTCACCTTCTGCACGAACTCCGGCCCGTGCTTCTGCAGGGCTTCGGCCTCCAGCGCCTTCGCCGTTGCGCTCGTCCCACCAGGCGTCGGAGCCACCGGCGTCGTCGGCGTTCCCGGCGTCGAAGGCGTCGCAGGCGAGCCACCCGGCGTCGCGGGGATGGGCTGACCCAGCATCGCCGCCTTCGTTTGAGGTCCCACGATTCCGTCGACCTGAATTCCCTTCGCCTGCTGGAACGCGAGCACTGCGGCGCGCGTCTTCGGGCCGAACTTGCCGTCGAGCGGGCCCGGGTCGAAGCCCGCTTCCTTCAGCCGCTTCTGAAGGTCTTCCACCTGTGGCCCGCTGCTGCCGTTCTTGAGGAAGGTCGAAGGCTCGCTGGTGACTCCGTCGAGTCCACCACCCACCGAAGGCGTCGCCGGCGTGGGCGCAGACGGATTTGGGGGCGCGACCTGCGCACCATCAATCGTGTCGAGCGTCGGGGTGAGCTTGCCCGCGGGAATCTGCGGAGCCGGCCCCGAGTGGTGCATCACCGCCATCGTGGTCCAGCCCTTCGGGACGCCCGTCATCTCGGCGACCTTCTGGCTGCCGTCCTTGTTGACGTTGTTCGAGCCGATGAACTTCGGCCGGCCGCTGCTGTCGATGCCTTCGTAAATCATGATGTGCTGCCCCTTCGGCGGCACGTTGAAGGCGACCACATCACCCGGCTGCGCGTGGGCGAGGTCGGTCTGGGTGAAGTTCGGGTCCTTCTTCAGGTTGTTGATCAGCGTGCTCACCGCTGCGTGGCCTTCGGACTTCGGAATCTGACCCGACGCCGTCAGCACCGCCGAAACGAAGTTCGCGCAGTTCACGTTGTCGGGCACCCAGTCCTGCATCGCGTTGCCGATGACCGTGCTGTTCTGCGTCTTCAGGTCGTGTGCGTTCCACCCGAGCACGCTGCGCGCGATCGCCACCGCCTCGCCGCCAGGATTCCGAACCGTAGGCTCTGCAAGCCGCGTGTTCAGCGCAACAGGAGACGGCCGCGCCGGGTCAAAGCCGCTGGTCTGTTCCACCGACTGCGCGGGGCTCTGCTGCTGCACGGCTTGAGAATCGCGAACCGTCTGCAGCGGGGTCGTCTGTCGGGGAGTGACGCGCATGCGTACGTTGTCCCGCATAAGCGGCTGAAGTTGCTTGTGTCCTCACCTCAGCGCGTGTGGCTTCCCCGTCCACGCGAAATGACTACGGCTGGCTGCGTTACTCGCCCTTCGCCGCCGTCTTCGCCCACGCATCCTTCAGCGACACGGTGCGGTTGAACACCAGCGCGCCCGGCTTCGAATCTGGATCCACGCAGAAGTAACCGAGCCGTTCGAACTGAAACCTTTCACCCGCCTGGGCGGTGGCCAGCGCCGGCTCGAGCTGCGCGTTCGACACCGTCTCGAGCGAAGCGGGGTTGAGCTCTTGCAGAAAGTCACGGTCTCCGGCGTCAGGCGTCTCGTGCTTGAAGAGCCGGTCGTACAGCCGCACCTCGGCCTTCACCGCGTGCTTCGCCGACACCCAGTGCAGCGTGCCCTTCACCTTGCGGCCGTCGGGCGAGTCACCCCCGCGGGTCGCAGGGTCGTACGTGCAGATGAGGCCGGTCACTTCGCCCGCCGCGTTCTTCACCACTTCCCTGCACTTGATGAAGTACGCCGCGCGCAGCCGCACCTCGCTGCCCGGGAACAGGCGGAAGAACTTCTTCGCCGGCACTTCCATGAAGTCGTCGTGCTCGACGTAGAGCTCGCGGCTGAATGGAACCTTGCGGGTGTTCGCCGCGTCGTCCGGCATGTTCGCCGCGTCGAGGAGCTCTTCCTGGCCCTCGGGGTAGTTCTCGATCGTGACCTTCAGAGGCCGCAGCACCGCCATCCGCCGCGGCGCCGTCGTGTTCAGGTCTTCCCGAATCGCGTTCTCGAGCCGGCCGATGTCAATCATCGACTCGAGCTTCGTCACGCCGACGTCCTCGACGAACTTCCGCAGCGACTGCGCCGTGTAGCCGCGGCGCCGCAGGCCGCTCAGCGTCGCCATGCGCGGGTCGTCCCACCCGTTGACGTGCTTCTCGACCACGAGCTTCAGCAGCTTCCGCTTGCTCGTCACCGTGTAGTTGACGCGCAGCTTCGCGAACTCGATCTGCTGCGGGTGGTGGATGCCGAGCGCGTCGAGGAACCAGTCGTACAGCGGGCGGTGGTCTTCGAACTCGAGCGTGCAGATGGAGTGGGTGATGCCCTCGATCGAGTCTTCGAGGCCGTGGGCCCAGTCGTAGGAAGGGTAGATGCTCCAGGTGTCGCCGGTGCGGTGGTGGTGCGCCTTGACGATGCGGTACATCACCGGGTCGCGCAGGTTGATGTTGCCCGACGCCATGTCGATTTTCGCGCGCAACGTCTTCGAGCCGACGGGGAACTCGCCCGCGCGCATCTTCACCAGCAGCGCGAGGTTCTCGTCTACCGAGCGGTCGCGGTTCGGTGAGCTGCGGCCCGGCTGGCCGAACTTGCCGCGGTACTCGGTCATTTCGTCGCCGCTCAAGTCGCAGACGAACGCCTTGCCCTGCTTCACCAGCTCGACGGCCCAGCCGTACATCTGCTCGAAGTAGTCCGAGGCGAAGAAGACCTTCGGGCCGATGTCCGCCCCCAGCCACTTCACGTCGTGGATGATGGAATCGACGTATTCCTGTTCTTCCTTCGCCGGGTTCGTGTCGTCGAACCTCAGGTTGAAGGTGCCGCCGTTCGCCTTCGCCAGCCCTGCGTTGAGGACAATGCTCTTGGCGTGGCCGAGGTGCAGATAGCCGTTCGGCTCGGGAGGGAAGCGCGTGTGCACCCGCCCCCCCCACTTGTTCGCGGCTTTGTCGGCGTCGACGATTTCCTGAATGAAATGAGCCATGGCGTCACCTTCCTCTCGCACCTACCCGGGAAAAGCCACCGCGACTTCCGGGCCCAGGAAGACGCCAGGCAGCGACGCACGCGGAGCTGCTCACGTTGGTGATGAAGCCGTGGCAGCCCGCGCGTCTGACCCTGCCCCGCAGACCGCTTTAGAAGGGAGCGTCTTCGTCGCTGTGCGGAGGCGGCTCACCCGGGCCGCCGGGCCCGCTGCCCAGGTCTGCGCCGCCACCGCCCTGACGGGCGATTTCGGCTTCGATGGCCGCGAGGAGCACGCGCTCTTTGTCGTGCCAGCGGCTCTTGCTCGGGTCGTTCAGCGTCCGCTTGCAGCCGCTGGCGTAGTACTCGAGGTCCTGCATCGAGCCGCCGCGAACCGGCATGCCCTTGCTGCGGCCGTACGGCGGGAACACCATGCCGTCGCCGCCACCGCCACCGCCACCCGCGGCAGCAGCAGCGCGAACTGCGGTCGAACCGATGGACAAGTCGCCCATCGAGAGGCTGAAGCCATCGGCAGTCTTGGTAGCGGTGCCGATGCGGACCTGCTCGACGGATCCATCGTTGCGGGTGACGGCCACCGTGACGGGAAATTGTTCGCTCATGTCGAATGAAATGGCAGCCGACGGGTCGAGAGTCAACGCGTTCATGCCATCACCTCCGCCGAGTGCGGCCGTAGGAACAACGAGAACCCCTGGTGGTCGATTCGCAGCAGCGGGCGCAGGTTCAGCGCCTCGAGCCGGACAGGGGTGAGCATGCCTCCGCCGAGCACTTTGATCATCGCTCGGACCAGCGGCATGGGCGCTGGCTCGGTGAAGACGAGTGTGGCACCGGGCCGGCCTTCGACGACGAACACCAGCGATGGCGTCTCGTGCGGCAGTGCGTGTGATTGATCGAGCAGCGACTGAATCAGCGCCTCGGCGATGTCACCGTCGGCGTCGAACAGCAGCGCCGGGCCCGACGTCGGAATGTCTGCCCGCGAGATGAAGCCCCCATTGTTTTCGTGTTTCATCTTTTCCCCCCGGAAAAGTGCTGCGAGTTGGTGCGACGAAACACAGCCTACAGATCAGGGCTGACATGTACTTCTCGTGAAGAAGTGTTGAGCCCCTTGTTCACGCGCGGCGGCGGCGACACTGTGGCGGAAACCCAGAGGGGAATTCCCATGATGAAGTCGTTGACCCTGACGCTGTGTCTGTTGTTGCCGATGGCTGGTTTCGCGCAGGACGTGGTCGCGCCGGCCGCTGATCAACCGGTGCAGTCGTCGCTGGTGCCGGTGAAGGCCGCTGCGGTGAACGAGGCGACGGAAGGCGCGCGCGCGTGCGGCATGCGCGGCAAGTGTGGCGGCGCAGCGGGCCGCGGAAAGTGGATCGTGCTGACCGGCGTCGTCGGCACCGTCATCACCGCCGCCGCGGTTGGCATCGCGATCGGCGTGGCGCGCTCGCAGCCGGGCAACGGCCAGGTCCCGCGCTAATCCGGGACGAAGTGGCGGCGCAGGTGTTCCTGCGCTTCGTCGAAGGCAACGCGCGCCGCATCAGAGACGCGCGTTCCGCTCTGGGCCAGCGTCGCGGCACGCAGCACGGGCCCTGAAGGCTCACCCGGCTTGCGCTCGGGCAGCAGGCGGTCGAGGCGGTTCAATCGCTGCCGCGCCTCGGCAACCAGGCTGAGCGCTTCGTCCAGCGGCGCTTCCTTCTCTTTCACCGCCCGCACCAACAGACAGTCGAACCGGCGGCAGACGAAGGGCCGCTGCGCGTAGACCTGGCAGGTCGTCTCTTTCAGCGCACCACAGCGCTGGGGCAGTCGCAGGCGGCCAGCCTCGTCGCGAACCTCGACGCTCGCCGCGCGCAGCACCCGCGCCTCGTCGGTGCTGACCGCGACGAATGAGAAGAGCGTGCCGTCGCAGCACATGCCACACGCCAGACACAGCGTGCTCGCCGCCTCGCCGTTCATTTCTGGGCCGCTTTCCCCTTCTCGAGCGCCATCTTCACGCTTTGCACCGCCTTGTCGCGCTGGGCGCCGATGGCGAACATCGCAGGCACGCTGCCGCCCGGGTCAGAGAACTGCACGTAGACGAGCTGGGTGGCTCCGTCTTTCGGCGTCAGCGTCCAGCTGCCCCAGAGCTTGTCGATGCGCACCCAGCCGTCGAGCTTCTTCGGCGCCTTGTCGTTGGCGAGCCAGTACTTCACCTGGCAGACGCTGTCGGGCGTGCGGGTCCGGCGAACGGTGATGGCGTAGTCGCGGTTGCTGACCAGCGGCGCGTCGAACTGGTCGTAGATGGTGCGCTCGTCTGGAATCGACGAAATCTCCTGGCGGGCGATGAGGCCGGGCAAGTCCTTTCCGCGCGTGCCCCACTCGAAGACGACCTCGCACAGGGCCTCGAGCGGCGTCTTCGTGACGACGGTGACGCGGAACTCGGGCGACGACGAAATCGGCACCGCGCGCTGCTCGAGCAGCAGGCCGTCATCGCTCGAGACCTTTTCCCAGGGCGCGGTGATGACCACGCCAGCGGGCTGAGCCAGAGAGAAGAGCAGCAGCGCCGTGAGCACGGCTTGAAGGCTTACTCCGGCTGTCAGCGGTTGGCGACTGCGGCGCTGGCGGCGGGCATCGAGGCGAGGACGGCGCGAATCTCTTCGGCCTGGTCACCTTCGTCTTCGACGCTGAGGAAGCGCGAGTACCGGACGCGCGCGTCATTGTAGCGCTGGTCGAGCTGGTCGCCGAAGCCGGCGAGGATGTTGGCCAGCGGGTGGTCGGGCTTCAGGGCCAGCGTCTTCTGCAGGTACGCGGCCGAGCCCTTGTTCTGCGAGAGCTCGTGGGAAGCGAGCGCAGCTCCGAAGAGCGCGTCGACCTGCCTGGGCTTTCGTGCAATCAGCTTCCGGTACATCGCCAGCGCGGCGCGGTACTGGCCGGCCGACATCAGGCGGTCGGCGCGAACCAGCAGCGCGCTGTCGACGACAGGGGGTACCGACTTCACCAGGCGGGCGCGCCGGCTGGGGACCTCGGAGTCTTCGTGGGTCGCAGCAGCGGCCGCGGCGGCGGGCGCGGCCTCGTCTGCGGCAACCATGATGCTCTTGTGAAAGGCGACGGCGCGGACGAGCTCGACGGCGTCGTAGCCGGCCTCGAACGCGGTGACGGGAGTGAAGTTCGTGCACGACGGCAGCGCGAGGATGCCGAGGCCCGCGACGGCGAGGCGAAGCTGCGAAGCCTGGCGGCGCTGGGCGGCAATCTTCTTCGGGACGCGGCGCTCGGCGACTTCGAGCTTCACCGTCGCGGCGCGGACGCGCGAAGGAATCACGCACATCGACACCAGCTCGTCATCGGACAGCGAGAGCTCGGTGAAGCTGAAAGCGGGGGCGGCCACGGTGCGCCGCTTCATGTTCGGAGGAATCTGCATGGCTAGCTCCGCGCGACGGGCAGGGTGAGAAGGACCGCAGAGGAACCGGCAAGGCGGAAGTGGTTGAGCTTGATGCCCAGCTGTTCGGCGAGCTCGGTGAGCTGCTCGGGCAGCGAGTTGAGGAGGCGGGCGCCGCGAACCTCGAGCAGGCTGCCGACCTTGAAGACGTCGTACGTGTAGACGCGCAGGCGGCGCGGCGCCTCGGGCGCAATGAAGTGCAGCAGCGCGCTCATCAGCGCTGGCAGGCCCGGCGGCACTTCGACCGGGCGCATGCTGCTACCCAGCATCACGGTGCCGTCGACGCCGCTCGTGTCGAGCGCGCCCGTCACCACGCCATCCCAGCTCTGAACACCCCTCGACTCTGCTGCTTGCGCCCCTGGAACCATCTCGCACCTCCGCGTGCGGGAAGAGGCATTGCGAGAAGCGCGCCTGCTGCAACCGCGCGGATCAACTTCGGGAGCGGGGGGTGGTTTGTTACCCGTCGTCGGGTTCGTGACCCAGGAAGTGGTGGCGCAGAAAGTTCTCTGCCTTGAGCCACGCCTGGTGGGCATCGTCCGACACCGGGCCGTCCTGCCCTTCACGCGCGCGCTGCAACGGCGTGGCGGGCGACCCGGGCTTCGCGTCGGGCAACGCGAGCTCGACCTTGCGAATCAGCTGGTGCGCCTCGAGGACGATGGCCAGCGCATCTTCGAGGGGAATCTCTTCCTCGGTGACGGCCTCGCCCAGGTCACAGACGTACTTTCGGCAGCCCTCGGGACGCGAGAAGTAGATGCTGCAGTTGCGATCTTTGAGCGCTGTGCAGCACTGGCGCAGCCGCAGTGTCCCGTCGGCGTACTTCACCGTCGGCACCTGCAGCGCCTTCAGCCGCAGCACCTCGTCGCTCGACAGCCGCACGTGGCCGAACAGCGACCCGTCGCAGCAGAGCCCACAGGTCTGACAGAGCTGGCCGAGCACGAGGGCCTTCTACGCCTTTCCAGCCCACCGTTCATCCCGACCCGGAAGCAGTGCTGGGTGAGCCGGGCTCCGCGCTCAGTGGGTGGCGCGGGGGAAGGCGCGGAGCTCGTCGCCGGGGTACGGAACCGCGAAGCCTTCGACAATCTGCTCGAGGTCGCCCCAGCGGCCGCCGAGGACGCGAACGGTGTGGGCGACGCCGTCGCGGATGACGGTGACCTCAGACTCGAGAACGGTGGAGCCCTTGCCGGGAGGAAGCGTCGTCACCGCCGACACCGTCCACGCGTCCTTCAAGAGCTGGGTCGAGGCGAAAGACGGAGCCACGAAGACGACGGCGCCGAGCACCGCCGCGAGCGCCATCGCCGCGCGCTTCTTCCGCATCACCGCGACGAGCAGCACCGCGAGCATCGCGAACGGCGCTGAGCCGGTGGCACTGCAGCCGCGGGTCACCTCTTCCGGAGTGACCGCGGCTGCCGCGCCGTACAGGTACTGCAAGCCCTGGATGTCGTCGTCGGCCAGGGCGCGCTTCGAGACGTCGCCGGGCGTACCGCTGGGGTACATCACCGTCGCCGGCAGGTCGTTGTGCGCGAGGCCAAGCGCGTGGCCCAGCTCGTGGGTCATCGTGTTCTGCACGTCGAAGCGGGCCGACTCGGGCGTCGCGCCGACGATGGTGAAGGCGGTGTGCTTCACGTTGAAGGCGATGTCGGCCTCGATGATCTGGTGGGTCGAGCGCGTGATGGTGATGACGGTCGTCGCGACGGCGTCGACGTTGTATTTCCACTCGTCGGGAGCGACGACGTCGCTGGTGCTCTTCGAGGGGTTGTCGAAGTCGTAGCCCATGCCCTGCGGCGTGCCGGACAACTGGCTCAGCTTCAGGGCAGGAATCGCGGCGCCCACCGTCTTCAGCGCGGCAGCGACGGCGTCTTCCGCGCCAGGGACCTCGAGCTTCTTCGACAGCTTCGCGTCGACGACGAAGCGCACTTCCGATTTCCAGGCAGCGGGGTCGCCAGCTGAGTCGCGCTTGAGCTCGAACGCGCTGGCAGTGGTGGACATCACGAGGACGGCGGCGAGCACGGTTCGCATGCCCAGCCCTTGAGCAATGCGCGTTCCCACCCTTTTGCGAGTCCAACTGGTTGATCAGTGGGTGATGCGGGCAGGTCGCCATCACCGACCCGAGTCGGCCCACACTCAGGCCCGGGGTACGCGAGGGCTTGACGGCGCGCGGGTCGAGCGCGACTTTGCCGTTCAGAAATGACCCGTGCCCTTCTGCTCGCCCTCGCTCTCACCAGCTGCTCGTCGCCGAAGGTCGAGATCCCCTTCCTCACCGAGCACCGCGCCGCTTACGAAGCCGCGAAGGAAAAGGCGCGCGCCTGGCTCGACGGCGTGAAGGTCGACCCGGCCGAGCTGCGGGCGAACAACATCAAAGGGAAGAAGAAGCTGGTCGAGCAGCTCGACGCATACCGGCGGCTGTGGGTGGTAGCGAAGCCGGCCGAGAAGGCAGTGCTGCTCGAGCGCTTCAAGCAGGTCGCGGCCGTCGCCTACGAAGACGGGTACCACGACATGGGCAGCAACTCAGACGAGTGGTTCAAGCAGGACGCGACGTCGTACCTGCGCGCCGCGGTGCTGATGGAACGCATGGGCCTCGACACGAAGCGCTACCGCGAAGAAATCAAAAAGATTCACCCGCGGCTCAACGCCCAGATGGACCGCCGCGGCCCGCACCAGCAGCGCGTCTTTCACTGGTACTACGCGACGTTCGGCCTCGAAGAGCCGTTTCCCCTCGCCGACGCGCTGCAGAAGGGCGTGATCGCGACGCGCATCGACCCGGCGACGATGACCAGCGCGCAGATGTACGAACTGACCCACGAGGTCTACGCGCTGTACGAGTACGGCGACGTGCTCGACATCGACCCGTTTGACGAGGCCGACAAGGCGTACCTGCACGCGACGTTGCCTGCGCTGGTCGACCGGCTGATTCAAGCGCACGACCCCGACCTGATGGGCGAGGTCGTCGAGTGTCTGCACTACCTGCGCTTCCAGCAGCTCCCGGCCTACCTCGCCGGGGTGAAGTTCCTGCTCGAGACCCAGAACGCCGACGGCTCGTGGGGCCACTACGCGAGAGAACGGAAGAAGCTGGGTGACTTCGTGAAGCAGGGCTTCGAGCTGCACACCACGCTGGTCGTGCTGGGCGCGCTGACCGCCGTCTTCGATCGCCCGATGCCTAAGCCGCGCTGAGCGCGATGACGAGGGTGTTGCTCGACCCGTAGGGGCCGGCCATCGCAGTGTCAGCGTTCGAAGAAGAAGGCCATCTTCCCCTTGAGGTCCTTCTCGAAGTCGGCGGCGTACTCGGGGACGATCTCGATTCGCGCGTTCAGGTACGCGGTGGCGTACGCCTTCAACGCGGCTTCGGCCTGGGCGCGCGGCCCGTGCTCGGCGGCCAGCCACGCGGCCCACTGCGGCGCCGACTTCTCGCGCGCGAGGTGGTGGCAGCAGAAGTACTCGACTGATGAGATGAGGCTGCCCGGCACGAAGGTGTTGACGTTGGTGCAGAAGGAACAGGTGAGGTGGCGCGAGCGGAAGAAGGCCTGCCCCAGCTTCATCGCCGCTCCGCACTGCGCGCACTTCTGGTCGCGGGCGAGGTTCGCTTTGGCCTGGGCGTAAATCTTTCGCGCGGCGTCGGCGAACATCCGCACCTCGAGGGCGTCCTTCTGTCTCTCGATGTCGCGGCGCAGCGCGTCGCCCTTCTCGCGCTCGGCCTCGACTCCGGGAGTGCCTTCCAGCGCGGGCTCGACCTTCGCTTCCCATGTCTGGTCGACCTTCTGGGTGAGCTCGTGAAGCTGGGTCTCAATCGCCATCCAGGCAATCGTCATCGGCTGCGGGTCGAGCCCGTTCACGTCGAGCAGCATCGCGCAGCCTTCTTCTGCCTGCGCCAGCGTCTCATCCACGCGCCCACGCAGCTTGCCGAGAAACGCGTCCCACCGCGCCACCGTCTCTGCCGTCATGGGAAGCGAACGTAGCGCCGTTCATCCCAGGAGAGGTCAAGGGGTGGCCTGCGCAGGGCCACGGGTCCGCCCCGAGCTGCTATCAGCGCGGGCGATGCGCGACCCTCTGAAGGCCTGGCGTGCCGCCGCGGCGGCGCTGACGAAAGCTGAACGCACGAAGCGGCCGGCGGCCGCGCGCAAGGTGCTGCAGAAGTTTGCCAAGCACGGCGACACGCTGCCGGCGAGGTGGAGAGCACAGCTCGTCGAGCTCGCGGACGAGCCGCAGTTCGCCACCGATGCGGCGGTCGGGCTCGCGCAGGTGAAGCCGCATCGGTCGATGGTGATGCCGATGGTACGGCGGCTGGAAGCGCGGCTGGAAGACGAGCTGGCACTGGTGGTGCTGGCGAAGTGCGCGGACAAGCGGGCCGCTGCGGTGCTCACCCGGTTGCTCGAAGCACCGCGGGGTCCGCACTGGGACTTGATGTTGATGGCATGCGTGCAGACGCGGTCGAAGACCCTGGTGCGCCCGATTCGCGCGTGGCTGCGGCGCGCGCGGAAGGATGGCGTGAGCAAGAAGTGGGACGGGTACGAGGAAGGCCGGCAGGCGATCGCTGCGCTCTAGAAGAACGCGGTGCCACAGAAGGTGCAGGTGCGCAGGTCAGCGCCGGCGGGCCGAGCCGCTCCACAACACGCGCACTTCAGCGCCGACACGCCATCGGCCGACGCCAGGCGCACCGACGACGCCTGCGCGTTGGCAAAGATGTTCCCCAGCACCGCCTTCGGGGGCTGCGCGGCGGCGACGAACCTCAGCAGCTCGCGATCGACGAAGGTCTTCCGCTCCATCGGGTCGAGCTGCGGGTGCACGTCGCGAAGCCTTTCCAACACCACGCGAAGCTCGACGGGCAGCACGCCGCTGAGCTTCGGCGCGCCCGACTTGCGAATGAAGGTGCGCTGGTCCGCCGTCAGCGGCGCGAGCCCAAGCGAACGCACCAGCGTTTCCCATTCCGCCCCTTCGCCCGCGAGCGCGGTGCGAAAGGCCTGGTCGAGCTGTTGTTCGAACTGCGCGCTCAGAAGTCGATGTCCGAGCCGGCCTTCGCGCCGGTGAAGGCGCTGGCGTACTTCACCGAGAGGGTCGTGTACTGGTCCATGTACTGCATCGGGTTCGAGTTCATCTTCATCGCCCAGTAGCCGCCCGCGGTGCCCCAGTCGGCCGCGTTGAGGTCGTACTTCTTCAGCAGCGCGTTCGGGTCAATGCCCTGCGCGAGCGCGGCGTTCATGTGCGACTGAATCTTGATCCAATCTTCGAAGGAAATCGGATCCGTGCCGGCGACGTCGCTGCCGTGCCCCGCCTTCATGCTGGCCGAGACGTTCTTCCCAGCGGCGGCGAACTTGCCCTGGGCGGCGCCGGTGAAGGCCTGGCCGTACACGGTGGCGACGGTGGCGGTCGTGTCGCGGGACATGCGCGCCATCCACTCGGCGTTGATTTCATCCCACTGGGGCTGCTCGAGGCCGAGCACCCTGAGCACGTGAGACAAAGGCTTCGCCTGCGCGAGCTGCGCGTTGGCGCCGGCCCAGTCTTCCAGGCTGACACCCTTGAAGGGGCTCAGCTCGTTCGACAGCGCGGCCTTGTTCTTCTCGAAGCGTTCGTCGAGCGCCTTGAAGGTCTGCTTCAAGATTGCGTTGTGCTGTTCCCACGCCTTGCCCTTGGCCTTGTGAATCTTCTTCTTGAACCAGCTGAAGTGCGCGAGGTCGCGGAAGCCGTGCTCAGGCAGGCACTCGGGGTCGCCGTCGATCTGCGCGATCACCTTCACCGTCTGGTCGTAGTCCTGGTGCTGCTCGGGGAAGCCGAGGCTGCGGCCGCGCACGAAGTCGTAGTGCTCGTCGTTGAGGAGGCCGTGCTGATCCATCGCGTCGGCCCACGTGTCGCCGCCCTCTTCTTTCGCGCCGTCGAGCGCGTCGAGCAGGTCATCGAGGCCGTCGTCCTTCTTCGGCCACGACACGGGTAGACCGTACAGCGCGAACAGCCGGCGCTCTTCACCGTCGGCCATCTGGTTGAGGTCGGGAACGTGGACGCAGCTCCACTGCCTGGTGGTGTTGTAGTGCTTGGGGATCCACGGCGACGCGGCGGCCACCTGGGCGTCGGTGAAGTCCGGGAACTTCATGTTGGCGCCCGGGGCCTTCGTGTAGTCGTACGTGTCCCAGTCGACGCCCTCGAGAAACTTCGAGATCGCCGCCTTCCGTTCGTCGCTGTTCATGTGACTTCCCCCTGGTTTTGGATCAGCGGGGCGGAAGACAGCACACGCCCGCCGTTCTGGCGAGCGCCCGCTGCCCCGGGTCATGGGTGCCGCGATGTAGGCGCTAACGCCGATCTGGGCGGCGAAGGGCGAACACGGGGATGAAGTGCATCAGGTAGTTGCCCGAGGTGCGTTTGCGAACGACTGGTCGAAGGGCCCGCGTGCCGCCGCAGCTCTCTTACTCAGGGCAGGGTCGCGCGCAGGTCACGCATGCACCTGGCGGTGGCGGGTGCTGACGAGCTGCACGCGTTCTGCTCGTCGCCGGGCGAAGCGACTCTTCGCTGATCGGCTTACGGACACCGGTAGAACTGCTCTCCCTTGCAGACGGCTTTCACGCCCTTCGTTTCCGCTTCCCCCCCGCGGTCGCTCGTCACGAAGAAGACGGTCAACGCCTCCTTCACGCGGAACGTGCCGCGCGACTCCGCGGCGGCGTCCACCATCAGCACCACGCGCCGCGCCGGGTAGGGCAGGTACTGCACGGTGATGTCCTTCTTGCCTTGAAGGAAGCGCACGACGGCCGGGTGCTTCCGGGCAACCTTCACGTCCGGGTCGGCGTCGACGACCGACAGCGGCAGAGAATACTGCGACCGCACAATCTGGCGCGCGTTCTCCGACTGGGGCACGGGCAGCTCGGCAATCGAGAGCGTCCACGCCCCTACGCGGCACTCGAAGTTGAAGTCGAAGCGCGGCGCGGCGCCGTTGAGCCTGAGCGCGCAGGTCCCGTCGGAGTCCTTCAGCAGCGCGGCCAGCGGCGGGTGCGCGGCGATGCGCGTGCCCACCGCGCTGAGGGTGTCGACGGCGGGGACCTGCGGGCCGGGGGCAGGCTGCTCTCCGACAAAGAGCGTCAGCTTCAGATGAAGGGCGAGCCGGCCCACGTTGGGCAGCGTCACCGTCTGGTCGACCTTCGCGCTTGGGCACGCCTCCTGCGGGCACGTGCAGACCCCGGAGACCGGGACGCCCAGCGCCGTCGCCACGTCGGCGTCCGCGTCGGCGGCTCGTTTCGTCATCTCCGGGCTGCAGGGCCAATCGGTGCGCGGGCTGAACGCGCCGGCGGTGAGCGAGACGGTGACGAAGACGAGCAGCAGCAGTCGCATAGGCGGGAGTCTACTGCGCGAACCATTCGGTACGGCCCTACCCCCTTTTTTGTTTTGCCCGCTTCTTTCGCTCGAGAAACGAATCGAGCGCATCGAAGCGATGCTTCCATTGCTCGCGGAACGGGCCGAGCCACTCTTCGACTTCGACCAACGGGCCCCCCACCACCAAGCTGCGCGGGCGCCGCTGGGCGTCGCGGAGCTGCCGGATCAGACCGGCATCTTCGAGGACCTTGAGGTGCTTCGAGATGGTGGGCTGCGCCAGGCCAAACGGCTCGGCGAGCTCCGAGACGCCCGCGTCGCCGTGGGCGAGCCGCGCAAGGATCGCCCGCCGCGTGGGGTCAGCGAGTGCAGCGAACACTTCATTGAGCGCGCCGTCATGCATTGCCATGTAGCTATATAGCCATGTGGCGATTGAGGTCAAGCGCGCCTACGTACGCCCCCGCACATGGGATCGCTGGGCCAGTCGATGCGGGTGATGTCCGCACACGCACCCGGCGCTCCACCGCCGGCGATCGCGAACGCCTTAGAACGTGCCCATCAACGATGCGCCGACTTCAGCGCCGGGCGAGAACGGCGCGAAGGTCACCTTGAAATCCGACGACCTCGACGTGCCGACGTACTCGTCGCGCACCAGCGTCTCGGTGGTGCCCAGGAGGCCGAGCACGAACGAGGTGATGCCGCCCGCCTGCAGCAGCGTGAAGATGGTGCAGGCGACGAACTCATGCACCCGAAACTGCGACCGGTAGCCGCCGTTCGTGGCGAGGCCGATTTGGGCCGCGAAGGGGCCGAACACGGGGATGAAGTGCATCAGGTAGTTGCCCGAGGTGCGGTTTGCGAACGACTGGTCGAAGGCGCTGCTTGCCAGCGAGCCGCCCAATACCGAGGCGTAGAGGCCCCAGAGGCCCGACAAGATGTAGCCGACGCCGAAGAGAATCGGGCCCATGATGAGCAGCCCCTTGCGGCGCGTCTTCTCGAAGTGAAACCCAGCAGGCGCAATCGTGCCATCCGCGCTGACGTCAGAGCCGGTGGGGTAAACCTTCTTCATTCGCGGGCCCTCGCGTCGCGGCCCGTCGTCCTCGGCCGACGGATCGAGCGGCGCCGACGTCATCGACGTGCACTCGCCATTCGACTGGCACTGCTCGTTCGCGCCACACGGCGGGTTGCAGGCCGACCTGCACTGGCCCGCGCTGCAGAAAAAGCCGGCGCGGCAGGCAGGGAAACACTCGCTGCCCGCTTCGGGCGGAGGCATCGGCGGAGGAGGAGGCGGCGGCGGGGGAAGGTCAGACGTGGTCGTCTTCTGCGGCGCAGCGAAGACCGCCGTGGGGGCGGCGAGGCAGCAGCACAGCAACACACTCAAGAAACGTCGCATGGGTCTCACTCGATCGGCTGGTTGGGCAGCCGTCCGCAAATGTCGTCGTCGTCCAACTCGCGCGCGACAGTATCGGCAACCGCGGCCCCGATGCTGGAAATGTCTTCGTCGGGCGGCTGGCTGCGGCAGGCAGAGCAGCACTACCGGCGGCGAATCCCCACCATCAAGGCGAGGCCCGCATCGAACCCGATGATGTGCGTCGAGTCCGAGTTGAGGTGGAAGCCCGAGGTCAACCGCACCTCGAGCGCGACGGCGAGGGTGGAAGTCACTGGCACGTCGTAGCCGCCCGCGAGGCCGAGGCCGAGGCCGGTGCCGCCCAGCGTCGCCTGGCTGCGGCCTGCCTGCGGGCCGGTGATGACCCAGAGAAACCCGGGCGAGACGTCGAAGCGGAAGTCGCCCGGGAAGAGCGTGAGGCTGGGCCCGAAGATGCCCGAGATGCCGTAAGAGACGCCGGTGAGCGTGCGCGGGCCCTGGCTGCGGTTCTCGGTGACGTTGAGAAAAGGAAACGTGTTGACGTGAAGCTGGCCGCCGATCGCGAGCAGCTGCGACGGACGGAAGGCGACGGTCGAGACGAGGTCGACGCTCAGCGCCTGGAAATCGCGCGTGCCGGTGGGGCTGGTCTTGCTGCTGCTCGTGTAGATGGACGTGCCAACCTGGCCACCCAGCCCACCCGCAGCGTGAAAGTAGAGGCGGGACGGCTCGACGTCGGCCGCTCCGAGCATCGAGGTGACCAGCAGTGCCGCAGAGAGAAGGGTCATGAAGGGAAGCGAAAATATGCGGCCCTGCCGGTGACCGGCATTCTAAAAAAGCGGGCCAGCAACGGCTGCCTACGCCTTGAGCAGCTCGGCGATCTGCTTGAGCATCTCGGACTCTTCGCCAGCCACCTTGCCATCGCTGAGGACGAGACCGCGCACGGCTTCGAGGACGTCGTCGGGGCGGGTGCGCAGCAGCTGCAGGTTCGGCTGGGGCAGGGGCTGGCCCTGGGCGAGGCGGTGAATCAAGCCGGTGAGCTCGGGCTCGGGCACGAACCAGCTGCGCGCGAGGCCAACAATCATGTCGCGCTCGCGTTCGGACACCTCGTCGTCTGCCCATGCCACCTGCAGCAGCAGCTTCACCACTTCGGTATCAAAAGAGGGGTCGCCCGTCGGAGCCTTGGTCATGGCCGCGCAGGGTACCTAAGTAGTGCCATCAATTCCCAAGGACTTTGAGCCATGAAGCCGACCGCTGCGACGCCGAAGGTCATTCTCCGCCACTGCCCCGAGTACGACGCGCAGACGATTCGCCGCCTCGTGCGCGAGGCGATGGACACGCTGGAGCTCAAGCCCTTCGGCCGCACGCTGGTGAAGCCGAACGTCGTGTCGTCGGGCCCGCTGTTCGAGCACGCGCACACGCGGGCCGAGGTGGTCGAGGGCGTGCTGATGGCAATCAAAGACCGCGCGGGGAAGCTCGACGAGCTCGCGGTCGGTGAGCGCTGCGGCATCACGATTCCGACGCGGTACGCCTTCGCGGGCGCAGGCTTCGACCCGATGCTCGAACGGCAGGGCGTGAAGCGGTACTGCTCGGACACCAAGAT